>Ga0207671_10000802_pt1 | contig 39861 bp, 35 predicted proteins | sample KBSC24metaG_FD_184352 | JGI IMG/M metagenome (GOLD analysis project Ga0207671, IMG submission 184352) | Corn rhizosphere microbial communities from Kellogg Biological Station, Michigan, USA - KBS C2-4 metaG (SPAdes) (version 2) | ecosystem: Host-associated > Plants > Roots > Rhizosphere > Soil...
AGGCCGTCGTAAGAAAAATAATCAATAATAAAGCGCAGGTGATCATTGAAAGCATTGGTTATTCGTTAGTCGCTGTGATCGATAAATCCAATTTGACAATGATTGGAAAATAGTAGATTTGAACGATGTTATTTTAATGAAGCGTATTTTTCACTCAACTTTAATGAGATACATACCACTACTCCTTAGCGCCCTTTTATTTACAATCATATTTTGTTCCTGTGGAAATACGAGGCAACTGACTTATATGCAAGGAAAATTCGATACTGCGAGCCTAAGCCAGGTAAAGCCCAGCGACCCAATGATCCAAAAGGGGGACCTTTTAAGCATCATTGTGTATAGCGACAATCCTGCGGCGACGGCTATTTATAACCAGTCGGTCAGTAGCGGCAATGGGGCTGTTGCCGCTACGGGAGGTGTATCGGAAGCAGGTGGCCAAGGGAGCGTGGCGCCCGCCCCCCAGGCAGGGGCTGCCCCCGCTTCTCCCGGATACGTAGTAGACGAATTGGGGAATATTCAATTCCAGGGACTAGGTCCCTTGCATGTAGAAGGATTGACAAAAAGTCAACTGAGGGAGCTGCTGGATGCGAAGCTGAAGGATTATCTAACGAACCCTTATTATACGATCCGGTTCCTGAACTATAAGTTCACCATGTTAGGAGAGGTGACCAGGCCGGGTGTTTTCAGTATTCCCGGCGAACGGATCAATTTGCTGGAGGCCCTTGGAATGGCAGGAGATATGACATTCTATGGTCGCAGGGACAATATCCTTGTCGTTCGTCAATTTAACGGGAAAAGGGAATTCGGCCGTTTGGATATTACCAAGCCCGAGGTCATGGCATCTCCTTTTTTCCTTCTGCAACAAGGTGATGTGATCATCGTCGAAGCAACCAACAGGAAGGTGACTGCAAACGACCAGCTAACTACAAGGAATATCTCTATTGCGGTCAGCGTCGTTTCTACTTTAGCCATTCTTTACAGCATATTCAGGAAATAATTCTACGCTAAATGTCAATATCTGATAAAGAGGATAGCCTGTTTATTTCAGAGGCCCAGCCGAAGAAGAACATCATCCGGAGCCTGGAACCCAGGGAGCTGGTATATAAGTATATCCATTACCTTCCCTGGGTGGTGGTCAGCGCTGTCCTGTTCCTGTTGTTGGGATATGTCAAGGTGCGTTATACCACCCAGATCTATAGTGTCCAGTCTTCCATGCTTTTTAAGAATGATCAAAATTCCGCCTCTCTTGGAAAAGACGAGAAGTTCGCTGAATTATTTATGGAGCAGGGGGCAACCAACCTCAGCAACGAGGTCCAGACGCTGAGGTCCCGGCCTGTCCTGCAACGGGTGGTAAGAGCTCTCCATTTGCAATACCAATATTACAATAAGGGGAGTGTCAGATCCAGCTTAATGTACCCGAAGTCCTTATTTACATTGAATATGCTCAAAATTGCCGATTCTTCCAATGGGGTCGGCTATAAGGTTACTGTGCTGAATAAGGACGAATTCCTGTTAAATGACAGCAAGACGCTTTATCGTTTCGGCCAGGTCATTGAATTTGGCGGTAACCGGTTTAGTCTTGTAAGGAACATGGATTTCGATGCGCATTCTTTAAGCAGCGTGATATTCGAGGTAGGCTGGCAACCCCTCGAAAATGTTGCGAATGGTTTGCTGGGAGGACTAAAGATCGTTCAGGGCAATGACCAGTCTACTATACTGACCCTGAGCTTTGAAAGTGAAAATACCGACCTGGGTATTGATGTCCTTAATACCCTGATGGCCGTATACGATACGCTGGCCGTCGAGGACAAGCAGCGAATTGCCAACAATACCCTTCGTTTCATAGACGATAGACTTTTGGATCTCACCGATACCCTGAATAGGGTGCAGGGAGGACTTAGCAATTTCATGGTGCAGAACCAGATCTTCGATATGGAGACCCAGGCAAAGGGATATTTCGATAAAATTAGTGATGATGTAAAGCAAAGAAGTGAGATGGAGGTAAGGACGGGGGTTGTAAATTTCCTTCTGGCCTACATTTCCGATAAAAAGAACGTTCATGAACTGGTGCCGACCAATCTGGGTATCGAGGAGCCTGCGCTGACGCAGCTGGTGAGCGAATATAACCGGCTGCAATTGGCATTGGAAAATAATCTCAGGACCACACCTCCCGGCAACCCGTTGATAACCGGTATGGATGCCACCCTGACAAAGATCCGTCAGGATATTTACCAGGCACTGTTGAATGTAAAGCAGGCTTACACCATAGCAGAAAATAACCTGGCCAAAAGAAGCGGTGAGCTGCAGCACCATGTCACTTCCCTGCCGGGAAAGTCCATGCAGTTGTTAAACAAAGAACGTCAACAAAAAATATTGGAAGAATTGTATTCGCTCCTCCTTCAAAAGCGGTTGGAGATCTCACTTTCTTCCGCTTCTACTATTTCCAATTCGAGAGTGCTGGAACCCGCGGTGGGGTCAAAGAGTCCTATCAGTCCGGATAAGAAGAAGATATATATGTTGTACCTGATGATCGGTTTGCTGGTGCCGGTAGGATTTATAGGCATACGCGAAATTCTACAGGATAAAGTAAATGGACGCCAGGATGTGGAGAAAAATACCAATGCTCCCATCCTGGGAGAGATCGGGCATTCAGAAGATGAACAACCCCTTGTTGTAACGAGAAATAGCCGCCGCATCGTCTCGGAACAATTCCGCATCGCGAGGACCAACCTGCAATATATGGTGGCCAGGAAGGAAAAGCCGGTGATCATGGTCACGTCTTCCTTCAGCGGGGAAGGGAAATCCTTTATCAGTACCAATATAGGAGCCGTCATGGCGTTGTCCGGAAAGAAGACTGTGATCCTGGAGTTCGATATCCGTAAACCGAAGATCGTGTCGGGTCTTGACCTGAAGCGTAAAATGGGTATTACCAACTATATAATAGGGAAGGCCGGTTTCAATGAATTATTGATCAAAGTAGAAGGAGTCGACAACCTGTATGTTATCCCTTGCGGACCCATTCCTCCAAATCCAGCCGAACTTTTGCTGGATAAGAAACTGGATGAGCTGATGAAAGAAGTGATGGCGAACTTCGAGGTAGTGATCATGGATACGGCGCCCGTAGGTCTGGTAAGCGATGCGACGAACCTGGGCCGTTTTGCCGATTGCACGTTGTATATAGTCCGGCAGGGACATACTTTCCGGAAGCAATTGGGATTGATCGAGGAGCTGTACATAGATAAGAAATTGCCCGGTCTTTGTGTCCTGCTGAATGATGTCAAGGCGGCGGCTGGTTACTACGGTGGTTATTACGGCAGTGCATACGGCTATTACGGAGGAGGGAACTATGGCGCCGGATCCGGATATTTTGAGGATGAGCCGGGTAAGAGAAGGAAAGGTTTTTTCTCTAAGGTTTTTGGGCGCTCGAAAGGTCGGTCCAAGTAGGTGTTCGGGTGCATACATCATATGCAATCGCAACTTAATTGAAAATAGTAATCGCTGAAATGAACATAATAAATGAAGAGCTGATCATTGAATCGGGTCGAATTGAGAGGAATTATTGGAAGGACTTACTTCGTTACAGGGAATTATTCTATATTCTCAGCTGGCGGGATATAAAAATCAGGTACAAGCAGACCGTTATCGGCGCAGCCTGGAGCATCATCCGCCCTGTCCTCACGACGCTGATCTTTACCATTCTTTTCAGCAGAGTGGCGGGATTGAAATATCCGGGCAAAGCCCCGTACGCTTTAATGGTCTTCACCGGTATGCTGGCCTGGCAATTTTTTTCGAACGCCCTTTCGGAGGCCGGGAATGCGCTGGTAGGGAACTCGAACCTCATCTCCAAAGTATATTTTCCAAGGATCATAATTCCTGCCAGCTCGATCATTACCAGCTTATTAGATTTCGCTATCACTTTTGTATTGATGATCATTCTGATGATGATCTATCGATTCGTGCCGGACATAAAGATCCTTTTATTACCCCTCTTCATCGTTATAATGATCCTGCTGGCCTTTGGCACCGGCCTCTATATAGCTGCATTGAATGTGAAATACAGGGACTTCCGGTTTATTGTGCCCTTTATCGTACAATTCGGCCTGTACGTCACCCCTGTTGGTATCAGCAGCAATATGGTGCCTTCGGAATGGCGTTTATTATACTCCATCAACCCGATGGTTGGGGTGATCGATGGGTTCAGGTGGTGCATCCTTGGAGAGCCGATGTACTGGCCGGGGTTTTATGCATCGCTGTGCGTAGTACTTTTCTTCCTTTGGCTGGGCCTATGGTATTTCAGAAAAACAGAAAGGAGTTTTGCCGATAATATTTAGATATGAACGACCCTATCATAAAAGTGAATAATCTATCCAAGCGGTTTATAATAGACCATGAAGGGCAAGGTCAGTATTCCACTTTCCGGGATGTGATCAGCCATAATGCGAAAAAATTGCTTCCTAAAGGACGACAGACATCCCATGTGGTACATTCGAAAGAGGAGTTCTGGGCGTTGAAGGATGTGAATTTCGAAGTCCTGCGAGGAGAAAGGGTGGGTGTCGTCGGAAGGAATGGCGCCGGCAAGAGCACGCTTCTTAAGATCCTTAGCCGCATTACCGAGCCGACAACCGGGACGATCAGACTGAAAGGCAGGGTCGCCAGCCTGCTGGAAGTGGGAACGGGCTTTCATCCGGAGTTGACCGGGCGGGAGAATATTTTCCTGAACGGGGCCATTTTAGGGATGACCAGCGTCGAGATCAAAAAGAAATTCGATGAGATCGTCGATTTTTCAGGCGTCGAAAGATTTCTGGATACTCCTGTGAAGCGATACAGCAGCGGTATGTATGTACGTCTGGCATTTGCTGTTGCCGCCCATCTGGAGCCCGAAATACTGATCATCGATGAAGTCCTGGCCGTCGGCGACATGGAATTCCAGAAAAAATGTCTCGGTAAAATGGAGGATGTAAGCAACCGGGAAGGAAGGACGGTACTTTTCGTCAGCCACAACCTGCAGGCAATTTCCACACTCACGAACAAAGTCATCCTGCTAAGTGCCGGTTCCAAAGTATTTGAAGGGAATACGGATCAGGGCATTCAAAAATACCTGGAGTATATGAGCTCCCGGGAACTGATCTATGAGCAGGCTCCGTCGGATAAAAAGCCCCTTGTGACAAGGGTGGAAGTAAAGACAACGGACGTGAATAACGTTCAGGTCTTTGGAGAGTCCCTGCGTATCGATTTTGAGATAACGACACCCGAACCCATTCCCAGCGCCGTATTTTCTTTTCAGATCGTAAATTCCGCCCAGGTGAAAGTACAGCATGTGCTCATCAAGGACAGCGAAACGCCTATCATGCGTGAGGCCGGCAGACATACGCTCAGCTGCCATTTCCCCAGGTTACGTTTATTCCCTGATAAATATAACCTGATCATTCATCTCTCGGATCATATAACAAGGACGAAATATGAGACCATCGAAGGCATATGCCCTTTTGAAGTTCAGATAAGGGGGGAAGTGAGGGAGTATTACTGGAAAACGAGTGAAGCTGCATACGTTGATGACACTGAATGGATCATAAACTAACCGGCATGGACGAATCCTTTAAAGAATATCTTTCACCCCGTTTTGACATTGACAATATTGACCGGTACTATGTACGCACTTCCATCCTGGGAGCCCTTTTGGAAAGCAGACATTATCTTACAGGCGCCTTGCTGGATATTGGATGTGGAAAAATGCCGTATAAAGAGGTTTTACTAAGGCCTCAGGGACATGCCGACAAATACCTGGGCCTGGACCTGGACATTCCCGCGACGGATTTTTATTCGAAAGCGAGGCCGGATCTTCTTTGGGATGGCAAAACCATTCCCCTGGCGGAAGATAGTGTCGACTCGGCCATGTTGACCGAGGTGCTGGAACACTGTTTCAATCCCGCCATGGTGCTAAAAGAGACATTCAGGGTTTTGAAGAAGGACGGGTACCTTTTCATTACAGTTCCTTTTTTGTGGCCTCTTCATGACGTGCCTTATGATGAGTACCGCTACACTCCTTTTTCCCTGGAAAAGCTCCTGAAAAATGCCGGCTTTAAAAATGTAAGCATAAAGTCTCTGGGAGGCTGGAACGCCAGCCTGGGTCAAATGCTGGCCTTATGGCTTAACAGATCCGGTGTCCCTGACAGGAAAAGGAAATTATTGTATTCTTTTTTACTGAAGAGAGCAATAGCCTGGTTGTATAAACACGATCGTAAGCCCCAGGATTTTCTGGACAATTCATATATGATCACCGGGCTAACGGCACTAGCCCAAAAGCCATAATACCGTGGCCAATGCCTATATACGCAAATTCAACAATAAATCCGGGTGCTGAGATAGTCCTTAAGCCAGCCTTGTCAAAACTGAAACATATCGGCAGTTTTGACGGTCTCAGAGCCATCTCCATTATTTGCGTTTTATTAAACCATCTGGGAATTTACCTTCTGCTGCCCAAAACCAATTTTTTCCAGCAACGGGTCTGGCCTTTATTTGCGGGCGGCACGGGCGTAAATATCTTTTTCGTTTTAAGCGGGTTTTTAATAACACGTATTCTTTTGACAGAAATGGAAGGGAAAGGCAATATATCCCTGAAGCATTTTTACATTCGCAGAGCCTTGCGACTATTACCGGCCTTGCTCCTATTTTTCACGATCATTGCCGGACTAATGATCTTCCACCTGTTATTTCCTTCTGTTGCCAGTTTCTTTTACTCTTTTTTTTATCTGTACAATTTTGTTCCGCCGTCGTTACAGGTCCCTGAACTGATCCATACATGGTCCCTGGCCGTGGAGGAGCAGTTTTATTTCACATGGCCTCTTATACTTATTTTATTTAATTCCAGGAAAGCTTTCTACATAGGGGCATTTTTAATATGCCTCTGCATATTGGCAAAGATCATATTACCCGGAATAAAAATAACGGTCGGCGACCGGTCTCTCCCTTTTACAGAAGTTTACAGAACAGGCACATGGTTCATTCCGGCTGTCGCACCTATCATTATCGGTTCAATAATGTCAATTGCGATATTTAACAACAAGGGAATCGCTGAAAGCATTCACGGGAACCACCGGTTCTGCCTGTTCCTGTCGTTCATACTTTTTATTTCACCTTTGTACCTCGCCAGCTTTTTAGCGGAATACGCCTACTTCATTCAGTCCCTGGGGGTGGCCCTGTTACTGGCCGTGCTGCTGCTCAACCAGAAGACAATGGCAGCCGGGATCCTGGGAGCCGGGCCCCTGGCTTATGTTGGGAAGATATCTTATGGGATCTATGTTTTCCAGGGTTTATTTCTACGCAATGGACCGGGAGGGAAATTATTAATACAACAATTTCCACAGAACCTCGTTTTAACGTTGCTTTGCGCCATATTGTCTTATCATTTTGTAGAAAAACCGATCCTCAGGCTTAAGGAGAAATTCAGATAAGCAAATGTCCAAAAACATTATAGATCAAAGGCACATTAATTTATGCATTTTTAGTCCGTTGGAGAATGCATATTCCGAGACTTTTATCAAGAATCATATAGTGTACCTTCCTTTTAATAAATATGTTTTACATGGCGTCGATCTGCCGGGGCTTTCCTTTAAACATAAGCTGTTGATGCCACCGACTGTTTTTAACAGGGTTCGAAGGAAGGTCATGGCAAAAATTACCGGGGATGAACTTTACATGGAGAAGAGACGGCTGATCACTTTCCTGAAACAACATAAGATCGATGTTGTATTGGCCGAATATGGACATATCGGTACATTGATATACAGGTCATGTAAACGACTCGGTATCCCTCTCGTGGTTCATTTCCATGGAAATGACGCATCTCACCGGCCGACCCTGGAACTCCTGAAAACGGAGTATTCGGAAATGATGGCGTACGCATCTTCCATTATTTCTGTGTCCCACGCCATGACGGTAAGACTGCAGAATTTGGGGGCCGACCTTTCCAAGATCGTCTATAACTGTTATGGAATTGATACTAAGCTTTTCAATGAATCAGAAAAAAAATGGGATGCTCCCACGTTCGTTGCCGTAGGCAGATTTGTCGAAAAAAAGGCGCCTCACCTGACGATTGCAGCCTTTGCAATGGCCAAAAAGGACCATCCCTCCATCAGGCTGATAATGATCGGGGACGGACCCTTGCTGGAAATATGCCGGCAATTCGTGAAAGCTGCCCACCTTACCGATAGCGTCGATTTCGCAGGGATCAAAACGCCTGAAGAGGTTGCCGGTATCGTTGCGGGCGCTTTGGCTTTTGTGCAACATTCAGTCATCGCCGGGGATGGCGGGGCAGAGGGCACTCCCCTGGCAATTCTGGAGGCGGGGGCCTGCGGCGTCCCGGTCATCAGCACGAGACACGAAGGGATAAAAGATGTGGTTGTCGAGAATGAGACGGGCATATTGGTAAATGAATATGATATAGAGGGCATGGCAACGGCGATGGGATATCTGGCGGCCAACCGATCCGTTGCACAGGAGATGGGTAAACAGGCAAGAACACACATCAGCAATAATTTTCAATTAAGCAGGCATATCGATGTCCTGGCCGCAGCGATCAGCAATAGCTAAGACCGTCAATTATGAATAAAGCAGATACTTCCGAGGCGGGTTATATAAAGCCGTTGACCGGCATCAGGGCTATTGCCGCCTTTATGGTCTTTATCATGCATTATAATCATTTTGAAAAGGGAAGCTTTTTACATAGTTTTTTCAGTCAGTTTTATACGGGCGTTAGTGTTTTTTTCGTCCTGAGCGGCTTTCTGATCACTTACCGGTATTATGAGAAACATCAGTGGAACAGATCCTGGTTCCTGACCTATATCAGGAATAGGGTGGCACGTATTTATCCCGTGTATTTCCTGGTGACTACGATAACTTTTCTATACATATTGGGAACGGAGCTGCATGGAAACAGCGTTTTCACAACCGGGCAGATCTTAAAAAGTAATTGTTGGATATATTTCACCAATATCACGTTCCTAAGGGGATTCATGGACCAGCTGCTGTTTTCCCTGGTTCCCCAGGGGTGGTCGCTGTCCGTCGAAGAATTTTTTTATCTATCGGCTCCTATTACCTGGCTTTTGATCCGGCGTCGATTCAACATGCTGTACCAGGCCTTGTTTTTATTGGGTGTGGGGTTTACGCTGGTCTACTTTGGAAGGCGCATCCACTTTTATGGATTTTTCGACACGAATATTTTCATGTTAAAATTCACCTATTTCGGTAAAGCTGTCCAATTCTTTGCGGGTATGTGGCTGGCCTTTCTCATTCTCAAGCGCTCAAAGACAGTGAGCCGGACCTTCCTTATCAATAAGACATATACAGGTCTGGCCCTGGTGATCCTATGTATTTCAGGCCTTTCACTGTCCTGGCAATATCAGGAGGTATACTTATCCATCATTCTTGATAATGTATTCTTAAGTTTTGCCATTGCAATATTTTTCTGGGGACTGATAACAGAGAAAAGCCTGGTTTCAACCTTTTTATCCAGCCGCATCATGAGGCTTTTGGGGAAAAGCTCATACGCTTTTTACCTGATACATGTCGGGGTTTGCCAGCAATTCCTTGAAACTTATATATCAGGGAACACTATGGTTCAATTTCTTTTGCTGAACATGGTGGCAATAGCAGTGTATAAATGGATAGAGACACCTTTGATGCTCCTGATCAAAGGAAAGAAAACGGGGGATAGAATGGTCCACCTATCGGAATTTGTAGTGTCGAAATAGTATTTTGAAAAAACAACAGTAACCTTGCAGGTTTTGAAGAAGCGTGTATTATTACTTCCCAGTTATTGGCCGACGCATAAGGCCCCGGTTGTCGGGGCGCAGGTGCATGAGCAGGCCGAACTGCTTTCGGATGAATTTGAATTCAGAGTATTGTTTTGTCTTCCGGGAATGGGCTGGAAGAGATTCATTATATATTCTTTCGTCAGGATCCTCACAGGCAAGAGATTATTCCAGTCCTGCCGAAAGGAATTGCTGCCTGGTTCACTGGATGCCGACGGCATTTACTATTTCAATTCCAGATGGTTCTCTTACCGGAAGAACCGGGCCCTTGAACGGGATGCATATAAATCCTTGTTGGAAAAGCTCATTGGTGAAGGCTGGAAGCCTGATATGATCCATACGAGGACCGCGGAATTCGCCGGGGCCAATGCCGCACATCTTTCGAAGGAATTCGGCATTCCCATGCTATTGACGGAAAATTGCATATTCGTACTTACCGACAATCTGAATATCGACAGGATAAAAGACTATCAATTTGCCATCGAATCAGCCGATACGGTGGCCGTCGTCAGTAATTATGTGAAAGCCCAGCTGCTCACTAATAATTTCAAATGCAACCCGGTTACAATCGGTAACTGGATCGATGAAAATAAATTCCGGTACGAAGGAAAAGGGGATAATAATGGCTTCACCATTTTGAATATAGGGCATACGGGTTTTACAAAGGATTGGCCGACATTCTTCAGGGCCATGAAATATCTCATGGAGGATCTGGGATGCAAAGACCTGAAGATCATCCTGGCGGTCACCCATGTATTCGACGAAGAGAGCAGGAATTTTGTTCCCCGCCTTGCCGCCGAGTATGGTGTCTCCGGGGTCTGTGACATTGTCTACCAGGTGCCCCGCAAAGAAGTGGCCGCTCTTTACAGGAAAGCCAGCGTATTCGTTTCTACCAGTATAAACGAGACTTTCGGCATCGCCACCTGCGAGGCCATGTTCTGTGGGGTCCCGGTGGTTGCCACCGCTAACGGCGGGATCGATGATATTATATCTCCCGATAGCGGAACAAAAGTCGGGATCGGTGATTTTATGGCGACTGCCCATGCCATCAAGGCAATTTATGACGGAACGGTCTCCTACGATCCACATAAGATCCGGGAAAGCGTGATGAGCAAGTTCGGAACGGCAGCATTCAAAAAAAGACTTATTTCTGTGTATAATAAGACGATGGAAAGATGAGAATACTTATCATAGGATCCGAAGGTTTTATAGGTAGTCATTGCGTAGCCTATTTCAGCAACAAAAGAGACACTGTGTTCGGCGTAGATCTTTTTGAACAACCTTCCGCCAGGTATCATTACATCAAGACGGCGCGTTTCCTGCCGGACTTTGAAGAAATCCTCGACCACGGGTTTGACGCCATCATCAATTGCGCCGGAAATGGCAACGTACCCTATTCCATGAGCCATCCCGTCGTTGACTTCGAATCCAACTGCCTTGATACAGTAAGGATCCTGGAAGCCATCCGGCGGCTTACACCCACCTGCAAGTACCTCCACTTATCAAGTGCCGCCGTATATGGCAACCCGGCCCGCCTGCCTGTGGAAGAGGGCGACGAAAGCAGACCTCTTTCTCCTTATGGCTGGCATAAGGTCATCGCAGAAAATCTCTGCAAGGAATATGCCGGGCTTTTCAAGCTTTCCATAGCTATTGCAAGACCATTTTCAGTATACGGTCCCGGGTTGAAAAAGCAGATGTTTTGGGATTGGTATCAAAGGGCCAAAATATCGGATGGAGCGCTGGAACTGTTGGGTACCGGGAGGGAGAGCCGCGACTACATATATATTAAGGACCTTGTTCATGCCCTTGACCTGATCCTTCAAAAGGGACAGCTCAGGGCGGAAGTATATAACCTGGCCTCTGGGAAGGAAACTACGATCGATGAGGCGGCAAGTATGTTCTTTTCGGGTCTGGACTTCCCTGTCAGGTACACTTACAACGGCGTAGTGAGGGAGGGAGACCCCCTGAACTGGCGCGCTGATATCAGTAAACTGGCTGATCTTGGATTTACCTGCCGGTATGATATGCCTGCCGGTATATCTGAATTACACAAATGGCTGAAAAATTTTTAAGGCAATATCCGAACAATGAAACAGATCAGAAAGATAGCCCTCATGGCGGTTGGCGACGAAGCCTGGATTGGTGGGATACAATATATAACAAATATTCTGCATGGGTTGAACGAGGCCGGCGGGCAACATCAACTGGAAGTATATGTCTTCAAAGGTTCGAGTCAGAAACTCTATAACCTGGATGACTTTACCAATATACGCATTGAGATCGTGGAGATTGAAGATACCCTCCCTCCTTTTTCCATAGTCAACAGGATATATTGGCTGCTGGAGAGGAAATTGATGGGCCGGGTCTATCCCCGGCTGGAGAATTACCTTCTGAAACAGCAATTCGACTACGTTTATCCTGCAACTTTGTCCGATTGTGGAGGCAGGCTTAATGCCGGCTCCTGGATAGCTGATTTTCAATATCACAATTTTCCGGATGGGCATAGTAAGGAGACGACGATCGAGGCGGAGCGCCAAATATCATTTATCGCACATAAAATGCGCAAGGTGGTCCTTAGCAGCCACTGGTGCGAGAGCGATTGCTATAAATTATTCCCCGAGACGAAGGGTAAGGCCCATGTGATGCCTTTCACGGTATATATCAATGAACGTTCTCTTCATTTCAGGGATTTCGATAGTATTCGCCAAAAATATGGCATCGAAGGGCCTTTTTTGATGGTTTCCAACTTATTCGGAGCTATTAAGAATCATAAAACTTTGTTTGCAGCGTTAGGAATTCTGAAAAAGAAGGGCCTTGCTATTCAACTGGTGTGCACAGGTAACCTGGTAAATTATGCCAAGATGGAATTCACGAATGAAATACTCCAGATGATCACAAAAGAAGGCATCCGGCACCAATTATATCTCCTGGGCCTGATCCCCCGGGAAGACCAGGTGGCTTTATACCGGATGTCCGTGGCCATGGTGCAGCCATCGATCCATGAGGGTTGGAGCACCTGTGTGGAGGAAGCCAAAGCCCTTGGAAAGACGTTACTATTATCAGATATCGATGTTCACAAAGAGCAATATCCCGATAATCCGCATTTCTTCGAGGCCCTTAACCCGGACGACCTTGCCTCCAAGATAGAGCAGGTCTATTCCGGACAATCCGGCAGGCAATTTCCGGAACTGGAAAAAGAAAGAAATGCATTCGATGCCTATCGGAAGAAAGTGGCAGATTTTGGGCGACATTTCCTGGAAATTGCCAGGTCCTGACAAATAAAATAATCCAACGGTCTCATGTTATCCGTTTTAAGAAATTATAAAGAAGGCCTTCATTCAAAACTGGTTTTTAAGTTTTCCCATCTCTCCAGGAAGGGGATCAGCGCAAATTTTATCCATGGCTCCGGCATCGAGATCGGCGGCCTCAATTTTGCCTTGCCGGTGAAGCCGGGGGTCAAGGTGAAATATCTTGACCGTATGAGCGCTGATGCACATCTCAATGTATTGGCATCGGAATTCAAGAGAAAGGACCTGGTGACAGTGGACATCATCGACGATGGGGAGACTTTGGCAACCGTCGCAGATAATTCCCAGGACTTTATTATCGCCAACCATTTCATCGAGCATTGCCGTAATCCGATCTTAGCGATCAGCAATGCAATCAGGACGCTCAGGCCAGGTGGTGTCTTTTTCATGGCTGTCCCTGACAAGCGGTATACTTTTGACGTAAAAAGAGATATCACTACCTGCGAGCACTTGCTGAGGGATTTTAAAGAAGGGCCCGATTGGTCGGAGGAGGATCACTATTTTGATTTTGTCTCCAACACCGATAGATCGGACGGTTGTAAGAGCGAAGAAGATATTAGAAAAGTTATACGTGAATTAAAGGACATCAATTTTTCAATACACTATCATGTGTGGGACCACAACGCCATGCTGGGCTTATTGATGGTGTTGTCCAATGACCTCCATTTCCCTTTTGAGATCGATCTTGCCCTGGCCGCGCAGAATGGGGGGAATGAAAGTATTTTTGTTCTGAGAAAAAAATCATAAAATATTGCCAATGGTCAATGTTACCAAGTCTTTTCTCCCTGCCAAAGAAGAATTTTTAAAATATGTTGAGGGGATATGGGAACGATGTCACCTTACCAATCATGGTCCGCTGGTATTTGAGCTCGAGGCAAAGCTGAAGGAATACCTGGGAGTAAGGCATTTCTTCTTTATGAACAATGGCACAATCGCCTTGCAGATAGCTATAAAAGCCCTGGACCTCAAAGGGAAGATCATTACTACTCCTTTCTCCTATGTAGCCACTACGTCCAGCATCGTATGGGAAAACTGCATTCCCGTCTTTGCGGATATCAAAAGAGATTCCTTCACTATCGACCCTGATAGCATCGAGAAACTGATCACACCGGATACAACAGCCATCCTTGCAACGCATGTTTATGGGATACCCTGTGATGTAAAACGGATCCAACAGCTGGCCGAAAAGCATGGCCTGAAAGTTATTTATGATGCGGCCCATGCATTTGGTGTCCAGTTCGATGGCAATGGACTGTTGAATTACGGCGATGTTTCTTCTCTGAGCTTCCACGCGACGAAGCTGTTCCACACCATTGAAGGAGGCGGGCTTGCTACAAACGATGATGAATTGGCTCACCGTATTTCATATATGCGCAATTTCGGCCACAACGGCCAGGAAGCTTTCTTCGGCCTGGGCATTAATGGCAAAGCGTCAGAATTCAACGCAGCCATGGGGTTGTCGATATTCCCGCATGTTCCGGCCATTATCAGGAACAGGAAAAAGCTTTGCGAAGCGTACGATGCCGGTTTCGCCGGTCTAAAAGGCAAGATCGAAAGGCCGGTGGTACCGCCTTGCACCACTTACAATTTTGCCTATTATCCGGTGGTTTTCGAAAGCGAAGAGGCGCTATTGCGTGTTAAAGAAGCGTTGAATGAGGCCGGGATATTTCCCAGGCGGTATTTTTATCCCTCATTAAATACGTTGGACTATTTGCCTGTCCGGCAGGAGTGCCCTGTTTCGGAAATGATCTCGAAAAGGACGCTCTGCCTGCCCTTGTTCTTCGAAATGGAAATGGAGCTCATAGGAAAAATAAATTCGATCATTCAAAAAGCAGCTTAATAGATATATGTTTACAATAGGGATCACCGGAGTAGGCGGAGGAGTCGGACAAAGCGTGATAAAAGCATTACAGCATGAGGACTACAGACTGATCGGGATGGATGGGGAAACGCTTGGTACGGGCCTGTATGCAGTGGACAAGGCATACAAGATCCCCTATGCCAAAGATCCGGGGTATATCGACAGGCTGCTGGAGATCTGCCGGGAGAACGGGATCCGGTTGCTGTTTCCGGGGCTTGACGCGGAATTGTACAAGCTTTCGGAAAGTAAAGAGAGATTTGCCGCCGCGGGCACCACCGTTATTGTCAGCGACTGGGAAGTGGTAGACATCTCCGAAAATAAATGGAGCACCTATGAAAAGCTGTCTGCCATGGGATTCAATGTGCCGTTCACCGTTAAGCTCTCCGAAGTGACCGGCAGACCTCCATTGGATTTCCCCTTCATCCTGAAACCCTATCTTGGAGGCGCCAGATCGAAAGACGTATACCTGATAAAGAACAAGGAGGATTACGAAAGAGCCCTCGAAAAGATCGTGGAAAGAAAGGGCGATTTCATCCTTCAGGAATACCTGGATGGAGATGAATACACCTGCGGTACCGTGACGGTGGGAGGAAAATGCCGCGGCGCCATCCTGATGAAAAGGGAATTACGTTTTGGAGATACCTACAAATGCCATGCGATCAAAGACGCAGGCATCAGCGATTACCTGGTGAAATTAATGGACAGCATGCAGCCATTCGGAGCCTGTAATGTACAGATGAAATTGAAGGGCGGGGTGCCTTGTATTTTTGAGATCAACGCACGGTGTTCCGGTACGACCGCGGCCAGGGCCTTATGCGGGTTTAACGAGCCCCGGATGATCGCCGATTATCTGCTGAAGGGGATAGAACCCTCCTTCGATGTCCGGGAGAAGACAATCTTACGATATTGGAAAGAGCTGGAAGTAGAAAATCATTGGGTTGAATCTTTAAAGGCAAATAATAATATTTCCTTAACTTCTCATCCGGGCTTATGATCTTTTTTACGGCCGGGGGCGCTATATATGAGGCCTTTGCCGCGCAATATCCCTGCAGGCGAATATCTATACGGGGAGAAGGCCCCGAACAGCTGGTCAGCCAGCTGACGGAAGGTGATGTATTGGTACACAATGCAGCAATCCTTGCTCCCCCGGATCTGAATATAGCAGTAAAAGATAATTTTATCCTTACAAAAGATCTCGTCGATGCCCTGCTACGTTCCGGGAAGAAGACACCGCTGATCTTTATCAGCAGCATGAGCATGTTGGGTGAAGGGGGTGTATATAAGGCTCCCGCGGAGATGAACCCCTATTCCTTCTCAAAATACATTGCGGAACTTTACTGCCTTAAAAGCGGCTTGCCGGTGAGTTGCGTACGCTTTTCCACCTTGTTTTACAAAAATGCTGCCAGGGACGGATTATCTAAAATGATTGCGGATGCGGTAGCTACGGGGCATATCCAGCTTATCAACGGGGGAAAGGACACCAGGGATTTTATTCCCGTGACTATCGCCGTCGGATACCTCTATAAGATTGCACATGCCGGGCACAACGGATCTATTTACAATATTGCATCCGGAAGCGCCGTTTCTTTTGCAGAAGCTGCGGCCATGGTAAAGGAATGGATCCCGGGAATAGTTATCAGCAGTGTGGAAAGGACCTTTATCCCGCAATTCATATTGAGCGAATTCGGAAAGGAGGATATTGGGAGGCTGGGGATATTACCGTTGAGCCTGCAGGACCATATCCGGGACTATATCGGGGAACTAAAATGAAAATAACGATATTCAGCGATGTGCATGGTAACCTTCCTGCGCTGGAAAAGCTCCTGAAGGAGGAACCTGCCGCGGATCAATATATCTTCCTTGGCGATGCGGTGAATTATGGTCCATGGAGCAATGAGTGTGTAGACCTTATTGCGGGATTGGAGAATTGCATTTGTATCCAGGGCAATCATGAGCAATATTACCTGGATGGGGCTTACGGAGGGCCCAATAAAATAGCCCAGGAGTTTTTCCGGTTTTGTTTTCCGGGTTTCAGCAGGCAGGAAGAGATAAGAAAATACAGGCCGCAATGGCGGTATGCAGATTACACTTGTGTACATACCATCCTTGACAAAAACATTTACCCAGATACGGTGCTTGAACTGGATGGCAATTATTTTATAGGGCATAGCCATCATCAATTCGATACAAGAAGCAACGGGTTTATATTATATAATGCCGGGAGTGTGGGACAGAACCGTAAATACATCAACTTCGCCAATTACCTGAATTGGTTCCCGGAAGAAGGGCGGGTGGACAGTATGGGCTTCATCTATGACGCGGACCTGGTTATCAGGGAAATGAAACGGCTAGGTTATCCGGAAGCATGTGTCGATTATTATTTATCGAAAGAAAGAAAGTGAGCAACCAATATGACAGACAGCATACAAGTGGTAAAACAATTAGGAAAATGGATACTTCGTCCTGCGGAAAGGAAGCGGGCAAAACGGGAAGCAAAGGTCCGGCGTGACCAGGATAAATTCCTTGCGGAGCGTTATCCGGCCTCTGCCCGGAAGCTCATACTTTTTTTCCTGGATAGTGCCGACCTGCACACGGGTAAGGAGCTGGTCTCGGGGGGATTGCTGTCAATCCATTCGATCTTTGAAGAGACCCTCCGCTTAAAGGAATGGCATTGCGCTGAAGCCCTGTTGTGCACCGTCAAGGGAGCCTATATCTTTTTCGAGTTCTCCACTTTCAACTCGGATCGAAGGGTTCTGCGTTACGAACAGCTGGCGAAATATTTCAGCGCGGCAGAGGAGATCATTGCGCACGTTCCGGAATTCATAGTCGAGTACTTCCTTGGCCAATTACAGCAAGGCCGGCTGAAATACCTTACTTCGCGCAAATTGCATATCAATATCCTGAATCAGAATATACGCCTGATGCCTTCTCCTGAAATTGTCGCGCAACTCCGGCCCTATGCAGGAACGCTTACACAGACTACGGCACATGAACGATATGCCAATGTACATAAGCGGAACCAATACGGGATCCCTCTTCATCATTTTTCAACCTTTATTGCTCCTGAACGATATACGTTCCGCCGCTATGAGGAAAAAAAGAAAAGGATCGCTTTCTCTCCGGACGATCCGGAAAAGAATGCCATTGTCATAGAAAAACTTCGCAGAGAGCTTCCTGAATATGAAATTGTAGTGATCGGGGGAATGACCTATGAACAGTTCAAGGAATTCATTTCGAGGACTAAATTCACCTTTACCTTTGGGGAAGGCCTGGATGGCTATTATTGTGAAACGGTCCTGACAGGCGGGATCTGCTTTGCAGTATTCAACGAAGAATTCTTTACTCCCGATTTCGCGACCCTGGAAACCGTTCACAAAAGCTTTGAAGCTCTCGTTGATGGCTGCGTGGAGCAAATAAGGAATATGGACGCTACGGAAAGATTTGCCGGTCCCAATCGCCGGCAATTCGAATTGTTGACAGACCATTATAAATTCTCTACCTATCAGGATAATATCCGGAAATTTTACCTGGGTGAATACACCTTTCAATAATGAGGAGCAGAGAAGAAAATATGCCGTTGGTAACTGTAGCTATGGTTGCTTATAATTCGGAGAAATACATAAGATCCGCGATCGAAAGCGTGCTCAGCAGCAGTTACAGGAATTTTGAATTGCTTATAGCGGATGATAACAGCACAGACAATACCTGGGAGATCATACAATCATACGATGACAGCCGTATACGGGCAATTCGTAATGAAAGGAATTTGGGGGAATATCCCAATCGGGACCAGTGTGCGAGGCTTGCGGCCGGGGAGTACTTTATTTTTATTGATGGAGATGATATTGTTTATCCCCACGGACTGGAATTTATGGTACGAATGCTGGATGCGTTTCCTGACTGTGGGATGGCCTTGATGTGCTGGTTCCGGAATTACATTGTTTTTCCGGCGGTTATTTCGCCCAGGCAATTCTATATCGGAGAATATTTTGGGCATGGCTTTTTGGGAACGGCCTTTTCCAACGTTCTGTTCAGAACGGAAATATTAAAAAAGGCGGGCGGCCTGGTGTCAGCATATAAATCCGGGGATAATTATATCAGGTATAAAATAGCATTGCAACATAATTCTTTACTGATCAACGATGGCCTTACCTGGTGGCGGGAAACGCCCGGTCAGGCATCACAGGTGCATGAGCGATCGGGAGAGCTATTTGTCGAATCGTACAAGCTCAAGTTTGAATTTTTGGAAAAAGGGGATTGCCCTTTATCGAAGGAAGAAAGGAGAATGGCTAAGGACAACCTGTATGTGGTCCTATCCCGCGCGGCTTTGAAAAGCCTGATAAAATTCGATATAAAAAAGGCGTTCCGGATCATGGGACAGTTAAAGATGCCGCTGCAGTATTTATTTATTTTTTTGCGACGACCGGTGGAGATAAGTCCATTTGAAGGACATGGTCCGGCCAATCCCTATATGCTTTCGTTTGAGAAAAATCCTTACAGTAAATATTCGGAAACCCGATGAGAAAGGCAGTTACCCGCGCAGTCAGAATTGCGAAGAACCCATTTCTGATCTTTTATTACCTTTTCAAGAGTGTGGAATGGATGATCATTCAGCTCCCTTATTTTCGTTTCATCCGGGAAACGAAGGATACCGAAACGGCCATAACATTCTCTACATGGTTCGTGCAGAAGGTATTAAGAGTGAATCACCATGCATATTGGCCCATGCATCACTCCAGCATTGTAAGCTATGCCAGAAATGTTTATGCAGGGATCGCGACTTGTCCGGGTTATAATCCCGGATGTTATGTACATGCTGTCAATAAGATCTACATAGGTGACTATACGCAGATAGCCCCGAACGTAGGATTAATGAGCGCCAATCACGATCTCTACGATTTCAGGATACAGACAGAGGCCGGACCTATCCGCATCGGTAAGCATTGCTGGATAGGGATGGGTGTTGTTATATTACCCGAAGTGGAACTGGGCGATTTTACCATTGTAGGCGCCGGCGCAATTGTGACGAAGTCATTCCGGGAGGGATATTGCGTGATAGCGGGCAATCCGGCGAGGAAGATCAAAGACCTGGATAGGGAGAAAGCTATTCCTTTTGTTATTGAAAATCCGTATAATGGCTATATACCACACCATAAATTCGGGGAGTACCGTAAAAAATATCTAAACGTCTAGTCATGTGCGGCATTAGTCTGGCTATTAATGTAAAGAATGTCCCTGTCTCCCTGGAGCAGATAAAAGCGATGAATGACAAGGTCAGCCATCGGGGGCCTGACGATGAAGGGTTTTACTTCGGTAGCTGTTTTGCGCTGGGGCACCGGCGTTTGTCCATTCTCGACCTGAGCCCCGCAGGCCATCAGCCCATGCAGCGGAAGCATTGGTGGATCACTTTTAACGGAGAGGTTTATAATTATATAGAATTACGCGAGGAACTTAAAAAGCTGGGGCATTCTTTCCGTTCGGGTACGGATACGGAGGTCATCGTGGCTGCCTATGAACAATGGGGGACAGCTGCATTTTCCCGATTTAACGGAATGTGGGCCATTGCCATCTTCGACAGCGAAAAGAATGAGATCATTTGCTGCAGGGATCATTTTGGGATAAAACCACTTTATTTTACCCGCACGGGTTCCTGGTTCCTGGCTGGATCGGAGATCAAACAATTCACTGTTTTTCCCGATTTCAGGCCGGTGTTGAATAAAGAGGCGGCAGTCAATTTTCTTGCCAATGGATTGTTGAATTATTCGGATAAGACTTTTTTTGAAGGTGTGGAAGAATTACGACCAGGGCACTATCTTCGATACGATCTGTCGGACCACAGCGTAAAAGTGCATTGCTGGTATGACCTGGCCAAGGCCAGTATAAGAATTAACGACACTTTTGGGTCTGCTATCAAAAGGACCAGGGAATTATTCCTGGACAGCGTCCGCCTCCGGATGCGGTCCGATGTTCCGGTGGGAAGCTGCCTGTCCGGGGGGATCGACAGCTCTTCGATTGTCAGTGTCATTTATGCAGAGAAGATGGCTAATGAGACTTTTGCGACCGTGACTTCTTGTTATGAGGATAAAAGATATGATGAACAAAAGTTCAGCGATGAAGTGACCCGGCAGACCGGTTTCCGGTCATTAAAGGTTTTCCCGGACCTGAATTGCTTATGGGATGAAGGGCACTTTGATAAAATGCTGTATCACCAGGACCAACCTTTCAGCACCGCATCCCATTATTCGGAGTTCAGCGTTTTTCGAAAAGCAAGAGAGAGCGCTGTCATCGTCATGCTGGACGGGCAGGGTTCGGATGAATACCTGTGCGGCTATGGAGAATTCTTCTTATTACGTATCCGGGAAATGCTGAGACGTTTCCAATACCTGCGGGCCTGGCGCCTTATCAAGGCCAAGGCTGCTCACAACCAGGTCAGCGCCCTGGCGGAAGCGCGGTCATTTCTCCGGTCCGCCTATCTTCCCGGAATCATCCGGAGTGTCAAAAAGATCATCGGCAAGGATGCATATCCCTGGATCAGCGAAGAGTGGAAGGTCATAGCGAAAAAGGCTGTCGTACAATTCGATGGCAAAAATATCAGGGAGCAAAGCCTTGCGGAAATATCCCATTCCAGCATCCCTTATCAGCTGCATTCGGAAGATCGGAATTCCATGATGTTTTCCATAGAATCCAGGCTCCCTTTCCTTGACCCCAGGCTGGTGGAATATGGAATCGGCCTGCCATCTTCCTTTAAGATCCGTGACGGGTATACCAAATTTATTTTGCGCGAGGCCATTGGAGAACTACCGGAGTCCATTCGTTTACGGAAGGATAAAATGGGGTTCGAGGCTCCTGACGCGCCCTGGATCATGCAGAATAAGGCCTTAGTGCGTAAAGAGCTGGAAGAGGCTATCTCCCGCACGGGGATCTTTTCAGACGAGCTGTTGTCCCGGTTTGATAATTTCACAAGTGGAAGATCGGGATATGAACCTATATATTTCCGGGCAATGGCGTTAAACCGGTTTCTCAAGATCTTTAAAATGCAATTGAACTGATGATAGTGATCGTGGACTATGGAGTAGGGAACCTGGCTTCCATCCGGAATATGCTCAAGAAGGCGGGGACGGAGGCGATTATTTCTTCAGACGCGGCGACGATCAGATCGGCGGAAAAACTGATCCTGCCGGGCGTAGGGGCTTTTGATACCTGCGCGGAAAAATTGCAACAGTCGGGTCTCATCCCTGTGCTTAATGAAAAGGTCCTTCAAGGGAAGACCCCTGTTCTTGGGGTATGTGTCGGTATGCAATTACTGACAGAGGGGAGTGAGGAAGGTGTTTTGCCCGGCCTTGGATGGATCAAGGGAAAAGTAATTAAATTCAGGCAGGAATTATTGCCGGCGGATTGTAAGATCCCGCATATGGGCTGGGCAAATATTGTGGTGAGCAAGCCTTCCCGGCTATTTGAGAATATGTATGAGGATCCCAGGTTCTATTTCGTACATTCTTATTTCCCGGAGCTGACCTACCCGGAAGATATACTGGTGAAGGCGGTGCACGGACTTCCGTTTGCGGCGGGAATGGAACATAAAAATATAATGGGCGTCCAGTTTCACCCTGAAAAAAGCCATAAGTTCGGAATGAAGCTATTGGAGAATTTTGTGAAAAATTACTAAATGAAGAGGATAAGAGTCATTCCGGCATTATTGATCCAAAAGGGAGGTCTTGTAAAATCCATCCGGTTCAAGGATCATAAATATGTGGGGGACCCTATAAATGCGGTTAGGATATTCAATGAGAAAGAAGTGGATGAGATCGTCATTCTCGACATTTCGGCCACGGCGGAAAAGAGGCCTCCCAATGTGCAGCAGATCAGGGAAATCGCCAGCGAGGCATTTATTCCATTGGCTTACGGAGGAGGTATTACAAGACTGGAAGAGATCAGGGAACTGATCTCTTCCGGGGTTGAAAAAGTGATACTGAATACCAGCGCCTTTACAAATCCTCAACTGGTAAGTGAAGGAGCCAGGTATGCAGGCAGCCAGAGCATGGTGGTCTCCCTGGACGTGAAAAAGAACCTGTGGGGGAAATACCGGGCATTTGTACGGAACGGCACTACCAACACCGGGATCGATCCCGTTACATTTGCGCGGCAGATGGAAGAGGCGGGTGCCGGGGAATTGATCCTGAATTCCATTGAAAGGGACGGAACTTTCGGAGGGTACGACACGGAGCTGATCCAGCTGGTCAGTTCTGCCGTTAACATACCGGTAGTGGCAATCGGGGGGGCGTCGACGGTCAGCGATTTTGCGAAAGCTGTGCAACATGGGGCATCAGCCGTTGCGGCAGGCAGCATGTTCGTCTTCCAGCGGCCGCATCGGGCCGTTCTTATCAGTTATCCTTCGCAAAGCGAACTTTTTGAAAAGCTCTATTCATAATGTAAAAACCAAATCATGTCAATCAAGGACATCTCGGCAAGAAGGGGTATTACAAGTTATGCGAAAGTGCAAAAGGTGATCTCTGCGTTGATCCGCGGCAAGCGTATGTTTGTCAATAAAAAAAATATCAGGGCATTGAAGCTCTTGAACGTGGGATGCGGCCCCTATATTTACCCCCAGTTCATTAATCTGGATTATCACTGGATGCCGGGAATAAGTATTTGTTGGGACATTACTAAAAAGAAATATCCATTGTCAAGTGGATCGTTAGAGGGAATTTACTCGGAGCATTGCCTTGAGCATATATCTTTACCCGACTGCCGGAAGAACCTTGAAGAATATTACCGGCTGCTAAAGCCGGGAGGAACCATAAGGATCATCATGCCGGATGGGGGACTCTACTTTAATATATATAATAAGAAATTGAACGGAGAGAAAGCAGCCATGCCGTATGATGAAAGTTATATATCACCCATGGCACGCATTAATGGGCTGTTCAGAAATCACGGGCATATGTTCATTTATGATTTTGAGACCTTGCGTATTTTATTGGAAAATGCCGGGTTTAAGGACATCAGAAGAGCCAGCTATAGGGAAGGACGGAATAAGGACCTGCTGATCGATACTGATTGGCGTGCCGTAGAATCCCTGTATGTAGAAGCTTCAAAATGATTTTTATTTAATATCAATATCGATGGTGTTATCCGATAAAGAACCCGGCTACAGGCAGTGTAGCATTACGGTAATGGACAATATTGCCGACCCCCATATAACATTCGACCACGCCGGCGTATGTAATTATTATCATGAGTACCGGAAAGCTGCAAGCCAGGGGGTTTACCAGGGTGCGCAGGGGGAAGATCTGCTGGCCCGGCTGGCCGATAAGATAAAAAGGGATGGAAAGGGTAAAGCGTATGACTGCCTGATAGGATTAAGCGGGGGGGTAGACAGTACGTATGTGGCATATCTTGTCAAGCAGCTGGGGCTGCGGCCGCTGGCGGTCCACCTGGACAATGGATGGAATTCGGAACTTGCTGTTAAAAATGTCGAGAATATCATCACCAAGCTGGGATTCGATCTTTATACGCTGGTGGTTAATTGGGAAGAGTTCAGGGACATTCAGTTGTCTTACCTGCGGGCATCTGTAGTGGACATCGAAGTCGTTTCGGACCATGCCATTTTCTCAACGATGTACAAACTGGCGAAGGAAAAACATATCGGGTACATCATCAGCGGAACGAATATCGTTACAGAATATATCATGCCTCCGGACTGGCTCTATCAGAAAATGGATTTTATCAATTTGAAAGATATCCATGGGCGTTACGGAAAGTTAAAATTAAAAACTTATCCAAGTTTTGACTTTAAAAAATATATCTACTATTCTGCCGTTTTACGATTGACACCCATCTCTATCCTGGATTATGTACCCTATAACAAAGAGGAAGTCAAGGAGACGATCAAGCGGGAACTTGGCTGGCGGGATTACGGAGGAAAGCATTATGAATCCATATTTACAAAGTTTTACCAGGCGTATATACTGCCGGAAAAATTCAGGATCGATAAAAGGAAGGCTCATTTGTCCACATTGATCTGCTCCGGGCAGATCAGCAAGGAGCAGGCGTTGAGCGAGCTGTCGAAACCGCTTTATGAGAGCAACGAATTGAAGGCGGACAAAGAGTACGTGCTCAAAAAGTTAGGCCTGATAGATAGTGAATTTGAAGAGATTATGCATTTGCCGGTGAAAAGGCATCAGGATTTCAGGACCGACAGGAACCTGAAGGACTCCTATATGAAGCTGCTGGTGAGGACCGCCCCTGCGAGAAAAATGATAAAAAAAATACTATCCCGATGAGCACCGAATTAAAGTTCGCTATTGTCGGCTGCGGCCGGATAGCGCAACGACACGCAGAGCATATCCAGCGATTAGGAAAATTGGTAGCGGTTTGCGATGTTGTTCCGGGTAAGGCGAAAGAACTGTCGGACAAATACAAAGCAAGTTCCTTTTGTAATATTGACGACCTGCTGCAACAAGCCCGCGATATTGATGTGGTTTCTATCTGCAGCCCCAACGGGTTGCATGCGGAGCATTCCATCAAGGCTCTGCATGCGGGGCTTCATGTATTATGTGAAAAGCCAATGGCATTGTCAGTCCAGGATTGCGGGGACATGATCAATGCTGCCGAAAGAGCTAATAGAAGGTTGTTTATAGTCAAACAAAACCGTTTCAATCCGCCGGTAGCGGCTGTAAAGAAACTTATTGACGAAAAGCGGTTTGGCAAGATCTACAGTATCCAGCTGAATTGCTTTTGGAACAGGAACGAAGAGTACTATAAGAATTCCTGGAAAGGTACTAAAGACCTCGACGGAGGGACCCTTTTTACGCAATTCAGTCACTTCATCGACCTCTTGTATTGGATGATCGGGGATGTAAAGGAAGTCGCTGGATTCACTGGTAATATGGGACATGCAGGAATCATCGAGTTCGAGGACAATGGCGTTGTAAGCCTGAAATTTTACAACGGCGCTATCGGTACGATCAATTATACGGTCAATAGCTATAAGAGGAACATGGAAGGCTCTCTTACTATTTTCGGAGAGAAGGGAACAGTAAAGATAGGTGGTCAATACCTCAACGAACTGGAGTACCAGGATATCGAAGGGTACAGGATCGAAAATCTTCCTCCAGGCAATCCAGCCAATCAATATGGGCAATACCAGGGCTCCATGTCGAATCACGATAAGGTTTATCAGAATCTCATTGAAGTATTGAATGGTAACGGCATTATTGCCACGAATGGCTTCGAGGGACTAAAGACCGTGGAGATCATCGATAAGATCTATTCTAACGCCAAGGAAGCATGAATATCAATATTAAACAGGCAGGGATCGCGGCTGATACGGTTTTCGGCGAAAAAGTAACCGTTGTGCAACCTGTCAATTTATATGGCTGCACCATCGGAAGCAATACCTTCATTGGCCCGTTTGTGGAAATACAGCGGAATGCGAAGATCGGCCGCTCCTGCAGGATCCAGTCTCATTCATTTATTTGCGAATTAGTAGAGATCGGAGACCATTGCTTTATCGGGCACGGCGTTATGTTCATTAATGACCTGTTCGCCGGCGGCGGCCCCGCGGGAGGAGATCCCTCTAAATGGAAGGCTACGCGGATAGGGCATCATGTGTCAATAGGGTCCAATGCCACCATCCTTCCCGTCAACATTTGCGACAATGTTGTAATAGGGGCCGGTGCAGTCGTAACGAAAGATATTTTACAGCCGGGCATATATGCCGGAAACCCCGCGAGAAAATTGAGAAACGCATAAGCAATTTACAATATGCTTTTTAATTCGCTTGAGTTTGCTATATTTTTCCCCGTCGTAACGGTATTGTTTTTTCTTTTACCACACCGCTACCGCTGGTTCCTTTTATTAATGGCCAGTTGTTTCTTTTATATGTTTTTCAAGCCGGTGTATATTTTCATTTTGATCTTTACTATTATTATCGACTACTTCGCCGGGATCTGGATAGCCAGAGAGCCTGATAGAAAGAAAAAGAAACTTCTCTTATTATTAAGCATTGCAGCGAATGTGGGCGTTCTGGCGGTTTTTAAATACTACAATTTTATAGCAAACAATCTAAATGCCCTTCTTCCATGGGTCCGTGGAGGAGAGGGTATTCCATTGTTGAATATATTGCTGCCGATCGGGTTATCCTTCCATACCTTTCAGGCGATGAGCTATACCATCGAGATCTACCGGGGGCATCAGCAGCCGGAGAAGCATTTTGGTATCTATGCCCTCTATGTAATGTTTTACCCTCAACTGGTTGCCGGCCCCATCGAAAGACCACAAAATATTATTCATCAGTTCCATGAAGAAAAAAAGATGAACTATGGGAATATCCGGAGTGGACTGATCCTCATCGCCTGGGGGTTATTCAAGAAAGTGGTGATCGCCGATCGTTTGGCCCTTTTTGTAAATCACGTCTATGCGAACCCACATGATTATAAAGGATTGCCATTGATATTGGCAACGCTATTCTTTGCTTTTCAGATCTTCTGTGATTTTTCCGGTTATTCGGATATTGCTATCGGCTCTGCCAGGTGCATGGGATTTGTTCTAATGAGGAATTTCGATCGGCCATACATGTCTCAAAGCGTCGGAGAATTCTGGAGAAGATGGCATATCTCCCTGTCGACCTGGTTCAGGGATTATGTCTACATTCCTTTGGGAGGTAGCAAAGTATCGAAATGGAGGTGGTACCTGAACATCATGATCGTTTTTGTTCTTAGCGGGATCTGGCATGGAGCTAACTGGACCTTTGCCGTCTGGGGCGTGCTCCATGGTTTCTTTCTGGTGTTTGAACAGGTGATCGGTAGATATTCAAAGCGGAAAAACCGGACGAACAACCTATTTAAGGCCATTTTTAATCGTGCGTATGTTCTCGCTCTTGTTACCATTGCCTGGGTGTTTTTCAGGGCAAATAATATTTCCACTGCATTTTATATTGTCAGAAATTTTTTCACCGGTGTACCAGGACAGATCCGCCAGATCATACATAATGAAAATTTTCTGAGGTTGAAACTGCTATACATGAATCAGTCGGCTGCCGACTTTTGTGTGGCTGTCATTTCCCTCTGCGTAATGGCCATCGTTCACTTTTCGCAAAAGGAAAAAGATTTCGACCAATGGTTGTCCCTAAAGCCTTCTTATGTCCGATGGCCGATATATTACGGACTGGTATTAACATTTATTTGTTTGGGCATTTTCGATAAATCCGGATTTATTTATTTTCAATTCTAATGAGAACCTTATACGTCAAACTGCTGATAATTATTTTGCCCACAGTATCTATGGTCGCGATCACCAATTACACGGTAGATCCGGCTAATATTTTTTCTTCATCGGAATATTTGGGAGGTATTGCCGTTATCCTTTCGAAGGGGCATAATGTTGACAATCTTTCCAACTATGACGAAAGACTTTTGCAGGAACAGATGGTTAAGAGGCTTCCTAACAGTCCGGACATTATAGTGCTCGGATCAAGCCGCATCATGGAGATCGGGTCGGATTTCTTTCCCGGGAAAAAGGTCCTGAATTGTGGTGTTTCCCATGGAGGCATACGTGACCTTGCCGCAATAACAGGATTACTGGATAGCCTGGCGAGACTGCCGCCAGAGGTTGTTATAGGTCTGGACCCCTATATGATAGGCAAAGGAGGGACTTCGGAATGGGAAAGCCTTTCTGCTTATTATGATTATTTTTTAAAAAAGACCCTTTCAGAGAGCAAGGAAGACCATGGTTTGTCTAATTCTTACCGTAAGCTTTCTTCTTTTTTCTCCTTTGATTACTTTAAATCTTCGCTGGAATTTTTAATCAAACGCCATTCCAAGCACTACTGGGATATAGGGACCGGGATCCCTTTATCCGGGCGTTTTTCAGACGGTACAATTGCTTATCCTGAAAGCTATCGTAATCCGGATACACTGAAAGTGGCGCTGGACGCCAGGATCACAGGCTTAAAGAACGGACTGCCTGAACCGGACTCGGTAAGTATCGGTCTCCTGAACGAATTGTTGAATTTTTTGCAGCAACGCCGGATTGCCGTAAAGTTTGTAATGACTCCCTATCAACCGGATTTCTATGCAGCCATAAATGAACGCCAGCCCATGCTTTTTCATCGCTATGAGGCATTCGTGAGAGAGCTGGGAGTGAAAAGAAATATCCCTGTGATCGGCGGATTTGACCCTATAAACCTGAATATATCCAATGCGCAGTTTTATGATATGTATCACTGTTCAAAAGATGCTTTGAAAAAAATATTTAACGCCAACAATCTAACTGTTTTACAAAAGACTGATAATAAAGTAATATGAATGTCCCTTTCGTAGATCTTAAAGCACAATACCTTTCGATTAAAAATGATATTGATAAAGCTATAGCCGATGTCATCGGGGAAACAACGTTCATTGGTGGGCGTTTTGTAAAGGATTTCGAACGGGCCTTTGCGGTATTGTATGAAGTAAAACACGTCATCGGCTGCGCCAATGGCACAGATGCGTTATACATACTAATGAAAATGCTGGGTATCGGACCCGGCGATGAGGTCATTACAGTGGCCAATAGCTGGATATCCAGTTCTGAAACAATTTCCCAGACCGGTGCCAGACCTGCATTTGTAGATGTGCACCCGCAGTTTTACAGCATGGACGAGAGCCTGCTGGAGGAAAGGATCACTTCCCGTACCAGGGCCGTCATTGCCGTCCATCTGCAGGGGCAGGCCTGTGATATCGAAACCATTAAAATGATCTGCGACCGGCATGGATTGTTCCTGATAGAAGACTGTGCCCAGTCCCATTTTTCTGAGTACAAAGGGAAAAGGGCCGGTTTACACGGAGTTGCAGGCTCCTTTAGCTTTTATCCGGGAAAGAACCTGGGAGCATATGGTGATGCGGGTTGTATCATGACGAATAATGATGACCTTGCGGAGAAATGCCGCATGTTCGCCAATCATGGGGCCTTAAAAAAACCGGATCACAGGATGGAAGGCATCAATAGCCGCCTGGACACAATTCAAGCCGCAATACTGTCGGCTAAACTGCCTAATATCCTCCGGTGGACCGAGATGCGTATTCATAATGCCTCATTGTACAACCGGTACCTGAAGGATATTCCGGACATCTGCCTCCCTGTAGTTCGTCCACAGTCCAGGCACAGTTTCCATTTATACGTCATCCGCACGGCGCAGCGGGATGAATTGATGAAATATTTGAAAGAACAGGGGATCGAGACTGCTATCCATTATCCCGTCGCCTTGCCCAATTTACCCGCTTACCGATACCTGGGATACAGTCCCTCAGACTTCCCGGTAGCCAGCCGGCTGCAGCAGGAGATACTCTCCCTGCCGATGTATCCTGAGCTGACGGAACCCATGATAGCCTATATCGCCGAAAGGATCAGATCATTTTACAAAGGCCAGCGATAGAAGGAGCCCGGATGCCATGCTACCATTAAACAATAAAACGATCCTCATCCTTTCCCCGCAGAACTGGGGTAAAATGTTTCTTTCCAAACATCATTATGCTATAGAATTAGCCAGGAGAGGTAACAAGGTATATTTTCTCAACCCTCCGGAAACAGGGGATACGGACTTACAGTCGTCCGTTTTGATCACCCCGGCCGCCGGGGTAGATAATTTATTCCTGATCAGGCATAAGCTGTGGTTCCCTTATATATTGAAATTTCATGTATTGCCGCTGTTTCACGCGGGAATGAAATGGCATACCCGCAGCATTTTGAAGGCCATTGGACGGCCCGTAGATATCATCTGGTCCTTCGATCTGGGAAATTTGTATCCTATGCGATTCTTCCGCGAAGTTTCACTTAAGATCTTCCACCCGGTGGATGAGCCTTTGAATGCGGTAGCCATTAAGTCCGCGGAGGGAGCCGATATCATTTTTTCGGTGACGGGGGAAATACTGGAAAAGTACCGGGCATTCCAGGTGCCGAGAGTCATCATTAACCATGGCATAACGGATGATTTCCTGTTGCCGGCGAGCGACGAGTATGCTGTTGGAAACCCGGTCAGGGTGGGTTTATCCGGAAACCTGGTCCGGCCTGATATTGACCGCCAGACCTTGTTACAGATAATTTCGGAAAACGCCGGGATCGTTTTTGAATTTTGGGGAAGCTACACATTTAATCAATCGAATATTGGAGGCAGCGACGATCGATCTACCGGTGATTTTATCGCAACGCTACGATCGAGGCCGAATGTGGTGCTTCATGGCGCTGTAGGCACGAAGAGCCTGGCGGAACAGATGCGTTTGATGGACGCTTTCCTGATCTGCTATGACATCAACAAGGACCAGAGCAAAGGCACCAATTATCACAAGATCATGGAGTATCTCAGTACCGGTAAAGTGATCATCTCAAACAATGTAACCACATACAAAGATATGCCCTTGCTCCTGCAAATGACGGAGGAAAGGGATAATAACGGCAAATTGCCTTCCTTGTTTAAAGAAGTGATAGGGGAGTTGCGGGCGCACAACAGCGTAGCCAACCAGCAGGCGAGGATCGCATTTGCCAGAGATAACATGTATGGCAAGCAACTGGAAAGGATCGCCGGGTATATAACGTAATTAAAAATGAAAGAAGGGATTACTGCATCGCACACGGACCCGATGAGGATAATGATCGTGGGATCCGACCGGATTGACGCCATCGAAAATTTCTACGTAAAGTATTTAAGGTTGCAGGGTGTCGACCTTTCGTTCCTGCAGGCACATACCTGGTTTCATGAATACTATTACAAGAGACTATTGAACAAGCTGGTTTTCCGGGCCGGGATATCCGACATCTATCGGCGTATCAACCGGGAATTCAGGAAGATGGTCCTGGAATACCGGCCCAGCGTAATATGGATATTCAAGGGGATGGAAATTTTTCCAGCATCCATCGAATGGGCGAGGGCAAGAGGGATCAGGCTGGTGAATTATAATCCTGACAACCCCTTTCTGTTCACCGGGCGGGGTAGTGGAAACAAAAATGTCACCAGGTCCGTCGGTCTGTATGATCTGCATTTCACCTACAACCTGGAAATAAAAAAGCGCCTGGAAGATCAATTTCACGCGCGTACGGCATTTCTTCCCTTCGGCTTCGAGATCGATAAAGGACTGTATGAGAAATGCGCCGGGCAGGAGGAGATAAAAAAGTGCTGTTTTCTCGGAAATCCTGACGGACAGCGGGCCGGGTTTATCCAATCACTGGCAGAAAAAGGGATCCCGTTGGATGTCTACGGCAATAACTGGAATAAATGGCTCGACCATCCCAATATCAGGATCTTTCCCCCGGTGTATGGCGATGAAATGTGGATGGTTTTGCGGCGATACAGGATCCAGTTGAACCTGATGCGCGTCCACAATGAGGATTCTCACAATATGCGTACATTTGAGGTGCCGGCTATCGGAGGTATCATGCTGGCCCCGGATACGACGGAGCACCGTATTTTTTTTACCGAAGGCAAAGAAGTATTCTTTTTCAGGGATGTAGAGGATTGTGCGGACAAGATCCATGGGCTGCTGGGGATGCCGGTCAATGCTGCGAATGAGGTCAGGGCAAGGGCACGGGAGCTTTCCATAGCAGCCGGGTATAGTTATGAAGCGAGAGCGCGACAGGTCCGGCAACTGATGATGGAGGTATTGTATCCTTAACGGGGAAGCCTAAAAAAAGCACAGATTGCAGATTAAAAAAAATATATTTTCCTATTCGGTCTTACTGATATTCCTCTTATCGCTGTTTACAGAATGGTATGGCCCCTTGACGCTCATCCTATTCTTTTTGTTGATCATACATATGCTCAACAAGCTGGGCAAAGGTATCGTGCTACGTGAAATTATTGCTCTTCATACCTCTTTTATCTGCCTGGTAATGCCGCTGGTCGGGTATACTTTTTTCGACAAGAGCAACCATATATCCAAATTATGGTTGCGTTATATGCCGATACCGCTGGAAACCTATTTCGGCTTTGCCTTGCCTGCCATAGCCGGATTTATAATGGCATTATTCTGGCCGTCGACCAGTGAGAAGAACGAGGATAGCGGCTCTTTTTTAACAAATATACTTATCAGGGCGAAAGAGATCGTACAACAAAAATCGACCATCGGGGTCTACCTGCTGGCAATCGGCCCCGTCATGTTATTAGCTGCAGATTATGCTCCGTCGGGACTCGATTTTGTGTTCCGGCTATTCTACTTTGCAGCATTTGCGGGATTCTTGTATGTATATTATACAAGGAAGATGCGTTTCAGAAAGATCTTCCTGTGGGGGTTTGCCCTATTCATCCTGATGACGGCCCTCAGCAGCGGAATGTTCACTGTCGTTGCCTATATGGGGCTAACGCTCTTTTCATTCCTTTTCCTGGGTAAAACGACAGCCCTTTGGAAAAAGCTTCTCCTGTTCATCCTGGGCTCTTTTATATTACTGTTGGTACAATCCGTTAAGCCCACCTACCGGCGTATGACCTGGAAAGAGGGTTATACGGGAAGTAAATTAGGCCTGTTCAGTAACTTATTAACCGATAAGCTCGCCAGTTTTAACTGGGACGACGTAGATGCCTTTTTCCCCATATATTACCGGACTAACCAGGGATATAATGTAGCCTTGGTGATGCGCCGGTTCCCGGTGGTCAAGCCTTACGATAATGGCTATAATATTTTGATATCCATTTCTTCGGCCCTGGTTCCACGTCTTTTGTGGCCCGATAAGCCCGAGGCGGGCGGGAAGTTCAATATGCAATACTATACCGGAGTGTATATCAATGGCTGGTCCACGAACGTAGGGCCACTGGGAGAAGCATATGGAAGTTTCGGGCCTGTCTGGGGGGTGGCTTTTATGATATTCCTGGGATTGTTCTTAAGATGGTTTTACCGCCGCGTTCTTGCTGCCAGCAGTAAGACTCCCCTCTTGTTGTTTTGGTTTCCTGTATTATTTTACCAGATCACGTATTCAGCCGAGACGGATACGCTGCAGATATTTAATTCGCTGGTCAAGGCCAGTTTCTTTATTTGGGCGTTATACAGGATCATACCTGCCTGGTTCGTAATTACAGATAGTGGGAAGAAGGTTCTTCCCAGGCGGCCTGCGGAAGGGCTGGAGTTCCGTAAACCCCCTCAAATGCTTTAATCCCTTTTGTTGATGCCTGTATTGTGCTTAGTATTCCGAAAGCCCGTCAGCTATTTTTTCAGCATAGAGAAAATATTCAACCAATTGAAAGGAAAGGCCGGCAATGCCTTTCAAACCAAGGTGGCCGTGCTGCCTTATTATACCTCCTCTTTCGGCAGGATCTGGAAGAATATTTTATTTGTCCGCAGGCAAAAAGCGGATGTCTACCATGTCACAGGGGACGTACATTATTCCGTATTGGGCCTGCCGCGTAAACGTACGCTGCTGACCATACATGACTGCGTTTTCATGCATAAATACGCAGGATTGAAGCGCCTGCTATTCAAGTGGATATTTCTGGATCTTCCGGTAGGACACTGCCGGCTGATCACGACCATTTCAGAAGCGACAAAACAGGAGATAATAAAATTTACCGGATGTGACCCAGCCAAGATCCTGGTTATTCCCAACCCTGTTCCCGAGCATATTTTTTATCGACCTGGCCCTTTCCAGGCCCTGTTTCCGGTGGTACTGTTCATCGGGGTCACTCCCAACAAGAACCTGGAGAGAACGATCCTGGCACTGGAAGGCGTGCCCTGTACGCTCAATATCATCGGTGAGGTCGCGGAAGCAGTAAAGCAATTGCTGGAAAAGCATCAAATATGTTATACCAGCCAATCCAAACTGACCGAGGAAGAATTGGCTGAGCAATATGCGGCAGCGGATATCGTTCTTTTTCCCTCCACCTTTGAAGGCTTCGGTCTCCCCATCATCGAGGGGCAGAAAGCGGGCAGGCCGGTGATCACGAGTGATCTAAGCCCGATGAAAGAGGTGGCTGGCGAAGGTGCCTGCCTGGTGAACCCTTACAGTCAGGAATCCATAAAAGAAGCAGTTCTCAAAGTGATCCAGGACGAAGAATACAGGAGTCGGCTTGTAGAGAAGGGTTTCCAGAATCTCGGGCGATTTTCGCCCGACCGCATCATGGAAGCGTATCAGTCCTGTTATTATAAATTGATTGAATCCTAATTATCGTATGTGTGGTATCGCAGGTATAATGGAAAGAAAGGAACGGGCTGCAAACCCTGATTCGATCAGGATGATGACCGCCGCTATGTCGCATCGGGGACCGGATGCCGATGGTTTCTTTTCGGAGGGGAAAGTAGCCCTGGGTCACCGGCGGTTGTCGATCATCGACCTGTCGTCAGCCGCCAATCAGCCATTTTCGGACCATACGGGGAGGTATGTGATGGTTTTTAACGGGGAGATGTACAACTACCTTGAAGTAAAGTCCTTGCTGGGAGATTATCCTTTCCGTACGACCAGTGATACAGAGGTACTGATAGCCGCTTATGCCAGGTGGGGCGTAGACTGTCTGCAACATTTCCGGGGAATGTTTGCATTTGCCATCTGGGACCGGCAGGAGGAGAGTATCTTTATTGCCAGGGACAGGATGGGTGTAAAGCCGCTGTACTACCACCTGGATGAGGACAGATTGATCTTTGCCTCGGAAATCCGTTCCATCCTCGCCACCGGCCTGGTGGAGAAAAAAATCGATCATTCCGCGCTGTTGGAATATTTCACTTTCCAGTCTGTCAGTTTTCCTTACACCATGATACGTGGCATTCAACAGCTGGAAGCTGGTTGCTGGACCAGGATCAGCAAAGGGAACACCGACTACGGACGCTACTGGGACGTGACAACTGTCGCCCGGGATTTCGATTTCGGGAATGTTGCCGCAACGAGAGGCCGTATCAGGGACCTGCTGCTGCAATCCGTTGAACGCAGGTTGATCAGTGACGTGCCGGTGGGCGCGTTCTTGTCGGGCGGCATTGATTCCAGCGCGGTTGTGGGATTAATGGCAGAAGCAGGCAGCGCTTCCCCCAATACTTTTAATATCAGCTTTGAAGAAAAAGAGTATGACGAATCGACGTATGCCGATATTATCGCGAAAAAATTTAATACCCATCATACCCGTATCCTGCTGCAGCCCACTGTTTTTCTGGATGAGCTGGAGAATGCCTTGAATGCACTGGATACGCCTAGTGGGGACGGCATCAATACCTACGTGGTGTCGAAAGCCATCCGGCAGCATGGCATGACGGTCGCTTTGTCCGGCGTAGGAGGGGATGAACTATTCGGCGGGTATCCTTTTTTCCGGCAGTATTTACAATTGCGCCGGAAGGCATCTTGGTGGGGTGCGCCCCTGGCCATCCGGAAATTGATCACCGGGATCGTGCCGGGGCAAATGCAGGGGAGAAGGGGGCGGATGATGCAGCTTCTGCAATCTCCGTCCTGCGGTATTCAGGACATATATCCCATTTTTCGCCAGATATTGTCTCCGGGATTGATCCGTGAATTGACCTTCCTTCCTGGTGGAGAAGTGAATTCCACCTCGATCAGGCACGAGATCCTGAACAGGCAGGAAAAGATTGCCTGCCTTCCCATCATGAGCCAGGTATCCGTGGCGGAATATCTGGGGTATACGCAACATACTTTATTAAAGGATACGGATCAGATGAGCATGGCCGCTTCCCTGGAAGTGAGAGAGCCTTTCTTTGATCAGGACCTGGTGGAGTTTGTGCTGGCTGTCCCCGATGAACTCAAAAACGGCAGTTATCCGAAAAGCTTGTTGGTGGAATCGCTAAAGCCCCTGTTACCGGATGAGATCGTTTTCAGAAAGAAGCAGGGATTTCTCTTCCCCTGGAATATCTGGCTTAAGAACGACCTTAGGGTTTTTTGTGAGAAATACATCAATAATATGGCGCAGCGTCCGTTTATTAATGGCGACCGGCTGCTGGCCTATTGGCGGAAGTTCCTGGGGGGAGATAAGAACACGCGATGGGCCGAGATATGGTTGTTCGTTGTGCTGGAACACTGGCTGGAAAAAAATGGCATCGGGTGATCGTTCCCATTAGTACGGGGCCCGGCAAGATCATATTCACTATACTAACAACAAATGACACCTGGATTATCCATTATAATTCCTACATATAAAAGGACGGATAGTTTAAAAAAGCTGCTGCATGCCTTGCTGGTGCAAAAGGAAGTTGTTCCGGAGATCATTGTAGTCGACCAGAATCCGAGCGGATATTTACAAGGCATTCTTCCGGATGCACCTGGCGTACGGCATTTGATGCTGCCCGCTCCCAATGTTTCCGAAGCCAGGAATAAAGGGTTCCTGGCTTCGTCCGGCAAGATCATACTTTTTATCGATGATGATCTGCTGCCTGAAGATGATTTTTGTGTGAAGGCCATGGATGTCTTCCGCACCTATCCGGAGATAGGATGCTTTTCCCCTCTTGTTTATAGTAACGAAGGACAAACAGCTGCGCTTCAGCAGGCGAAGGCCAGATATGTACATCCCTTCGACAAGACGTCTGGAATATTCGCTATTACCGATACCATAACCGCGGCCATCTTATTCAGAAGAGATTATTTCGAGCAAACAGGTGGATTTGACCCCCTGCTTTTCGAATTTGCAAAGGCAGCGGAAGACCAGGAGCTCTTTCTGCGGATGCGGTTAAGAGAAATGACCCTCTATTTTGTCCCGTTCATAGAAATATTTCATGACGAAGCGATACCCGGCGGATGCGATATGCGCACCGTGGATTACTGGGTAACCCGTGAAAAATGCATGAGATCCTGGGCTTTCCGTTACAGGATCCATCATCATCCACCCGGGACCTTATCAATTAAAGACCTTTTTAAGCTTGCACGTTCAGGTTTCCTGAACAGGGAAGTGCTCATGTCCGGGATGAGGAACATATCAAGACAGATAAAGATGTTATCAACTGCCATCAGTGCCAGCGGGAAGTTTTTGAATGGCAAGATGGACGGATATCCTACGGTAGAGAAGGTCAGTCATCTAACCAGGTAAAGAATAAATAAGTGCGAAGTACCAGTCTTATATTATTATTCCTGTTGTTTACCGGCATGCATGTCATCGCGCAGGGCAGGGAGGAGTTTAACGGGCCCTATTCCAGTTGGGCGGACGTAAAGAAGCGTTTTGGTGCAAAAGGCAACGGTAAGGATGACGACACGAAGGCGCTTCAGTTTGCGCTGGACTCTTTGAGCTGTCCGCCAAAGGGGTTTAATAAGGGGGCGCGCGCCTATATGGTCGTCTATTTGCCCGCGGGAACCTATTGCATTTCCTCGACCTTGTTATTAAGAGGCAAGATAGGGGTCAGCATTATTGGCGAGGACCCGGCAAGGACGACCATCAAATGGATCGGCCGGGATAAGGATACGATGTTCTGGTCTAATGGCTCAGCCTATTTTAAAGTGTCCCGGCTAACCTGGGACGCCAATAAGCGGACAGGCATGGAAGCGATCGGGATCCACTGGAAAGACAGATGGGACGATGCAAAGTCCCAGAGTTTTGCAACCTTGAACATTGAGCTGTCGGATAATATTTTTATTGGCGGGTTTAAGTTCGGGATCAGCGGTGGGACCTATAGTGGCGCGGGCACCAGCTTCAATGATTCGGAGATTGCCATCAGGAGATGTGTTTTCCGGGGTTGTACGGAATCCGGCATCGAGATCGGGGGCTATAATGCGCTGGATTACTGGATCTGGGATTGCCGGTTCCTCGAATGCGCGTCGGGTGTGCATTGTACTTATGGAGGATATCATTTATACCGGTGCTTTTTTTCGGGATCGAAAGTCGCCGACCTGCACAATATGCATGGATATTATAATTCTGTCCGGGGCTGTTATTCGGAGAATAGCAGGATGTTTTCCGCCGACGAGGCTTTCAGCTCCAATCCTTTTAAAAGGATCTTCCAGGATAATACAATAATCAATCCCGGCCGGCTGCCGATCCTGTATTTCCATCTCGGCAAGCTCACCCTTATGGGAAATAAATTCACGACTACTGCCGATACGGCGGTCAGGGCTGTTTTGCACACAGAAAGCTGGGCGCCCGGCGTCTATGAAGTATTATCCCTTAATAATACTTACGGGTACAAGAACCCTATCGAAATAGCCACGCCTGCAAAAAAATTCTTTTCCTTCGGCGACAAATATGCCATGGTAAAGCCGAATGCCGCGAAATTCCTGCAGACGCTGGAGACGACGCCACCCAACGTGAGGCGAAAAGTGCTGGAAGTACCCGCGTCAGCCGGCTCCGATGTCATCCAGGGGATCATTAACCAGGCGGCCCGGTTGAAAGGGCAGCGGCCTGTCGTGCATTTCGGGATGGGGACCTATATTCTTGACAAGCCGTTGGTAGTTCCCGCCGGTTCGGACATGCAGCTGGCAGGGGATGGTCTGCTGTATGCGTCGGTCATCCTGCAAAAGGCGGGCGGCCTTTCGGGGAAGGCGATCATCCTGGTAAAAGGGCCCAGCTATGCGGAGATCCGCGACTTGCAGATCGGAAAGGACGGGGATAATCATCAGTTGCCTGGGATCCTTTTCGAGGGTGTCGATCAGCCTGGCGCACAGGCATACCTGGATCAGATCTATTCCCATGCCGATACTTCCCTTTCCGTCGAGTCGATGAACTACCTGTATGTTCAGAAAGAGAACTCCTTTTTCACGGATGGAAATTATATAGCGGGGGGACCGCTTTTGCGGAATGGAAAAGGAACGGCAAGGGTTTGCTGCTATGGTGGTCAGTTCGCCCGCTTATCCGTTCAGCAAAATGGGAGATTTGTTGCCAAGGACTGCTGGTGGGAAGGAGAGTCCAGGTTACCCCTGGACCTGCAGGGGTCGGGAACGGTCTGCATAGATGGGGCCATGATCGCGCCGAATCGCGCCGATAGCAGTCCGGTGATAAGAATAGGAAGGT
>Ga0207671_10000803_pt1 | contig 39858 bp, 25 predicted proteins | sample KBSC24metaG_FD_184352 | JGI IMG/M metagenome (GOLD analysis project Ga0207671, IMG submission 184352) | Corn rhizosphere microbial communities from Kellogg Biological Station, Michigan, USA - KBS C2-4 metaG (SPAdes) (version 2) | ecosystem: Host-associated > Plants > Roots > Rhizosphere > Soil...
ATATATGAAGAAGAAGACGCGAATGAAAACAAACCGGTATTTTATGATCAAAATATTATTAACTTAATTACCCGGGATGTAAAGTCATACTACCAAAACCGTTTTATATCGCTTACAGATGATAACTTAAATGATCTCGAGCTGCTTAAAAAAAGCTACCCATTATCGTTTGAAACCTGGTTTGAGCCTACCGATCTGAAGCGGCTTAAACCTTGTGTTTGGATAAAAATGGTTTTCCCGGCAGTGATCCGGCCCGATGTGATCAACGAGCTACAGCTGCACCTGAATTGTTTCCCGGTGATGAGCCGCAAACTGCATGAACAGAAATTCAGGATAAAGGAGATGAATAACATTATCCCTATCAAGCCTTCGGCCTACGATCATTTTTTATCTGTTCAAGACCTGCATGACGATTTGGATATGCACTATAATGAGATTCCTTACAGCCAGGCTGATCAAAATTTTGAAGGAAGCTACTCTGTCAGAAACGGAGGAGCCGAACGTTTTGACTCCCGGAATGCACAGCAGATCATTGAGTACCTTTTTGAATTGCTCAGGGATGAAAAGGCTGCCTTTGCTGCCTACGGAAATGATTTTTTAAACTCAACATTAAAAACACTCGAGCAAAACATTTCGCTCATTGAAAAAAAATCCAACCAGGCAAAAGACAATCACGAGCTGATCAATTACCTTATTTTAAAACCTGCCAATAAGGCCAGTATGTTATATCTGCAGTTTTGGACCACCCTTGCAGATACTGCCAATAATATCAGAAAAGGCTCCCGGTTACAGCAGTTTGAAACGACGAAGCTAAAAGCAGATAATTTACGCCTAATGACCACCTCTATCGGAGGCCGGAATAGCCTTGGCGCCGCCGAACGTATACAAGCTTACAAATACGGCCTTACCACCAAGGACAGAATTGTTACCCAGGCCGATCTGACCAGCTTTTGCCAATATGAACTGGGCGCCAAATTAAAAGGTATCCGCATCAGTAAAGGCGTGAGCATTTCTCCTAATCCAAAAGAAGGTTTTAAAAAAACCATGGATATTTATCTAAAGCCCCATGAAGAAAGTAAACTATCAACAAACGAATGGGATACCTTGCTTAGTTTGCTTCAATCAAAACTGGAATCGCGGAGTATCATTAATTATAATTATCGGCTTTTTATTGAAAATTAAGATCAGCCCTAATTGCCAAGATAAGTGGTGTAACCAAGCCTGGCATTATCCTGTTGTATTCCGATTATTATTTTTTTGGAAGCAGGCGCAGCCAGCAAATTAATCTTCACCCCGGTTTGCATCGGTATAAAGTATGATAATAGCACATCAATGCAAATGGCAGATCGCTCGCCGGGTAAAAAATCAATCATTTTTGAGGCGCTCAGCGGCCCAATGGCCACATGTAGTTCTTCTTCAGGCTCAATCAACTGTCCAGCTATAAAGTCTATTCCCAGGGCCGCGGCGCCTAAAGAGGTCTGCATACCTGCCATGTCTTTTTTGCTTGGTCTGGTTGTGAGTTTATAACTGAGTGACATGGGTGTTTTAAACAGCATGGTTAATATTTTGCCTATAAAAGCAAGGTTATTACGCTGCTCATGTATAACTGGCAAAACATGTATTAAAATAAGCATTTGCTTATTGGTGAAACAACTAAACTCTTTCCATTCCTTTAAAAATATGTTGATCAGATCGTCATACTCATTTTTCTTGTCAAGGCGGTTCTCATAAAGCTCCAGGATCATTTTCAGGTGATTCACCTCGGCTTCAAATGGCGCGAAAAAGCGACGTGTCTGTTTCTCTTCGTCCCTCCTGTCAACAATATCCTTAATCATTTCCTCCTCGGTGATCATCAAACTCGAAGCCGGGGGTTTATGAAACAATCCTTCGGGCAACATGTCATACAAACCATCGCGGTTTACCTGAACCTGGAGTATCTTTTTGTTCGTGATATCGGTTTGACTCTCGGCAATACCGGCAATTTCTTTTGCAAATGCACGCTGTTGGGGGCCTACCGGCAATATCACAATATCATCGGCGCCAACCAATTCATTCTCAACAATTTCTGCAGCAATAACCGTTGCTTTGAAATCTGTATCAATAAGATTAGGGTTTTTGATCTTCATTTTCAATATTTTTACCAATAATATTTAAAACAATAACCACAATTATTGGTAATTGATTAGACTTATATCAAATTTATTTTTTGAGTCTGTTACTGACCTGAACATACAATTATATCATGGACGTTAAATCATTTTTTATACGTTATCTTATCTTCCCGCTCATTTTCGTGATTGCTGCGGCAATCATGACAATAATCAACAAAAAGAATAAGCTCTTAAGTAATAAACGCCTTATTGTTATTATTCTGCTAACCGCTGTTATTTTAGGCATCCCTGGCTTACTGGGCTTTCTCGACCTACAGTTTATGCCTTGGGGTTACCTGTTTTGCCAGCTCATTTACTTAGCCCTCGGCTCCGTTTACGTGTGGCTGGCAGGTAAATATCATGAAAATGAGCTATTGCACAAAAAGGGCTTCTTTATTTTTTGCACGCTGATATCCTGCCTGTTGGGTATATATCTTTTTAAGCTGGGTTTTGATTGGCTAAACGACCTGCAATATGGTTTGTGGGCTGCCACCAGTGTGTTCATATTTTTACTGCCGCCTATCTTCTGGTGGGCATATATCGCGTTTATGAGCATCCCGCTGGAGATTTACAAGGTATGGCAATATCCACGTACACCTGAGGATATCAGCATGGAGCATCTCAACTTTGATAAACTGATGGTGCTGGAGCTTGATCTGTACAAAAATACGGATGATCCCGAACCCTTGAAGGTTAAGGCCAAGGCCCCACCAAATATGAATTTTGGTCAATGGTTCCAGAAATTTATTGATGATTATAATTTAAAATTCCCGAATGCGCCGGTGGACTACAAAGCCAATAAAACCGACAGCTACAAGTGGATATTTTATGTTAAACCATCTTTTTGGAAACAGCGTCGATTTATTGATCCTGACCTGAACATTGTGGAGAATAAGATCACCGAAGCAAACACAATATATGCTAAACGTGTTTCTGAAATTGTAAGCGAGCCCGAACGCACCGGCGATCAGGCAGTTTACCTGTAATATTATAATAACATCTACATACTAAAAACATGATATGCTTAGTCCGTTAAAAAACAAGCCCGTAAACTGGATAGATGGAATGAAAATTTCCAGCGATCATTTTATCAGTACAGATAATTTTATACACGATATAGTGAGGGATTCTAATTCCCTGCAGCTCAATAACCATAATTTTGGTTTATTACCTCCTGTTGCCAACGAATCCGTAGCACTGGACATACAGATCACAGAAAGAGCTTCGAACCAGGTACAGATCAAAATAAACCATTGCAGCGCGGTTACAGCCGAAGGTCATCGCATTGATATATCCCGGACAGGCCCTGAGCTACTGTTTACCCATTATTTTGGCCAGGATAACGTAACAGAAAATTCCGAAACCTACTACGTACTGCTTACCGTTAATCCGTTTGAGCGCGTGGCTAGTGGCAATCCTGACCCGGAGGAGATCCCTTTAAGATATCCTGAGGTTGATAAACAGTATAATATTTCCATCATACCAGCCTCGCAGATAAACGCCCGAAACTCTCACTTTCTGGAGGTGGGCAAATTCATTAAAAACGGTAATAACCTGCAAACAGATATCAGTTTCATACCTCCCTGCACATCGGTACTGAGTCACCCGGAACTGGTTAAATATTACGAAAGTTTTAGTAATCAGTTGAATAATCTGCAACTACTGTCATTCCGTATCCTGGATAAAATAACTTCAAAGGAGTCTGTTTCTACCATTGGTAAAAACGTAAAAATATTGTGCGAAAAGATGCTGGAGTATATTGCCCGTATCTATTTCTCCTACCGTAATATGGTACATCAGCAGCCACCGATATACATGGTGTCCTCCTTTTCGGAAATGGCACATATATTTTTCAGTACCGTAAAAAGCATACCCGGTGCCGAGCGCGAAGAGCTGCTTAAATATTTTTATGAATGGAAGGATGTTACCCCCGGCAACTTTGAGGAGCTGCTTGCCCGCCTCATAGAGGTTGTTTACAACCATCATGATATCAGTTCATCTATGATAACTGTTGATGAGTTCCTGCGCGTAATAGTGGCCCTATGGAATAAATTAAGCTCACTGGAATACATCGGTCAGCGTAAAGAGAACATTGTAGTAGCCGAACAACAAGTGATACAAACGGTACAATCCAAACGCACCTGGACGCTATTGGATTAAGCTGGAGAATGATCAACTCATATCAGGAGAATCCCTGAACAGACGGGCCATTTTGTTACAAAAAATGGGTTTACATGGCTTACACTTTTCATGGTTAAAATTGAGTTATTTAATTGACAATCAGGTAATTATATACATATTAACCTTGTTTAATGTAAACCCATTAAATGACTTCGATGTTGGAAATTCAAAATTCATTATTCGATGTTATTTGCCTTTTACTTTCTTTAAAAACTGATCCTGCAGATCGTTGATTTCCTCATCGTACCCTTTCTTGTCTATAAAGGCATCGGGGTTATAAGCATCCCCGGGTTTGTGTTTGCGTTGAAGCTCAAACTGATTGGCATGTGATGCCAGCCAAATATCAAACGATAATTTTTTCATGGCATCTAACGTGTAAGCATAATCCCGGGCAATATTAGGATAGGCTGGTATATCCGAGAAACTTTTATCTGTAACTATCGTAGGCATATTAGCTATTAATACCCGGTAAGATCGTTTTTGATCTTTTACATCAAATAAAAAGCTGCAAGAACCTTTGGTATGGCCAGGGTGGTGAAGCATAGTCAAGCGCATCCCACCTAACTTTATGGTATCGCCATTATGTAATATCCGGTCAATTTGTACCGGAGCATAAGTACTCGTGTTACTCCCTACTGAGTAATCCGAACGGCCACCATCTGTTACTACTCCCACATCGCCTGCGTCTACCATCATTTTAGCGCCGGTCATTTTTTTTATAGCTGCCATTGCCCCCATATGGTCAAAATGTGCCTGGGTAGTTAAAAGGATCTTGATATCCTTAAACTTAAAACCCAATGCTTCAATATTCGCTTTGATAACAGGCGCCGAGTCTGCCAATCCTGTATTGATGAGTATATTGCCTTGTGGCGTGGTGATAAAGTAGCAAGCCAGATCATAAGTACCCACATAATAAAGGTTACCCGCGATTTGAAACGGAGGATAGGGCTTTGACCAGTCGGGATCAGTATTTGCAGGCTGAATCTTTTTGAGCAAATACCCCAAAACTCAGGCACACCAAGCCGATTGATAACGAAATTCTTTTAAGTTTTTGCACAAATATACACGGATAAATGAGTGCTAAATATACAGGTTGTTATAAATACGGAGATGTTTGGATCCGCATAAACTTCATCAAATGACTTAAACCAGTTCGTCCACTAAATACTGAAAGCCAGGGCGGGCTGATACGTGCTGGCTTGTACAGCGATCTCTTAGAGCTGCTAATTTCAATAAAGCCTGATCGGCATCGGCCTCTTTACATAAATTGAGCAGATCATCCAGTAAGTGGCCATAAGCGCTTACTTCTATCCGTTCCAGCGCATCGGCCACTCCGGTATCAGACCTGTCATAAAAACCGGCCGCGCCAAAATCACCGAACAGGGTGTTTCCCTCCTCATCTATTAATGTATTATGAGCATACAGGTCGCCGTGCATAACACCATTGTTATGCAATTGCGCAGCTACAGATGCTATGGTTGAAGCAATTTTTATTACTTGCCGCGCAGAAAGGCTCATGTCCTCTTTAAAAACGTCACGGGTACAACTGGCCAAACTGGGTGGATTACCCAAATTAATAAAACGTTCCGGTATCAGCTCCATCACCAAACCCTCCTTTCCTTCGGGATGTGCTAGTATCTGCCCGAGTAGTTTTACAAGTCCGTAATGGCCGCCTGCAGCTATATAGGTGAGCATTTCGTCTTCAGGAAGCCCATCACTGGTAACCGCGCCCTTGAATATCTTGATGGCCACTTCCCGTTCCGCATCATTACTCCGCCACCTGGCTTTGGATATAATGCCCGATGCACCTTCGCCAAGCTTGTGGCTCACCTCCAATTCCTGATGATCAATAAAGGGGATGGCAACTATTGCGGGCTTTTTGTTAAATAAATTGCCGGAAAATGCCAGCCAGGAAAGCTTAGGCATGCTTAACAGCCATTGCGGAAGTTGGCTTAACTGATTGGCAGAGATACGTAAAAGCGATAAGTTGCTGCAATTGCCCAACTCAACAGGCAACTCCTTTAACCTGTTACCGGCAAGCATCAATTTTTGCATACGCGCACAATTACCTATTTGAGCGGGCAATTCTGCTACCTTGTTATTTGTCAATATCAGCCAGCGAATGTTAGGGTTAAGCGCTTTAGCGGGTACTTTTTCTATCCTGTTTGATTTAAAGCCAACAATATCCAGCAAGGGGCAATCAGCCAGTACTTCGGGCAAAACGGTAAACAAATTTTCCGAACAAAATAAGATCCTCAGCTTTTTTAACCGGCCAAAATCCGCAGGTAATTCACTTAAATTATTGCCAGAAAGATCAAGCTTCTCCAGCGTATCTGCCAGTTCAAATATCTCTTGCGGGAAGTGCGAAAGTCCTTCGGCAAGCTTTAATGAAACCGCGCCTTTAAGTTCTCCGTTCTGTAGTTGTTCAAGTGTTTGCATCATGTATACAGGGGTCAGGTACTCAGCAGAAATTATTGATCTCCTGCCGAAATCCATCCATACCGCAAAAGTAACTGTTTCGGTCGCTTTCTGTTAGCTAAAGTTTTTTAGTTAAAACAGAGAAGGGAGATGGTGCGGTGATAACACCGACCATAAGCCGAATGGATTAAAATGTAATTTCTGTGTTATTACTATTACCCTTATATAGTATTTTTACGAGTATCCTCCACTGAACTAAAATGTAAAATGATCGCATTAATTGATGAAAAGTTGCTTACCATAAAACGCTTCGAACCCAAAACTATTTTGGTGAATGAAGGAAATATTCCCGACGAAATGTTCTTTATTATGAAGGGCTGTATCAGGGCCTGGTACAATGCCGACGGGCAGGACATCACCTTACAATTTTTTTTTGAAGGCGACCCTGCTACATCATTGGAAAGCTTTTTGAAAAATACCCCAAGCACCATCAATATCGAGACCCTGGAAGAATGCGAGGTGGGCATTTTGAAAAAGGCCAGTTTCTCAGATCTGCTAAAAACCAATCCCAAAATCAGGGAATTGTTTTACGAAACAGCCATTGATAAACTGTTTATATACAGCAACAGATTGCTTTCTTTATTGAAGGATAAGCCCTTCCTCCGGTATCAGCAATTGTTAGCCGAAAACCCAGGGATCTTTCAAAGGATCCCACAACATTATATCGCCTCGTACCTGGGCATCACACCGGTTTCATTAAGCAGAATAAGAAACAGGAAATGATCCGTTCTTAACAATTGTTATCGTTGCACTCCTTACTCATTTCTGAAATTTGTTGTTACAAAGTATAAGATATGAAAGCGTTAACATTTTTAAAGATCATCACCATTTTAAACGTATTGATTTCAACAGGCTTTTCGGTTGCAGGAATATTCTATCCGTTTTCCATTTTACCAGCCCATGTGGCTACCGATAAAGCGATAACCATCATAGGCCTATATGCCGGTGCCCGAACTATTCCAATAGCAGCCTTCGCCATTATTTCCATATTCGACAAACAACGGGATGCTTTTATTACCCTTGCGGTGCTGGCCGGCATCATACAATTTCTTGATGGTTTTATAGGCATTTACCAGCATGACGTATTTAAAGCTGCCGGTCCGTTTGTGATCGCGGCAGTACAGTTTGTTGCCATTTACCTGGTGGTTAGGCGCAATGATTAAATTAACTGTCAAAAACGTACTATTCAACAAAAAAAGCTTTCAGATGAAAGTCTGAAGGCTTTACTTTTAGGTGATCCTTACATACAAAACTCGAACTCTTTTATGGTTGATTTGTATGGTGCGATGGGTGATAGTATGATTAGGGGGGTGATAACACCGACCACAAGCCGAATAGGCTACTCATCAACTGTGTTCTGTTCTGCATTAGTATTTAATTTCTTAACACTCCTCAGCTTGATTAACGTTTCCTCGCCAAGCGAAGTCAAAAACCAAAATAGCGCAGCCCCTCCGTTTGCAGTTTTGGTAACTTGGGGGCTTACTAGCCCCATACTTTTAAGATGTATTTTAATTGTTTGGAAGTCCTGATCGTCTAATATAACTGTTCCACTAGTTTTTGGATGCTCAGCTAAATAAATCTGCTCACTTATAATTTTTTTTGCCTCTGAATCATTTGGACATTCAAGTAAGCGGGGAGCAATTAATGCAAATACTTTACCCCAGGTGATCGAAACGGACCAGCTTGTATTACGATAACCGTAATTCCTACCCCCATAAGTTCTGTTGTTCCCATTTAAAGTAATTAGGTCATCTAAACCTGCAAGTTCTTCCTGAAGAATGGTTTCCTTTTCAGCTTTTGAATTTAAAAGTTCTTTCAAAATAGAATTTTCTTTACGAAGCTCATTCATTTCCTGATAAATGGATGGGTCGCCTACTGTATTTGCCCTAACCCATCCGATTGCTGGATAGGTTTTAATAGTCTTGGGAAGGTTCATGGCAACCAGTCCCGGTAACTCTTCTGCATTTATCCAGAACTTCACTAATCTATTAGTGGCTACTTTGTTTCTAAAAGCAGTCAGCTTTGCTCGAGTATCTTCATTAACCTCGGACTTGTTCAGCGGTATAGTACCGGGATCGCCGTGCAAAAAGGCAATAACCTTTATCCCTATTTCTACTGCATAATCGTATTCCTTTTCCGTATAACTAATCCCATTTTCTGAAAGTGAACCATAGCGGCCTCCAATAATCAATAAATAATAGTCACAATCATCAATGATTTTTTTAATAAACTCAAATTGCTCTTGATCTATTGCAGGAAAAATTTCCATCCCTGCGGGAATACAATCAATTTCCATTAATGCCTGGGTTACTTTGGCCCGTTCATCTTTTAAATCGGCAAAGGTTGAACTGACAAATACTTGGTATCTTTTATCCATTTATATCTCATTGAGATTGCAATATATCGATAATTAGTTTTAATAATAACTCTCCGTAAGGTAGAGTACCTGCTGTATGAAGTTTCCAACTTGGGGCTAATATGTAAATGATTAATCCTTTCTATTCAGCTTGTGGCCAACGTTATCCCCGTAGCACTTAAGTAGAAAAGAGATCCAACAAAAAGCTTCCTGCTTTCCATCAAAAGAATTTTGGTAATTCTTACTCAACCAACCCCGGGTTCTTTTTTCGCATGGAAACCTGCGCTACCAACTGATTGAAACAGGGCAATTTGCTTAAATATGTTAAAGCATAAGGCTAAATACAGATTAAAACCTTAAATTAGGTTAAAATTTAAACGCCCTAACATATTTGAATGACTGTATAAATACCCATTTTATTTTTTATTAATAAATTATTTATTCAGTTGGCATTTGTTTTTTGGAACCCACGTACACGATTGGCTTCGGCCATTTGGGCGATAACTCAGTCGCAAAGCGTTTACAAATTTAAGAGACTAAGTTTTTTATACTTTATTTTCATTTCGCTAAGCGTAGCAGCACAGCAACCCAATAATACCGGGGTAACACAGGTAAGCGGGCGTATTACCGACGCATTATCCGGGGCACCACTTCCATTTATCCGTATCAGTTTTACCGGCAGTTCTTACGGCACAAGCTCCGACAATCAGGGTAATTACTTATTAAGCGCTCCGGGCTCTTTTAACCAGGTATCCTTTTCATCGATGGGTTATATGACGGAAACCAGGAAAATTAATCCCGGGCAGATCAATAATGTATCTGTTAAACTCAGGTACGCCGAAAACCAGCTCAAAGAAGTCAAAATAACATCGGGTAAAAAAAGCCGGTACCGTAACAAAGGAAATCCTGCGGTTGAACTTATTCAACAGGTTATTGATCACAAAGAAAGGAACCGGATGCAAAGCTCAACCTACCTGCAGTATGATCTGTATGAGCGTATCGGGCTTTCCATTTTCAACCTTTCCAATAAATTCCTGAATGGGCGCTTTTTCAGCAAGTACAAATTTATGCTGGATACAAGCTCCAAAATAAACGGACATACGCAAACTTCGTTACCTGTTTTTTTTAGCGAAAAATTGTTTCAGAACTATTATCGCAAGGATCCATCAAAGTCTATCCAGATCCTTAACGCTCAAAAACAAACCAACATTCTCAAGTTTATTGATACCGCGGGACTCGATATTTATCTCAACCGCCTTTACGGCAATAATATCGATATCTATTCCAATAACATCTTTATTGTCAATCACCAGTTCCTGAGCCCGATCGCCAATCACGCGCCGGATTTTTATAAGTTTTTTATCACCGATACCCTTAAAACAACTGCCGAAAAATTAATAGAGATCAGCTTTACCCCACGCAACAAAGGCGACCTTTTGTTTGAAGGCAAATTATATGTTACGATGGACGGGAATTATGCTGTTAAATCCTGCGAATTGAATGTAAATAAAGAGATCAATGTCAATTTTATGCGCAGCCTCAGGGTCCAGCAGGATTTTAAGCAGGACTCGGGTCGTTATTTCCTGGTAAAAAGCAATGTTAAGGCCGATTTTGGCATTTTGAAGGATAAAGGGATGGCGGTATTGGGTGAACGTACCGCCGTATTTTCTAATTATAAATTAAATACACCGCAGCCCGACGCCTTTTATGATGGGAAAAGCGAGCAGGTTGCTGCAAATTCCAACCAGGCCGATACCGGTTATTGGGCCAGCCATCGCCCGGATACATTGACCCATCAGCAGGCTACGGTATACGCGCATGTTACCCGGTTGGAGAATATGCCCTCGTTTAAAAGAACCACCTGGATAGCTTCTGTACTTACCGGCGGCTATGGCAATTTCGGGCCGGTGCAGTTAGGGCCTCTTGGATCTACTTTTTCTTATGACTCACAGGAAGGGCCCCGGCTCCAGGCAGGCGGAAGAACAACACCCCAGTTTAACAAGACCATTTATCTGGAAGATCATATCGCTTATGGCTTTAGGGATAAACAGGTAAAATATAACCTTAACACCTATTTTTCGTTAAACAAGGTATCTCCTTTCCGGTATCCCAGCAACTATTTTAAGGTAAGCTACCGCTACGATGCCGACCTTCCGGGGCAAAGCCAAACCGTTATTCCGGAGCAAGCCGCGCTTACATCCTTTAGTACAGGTAAAACAGATTACTGGTTATATAACAAAACTTATACGGTTGCTTACGTAAGGGATTTTGAAAATCATTTTTCCTTTAACATTGCGCTCAGAAACTGGAACCAGCAACCGGCAGGCACCCTGGAGTTCCGGTCAAATAATGCTGATAATCATCTTATACATGACTTAACTACCAGCGAGGTTGAGCTGAACCTGAGATATGCGCCGCATGAGCAAATAATACAGGGTACGCAGGTACGGCATACTATTCATAGCCGGTACCCGATCCTGAACCTGCAGCTGAGCCACGCGTTTAAAGATGTACTTAACGGCTCATATACTTATAACAATATTACCGCCAATATTTACAAACGTTTTTACCTATCACAGTTAGGTTATTCAGACATTACTTTATTAGGGAGTATCACCACAGGGAAAGTACCATTTCCGTTATTGAGCATTTTGCGGGCCAACCAATCCATCGCCTATGATCCCGATGCGTACAACAGGATGAACTACCTGGAATTTGTCAGCGATCACTATGTTGGCCTTAACATTACACACAGCTTTAATGGCTTTATCCTTAACAAGATACCGTTGATCAGGCATTTAAAGTGGAGAGAATACCTTTCCTTTAAAGTATTATATGGTGGTTTGCGTAACGAAAACAACCCCTTATTTTCAAAAGATCTGTATCAATTCCCGGTAGCTTCAAACGGATCAAACGGCACTTTTTCATTAGGCGATACACCGTATATGGAAGGAGGCGCCGGTATCGGAAATATTTTCAAATTTATAAGAATAGATGTGATCAAAAGGTTCAATTACCTTGATCATCCCGCGGTTTCGCCATACGGCATTAAACTTAGCTTTAGTCCGCATCTTTAAATTCTTTCAGCTTATGGTCGGTTTATTTTGTCGTAAACTGATAAATACCGGAGTCTGATATATTCCCTTTAGAATCCCTGGTTATTACCTTCCAATAATATGTTTTGCCTACTGATACCGAAACGTCTTTTAACGTGCTTTCTAAAACCTTACCCTGCAATAATGCGGGAGATGACGAATCACCCAGGTAAATGTCATAGTTAACAATGTCGTTATCCACATCGCTGCCGTTCCATGATAGCGTAACTTTCCCATTTGATATCGTTATTGTTTGGTTCATTGCCGGAGCCAAAATTTCGGCCGGAAAAGGAGCGTAATTCACAACCGCAGGCCCTGAATTATAAAACTTCCAAATATCGCTTTGGGTTGTAGTGGTGGTGTTAGCCGCCTTTGATGTAACTGACCACGAGTAGGGTGTATTCCTTTTCAGGGTAGCATCAAACTGGGTGTTACCGGTTGTTTGCGAAATCGTTGTACCATCTTCGAGGTTTTTAATTTTTATCTCATAACCGGTGGCATTGGCAGCAGCAGCCCACTTTAAGGTAACCGTACTTTGTGAGGCAGAAATAACCGTTCCCTGGGTACAAACTTCGTTTTGAGCCGGAGCTAACAGCGCTGCCTTACCTGGTGCAGGAGCAGGTGTATTGCCTTTATGTCCGCCACACCCTGTTAAAATAATCATGCTTAATAAAGCAAATATTGCCTGTTTCATTATTTTATAATTTTAAAAACCAATTCCTTGCCATCGATAGTTACGTTAAGGGAGTAAACACCCTTATCTAAACTGGAAACATCCATACTGATGACTCCCGACTGATTAATATAATCCTTTGTTAATTTAAGTATTGACCCGGTATTCAGGCTATAGATTTTAAGCGTAGTTTTTGCAGCTATACGCTTTCCTATATTAAGGTTTAATGTATTTTGGAACGGATTAGGATATGGCAGTGTAACGCCGGAAATATTAATTATCCGTGATATTATTCCCTGGCAAAGTTTATCTGTACTCACCGTTAAGCTGTTGCTACCCCTGGTTAATGGCAATGAAATGGTGTTATTGCTTGTTTTATAAACAACTCCGTTGAACTTAATTTCATATGATGAACCGCCATCCATTGTTATATTCACCATATTGGTATTTTCGTTTACCGTGGTATATACCGAAAGGTCTTTCGGTTCGGTAATAACCAGGTCAAAACACTGCTTATAGTTTATGGAAGCAGCATTAGTAACGCAAACATTATAAGTACCCGGGGAGAGGTTATTGATGATGGTATTGGTAGTAAAAGTGTAACTGCTATTTAAACCATTCCCCGTAATTACAGCCGTATAATTTGCAGATTGTGCTGCTGCGATGCTTATTGATCCGTTATTCTGCCCTTTACAGGTTACACTACTGGCGGCTAATTTTAAATTAGTTACCGGAGCCGTAATAGTTACTCCGGCCAGTGTTGCAGTGCCTCCCGGTGTAGTTACGGCAAGCTCTCCGCTGATACCTGAAAAAGAGGCTGTAATTTTACTGTCGGAATTTACGGTAAACGACAAGGCTGGAATACCGGCGATGGTTACACTTGCGGCATTTGTAAAATTGCTGCCATTAATTATGAGTGTACCACTGCCATCTGTTAAAGCGTTTGCTGAGGTTATTACCGGTGCGGGTACAAATACAAATCCAGGAAAAGAAGCGGGCCCGTTAGGGGTTTGGATGGAAATATTCCCGGTTTCTCCCTCACCAACAATGGCTACAATACTCTGGGATGAATCGACGGTGAATGATTGAGCTACCTTGCTGCCAAATTTCACAACAGTTGTTCCATCAAAATGCTTTCCGGTAATGGTTATTTTTGTACCTGTTTTGCCAGCTAAAGGAGTAACTGCCGTAATTTGCGGTATCACAACCGGGCCATTATGATAGATGGAGAATGTAGAACCTGTAGAACCGTTACTGATCAGCATTAAGTCGGCCCGGCCATCACCATCCATATCATTTAACTTGATAGCGGCCGCTGAACCATTAGGGTTGTCGGCTATGAGCGGCACAGCGCCTGCAAGAGAAATATTCCCCGGCGTAGATTGATTACGTGTATAATAAACGCCTGTATTTGATGATACCAGATCAATTTTCCCGTCCCCATCAACGTCGGCAGCAATAGGGTTAAAAGCCATCGCAAAATTGGAAAAGGCCCTGGCCTGATCAAGTGACGAAGCATCTATTGTTCCTTTTGTAGCAATGTTCCTGGAAATAAGCAGTACATGGTTCGAATCATCGTCTTCAACAATATCAGCTTTCCCATCACCGTCAAAATCACCAGTAGTCATACCCCGTGCGGTGTAGTAATATCCGGAGTGCGAAAAGTGAGTAAGCGGAAAATCGGTAGATGAAAGATCGCCGGGAACAGAATTATTCTTAAATATCGATATTCCGGTGTAAGAACTTCCGGCAATCGGATCAGGTTTATTATCACCATCGATATCGGTAAGCGCTAAAGAAATTGTGCTGCTTGATGAGGTATTTTGAAGCCACATTAATGGCCCGAATGAAATAGTTGATCCGGTTGTGGTGTTTGGATAGAAAATGGGACTGAAATCATCATAAATTACCAGATCGGGCCGCCCATCCATGTTCATGTCTCTGAGCGTCATACTTCCGAGTGTCCTGTTTAAATTTTCCAGTGTTTTTTGTTCAAAGGAAATGTTACCGTTGGATGATGTATTATGTAAAAGAATTATACAGGTATTACTATAAAGTATGTCCATTTTACCATCGCCGTCCACGTCGCCAACAACCATCGAACTCGCTTGCCTTTCGGTTTCAAGTACAACTTTTTGTAAAAATGACGACTTAGACAACATGGGGTCAGAACCATGCCTAAGAACATAAATAGAATCGTCTTTGCGTATCAGCAAGTCGGGATTGCCATCTCCATCAAAATCACTAACGGCATAATTTCCCAAGCCTGTAGGAAATTTAATATCAAGCCTATTCGAAAAACTGGCTGTCCCGCTGGTATTAGTAACCAGGAAAGGCAGGTTTGAACTTGCCGATAATTTTTTATCCAAGTTGGCTATCGTGATCAAATCATTAGCGCCTGCGGGCACAACAACCTCCAGGTGCGTTTTGGAAGCACTTTTCACCTGCGCTTTAACAGGCCCAAAGAAAACTATGTTTTTTTGAGGCGAGATATTAAAATTATCCCCCTCTATAGCCACTGTTGTTCCAATAGGTCCAAAAGCCGGTGAAAAAGAGGTTATGGAAGGAGGGCTATCATATAAATACCCCAACAATGTACCTGTCCCCCCATCTGCTTTTACAGTAATGGCTCCTGTTGCACCAGCACCCGGTTTTGCCGAAATACTGCTTGAAGACAATACCGTATAGGAGGCCGCGGCTACCCCTCCGAATTTAACTTCGGTAACATTATTAAAGTTACTCCCGGTAATAGTTACAACTGCATCTGATCCGTCACTGCTTTTTGTGAAAGAGCTTATTACCGGTGCGAGTAAAAAAGTAAATCCGGGGAACACAACTGTTCCACCAGGACTGGTAATGGTAATATCGCCCGATGAACCGTATGTTGGCTGTGCCGTAATTTGCGTTGGCGAAATTATTGTAAAATTGGTATATGTGGAGCCAAATTGAAGCTGAGTTACACCGGTAAAGTTTGTACCATTAATGGTAACTGTTGTTTGTGCATTAGCCGACAGTGGGCTAACAGAGGTGATAGTTGGACTCGGGTACCAGGTAAAGCCGTCAAGTTCTGCTGTACCGGCTATGGTTTTTAGTGAAACTTTACCGGTAGCTCCCAAACCTACATTGGCAGTAACAAGATTATTGGCAACATTAATAATGTTTGCAGGTACTCCGCCAATTTTAAGCTCGGAAGTGCTGGTCAGGTTTGCGCCATTAATAGATATTGTTGTGCCATTGCCACCAGATGTTGGTGTAAACCCGTAAATAACAGGAAGCCCTAAATAAGTGAAACCATCAATCATAGCAGTCCCGGCAGGGCCGGTAACACTTACAGTACCGCTTGCACCGGTGCCTACTACAGCATGAATCTCTTTTGAAGAAACAATAGTAAAAGATGCAGCATTGGTATCTCCAAACTTTACAGATTGTACGGCATCTAAATTTGTACCGGTTATAATAACCGTTTGACCTGTTGCCGCCAGTACCGGCGCAATATTGGTAATTGCAGGTGAAGTATAAGTAAATCCGCTTACGGTAGCTGTACCACCTGCGGCAGAAACAACAATATCGCCACTTGCACCGTTACCTACAGCCGCTGTTATCGATGTAGAATATGCATAATAATATAAAGCAGGTACCCCACCAAATTTAACAGATGTAACTCCAACAAAATTGGTTCCTGTAATAGTAACAAGGCCGCCGTTTTTTTGTGAGGCAGGTGAAAACGAAGTAATAACAGGTGTTTGCGCCCAGTTAAAACCAGCTGCTTTATCTGTACCCAGGGGCGTTGTCACCATCACATTACCCGATACACTTGTGGTAGCCGGCGTAGCCGTAATGGTTGTTGCCGAAATAACCGTAAAAGAAGCCGCGGGTACTCCGCCAAAACTAACAGCTGTGGCCCCGGTAAAGTTACTTCCTGTTATAGTTATGGGTACTGTGGAAGATGGCCCCGAATAAGCAGGGTTAAAATAAGCGATAGCCGGACCGGGATGATCAAACCCGGCCAGAAAGGCCTTGCCTAATGGCGTTGTTACAGTTACGCTCCCGGATCTTCCTACCCCTACCACCGCGCTGATCTCTGTAGGGGAAGTAACGGTAAAGGAAGTAGCAGGTACACCTCCAAAGTCAACTCCTGTAGTGTTTGTAAAATTGCTTCCTTTGATAATCACAGTTGCACCTGTACCTGCATGAACGGGCGAAAAAGATGTAATAACAGGCCCCTTATGCACAAAGCCCGATAAGCTCGCTGAGCCACCTTCAGAAGAAACTGCGACAGGGCCACTTGCGCCATAACCTACCGTTGCCTCAATGGTAGTTGGCGATAAAACTTTAAATACCGCGCCTATACCGCCAAATGAAACATTATCAACCTCGGTTAAATTAGTTCCGGTAATGGTTACCTTATCGCCAGCGCCGGCGGTTTGTGGCGTAAATGAGGTGATGCCCGGAGCCGGTACTGCAATAAAACCCGGATACGTCACTGTACCTCCGGAGGTTACAACAGTAATATCACCAGATATAGCCCCAAAACCAACAGTAGCATATAATTGGCTACCATAATTATAAATAACAGGAGCAACCACACCGCCTATAGTTACTTGTGCGCCATAAAGATTGGAGCCATAAATTGAAATGGATGAATTATATCCCCCTTTTAATGGAGAAACCTGTGTTATTACAGGCGGGGGAATAAAGCTAAAATCATAATAATTTGTAGATCCAGCTGGGGTAGTTATAGTGATACCATTGGAGGAACCCGCCGCAACAACAGCGGTAATTTTTGTAGGCGAAACAACGGTAAATGAAGCTGCAGCCGCATTTCCAAATTTCACCGAACTGGCTTTGTTAAAGTTATTACCGTTAATAGTTATAGTAATGCCAACGCCGCCACTGGATGGTGATATTGAAGAAATAGCAGGTGGGCCGATATAAGTAAAACCCGGGAATGCTCCAGTCCCGCTGGGGGCTGATACAGATACGTCGCCCGATGATCCATCGCCCAATATGGCATCTATATGAGTGGGAGAAATAATTTTGAACGAAGCATAATATCCTCCAAATGTAACTTGTGTGGCATCTGAAAAACCGGTGCCGGTAATAGTTATCGCATTTCCTTTATAACCGGATAGCGGCGAAACAGAAGATATCACCGGAGGGGGTATAAGGGTAAAGCCTGGAGCATGAACCGCCCCTCTTGGCGTGGTCACGCTGATCTCGCCCGATGTTGCACCCGTGGGCACATACGCGGTGATGCGGGTAGGTGACGATACCTCATAATATGCTTGTATACCACCAATACTAACATCGGTTGTACCGGTAAAATAGTTCCCTGTTATGATGATCACAGCACCTGGATAACCAGCAGTTGGACTGAACGAACTGATGACCGGTGGATCTGGAGATAATACTACCTGGAGATTGATAACAGCTGAGGACATTCCTGACGTATTTGACGCGGTAACTCTATACTGAGCAGCAGCAGAAAGAGTAGTTGGAGTACCGCTTATGGTTCCGTCGGGGCCTAAAACCAAACCTGCAGGTAAGGCCGGCGAAACGGTGTAACCTGTTGTACCTATCTTGTAAAAACCATCGCTGTTAAAGCCGTTGCCAGAGCAAGCTATGATATTGTCGCTCTCATCTAATACAATTTTCTGCGAGAACGATTCATAAACAACCTGACCATTATCGTCATAATAAGGTCCTGCGGGTATGGAGTAAACTTCGCGTGTTGGGGTAATTTTTCGTAGCACACCATTGTGTTGTCCTACAATCACATAACCTTTGGAATCAACCTTTATAGATTCCGGATAATTAAAGGAGGCAGCAGTTCCGATTCCGTCATCATCACCATTTGTTGTTGAGCCGGCAAACGTGGTTACCAACCCTGTGGGTGTAACTTTCCTGATCATACTATTCCCTAAATCGGCTACATATAAATTGCCGGCTTTATCGATAGCAATTCCGCCAGGATAATTAAAAGACGCATTTGCACCATCACCGTCATTTGATCCGTTTCCAATGTGTCCGGCCAATACAGCAATTGCACCATCCTCTGTTATTTTCATGATCCTGCCGTCATTCTCAGCAACGTAAATTATCCCGTTAGTATCCATTACTATTCCACGCGGGGAACGCAGACCCTGCGCGTAGGTGGAAACTAAACCGGCAGGCGTAATTTTCCTGACCCTGCTATTAAACTCATCGCGGGGATTATTTTCAGTCACATATAAATTACCCGCTGCATCATTGGTAATACCTCCTATATCCCCAAAACTTGCCGCAGCTCCCAATCCGTCGGCATAACCAATTGTACCGCTTCCAACAAATTGAGAATACGTTCCGTTTGTTTTTATATGTATGATTGAATAAGATCCCACGGCATATATATCTCCAGATGGTAACCTCACAAAATTGTCTACCCAGATAGTCGAATTCAAAATCTTGCTGGCTTTGGGATAAAGTGTATTAGGAACTGTCCCTCCATTGTTACTTGGCTTAAGGGGAGTTATACTTTTTCCAACATAAAACGTTTGAGATGCTGGGTAGCTAATATTGGGTTTCTGGGCGCTGAGCTTCGCAGAAAAAAACAGGCTAAGAATAAATGCAGGTAAAAATAGCTTATACATGAAATTGTGAAGGGTTTGGGTTTGGCGTCAGGTTGATATTAAGTATCTATTTAAAATAGACCGTTAAAAGGCTGGAGTTTTATTGATTAAAGGGTGATAAGCGTTTAATTATTTTAAGGTAAATATACAGCTAACTTTCAATAACTAAAACTAATTATAAGTAAACAAATGCCTCAATTACGCCAGTTTAAGCGCCCTCTTTCCCGACGCGAAAAAGCCAGTAACTATGGTCAATTACTGGCTTTTAGTAGTCCTTAGGCTACAAACGGCAATGTTAACGCGGTTTTATTTATATGCTATCGCCGCGCTTGACGGCCCCGCTAAGGGAAGGAGTTCGGTTGATTTAAAACCGACAATATTTGCCCACCTGTTAAAGTCGGCAAAGGTGTAATCAAATCCTGTTCCTGTTTCAATAAGCATATTCAAACTCATCATCATACCAAAAACATTTTGCTTTCTTTCATCATCTATTATGCCCTCAATAGCTACAAATGCCCCGCCCGCGGGAATTGCGTCGTAAGCTTTTCTCATTAATGATATTTTATTCTCTTCGTTCCAATCATGCTGGATATTTCCCATTACAACAATATCTGCATGGGGTATTGGCATAGCAAAAAAGTCGCCGCTTGCAGCTTTTACACGATCTGATAACCCGAATTGCTGTATAGTAGCACTTGCAATAGGCTCAACCTGGGGCAGGTCGAAACTTGTACAATGCATATGGGGATTATGCTTTGCAACCATCAATGAAAGCAAGCCGGCTGAGCCACCTACATCAATCAATGTTTTGTAATTTGTAAAATCAATTTTTTGAGCAAAGGCCATAAAATTACCCATTTGGATGCCGCTCATGGCATTGGTAAATTCTTTTAATTTTTCTGGGTCCTGATATATTAAACCGAAAAAATCCTCGCTCCTTTTTGCTTCGTTTTGCGGAAGCCCGGTAAGCAACCCTTCGCCCAGGTTACCCCAAAATCCATATAAACGATTGTTCATCATTTCAAGAATCCCTCCAATATATGATGGTTTATTTTTATCTAAAAATGTATCTGTATCCACAGTATTTGAATAAATAGCTGTATCCAAAATACCTTCCCGCTTTAAAAAACCAAACACGGTTAAAGCATCTAAAAAATCATAAACATTCCTGTCGGTGCATTTAAGGCTAAAAATCTCTTTGACATCTTTGGCCTTCATGGTTTCCTTTTCTGCAAGCCTGGTGAACAATTGAAAATTCACGGCAGTTAAAAGGATTTTTGAGGCCCAAAAGCCTGTGCCAATTTTCATAATGTTTTCGGGTGATGGCTGGTTAGGTTGCTGTTCCATTTTTTCTTACTTATCGGTTTATAAACTGGTAATGCCTTTTGGCAAACTCTACCCTGGGATGGTAAATTAATTATCTAAAATACAGGGATTTAATTTAAGAATGAAGAAGTTTTATGATTCTGATTAGTGATATTATTTTATCACCAAATTTGGATCTCATCTTAGGCTTCTTTCTTATGATCAGGTTATTTTGTGGGAGCCCGGTTGCTAAACTTTAATTCTTTTATGGGTGCATTTGCACAATGCAACGGGTTTAGAGGATAATTAGTAAAGTTATTTGAAGCAACAAAAAATCCCTGCTTCCGGAAGAAACAGGGATTTGAAAGAACCTTATACATTGGAAGCAATTATGTTAGTGCGTAGTTGGTGAAACCACCCTCAACCAATAATTCCGTTCCATTGCCTTTCATTTTTTTTTAGTTTATGAAATTAAAAACCATACATACCGCCCGAAACGGAAATTTGCTCACCCGTAATCCATGCTGCATCATCGGAAGCCAGAAATATTACAGCTTTCGCAATGTCTTCGGGCTGTCCTCTACGTCCAAGCGGTGTTTTTTCGACAAACATCTTTTCATACTCACTGCCGGTAGTGACGCCCGCGCTGGCTGCACCTTCCGTTGCCGTAGCGCCTGGCAAAATAGAATTGATTCGAACGTTTTTAACACCCAACTCCTTAGATAAAGCAATTGTGAAGGCATCAAGTGCCGCTTTAGTTGAAGAGTACAATGAGGCATTTTGAAGAGGATATTTACTTGCACCCGAACTGATATTGATGATATTTCCACCCTTATCGCCGAAAAGTTTCAGAGCTGCCTGGATAGTCAACACAGGACCTAACACATTAACATTGAAACTTTTATGGAAATCCTCTACCGAAATTTGTTCAATAGGTGCATATCCTTGAGATACCGCGTTATTTACTAAAACGTCCAGCGTGCCGAAAGCATTCTCAGTTTCTTTAAACAACCTGGTCACATCGGCTTCGTTCGATACATCGGCCTGTACTGCAATGGCTATACCACCATCATCGGTAATCGCTTTAACCACTTTGTCGGCTTCTGTTTTGCTTGACGCATAATTTACAACAACCTTTGCGCCCGCTGCAGCAAAGTGTTTGGCGATAGATGCACCTATTCCTTTGGCAGCACCAGTAACTACCGCTACCTTGTTTTCTAATTTACTCATGATTTCTATTATCTCTATTATTTAATATTTGATTTATTAGTCGAACTTGACCAGGTCCTTAAAGATGAGTTTGCCCCAGCTATTTCCGTGCGCCTGCACAAGCAGTCCGCCTTCCGAAAGCCCACCCAATTGGATTGGTGAAAAACCGAGATTTTTTGCAAGCTCACCGATCTCAGCTGCGGTACTGTCATCGTCACTTGCCAGATAAACGACTCTCCTTCCACCATGTACAGCAGGATCTTGCTCAAGAATGGCAGCGCTCAAATGGTTGAATCCCTTAACCAGCTTCCCGCCGGTGAAGGCTTGCGCAACGACCCTTGCGGAAGGCTGTCCTCCTAGTTGCTCAAGCGGCACGCCATAGGCGTTGGTCACATCGACGATGGTTTTCCCCTGCCAGGAGGGCAGCGTATTTGCGACATCAGGGTGCGACTCGAAACGCACGGCCAAAAAGATAACGTCCGCCTTCAGGGCTTCCGCCTGTGTTCTGGGAATGATCCCGGGTCCGATTGCGGCCGCGACTGATGAAAAGCTCTCCGGGTTGCGTGTGGTGGCAACGGATACTGCGATGCCCTTGCGGGCAAACGCTTTTGCTAAGGCCTGGCCGATTTTGCCAAAGCCGATTATTGCGTAGCTAGCTACTTTGCTTTCTGATATACTCATTTTGAAATTATTTTTTGGTTAATGTCAATTACTTAGACAAATAGGTCATACCACCATCAACGATGAGTTCAGCACCAAGCATGAACGAAGAATCATCAGAGGCCAGGAAAACTGCTGTTTTACCAATATCAGCCGGTTGCCCGATTCTGCCTATCGGCATTACACTTGCAAAGTGTGTTTTTACAGCTTCAATTTGTTCTGCGGGAACAAACTTTTCAAATGCTGGTGTATCTGTTGTACCAGGAGTTATCACATTAACTCTGATTTTTCTATCTAAAAGATCGCTTGAAAATCCTTTTGCAAAATAGATCACAGCCGCTTTTGCAGCACCATAAAGCGTAAAATTGGGATATGCCCGATGTGCGGCATTTGACCCGATCAAAATAATAGAGCCACCATCGTTTATATAGGGCAGTGCCTTATTTACAGTGAAGTAAACACTTTTCAGGTTTAAATCAATTGCCTTGTCAAAGTCGGCTTCGCCAAGAGTTGCCACCGTACCTACTGCTCCGCCACCGGCGTTGGCTACGATCACATCTATTTTGCCAAATTTTTCTGCTGTTGCAGCAAACACTCTTTCCAGGTCGGCAAGGTTGGTTACATCGGCGTTGATCGCTATAAAATTATCTCCGAGCTGGGCCACAGAACTGTCCAAGGTTTCCTGGTTTCTGCCAACAATAACGCCTTTAATACCTTCATTTTTGAATTCCTGGGCTATGCCGAACCCAATGCCACTATTCCCCCCTGTAATAACTGCTACTTTATCTTTTAACCTATCCATTTTCAATTATTTTAAATTTGTTTCGCAAAGATACTATCGATAGTTTATATTTGTAACCATTATAGTTTATTCTGGTTACCATCGAGTAACTACAAATTTTTAAAATATGAGAGACGAAAAATTTTGCGCTTCGAATTGTTCATTTACGAGAGCTATTGGCACTATTGGCAATAAATGGAAACCAATAATCCTCAATGTTATCGGCACCCGTACCATTCGTTTTGGTCAGTTGGATTCCATAGTACCACTCATCTCAAGGAAAGTATTAGCCGAACAACTAAAAGAATTGGAAGAAGATGGACTATTGGTAAGATTGGCCTATAAGGAACTACCGCCCAGGGTAGAATATAAGTTGTCTGAAAAAGGCTTGGCTTTTTTGCCAATTTTAGAAAGTATAAAAGAATGGAATTGCAAATATGAGGTAGCTCCAATGCCCGGCGAGGCTGATAAAAAAAGCAGGATAAATTATGCCCGGACAGTGTAATATCGAAACTTGAGAATGAACGGAAATGAAAAGTTCCGATTATCTCATCAAAAGGCAATTTTCTCAATTCGTAATCTGACGGATTGAGAATTGTACACCGAAAGCAAATTGTCAGGAAATAGGTTCGATGTTTATTGGGTGTCGTCCTGCCATTTAGCTTGCGGTAGGTATTATCACCGCACGCAGTCGGCAAAAAGCCTTCAGATTTTCATCCAAAGGCTTTCAAACAATCTTTCCCATGCCGCTCCCATGGATGGGTGTAAATGTGGTCCCGACGAGAATCGAACTCATATCTAGAGTTTAGGAAACTCCTATTCTATCCGTTGAACTACGGGACCGTTATGGTTTACCAAATGTAAATCCGTAAACAGTTTGCAAAGGTGCAATTTTTCATTGAAAAATCACACCCTTATACACAAAATTTGCTTGTGACTTATTTATACATCTGCACATTTGAAATATGCACATCTGCACATCTATCTATCTGATCACCGATCCGTTATGAAAATCATCTACCGGTGTCACAAAGCTTAACTTACCTTCACTATCTTCAGCCATCAGAATCATTCCCTGCGAAAAAATACCTTTTATTTCGCGTGGCTCCAGATTTACCAGTATACTCACCCTTTGGCCAATAATAGCTTCTGGTTCATAATATTCGGCAATACCCGACACCACGGTACGCACATCAATGCCGGTATCAATGGTAAGCTTAAGCAGCTTTTTGGTTTTAGCTATCTTTTCAGCTGCCTGTATGGTACCTGTGCGGATATCCATGGTGGCAAATGTTTCATAATTAACGCTTTCTTTAGCCTGCTGAATCTCTACCGATTTTGGCGGCGCAGCGGCAACCTTTTTTGCCTGCAGTTTGTCCAGTTGATATGCTATTACTTCGTCCTCTATTTTTTCAAATAACAAGGCCGGAGGGTTTAACTGATGCCCATTATTAAAATAGACCTCCTGATCATAATGAATCACCTCATTCGGCCAGTTCAGCATACCGATGATCTTTTTAGCGGTAGCCGGTAAAAATGGTTGTGCGCAGGTTGCCAGGTGCCCAATCAGCAGCAAACAGTTATGCAAAGCCTGCTTAGCGCCTTCCGGATCCGTTTTAATGGTCTTCCAGGGTTCTTTTTCAGTCAGGTAACGGTTACCCAGACGGGCTATATCCATTACGGCCTGCAAGGCTTGGCGATAACGGTAAGCCTCCAGGTTCTTTTCTATCTCGTCATAGTAACCACCCAATTCGGCGTTCAGGGCCGCGTCGGTTAGTTCAATACGGTCGGCTGTGGCTTCTACCTTGCCCTCATAAAACTTGTGCATCAGTATCATTACCCGGTTCACAAAGTTGCCCAGTATGGCCACCAGTTCGTTATTGATACGTGCCTGGTAATCTTTCCAGGTAAACTCGCTATCGCTGGTTTCGGGCAATATGGAGGTAAGTACATAGCGAAGCTCGTCCTGTTTATTTGGCAGCTCTTCCAGGTACTCATGCAGCCAAACGGCATGATTCCGCGAGGTGGATAGCTTATCCCCTTCCAGGTTCAGGAACTCGTTGGCCGGTACATTTTGCGGTAAAATGTATTCGCCGTGCGCATGCAGTATGGAAGGGAATGTAATGCAGTGGAACACGATATTATCCTTGCCGATAAAATGGATCAAACAGGCATTATCCTGTTCGTCGGCCTGCTTTTTCCAGTATAATTTCCAGTCTTTGTTGTTATCAATAGCCCATTGTTTGGTAGCCGATATGTAGCCGATAGGCGCATCCATCCAAACGTATAGTTTTTTCCCTTTGGCATCAGCCAGCGGAACGTCGATACCCCAGTCCAGGTCGCGGGTCATCGAGCGTGGTTGCAGGCCCTGTTTGAGCCATGATTTACATTGCCCAAATACATTTACCTTCCAACTACCCTCTTTGGTATCTATCCACTGCTCCAGCCAGGGCTGGTATTTATCCAGCGGCAAATACCAATGCTTGGTTGGTTTTAAAACCGGCGGTTTGCCGCTTAGGGTTGATACCGGGTTGATCAGGTCGGTTGGACTTAATGAGGTACCGCATTTTTCGCACTGATCGCCGTAGGCATTCTCATTATGGCAATTAGGGCAGGTACCTATAATATATCTGTCGGCCAAAAACTGGTCAAAATCCTCGTCATAATACTGCTCGCTTACTTTTTCAATAAACTCATCTTTTTCATACAAGTTCAGGAAAAACTCCTGCGACAGCTCATGATGTATAGGCGAGGAGGTGCGGTGGTAAATATCAAAAGCTATCCCAAACTGCTCAAAGCTATCTTTTATCTGCTGATGGTATTTATCTATAATAGCCTGTGGTGTAGTGCCTTCCTTTTTGGCCTTGATGGTAATGGCGGCGCCATGCTCGTCAGACCCGCAAACGTATACTACATCCTTTTTTTTGAGCCTTAAATGGCGTACAAAAATATCGCCCGGGATATATGCCCCGGCCAGGTGACCAATATGCAGCGGACCATTAGCATACGGTAAGGCAGATGTTATAGTGAATCGTTTGTATTTGTTGAGTTGTGACATGAAATATGCGGCAATGTAAATAAGCGGCAAAGATAATTCATTTAAGTCGGAAAGTCCGGAGGTGCGGATTTCTTTGTCCTAAAATCTTTTACCAGACTTTGGAGATTGTCCCATCGGCCCGATTATGAAATTCAAACAGTCCAAAACTTCTTAAACCTTAATTTTAACACTTTTCTGATCAAAATCAGGGCAAAAACACATCAAAAACCGTCGAAAATCTATTCAAAACCACCCCTTTTAACACTTTTTAACAAATTATTGGTGGGTTTTGAAAAGTTTAAAAAGTATTAAATCACTGTCATTCAAATAACTATATTAAAAACGACCTGTTTTTTACCCTTTTTGTCCCTTTATGCAAACGGCCCCGATTGCACTTTTCAAGCAATCAGGGCCATTTGGTTGGTTTACTTAAAGATACGAAAAATGTTTGGGCTTTGCAATAGTGATGCGGGTTGAATTGCGCAAACGACCCACCCTGGCATTGCTTCGCTCGCCATCTCTCTTCGCCTTCGGCGCACTTTTGTCATCCTGAGCGGTAGCGAAGGATCTTCTTCAATAGGAAACGTAGCGGAATAGATGCTTCACTATGTTCAGCATGACAAATCTATTTTCTCAACCCTCTTTGCCGCTTCGCGGTAGAGAGGGTCGTCCAGCGAAGCGTAGACGGGGTGAGTCGGCTCTGCGACATGGATTTAGAAAACGAAAGAAAACTTTTACTATAATTGCTTATGGATAAACCAGCCGATACCGCTTTTTCCGGGCTTCTTCCTCCCTATTTAAAAAAGGGCGATAAGATAGCGATCACCTGTCCGGCTAAAAAGCTGCCCAGGCCCATGGATGATGCCCTGGCCTTATTACAATCATGGGGATTGGAAGTGGTTTTGGGCGATACCGTGACGGCCTCCTACCACCAGTTTGCCGGCGATGATGACCTGCGCGCGCATGACCTGCAGCGTTTTATAGACGATGATAGCATCAAAGCCATTATAGCGGCGCGTGGCGGCTATGGTACCATCCGGATGATTGACAAGGTTGATTTTAGCCGTTTTACTCAAAAACCCAAATGGCTCATCGGCTTTAGCGACATTACCGTGCTGCATACCCACCTTTTTGCCAACTACGGGGCACAAACCATACACGGGCAAATGCCGGTTAACATTCCCGATGCATCCAAACATTCCCTGGATACTTTGCGAATGGCCCTGTTTGGCGAGGCCTTAAATTATGAGTACCATACCCATGCTTCAAACCGCAGCGGCCGGGGCAAAGGAATATTGGTAGGCGGTAATTTATCCCTACTGATAGCCGTATCCAGCTCGGTATCCGATATCGACTATAGCGGCAAAATATTATTTATAGAGGATGTGGGCGAATATCTTTACTCGGTTGATAGGATGCTGCGCAGCCTGAAACGGGCCGGCAAGCTTGCCCGACTCGCAGGCCTGATAGTAGGCGGCTTTACCGATATGAAGGATAACGATATCCCCTTTGGCCAAACCGTACCGGAAATTGTCATGGACATTGTACAGGAGTATGATTATCCTGTATGCTTTGATTTCCCGGCCGGGCATATCCCCGATAATTGCAGCTTAATATTCGGCAAAGAGGCGCGGCTATCCGTGCAGGGGCAGGAAGTAAGCTTAAAGTTTTAATAATCTGGCTTTATTCCTCTCTTGAGAGGGGCTGGCACACATTCCCACGGGAGTGGTGCGGATGGATAGTGTTGTAGCAGGGAGGGGTTTATACAAGCGGCAGAATTATCAAGCGATGAAACCCCTTCTTCCCCTTCCCGAGGGAAGGAATCGCACGGGGCCAGGGCTTTTAGTGATGGGCAGGCCTCCCTTGATACATCATTTTCTTCCTGAAAGGAATTTTTATATATTAAAACTCAAATTCAATCACATTAACATCTTCACTATTATAAATTATGGCAGTACTGAGCAACTTAAGCAATTACAAAAACTTTGGCCTCCTGGTTATCCGCCTGGGCCTGGGCATTACCTTTATTTTTTATGGTTACCCAATGCTGATGGGAGGCGTAAGCGGCTGGAAAGAGCTTGGCCATTCTACCAGGCACATCGGCATACATTTTTGGCCGGTAGTGTGGGGATTCCTGGCAGCTGCCACAGAGGCCTTTGGCGGCTTTCTGCTCCTGATAGGCTTTGCCTTTCGCCCGGTATGTATATTGATGATATTGACGCTTATGGTAGCTGCAGCCACTCATTTAGGCGAGGGCGAGGGGGTTAAGGGCGCTATTCATGCCATTGAAGATGCCCTGATATTTGCAGGTCTTTTATTTGTTGGTCCGGGTAAATACAGCGTGGATAAAAAATAGCAAACATCAACTAAAAGCTATAAGCGAACTGTTAGCTGAAATTAAAGAGGCCGCCCCAAGTGTATGGGGCGGCCTCTTTTAATTATATGGATAATATGTTATATCATGGTTTGTCCCACCATACACGGGTATCTACCACATCGCCACCACCGTATGGAAATGCTGCTACAGCAGCCGTGTAATTAGGTCCGTTTAGATTTGGCTCTGTTGTTGGGTAACCAAATCTGCGTGGAATTTTACCTCCTGGATTAACAGCATCTGGTGCAGGTGTAAGAACCGGGATCCCTGTTCTTCTCCACTCTGACCATCCTTGCTGACCAACGCCATAAAGTGTGATCCAGGTTTGTTCCTGAATTTTTGCTACAGGAACAGATGCGGAAGAAACACCGATAGCAGCTAAATAAGCAGTTATATCGCCTGTAACATTCCACTGTGCCCATGAATCGGTAATACCTTTTGAAATCAGGGTAAATGAATTTTCGCCTGTGCCATAGGTAATGGAAGCCTCAGCACGCAGTAAATCGATATATGATGCAGTGATCACATATACAGGAGCGTTTTTTGTTTTCCATGCTGGTGCAAAAATAGTACTGTAGTCAGGATTAGCTACCAGGAAGGTTTGGTTATGCGCACGGTTTAAACCATAAGGAACACCTTTTACCTTATTACTCGCATTTGCCTGTCCGTAAGCAAAAACGCGGGGGTCGCTATAACCATTCAATTTATCAGCAACAGTTGCGCTGATGGCCAAAATAGAGGCACCTGTTAAACCATTAAATGGATTAATGAAAGTATCACCTGGATAAAGAACACCAAAGTTATCAGCATTAGCAGTAATGTAACCATTAGGATCATTCAAAGCTGCTGTAAATTCAGTTTTGCCTGTAGCCGGATCAACTTTTGATAACCTCATGGCCAGCATCATCCGTAATGAATTGGCAAACTTTTTCCATTTGGTTAAATTTCCAGCATAAACAATATCACCCTGAATGGCATTACCTGATGCCTGAAAAGAAGCGATCGCATCTTTTAACTCTTTAAAAAAGTCGGCATATATGGCTTGTTGCTTGTCATAAGCAGCGGTGGTATTTTGCTTTAAGGCTTGTGAATAAGGGATATCACCATAGCGGTCTGTAGCCAATGAGTACCAGTAAACTTTCAGGATCCTTGCAATCTGGATCTGGTTTACGGTATTACCGGCAAGCGCTGCAGGATCTGGTTTAGCAGTACAAACATTGATGATGTTTTGCAAATCATACAAACGACCGGCATAAAACCCGCTCCACGACACGTTACTTTGTGCATAAAGTTGATTATCCGGATATTGTACCTGGCTAAAATATTGTGCAAAATACTGTGAGCTTGCAATAGTAGCATCAGAGGTCAAACCTACAGCTGTGTTTGATTCAACACTTGTTAACAAGGCCGAAGTAACCGGCGTTGATGCAGCATCCGGGTTTATATTGCGCTGTGATAATTTAGTACATGAGCCTAAACCCAGGCCCAGCACTGCAATTACACTATAATATTGAAATTTCTTTTTCATGATAATTTTTTTTTAGAATTAGAAGCCAGCCTTCAGGGTTAAACCAATGGTTCTTGATGGTGGCAATTGGCCACTTTCTCCGTATGCATTTACAAATTCAGACGGGTCAAAGTTCCTGTTCTTGGTATAGATCAACCAAAGGTTACGGCCAAATGCGCTTAAAGTTAAGTTCTGTATTACTTTGTTAATAGAAGATCCTTTAAGGTTAAAGGTATAACCAAGGTTTACTTCGCGCAGTTTAATGTAGCTAAGGTCAAAAATGTGCATTTCGTTAATCTTGTTGGCGCCGTTACCATCATAGTAATCAACAGCATCAACATACATATCAACCGCTTTGCCGGTTTTGTCGACACCTTTAACGTGTACACCACCACCGCTTGCAACAGGGTCACGAACCGGTTTGCCTTTATCATTGTTACCGGCAGTATAATCATACAAACCAGAGAAACCACCCCAAAGATCAGACAGGGAGAAGTATTTACCACCTTTTGAGAAATCAACGGTAAAGTTTAATGATACATTTTTGTATTTAAAGGTATTCACCATACCACCTGTAAACTGAGGTAATACCGAACCAAAGTTCACGTTGTCCTGGAAGGCATATAAACCAGTATTAGGATCTATCACCGGCTGCCCGTTTATTTTTTGGATGCCACGACCACGTATCTGACCATACTCGCCACCAACTATAGCCCAAACACCCGGAGCGTATGCAGTGGTACCAGTAGCGCTTGAATAATCAGCACCACCCAGGTAATAGGTTTGGATACCCGGAGCAAGTTCTAACACTTTTGATTTATTCCTGGCAAAGTTTGTATTGATGTTCCAGGAGAAATTACTGGTTTTAACAGGATAACCGTCAACGGTTAACTCAACACCTTTACGGTTAATTTTACCCGCGTTGATCAGCTTCTGGGTAAATCCACCCACTGAGCTTACGTCAACTGTAACAATCTCGTTTTTCTTGGTTTCATCATAATAGGTACCGCTAAATCCTAAACGATCATTCAGGAACCTGATGTCCAAACCAATTTCTTTAGAAGTTGATAATGATGGTTTAATGTTGCCATCAATCAATTTATCAGGTGTTGAAATGGTTGGCGCACCGCTCCATTGAGCACCTGGAGTATAATATAAGCTCAGGTTATACGGATCAAGATCTGAACCTACCTTTGCCCAGCTGCCCCTTACTTTCAAAAAGCTTATTGCAGGCACAGATGCGGTCACAAATTTGGTTAACAAAAATGTTAAACCAACAGATGGGTATAAATAAGAGTTTGAGGTGGTTGGTAAAGCCGAGCTCCAGTCGTTACGTAAACTGAAATCAGCAATAGCGAAATCATCCCAGTTAGCGCTGGCACGTCCGTAAACAGATCTAACCTCTTTATAAGTACGTTGTTGTGAATAATAACCCGGCTGAATGGCACTGTTTGAAATGGCAAATACATCCGGAACTATCAAACCGCCTTTAGTGCCGTTTTCAAGATAGCTGTAGCTATTGTAACGATCATTAGCACCTACGTTCGCGTCAACATTTAATTTACCGAATTTTTGATTGTATGATGCTAAAAACTCGTAGTTGTTTTCAACCTGACGAATATCATAAGTGTCATAAGTGGCCCTTACCGGACGACCGCTTTTACCAGCTCCTGGAGTAGTAGCAGCCGTTGAAAACTCATTGATTGACAATGGAGATGATAAGTCAGATGTACTGATCTGGAAAATATTTGGCAGGAACGATTCGTAATGGGTGTTTCTTTGATTTTTCCTTACGGTACCACTTACTTTGAAATGCTCATTCAATTTATAGGTTAAGCCAATGTTTCCGTATAACCTGTCTTGTGTATTAAGGGCATAAGCCTGGTTAAAATACGCGTAAGGGTTAGTCCAGTATAAAGTTCCGCTATTGATAGCATCTGCACTGATCCCGTTTGAGTCATCCAGGTTCCATGATGGAAGCCTTCCGGAAGGGGTTCTTAAATTTTGCAGTTGTTTAAGGATATTTATATCCAGATCACGGTGAAACCACGAGTTGAATGAACCTGAGGCGTTGTTGCCATACGCATCGCTAAATTCACCGCGGGTTTTTTGGTTGATGTAGTTAATATTCGCATCAACTGTAAAGTGTTTTGAAAGATTGTATGACAGGTTAGTTGCTATAAAGTTTCTTTTTAACCAAGAACCTGGTATTTCGCCTTTTTCATCCTGATTGGTGTAGGATACCCTTGCATTATAATCATCACTAACTTTACTAAAGTTAATGTTGTTAATAAGCTGGCGGCCTGTACCGTAAAAATCTCTTACGTTATCTGGCTGAGGGGTTAGTTTGGCAGTTTTATAGGAATATTGTGTACCCGGGAACCAGGCGTACCATGGAATATACTCCTGTCCTGTCATTTTAGGGCCCCATGATGCATCATCAAAATAGGTATGGTAGTTTTTACCACTTAAAGCTTTCCAGGCTACCGGGTCACCATCTTGCCAGGTATAGGTTTGCATGCCAGCACCGGCTGTACCACCAGAATACTCATTTTGATACTTTGGCAATGTACTTACGGAGTTAAATGCAACTGAAGAGCTAAAGTTAATACCAACACCAGGGCTTTTCCGGGCCTTTTTGGTAGTGATCATCAACACACCTGCATCTGCACGCTGACCATAAAGAGCTGTTGCAGACGGGCCTTTTAATACCTGAACATCATCCACATCATCCATGTTGATAAAGTTGATATCATCAACCGGGGTACCATCAACTACAAATAATGGCTGATGCTCATTAATAGTAGCGGAACCACGTAAACGGATAAGCGCCGCGGAACCCAGTTTGGCGGTTGATTGACTCCGAACCTGCACACCAGCGATCTTACCGGCTAAAGCCTGGTTTAAGTCGGTTTGACGTGTTGAAGTAAGGTCGGCTCCTTTTATGCCTTGTTGCGCGTATGAGAGATTGTCGGCTTTACGTTGGATACCCAATGCCGTTGTTACAACCACCTCACTTAACTGGCGGCTTGATACCGCAAGCCTGGCATTTACAACAGCTCCGCGTACGGGAACCTCTTGTGGTGCATAGCCAATAAAACTAAAAATAAGGACGGCATTTTCTGGAACACTTAAAGTGAATTTACCACTTGCGCTGGTTTGGGTACCAACAGTTGTTCCCTTTACCTTTACTGTAACTCCCGGGATGGGCAGGCCATCTTCCTGGGCCGTAACCGTACCAGTAATTGTACGGTTTTGTGCAAAAACCTGCGTAATAGACAACAGCAGAAAGCACAAACTTGCTAGTAGAAGTTTTTTCATTTCGTTAATAATAAGATCAGTTAATAGTTAATTAATCATAAAAGTAATGTTACATTATCAAAAAGTCAAGTTAAATCTGATAAAACCATGACTTTTTTTTAAAAAAGTTAAATTTTAACAGTAATAATAATAATTATAGTACTAGGTATTGCATAATACAATCCAAAACATATATCTTTGTATTATGATTGTAGAAAACACACAAACCCAAATGAGGAAAGGCATACTGGAGTATTGCATTCTTTCCATCATAGCCAAGGGCGAAATATATGCATCAGACATTATTGCTGAACTTAAAAAAGCCCAACTACTTGTAGTTGAGGGAACTCTGTACCCTCTGCTAACCCGCTTAAAAAACAATGGCCTGCTCACGTACAACTGGGTGGAGTCAATTTCGGGACCGCCACGAAAGTATTATGTGCTATCAGAAGAAGGAAAAATTGTATTGGAGCAACTGGATAAAACCTGGCAGGAATTGGTTTATGCCGTGCAAACCGCCATTGGCGAGAGAAAATAAAAACCTATAAAAAAATCACAGATCATGAATAAAACTATCATCATAAATATAAATGGCATCGTATTTCATATAGAAGAGGATGCTTACGAGGTACTTAAAGCTTATATGACCGACGTAAAACGTCATTTTTCGTCATCGGCCGACAGCCTGGAGATCACAACCGACATTGAAAACCGCATAGCCGAAATGTTTAACGAAACATTGGCCAACCAAAACAAACAGGTAGTTGTAGAAGCCGATGTTAAACTGGTTATTGAACAAATGGGTTCGGTTGAAGATTTTGAATCTGTTGAAAATGATGCTAAACCAGCAGGTAGCAGCTCATTTGGTTATAATACCGAACGTCGCCGGCTTTTCCGTGATCCGGATGATCACCTGGTAAGCGGGGTTGCAGCAGGTATTGCCAATTATTTTGACATACCGGCCGTATGGATCAGGCTGGCCTTTGCCCTGTCGTTAATTTTTGCAGGAAGCGGGCTTATATTATACATTATATTATGGATAGTTATCCCCAAAGCCACCACACGGGCCGACCGCATGGCTATGAAAGGCGAAAAACAGGACCTGAAAGGTTTTAAAAAGAACTTTGAGGATGAGATGAGCATGGTAAAAGAGAATCTTTCCAATTTTCGCCAGGAGGCACGTCCATTTGTTTATAAAGTGCGCGACTTTTTGGGTGACTTTTTTGACCACCTGGGTACATTTTTAAGAGGTACCGGAAGTTTTTTGGGTAAACTTATCGGGCTTGCTATTTTATTGGCCTCTTTTGGGTTGGCTATTGCCCTTATTGTAGTGTTTGTGGGTTTTATCGCTTTTGGCAAAACGGATATATACCATATATTCCCTTTTAATATTGTTAACGAGGATACTAACCTGATATTCCTCTTCGGTGGTTTCCTACTTTTAGCTATACCTTTATTAACCATTATATTGGTCACCATTGGCTTTTTATTCAAAAACGCCACCTTTAACCGCTCTATCGGCACTACCTTATTATGTGTATGGCTGGCTTCGCTGGGAGCGGTTGTATATTATGGGGCAAGGGCCTCGGCCGATTTTAAGGAAGGCGCTAAGCTGAGCAAAACCATCAACATCAAGGCAACGCCAAACAATACCTATTATTTACAGCTCAATGATGCCAAGTATTTGACCAACGAGGACAGTACCCGCCTGCGCATCAAAGAAAGATTCAATGGTATGATCATCCTTGACGATGATTTTAACGGCGGCGATATGGACGGGCAGGATCGTGTACGCATCGATATAGAAAAAAGCGACGTAGCCCAACCGGTTCTGGTGGAATCATTTACCGCAAGGGGCCGTACAGATGAAGACGCGCTGATCAATGCCCGCAACATCAGCTATCGTTTTATACAAAAAGACTCTATATTAAAATTCGACCGCCACCTGGAAAGACTTGGGCGTACCATGTGGCGCGGCCAGGAACTACATATGACCCTGAAAGTTCCCCTGAACGCCAAACTGGTTATCGACGGAAAACTTGACCGCAACCTGGATCTTAACTTATATGACTGCCTGCAATCCAATACACCAAAGAACCCAGCCGGCTCCGTATATATTATGGCTAATGACGGACTACAGTGTAAAATAGATACCGCGGCCATCAATAAAGCAGCCCGGACAGACAGTTTAAAGAGAATTCAGGAAGCAAAGGCTGACACCACAACCAACGATCAATAACCCCAACCTATCCTTGTATAATGAGAGCTCTGATAAAATATATAAGCCTGCTATTATTTAGCGGGCTTATTGTTCCTTTTTATTATCATCTAAGTATCCAAAAGGCAGTTCCATTACAATCAAAACAGATATCAGCAACAAGTATTCCGTCTAAGAACCACACCCCTGGCTTTGTGTTTATAAGCAATGTGGTTAAAAACATCTTCCCGGTGTTAAAAAGTTTAAATTAACTGTAACCTTCTTCCCTCTTTTAGCATCTTAACGTTAAATCCACACAATGCCGGGATTTAACCGGGCTGGATAACATAAATTAAAAGAGTTGTAAATGTTCATCGGTGTTTTCAGGCCGTTTACCGGAAGTTTAGCCGTTTTCGCCTAAAAGCATTACTAAAAAACATAATCTGTTAGCACATTTGAACTATAAAAACAAAACAATGAAGAAAATCGCCTATATAAAATAATATACTAAAACCAAACCGCTTAACAACCGGGATCAACCAAAACTTATTCATCAAATTTAAAAAGAAGCATATTCTTTAATGGCTTACTATTGCCTAAACATTTTAACACCAAAACCATGAAAACTCTTACAAACAACATATTTTGCACCCTCCTGCTTGTAGTTATCAGCTGGAGCGCGTCCTTTGCCCAGGGGGGCAAATCAGGAGGTGCCAGAGTATCCGGCTCCTTACTGAACGAACAGGGCAAACCAATGGATTACGCCACCGTAAGCCTTATCAGGGCAGCCGACTCAACCGTTGTTAAAGGCGCTTTGAGTAATGATAACGGTGTTTACACCTTTGATAACATCCGCTCAGGCAAATACCTGATCAAGGCCTCCGTCGTGGGTTATCAAAAAGCGGTGACCACCCCTTTCACCGTTCCGGAAAGTGCCACAACTGTTACCGCACCGGCGCTAAGCATGCGTGCAGGGAGCACCGAACTTAAAGGCGTAACTATTACTGGCACCAAACCACTCATCGAACGCAAGATAGATCGTACCGTAATGAATGTGGAAAACAGCGTACTGGCAGCAGGCAACACCGCATTGGAGATACTAGAGAAAGCTCCTGGCGTTACGGTTGATAAGGATGATAACATCAGTCTGAAAGGCAAACAAGGCGTAACCGTGATGATCAATGATAAATTGACTTATTTAAGCGCCGCGCAACTGGCTACCCTGTTACGCTCAACAGATGGAAACACCATCAAATCTATCGAGATCATTACCAACCCATCTGCCAAATATGATGCAGCCGGCAACTCAGGTATCATCAATATTAAGCTAAAGAAAAACAGCCAGTCTGGCACTAATGGCAGTATTACTGTTGGAGCTGCCCGTGGTGCGTTTTGGAGAGATAATAGCAGCTTAAACCTAAACCACAAACAAGGCAACCTGAACGTATTTGGTACTTTTAGCCGTGGCGATAACAAAAACACCCGTGATATATATATTGACCGTGTTACCAGGGAGAGAGACAGTACAGGCAAAGTAATAGGTAATCCTACTTATTTTACCCAGTTTACCCGGATGCCACATGTTTATCATTATAACAACTATCGCGTAGGTGCCGATTATGATGTAACCTCCAAAAATACGATTGGCTTTGTAGTAAGCGGCTATTCCAACTCTGAAGTGGACAATAACGACGGCAACACTAAAATAGGATCAGCACCAAACCTTGCCGACTCCTCTTTGACTACCGTATCCACCATCGATCAAACTTATAAAAACTTTGCAGCCAACCTGAACGACAGGTTCAAGATCGATACCAGCGGCCAGGAGTTAAGCGTCGACCTGGATTATTCTAAATTTAAAAATAACTCTATAGCCCAATACAATACTAACTACTTTCTTGCTGATGGCAGCACACAACACGCGCCACAATTGCTGCGCAACCAAACCCCATCAAACATTACCATATATACCGCCAAGGTTGATTACACCAAACCACTATCTAAAACCGTAAAACTGGAAACCGGTGCAAAATTTAGCAGTGTTAAAACAGATAATAACCTGCAGGCCCAAATATTTAACGGTAATAGCTACGTGAACGATACTACCCGTACCAACCGTTTTATTTATACCGAAAAAATAACTGCCGGCTATCTTAACCTGAATAAACAGTTCAAAAAAACATCCATACAATTAGGCTTACGTGGTGAGTACACCCAATCAAATGGTAACCTTTTGGGCAGCACTCCGGTTGATCGCAGCTATTTTAATCTTTTCCCAAGTGTGTTCATCAACCGTACATTGAATGATAAAAACGAGATCAGCTTTTCTTACAGCCGCCGTATCGATCGCCCCGGTTATGACGATCTGAACCCATTTGTATATTACCTTGATCCCTACACCTTTTCAAAAGGTAATGCCTTCCTGAAACCACAGTACACCAACAACTTTGAGTTTAACTATACCTATAATAAAAGCATCAATGTAAGTTTAGGCTACAGCCGCACTACCGATGTGATCACAGAGATCATATTAACAGAAGGTCAGAAGTCTTTCCAGACCAATCTGAACTTACAAACTCAAAACTCATATAGCCTTAACATCAACGCGCCATATACCATTACCAAATGGTGGAGCGGTAATATTGACGTGAACAGCTTTTACCTTGGCTTTAAATCCGATTCGGTTGGAACCGGCAAGTTGAACGATGGTCAGGTAACCGTACAGGTTAAAGCCACTCAAACATTAACATTTGGCAGCTACAAGTTTGAGATCAGGGGCGATTACCAATCACCGCTTACCTATGGTATTTACAAAATAAGGCCACGTTATGGTATTGATGCAGGTGTAAGTCACTCATTTGCCAACAAAAAAGCCAATATTAAACTGGCCCTCGACGATATTTTTTACATGCGCCGCAACAACCTAAGCAGCCGCACACTGGGTAACGATTTTGATATCCGCCAAAACTACGATTCACGGGTTGGCCGCCTAACCTTTACCTACAACTTTGGTAACAATAAAATTAAAGCCCGCGAACACAGAAGCGGTGCCGATGATGAAAAAGGCAGGGTGAAAGGAGCGAATTAGACGAAGCCCCAGCCCCCTAAAGGGGGAGCCTTTGATTGGCAAATTCAACAAAATAAGATGACCTGCATTATTTTACAATGCAGGCCATCTTATTTTACAGTTCCCCCTTTAGGGGGTTAGGGGGCCCTACTGCCCCACCATAAACACCGCGTTGCTGAACAGCAGCTTGCCGTTTTCCCAGAAACTGCGGAACAAAGGATCATCAACCATATAGACCACCGAACCACGACCCAGTGATTGCACACCCAGCAGCATACCATTAGCTATCTTTTGCTTCGACTGTACGCCCACAAAGCCCGATACATAACTATTCTTTTTCACTGTACCTACATTCCAGCTATCCTCGCCAAGGAAATCATAGATGTCATCATTCAGCTTTAACGAGTAATAATAGTTGGGCAAACCAAAACCAAGCGGATGGGTATTGTCCAGCGTTAATTTAAATATAGCACCGGGGATCATCGAGCGGATGGCATCACGGTCGCGGTCGCCATATATTTTAATGTTTTCTTTTTCTTTGGCTTCTGCTTTTTCATCCTTTTTCTCTTCTTTCTTTTTCAGGGTGAAACCTTTTTTATCGGCCAGTTGCGCTACCGCGTTATCGATGGCAATCAATTTACCGCCATCACGGATCCAGCCCTGCAGTTTTTCTGAAGGGAAATCCTCATAATTACCATCCGGGAAAATAGCCACATCAAAATCGGCAAGCCGGGTACGGTTAAGGCTTTGATAGTTTATTAAAGTAATAGGATAGCCCAGTTGCTGCTCAAACAAATGCCAAACCTCGCCCATGGCTTCGGCATTAACGCCTTCGCCCGATATCAGCATTACACGTGGCTGGCGTATATATCGTACCGCG
>Ga0207671_10000807_pt1 | contig 39591 bp, 33 predicted proteins | sample KBSC24metaG_FD_184352 | JGI IMG/M metagenome (GOLD analysis project Ga0207671, IMG submission 184352) | Corn rhizosphere microbial communities from Kellogg Biological Station, Michigan, USA - KBS C2-4 metaG (SPAdes) (version 2) | ecosystem: Host-associated > Plants > Roots > Rhizosphere > Soil...
TGTGACCTGGGAGAGGATCGAACTCTCGACCCACTGATTAAGAGTCAGTTGCTCTACCGGCTGAGCTACCAAGTCGTTTTTTGGGTTGGCAAATATACAATCAAAAAATCAAGAAGCCTATTTTTTTGTTAATACTCTGCCGATACATTAAAACCTACACCTGCCAAACCAACTTTTTCCCATTTGGCCTGGCTCGTTTCCCTGGAGATTATCGCGCTGCTCAACAGGCTTGCCGAAAACATCAGTCCATGTCCGGGCGAGTTTTGTATCCATTCCAGGCTTACAAAAAACTTATCTTCCACTACAATGTGGTAGGGGGTCAGGTCGACGGAGATTTTATCCTGCCCCTTTTTTACCGTGACAAAAATATTTTGCTGCTGAATGATCTTGTCAGGCAGGCCATCTTTAACACTATAAAAATTAAGGCGCAGTTTTACGGAGTCTGAAGCGCTATGAGCAAGTGAGGTATTAAATTGTTTAAGAAAAGTAGGCGCTTTTTTTATTTTGATAATGGCGCCGATCTCATTACCCAACTCATTACTTGTAAACCCGGCATCGGTTGATTTTGATTGTGTGGTATTACCCAATACAACCTGCTTAAAATCATGATTATAAATTTTCACTTCCTTCAATGGGATAACACCTGCTTCAAGCGCAATGTTTAAAGGCCCGAAATGCTTTTTAAGATCAGCTACAGAAAAATTCTGAGAACGATAACCGATCATGGATACTTTTAGGCTATCCGCATCATTATTATTAAGCACGATTTTGTATGCGCCTTCAGCATCGGTTACCGTGCCAATCCCTTTACCAATGATCCCAACATTAACGTAAGGGAGATTTGCTTTGGTAGTAGCGTCTTTGACCGTACCTTCGATAACCTGCGCATAAATAGTCGCCTTTTGTAATAACATCAGAACTGTGAAAAGGAGGATTTTTTTCATAAAGTATTTTTGAGTTTATGCCATAGCATACATTTCGTCCCGTTGTTTCTGCACAGCATCGCTCTCAATATACTCATCATAGCTCATCAGTTTGTCGATCAACCCGCCCGGCGTCAGTTCGATGATACGGTTTGCCACGGTCGAGGTCAACTCATGGTCTCGCGAGGTGAACAAGATCGTGCCCCTGAAGTCTTTCATGCCATTGTTCAAAGCCGTGATCGACTCCAGATCAAGGTGGTTGGTTGGCTCATCAAACATCAGCAGGTTTGCCGATTGCAGCATCATGCGGCTGAACATGCACCGCATTTTTTCGCCACCGGATAGTACATTACTCTTTTTCAAAACTTCCTCACCCGAGAACAGCATCCGGCCCAGGAAACCACGAATAAACTGGTCATCCTTTTCACCCGGTGAGTACTCGCGAAGCCAGTCAATCAGGTTATCATCTTTACCCTTAAAATATTCGGCATTGTCAATTGGGATATCGGCCGGGTTAATAGTTACACCCCATTTAAACTCACCTTTATAATCTTTATCGCGTCCCGTCAGGATATTGTAGAATGCGGTAGTCGCCAAACTGTTTTGCGATAACACAGCAATTTTATCACCCTTATTAACCATCAGACGGACATTGGCAAACAGTAATTCGCCATTAAGCGATTTACTTAAGTTATCCACCTGCAAAATCTGATCACCTGCTTCGCGGCCAAGGTTGTTGAATATGATGCCCGGGTATTTACGGTTAGATGGTTGTATCTCGTCAATATTGATCTTATCCAGGGCTTTCTTTCGACTGGTTGCTTGTTTTGATTTGGAAGCATTGGCGCTGAAACGGCGTATAAACTCCTGCAGCTCCTTTACACGGTCTTCTGTCTTCTTGTTCTGATCAGAACGTTGTTTTAAAGCCAATTGGCTCGATTCATACCAGAAGCTATAGTTACCAGTATAGATAGTCATTTTCGCAAAATCAATATCTACCACATGGGTACACACCGTATCCAAAAAGTGCCTGTCGTGCGATACCACCAATACAATCGCTTCATACCCGGCTAAAAAGTCTTCCAGCCAGCTTACGGTGTGTATATCCAAATCATTGGTAGGCTCATCCAGTAACAATATATCCGGTTTGCCAAAAAGCGCCTGCGCCAATAATACACGCACTTTTTGGGTATTGTCAAGGTCCTTAACTAATTGATAATGAAATTCTTCTTTGATACCCAGATTGCTCAATAGGGTAGCAGCATTGCTTTCAGCGTTCCATCCGTCCATCTCGGCAAACAGGTTCTCCAATTCGCCCGCGCGTTCACCATCGGCATCGCTGAAATCTTCTTTCAGGTAGATCGCGTCTTTCTCCTTCATTACGGCATACATTTCCTTATGCCCCATCATCACGGTTTCGATAACCGTAAATTCGTCAAAGGCATAGTGGTTCTGGCTTAATACAGCCATGCGTTCACCCGGAGTAAAACTCACCGAACCGCTGGTAGGATCGATCTCGCCTGAAAGTATTTTCAGGAAGGTAGATTTCCCCGCACCGTTAGCACCGATAATGCCATAACAGTTTCCCTGGGTAAATTTTAAATTGACATCTTCGAAAAGTGTACGCTTGCCGTACCGTAAGGAAAGATTGGATATCGTTATCATGCTGCACCTGTAATTTGCCGCAAAAATACGCTAATTGGGGCAATTTTCATTACAGTCAGCTACTTATATTGTTAATGCAATGTAGAAAGTCTCCCAGGTGGGAAATTTTCATCCCACGAAAATTCCACACTCCCATTTTACTTGTGGAAACCATTACTCAATTTATTGATTAAAAACCTTGTTTTACCGTTAAGTATATGCATATAGGTTAATTATTGGGTTTGGAATAGCGTTTGCCTTAGTTGCTGCGTAAACTAAACAACCCTAATTATGACACTATTGATTATTGGTCTTTTCACGGTTAATATTGCAGCCGTGGTATTGCACCTGAGAGTTAAAAGAAATTATTAATGATTAATTGGTTCGGCCTCTTCCCTAAGGAGGCCAAACCAATTTTTGTTTTCCTCCCCAACCCAAACTCCGTTTTTTCCGTATAAATAGCTTAGTTAGCAGGAAAGTGTTAATTTTATTGTAAATTATTTAATTATTAGTAGAAAATATTTAAATAATCGTTTTGCAGATTTAATTAAATTTATATTTTTGCAATGTCACTATAATTAAACCTGGTTAATTTCAACTTAAGCCTGTTGACATTTTGTAATTGATTAAACTTAAAAACAAATCAACGGAAATATGAGGAAACGCTATTTGGGGATAACCTGCGCTTTGTTAATCTTCTCTATTACTATTATCAGCTGGAGAGCTGAAAAATCAAGAACTCGTCATAATACAAAACTTCGTCATACGGCAATTGCCAAACCAGGCAAATTATCTGCTAAAGAACTTTTTTCTCAATACGTATACGAAATTTATAACACTGCTCAATTAAATACTGCCGGGCTCGATCCTGAAGTCTTTCAAAAAGCGGTCACCGGCTTTTTTAACTTGAAGGCTACCAATAAAGTACCTCAATATAGTTCAGTGATTACTATTGTTGATCTCGCCAAATCAAGCTGCACCAAACGCATGTGGATAGTAGACCTGATCAACAAAGAATTAGTGCTGAATACCCTTGTTGCCCATGGTAATGGCAGCGGTGATGATACACCGAACCGCTTTTCTAATGCGAACGATTCCCATGCCAGCAGCATAGGCTTCTATGTTACGGATGGTGTGTATAATGGTAAACATGGCCGCTCATTGAAATTGGATGGGGTAGATGCCGGTTATAATGACAATGCCCGCGCCCGTTCCATTGTGGTGCATGGCGCAAAATATGTTTCAGAAGGAACGATCAATGCTTTGGGCAGACTGGGCCGTAGCGAAGGCTGCCCGGCGGTATCTCCAAAGGTGGTAGAGAAAGTAATCAACACCATGAAAGGCAGAAACGTATTGTTCATCAACGGTAATGACATTTCTTATACGTCCCGCTATCTTGATGAGGATATCGCGATAAACTATGTTTATCCGGGCATCAATGGCAGTTTGAACGCGAGCTTATAAACAAGCCTTCTGTTTATTCAGCCGGAAGATATTTTTTTAGGTGCTCGTACAAAACGATATCCAACCCATAAACATCTTTTCGGAACTGTAATTGCCCTTCTTTATCTGGCCAGCAAGTGATATAGGTTATATACACGGGCACTTTTGGGCGCAATGCGATGTCTTCAGTATTCGGATCATCTTCAGCCATATCCTTCGCGATCAGGTTATATCTCGTAGTATCCCGGAACAAGGTGTGGGCCAGTTCTAATGGCTTTTCAAGCCGCACACAGCCGTGGCTCACCGCACGCATGGTATAATGAAATGCGTCTTTTGCTGGTGTATCATGCAGGTATACGCTGCTCCTGTTTTCAAACAAAAACTTGATCTTGCCCAATGAGTTTTCTTCTCCCGGTTGCTGCTTAAACTCGTATTCCGAGGTTTCTTTGGTCACTTTTGACCAATCAATGGTTTCAGGGTCTTTAACCAGTCGGTCGTTCCTGTAAACATTAATGTTTTTATTCGACAGGTAATAAGGGTCTTTAGCCGCTTCCACGATGATCTCTTTAGTAGCGATGCTTCGCGGGATGTTCCATATTGGGTTTACCTGCACACTATGGATCACGCTGCTCAGCAATGGCGTTTCGTGTGGAAAAGGATTGTCAACCTTGCAGGTATCGTTGTAATTTTCAAGTGTATTCAAATACTTTTTGTTCCGGCCTTCACCCACGCAGACCTTCATATTCAGGATCGATTTGCCGCTGTCGATCACATCCAGTTTGAAATCAGGGATATTTACATATACATATTCATTGCCGGTGGGTTTGTTTTTCCAGCGTAAGCGCTCCATGTTTACCAATAATATGCGGCGCGTTTCTTCCTTCGACATTTTAGGAGCCTCAATCCCTGCTAAAAAAGCTTTTTGCAAAGCAAGGTATTCCGGGTCTTTAGGCTGAATGCTGTCGAGATAGGCACGCATATCCTGCACAAAGAAAACCCGGTTCATGGATATGCTATCGGGGCGCAGTGTCTTTATAAAATAGCGTGAATATATCTTCCTCGGGCTTACAATACCGTACTGCAATGCGCTCGAGTAATTAATAAGGGAGTTCGAAGCTAAAATTTCCAGCTTGGCGATCACCTCGTAAGCCTCTTCTTTTGTTTTGATTTGATTAAACTTATCGATCAGTACGTTAATCCGGTCAGGCTGAAATAGTTTGGGGTCAAGGCCATGATCGCCCGCTTTGTTATAATCCTCAACAATGTTTCTCAGATCGCCGTTCGTCAAGTGATTCAGTACAAAAACCGGGGTATAATCGTCCTGGTCGTAATGATCAAATAGCAGTTTTGGATTACTCAGGTTAGGCTGTTCTTCCTCAAATACCTTTTTGAATACTGCTGTATATTCATCTGGATCGAGATCTTTAAAGACCTTATTGTGAGTTTGCTTAAAAAGAATTTTGCCAATCTCCGACCGCTTTTTCTTACAGCCATCGAATATTATCGCCAAACAGAAAAGGATCAATACTAAAACAAACGCTGTTGTTTTTTTAGTATTCACAGGTATTATCATATAAAATGTTCAGTTAACACGGCATTTGTATAGCAATCACTATACCACAACAATATAACTATTTTTACGGTAAATTTGAATACATGCCGCCGCCAGGATTTCCCGGTGCAAAAGAACAAATATACTGATGAAAAAATACTTACTGCTTGCATTTTTATTACCAACATATTACATCGTAATGGCGCAAAGGTTTCAGCCTGTGAATAAAAATGCATCGAAGGAAGCGAAAAAACTGTTGAGCTTTCTCTACGATATCAATGCCAAGTATATCATTTCAGGTCAGCACAATTTTAATAACGCGCTTAATGTCTTTTCTGATAGCGCGAAAAATATCACCGGTAAATATCCTGCGCTCTGGGGTTCTGATTTCATCTTCGATTGGAAAACAGATAGGGGGCAGGATATCGTGGACGAAGCGATAAAGAAATCAAAAGAAGGTTACCTGATCACTTTAATGTGGCACGAGGGCAGGCCTACTGATGATCCGCCCTTTGAATGGCTCCAAAGCATCCAGGGTAAACTAACCGATGCCCAATGGCAGGAACTTGTGACCCCAAATACCGAACTGAATAAAAGATGGCTGGCGCAGATCGACGTAGTAGCCGGTTATTTAAAACAGCTACAGAACGCACATGTGCCTGTTTTATGGCGGCCATATCACGAAATGAATGGGGTCTGGTTTTGGTGGGGCGATAAAAAAGGCGAGAACGGCATCATTAAATTATGGAAAATGATGTACGACCGTTACACCAATTATCACCATTTAAATAACCTGCTATGGGTTTGGGGCGCCAATGGGCTGAGAGATATCCCCGGTGACGAGGCGTATCACTACGGCTATTATTATCCCGGGGCTCAATACGTTGATATACTCGGAGCCGATATCTACCACTTTGATTATGAGCAAAGCGATTATAACGAATTGGTGAATGTCGCCGCAGGCAAACTCATCGCCCTTACAGAGACCGGCGAACTGCCCCGCCCCGAAATATTGCGGGCACAGCCCAAATGGGCCTGGTTTATGGTTTGGACTAGCTGGCTCTGGACCGATAATCCAAAGGGGCGCGTAAGCGAAATATACAACCTGCCCCAAACCCTCAATCATGATGAAGTAAAAGCAAAACTCGGAGAGATAAAATAGATGGAAGCTAATACAAAAAGAGAAGTATGGTTAAGGGGCCCGTTGCCGGGCATACCTCCGCTATTACAGCCTGTTGCACATACGCTGCTACAAGCGAGGGAAGAAGTGAATGCGCTAATGATCGATTTTCCGGAGATATTTTTATGGGTGATGCCCGCAGGCATGGCTTCGCCTGCTTTTCATTTGCGGCATTTAACCGGGGTGCTCGACCGCCTGTTTACATATGCCAGGAACGAAATGCTTGACGAATCACAACTGAAATATCTCGCTACGGAAGGTAAAGAGCCGGAACAGGAGTGTAGTGTAAGCAATCTTGTCGAACGATTTAATCTCCAGGTTGACAAAGCTATAGAGCAACTAAGCCAGGCTGATGAAACTACACTGACCGAAGTACGTGGGGTAGGAAGGGCTATGGTACCATCAACGGTAATTGGTTTACTTACCCATGCCGCCGAGCATATTATGCGACATACCGGGCAGCTGCTGGTCACCACAAAGCTTTTGAAAAATTGAAATATTTGTCGTATCTTAGCAATACTTCCCCTTCCTTAACCTGAATAATGTTGCACAAGATTCACCTGCATATTTTGCCCGTTAATAATAAGTGTTACCTTGTTCTGTAGTATATGAGTGCGTACAATTCATATAGTGATACTCAACTGATCGGCTTGCTCCGCGCTGGAGAGCGGGCCGCGTTTACCGAAATATACGACCGTTATATCTTCGTGTTGCTCAATCACGCCTACAACAAAACACGTGACAGGGACGACGCAAAAGATGTCGTCCACGAAGTTTTTGCCACGCTTTGGGCGAAGCGGGAGTTATTGCAGATCGACAACCTTTCGGGTTACTTATATACGGCTACACGGAACCTGATTCTGAACCAGATCGCTCACAAAGGAGTAGCGGATAAATACATGGTTTCAATGATGCAGTTTGCCGCCGGCGATGAAACAATAACAGATCACCTGGTAAGGGAAAAACAGCTTGCAGCCATTATTGAACAGGAAATTGCAGCTTTGCCCCCCAAGATGCGCGAAGTGTTTGAGCTAAGCCGCAAAGAGCATCTGAGTCACAAAGAGATAGCCCAAAGGCTTGATATTTCTGAACAGACCGTAAGTAAACACGTTACCAATGCACTAAAAATATTGAGGGTGAAACTGGGCATACTTGCCTATGTTTTGTTGCTGATATATACCAGGTAATTTTTTTCGAAATGTATTACCTGTTTGCCCGCTTTAAATTGTCTTACTATTAATATGGGTTTGAATGAATAACATGCAGGAAAAAGAACTGAGGGAAGTAATAGAACGATACCGGTCAGGAAGTGCCACAGAAGAAGAAAAGTCTTTTGTGGAAAGCTGGTATTTGCAATACAATGAAGAAGTTGGGCAGGAGTATATATTGGAAGAACGCCTGGCGGATGCCGGGTCTATTTGGCAGGCATTAGAATCAAGCCAAATAGAAGTCAAACGGGTTAGTTTATGGCCACGCATTGCTGTTGCTGCATCAATCCTGTTGTGCTTGTCAGTGGGGGGGTATTTTCTGCTGCACAAAAATAAGATCGACGGGCCAAAGCTCTCGATAAATAAAAACCAGATCGTTCCCGGTAGCAATAAAGCTATACTGACCCTGGCTAATGGGAAGAAGATATCCTTGTCGGATGCGAAAAATGGACAATTGGTGCAACTCACTGGAGCCATCATCAATAAAACAACCGATGGGGAGATTGCTTACAATAACAAGTCGGAAAGCAATGCTACCGATATGGTTTATGATACCTTAACCGTTCCGCGTGCAGGCCATTTTCAATTGGTATTTGCAGACGGAACCAAAGCCTGGGTGAACGCAGAGACCATCATCCGTTATCCTGAAAAATTTTCAGGTACCGAGCGGCAGGTTGAATTGTTGAAAGGGGAGGCCTATTTTGAGGTGGTGCATAACAGTAACATACCTTTTAAAGTGATCACGCGCGGACAGGTAGTAGAGGATATAGGTACCCACTTTAACATCAATGCATATGATGATGAGCCGGCGATTAAAACCACCCTGCTCGATGGGAGTGTTAAAGTAACTGAGGCCGGGCGAAATGTGGTACTTAAACCGGGTCAGCAATCCATCATTAAAGGAAGTAATTCACCGATCGCTGTAAAAGAAGTGGACCTGGACGAGGCCATCGCCTGGAAGAACAATCACTTCATTTTCAATGATGAAAGTATTGAAAATATCATGCGTCAGATATCACGCTGGTATGATGTGGATGTCGTTTACCGCGGCAATATGAACAGGAAGGAATTTGCCGGATCGGTATCGCGGTTTGAAAATGTATCCGAAGTATTAAGAAAGCTGGAAGCCACAGGCACGATCCACTTTAAGATCGAAGGAAGAAAAATTATCGTTACGCCATAACCTGATAAAAAGCGCTGGGTAATACCAATGCCCGGCTTGTATTTAGAGAAGAGTTTATTCATTTTTTTAGTGACAGTATAACAACTGCATTTTAAAAACACATCACTTAATAATGAAACTTGCTATTGCTTTGATAGTAGCAGCTTTGCTGCAAGTGCACACAGCACTTTATGCTCAGAATATAACGCTGAGTAAGCATGATATTTCATTAAGCCAGCTCTTTAAGGAAATCAAAAAACAAACAGGTTACGATTTTTTATATAACCCGGAAATGCTGAAGAAGGCTAGGCCCATCAGCCTGGATGTTACCAAAGCTTCTTTAACTGCCGTATTGGAAACCAGCTTTGCCGGTCAGCCGTTAACTTACACCATCGACCAGAAAACTATCATAGTAAAAGAGAAACCTGCTATATCCGATATTGTTAAGGCTGTTGCAATTGTCCCCTTAACAATCACTGGTAAAGTTTATAGTTATATGGATAAGAAGCCCATAGCTAATGCTAGTGTTTTTTTAAGTAATGCGTTAGTCGGGGGCAAAACGGGGGATGATGGTGTCTTTAGCTTGCAAAATGTCAGATCGGGCAGATACCAACTGGTGGTTTCTGCTGTTGGCTTTGAGACTTACCGCCAAACCATTATGGCGTATAACCGTGATCTTGTACTACCCAGCATTATTTTAAATCCCCAAATAATCAATTTAAACGAGGTAAGTATAAAACCCAAAGCGGATCACTACAGGGGCAGGAACCTGGAGTGGTTTACCCGGGAATTTTTGGGAACATCCTACCTGGGAAAATTGTGTACTATAGTAAACCCCGAGGTAATCGACCTGGATTATGACGATACCACTAATGTATTAACCGGGTCGTCATATGATTTTATAGTGATTCGAAATAGCGCACTTGGATATAAGATCAAATTTTTGCTTAATGATTTCACTTATGATAATAAAGAGGTATCCCGCCAAAAAATACATTACGAAGGCTTCGCATCATTCGAGGCACTGAAAGGATCGCCCTCGCAGGAAAAGCGCTGGCAAAAGGCAAGGCAGGAAGTTTACGAGGGTTCTATTATGCATTTTCTGAGATCGTTACTAAGCAACAGGATAGATGAAGAAGGATTCAAGGTGTTTCAATTAGTCAATGACTCTGATTCGACAAAACCGAAATCATCCAAAATGATTTCAAAATTGATACGCGTTCCCTTAGAAAAAGACGATATCATCAAATCAACAAACGAGGAGGGTATCTACGCGTTTGGATCCAAAGAAACCGAACTTTTTATCGCGTATGCCAAAAATCATCATTTTCACATCCGGGATAATCTCGACTTTCTGGATATGGATAATAATACAGAATCTACACTGGTGAGTTTTAATAGTCCTCATACATTTTTTGATAATAACGGTTATGTGCTTAACCCCAATAGCATCATTTATAAAGGAGTATGGAGCAGGGATCGAATGGGCAGCCTTTTACCAGTAGATTATGAACCGCCGATAAACGATAAAGCCAAAGACAGTTATATAATAAACAACCGGATACAAGCCACACAACCCGGCCAGTTAAAGAATAACCTTTTAAAAATCACAGGCAGGGCCGATAGCCTGGTTAAAAATTATCCTGCCGAAAAACTGTACCTGCAGTTTGATAAACCTTATTATGCTGTTGGAGATACTTTATGGTTTAAAGCATGGCTTTTTCATGCACCTACCCTGGCATTTTCGGCAAAAAGCAGTATATTATATGTCGACATTGCAAATGATAGCAATAAAGTTGTCAAACAATATAAAATGCCTCTTCAGGATGGAATTAGTCAGGGAAATTTGAGCCTCGATAGTATTGACTTTAAAACAGGCACCTATACCATCCGCGCCTATACCAACTGGATGCGAAACTTTGGGGACGATTGTTTTTTCCATAAACAATTTGATATAACAGGCAACACCGGGAATACCTGGCTTGTTAACTCCCTTTCGAAAACGTCAGTTCAAAATGATCATTATGCTGTAAATGCCCAAATGCAGTTTACAGATATAAACAAAGCGCCCATCGCTAATAATGCCGTGCAGTTGCAGGTACTGGAAGGGGATAAACGTTTGTATAGGCAAAAATTAATTACCGATCCCAATGGCTTGCTAAAGGTAGATTTTACCCTGCCCAAACAGGGGCAGCCTATAGCTATAGTTGTTAAAGATGATAAGGGGAACAAGAATGCGGTTATCCCGCTAAATTTAAATCGAGTTGAAAAAGCCGACATTCAATTCCTGCCAGAAGGTGGTAATATGATCGCAGGACTTACTGCTCACGTCGCCTTTAAAGCGATCGGCGAAGACGGAAAAGGAATCAATGTATCAGGTATAATTATCGACCGGGCGGGCAGCCAGGTAGCAACCTTTCAATCCTTGCACAAGGGTATGGGCAGTTTCGATCTATCAGCAAAAAACGATGAAAGCTATACTGCAAAAGTGACCCTGCCGGGCGGAACCGTTAAGGAATATCCTTTACCGGCGGTAAAAAACACAGGGATAGCCTTTCAATTAAAAAACGCTATGAAAAGCGATTCTGTGGAAGTAGCCCTTGCCGCCACAATCGATATCGTTCAATCCAATCAATGCTATTTTTTAATTGGGAAGGCCAGGGGCATCATTTGTTATGCGGGTATTGTTGAATTCCATGATAACAGCAATATTTACAGGAGTATACCTAAAAGCTTATTCCCTTCCGGGGTAACTCATTTTATTTTGATGACTACCGCCGGGCTGCCACTGAATGAACGATGTGTATTTATCGATCATCATGATGACCTCCGCATCAGGATCATGGCTGATAAACCCGCGTATGCGCCAAGAGGCAGCATAGGCCTGCGTCTGAAAGTAACGGACAGCAATGGGAAACCGGTTGAGGGTAACTTCACATTGGCGGCAACTGATAATGCCCAGGTAACCGCCGATAGTTTGAACAGCGGCAATATGATCAGTCATATCCTCCTGGCATCGGATATTAAAGGATACATCGAGGACCCCGGCTACTACACCCAAGCAAAAAATGCACAAAGCTGGCAGGCGCTGGATAATATGATGCTCACACAGGGCTGGGTAAGCTACGATTGGCCGGAAGATAAACAGGCTCCGGCATTTACTGCCGAAGATGGCTTGACAGTGAAGGGGCAGGTGCTGAATGGTTTTAACAAGCCTATTTCGGCTACTAAGGTGCAATTGTTTCTTAAATCACCTTTGATTGTAAAAGACACATTGACAGATAAGGACGGCCGGTTTGCTTTCAACGCATTCCCGCGTATCGATACGCCTGTATTTTTAATTAGCACTGTGAACCGGAAATCCAATGTTGGCATAAAGATGGACGAAACGCCGGCGCCTGTTTTTAATACAACCTATCCTATAGCAACGCCATGGTACGTCAACAGCGATACCGGGATCATCCGTTATACAAGAACCAGGGACTCCATAAATAAAATGCCGGATTACCTGCCAGATGGCAGTCATAGTTTACGGGAAGTGAAGATATTGGCCAAAAAGATCGTGAAGAAATCACAGAACCTGAATGGATCGGGCAACGCGGATATTGTACTGGATGAAAAGGATATAGAAAAAGCCGCTAAAAAATCGTGGCTGCAGGTTATTCGGGAGAGGGTGAAGAATTTTAGGGAAGGGAAATATGGTTTCTACTTTATTGAGGATGAACCGGTGTTTTTGGTCATAGATGGGCAACTTTACAGGCCAACCGGAGTTCAAACCTTACAGGATTACATCGATGACATCGCGCATTATCTTCAATATCATAACGCGGAAGAGATCACGGGAATGGAGGTCAATATTACCACCAGGTACGAAGGAAAATACATGCAACGGTTCTTTCCTATGTTGATAGATAAATATTTTGCATTTATAGAAATTACCACCCGTGCAGGTCAGGGGCCGATAATAGAGACCTATCCCAATAATAATATATACAAGCCGCTGGCTATCAGTTATCCAAAACAATTTTACAAGCCAAAATATCCGGTTAACGACAAATCCAAACACCAGCCCGATCTCCGCTCAACAATCGACTGGGAACCAAACATATTTACCGACAAAAACGGCGAAGCAACGGTGCATTTTTATGCGGCCGACAATCCATCGATCTATACCATTATTGTAGAGGGAACGGATGGCGATGGAAATTTGGGGTACAAGTCGAAGACGATCCTTTTAAATAAGCCAAAATCTTTAGTAAGTAAATGAAGTATTTTAAGTGGATATCTAATAATTTAGGAATCACTTTTTTGGTTGCGTTAATATTTTTTATCAATTGTCAATATTCTTGTGCCCAAACCAATAAATTAACGGATGAATTATTAACCCTTAAAGCCTCATCAGATAGTGCGGCAAAAATCCACCCTTCCGAAAAATTATACCTGCAACTGGATAAGCCTTATTATGCATTAGGCGATACCATTTGGCTCAAAGCATACCTGTTTAATGCGCCAACGCTTTTATTCTCAGCCAAAAGCGGTTTGCTGCATATCGATATTACAAGCGATAGCGGCAAACTGGTAAAACAATATATACTGCCTGTAAGTAATGGCGTCGGTTGGGGAAATATCAATTTAGATAGCATAGATTTTAAATCAGGAACTTATACCCTGCGTGCCTATACCAATTGGATGCGCAACTTCGGCGTCGCCGGGTTTTACTATAGACAGTTTTACATTGCCGGCCATGGCGAAAATAGCTGGCTGATTAACAGTAAGATAAGCAGATCTGGTACAAATGATAAACAAACTGTAAATGCTAAACTGCAATTCACTGATATCAATAAACTACCTGTCGCCAATGTGTCGATGCAGCTAAAAGTATATGCCGGGACAAAGAACTGGTACAAACAGCAGGTGCAAACCGATGAGAACGGTGCGCTTGATGTAAATTTCACACTGCCGGTTAAATCATCGAACCTGGCCATCGTAGCACAAAGTGGACAAGAAGGCCGAAAAGCAATAATCCCTGTCAACTTAAACCGTCCCGAAAAAGCAGATATTCAATTCTTACCCGAAGGTGGGAGCCTGGTAGGTGGTTTGCCGGCAAATGTTGGCTTCAAAGCAATTGGCGAGGATGGCAAAGGCATCGACGTTTCGGGGATTATTACCGATCATACCGGGCAGCAGGTTGCTGCTTTTCAGTCGTTGCATAGCGGTATGGGAAGTTTCCACCTATTGGTAAACGGCGCCGAAAGCTATACTGCAAAAGTGACTTTAGCCAGCGGAACAGTTAAAGAATATCCTTTGCCCGCAATAAAAAGTTCAGGCACCGTACTACTCGTAAAAAATGTAATGGACAGCGATTCTGTAGAAGTATCTATTACAGCCACTGATGATATTATACGATCTGGTAATAATTATTTCCTCATCGGCAAATCAAGAGGAATCATTTGTTATGCGGCTACTTTCGAATTTCGTAACAATTCCATCCGTAAAAAAATCGCGGCGAGTTTATTCCCATCGGGTATTACACATTTTATTTTAACCACCACTTCGGGGCAGGCCTTAAATGAGCGGCTGACCTATATCGATCATCACGACAATCTGCATATCGAATTAACCACCAATAAAGCGGACTATGCTCCGAGGGATAGCATCAGCTTACGTTTGAGGGTGACAGACAAGGATCGAAATCCGATAGCCGGTAATTTTACAATGGCTGTAACTGATAATGCACAGGTAGAGAACGATACCTTAAAACAGGACAACATCATCAGCCACACCCTGTTTTCGTCCGAACTGAAAGGCTATATCAAGGATCCCGGCTATTACATGCAGACGAAAAATGCACAGGCCTGGCAGGCATTGGATAACCTGTTGCTCACGCAGGGTTGGGTAAATTACGACTGGCAGGTCGATAATCAACACGTCGCTTTTACCTGTGAACCCGAAATGGAAATTACGGGGAGAGTTTTGAATGGTTTCAATAAGCCTATACAATCACAAAAAGTCGAACTGTTTTCCAAATCACCAATATTGGTAAAAGACACCCTGACAGATAAGGAGGGACTATTTACCTTTTCCGATTTCCCGCGCATCGATACGCCTGCATTTTTTATTAAAACGGTTAAGCGGGATTTTAATGTCGCCATAAAGGTCGATGAACCGGAAGTTCCCGCTTTTAATTCATCCTACCCGGCAGCGGCACCGTGGTATGTGAACAGCAACGGTGTTTTAATTAACTACACTAAACAAAGGGATTCTATAAGCAACCAGTTTGATAATTTGGCAGGTGGCGGGCACCGGCTAAATGAAGTGAAGATAATATCGAAGAAGATCGTAAAAGGTTCGGCCAACCCCAATGGCCCAGGTAATGCAGACATTGTTATAGATGAGAAGGACCTGGACAAAGCCGGTAAAAAATCCCTGTTTCAGTTGCTACAGGAAAAAATAAAAGGTTTCAGAAATGGTATACTTACAATAACTGGCAATCCTTACAACCTTCGGGTAATAAAAGATCGTCGGTTATCCCGGTTTGTTACGGATGGCAAGGGATATCCTATGGAATGGTTCTTTATAGACGATAAGCCAATTAAGTTTATTATAGACGGAAAATCCTACTTCCAGGTATTTAATGTTCCCGCGCCACCTGGTAATTTACCAGAAAGCAGTAGTTATGCTTCTATAAGTGAATATCTTAAGTTTTTTTCAGCAGAAGAGGTAAAAGGAATTGAAATCAATACCTCATCAAAATACACATCAAGATATGTGCCGATGGTAATGGCTCAATACGTAGGAGCGGCAGACGTGGATTTTATCGAAATCACTACCCGCACAGGCAATGGCCCGGGCATGACAACGAACAGCCCCGGCACCTATCTGTACAAACCTTTACCATTAAGCTACCCGGCACAATTCTACAAACCAAAATATCCTGTAAACGACACCATCAAACATTTGCCCGATCTCCGCTCAACTATCGATTGGGAGCCCAATGTGGTCACAAATAAAGATGGGGATGCTTTTATCTCCTTTTACTCAGCAGACAGGCCTGCTGAGTATACCATTATTGTCGAAGGAACGGATGGGAATGGAAATTTGGGATATGGGTCGAAAAAGATCAGCGTAAAAGGAAAAGAAACCAGTAAATCAAAGTAGAGTATTCAAAACTTCCTCCAGGCTATCTGCCTTATACGTTGCGGATGCATTTGGATGCCTGTTCTCCGGATCATACAAAAAGGTATCGATACCCAATTCGTTGGCAGCTTTAATTTCCGATTGCGGGTCATCACCAATGATCAGCAATTGGTCCGCCCTGTAGTTGTGCTCTTTCATAATATCCGCAAATACATCCTTCTTGGTTTTTGGACTTACTTCGGGGTCAACAATATGGATGGCTTTAAAGTCCTGTTCTATGCCCAACATTTTGACCTTGCTCAACTGTAGTTTCATAAAGCCTGTTGTCACCAGGAATTTGTCTAACGGTATCGACCTTATGTGAGCGTAATCTTTATAAGGCTGCATGGGTAAATGGTATGTTAGATTTTTTAGCGCACTAATCATTCGCTCCAGCAATTCGCTGTCTAATTGATATTCATCCGCGATATGCTGAAATGGTCTCCGTGTCATTTCTTCCTTGATTTTATTCACCTGCTCCGCATCACCAATATTGATCGTATCTGAATATTCATCAAGCACTTTGAACAGTTGTCCGAATAGATTTTCAGCGATCGAGCTAACAGGGTATATGGTGTTGTCGAGGTCAAGTATTAGGGCCTTCTTCATGCTGATGACTAAAATACGGTTTCCTCAATAGGAACCACTTTCATTTTTTTAATATTAAAATGATAAAGCAGCAGAATGCCTATTGATGCACCCAGGCAAATGGCGCCTGTTATCCACCATAATAAATTATAATTTACAAAGGTTATCACCTGGCCGCCTATAACAGGCGACAAGATGGATGCTGCTGACCAGCCCATAGCATATAGTGCCGCATATTCGCCACGATTTTGAGCAGAGGTACGCATGATCCAGAATGAGTTCATAAAGGGCATTGACAGCATTTCGCCCAAGGTAATGAACAACAGGATAAACAAGGCAGAATAATAACTTGCAGGCAGAAAATTCATTAACACAAATCCGAACCCAACAGTTAGAATACCGACGTAGACATACCTGAGTGGATGCTTCTTGCCCTCCAGGTTATGTACGATCAGCATTTCAAAAAGTACGATCAATAGCCCATTGATACCCATTAGTAAGCCGATCAATTGCTCGCTGATGTGCCATTGGCTTTTATAGAATAACGGCTGCATAGTAAATATCTGGAAAAAGCATAAGGCGTAGAGCACAAGCAACCCTATGAATCCCAGGTAAACTTTATCCTTGTAAGCAGAGGCACTCTTTATGCGACTTGCGGCTTTTTTTATCGACTTGGTTACTTTTGAAAAAGGCAGGAGCTTTAATAGCAAAAGTGAGGCTAAAATATTGGTGCTGCCGTCAACCCAAAACAATAAATGATAATCAATATGGGCCAGCGTACCTCCGAGTAAACCACCAAAGGCCCAGCCGAGGTTAACTGCAAGGCGGTTTAATGAATTAGAGCGTGTCAGGTTCTGGTCATTGCTATAATGTGCAACAGCCGTGGAGTTTGCCGGGCGGAATGCATCATTACATATATTCAATACAAATGAGCAGATGCCAACTGATATGAAAGTCTTTTGGAAACCCAGCGATATGAATAACAACCCGCCTAACAGCAGGCCGGCTACCTGTACATAATAGAAACCGTATTTGTCAGTCAATTTGCCACCGATAAAGGCACCGCAAAGCGAACCGATCCCAAACAGACCCATGATAATACCTGCCTGCTCAACCGTAAAATGCAGTTTTTGGGTGCAGTAAATAGTCATAAAAGGAATAACCATGGTACCGCTGCGGTTGATGAACATCACCAGGCACAGGTACCAGCTATTTCGCGACAGACCACTATACGCATTTTTGTATAATTGGATAGTATAGGAGAGCATTGCACAAATATATTAAATGTGTAAGCTGGAAAATGTGCAGATTATGTAAATATAGCGGAGACGGATGTGCCAGATAAAACTTTAAATGGCCTTTCGCCTTTAAGCTTTCACCTTTTACCTCAAAATTGAGTTTCTGTTTCTCAACCAATGATCAGCCAAAACCAATGCCGCCATCGCCTCCACAATCGGCACTGCACGTGGCACTACACAGGGATCATGACGACCCTTACCGGAGATTTCTGCGTCTTCGCCTTTGCTATTGATGGTAGGCTGACTTTGCATGATAGTCGCTACTGGCTTAAATGCTACGGTAAATTCTATCGGCATGCCATTGCTAATACCGCCCTGTATACCACCAGAGAAGTTAGTGCGGGTTCCGATATTACCTTCGGCATCTTTTGTAAACAGGTCATTGTGTTCTGAACCACGCATTTCGCTGCCTGCAAAACCGGAACCGAATTCGAAACCATGTACCGCGTTGATACTGAGCATCGCCTTCCCTAATTCAGCATGCAGTTTATCAAATACGGGTTCGCCCAAACCAACGGGGCAGTTTTGGATATAACAACTTACTTTGCCACCAACGGTATCGCCTTGCTTACGGATGGAATCTATCAGTTCGATCATTTCTTCGGCGGTTGCGGGATCAGCACAACGGACAATATTTTTTTCGCGATCATCGATAAATTCCTGAGCGCTTTTGATCTCCACATTCGGGGCGTTGATCTTTCCCACACTGCTCACGTGCGCTACAATTTCAATTCCCTGTGTCTTTAATAATAATTTTGCTAAAGCACCCGCTGCTACACGTGCGGCGGTTTCACGGGCAGATGAACGCCCGCCACCACGATGATCGCGGGTGCCATATTTTACCTGGTAAGTATAATCTGCATGGGAGGGGCGGAACACATCCACATTATGCGTATAATCTTTGGAGCGCTGATCCTCATTGGGTATGATCATAGCAATAGGAGTGCCCGTGGTCTTACCCTCAAATACACCCGATAATATTTTTACCGTATCGCTTTCCTTACGCTGGGTAGTGATCTTAGATTGCCCGGGCTTACGTTTATCCAGTTCAGACTGAATGTACTCCAGGTCAACATCCAGTTGTGCAGGACAGCCATCAATGATGACACCGATCGCTTCGCCATGTGATTCCCCAAAAGTTGTTATCCTGAATAATTGTCCGAATGAATTGCCTGCCATTTTATTGGTGATTACACCGATTATTATTTGATTGCACTGATTTTGAAGTGCAAATTAATTAATTATTTGTCATTGCGAGGCACGAAGCAATCTCAAAGAACAGGTTCGCTTTGAGTAGTTTGCGATTGCCGCGCTACGCTTGCAATGACAAGATTGAAAACCTTTCGCCTTTTACCTTTATCCTTTCACCTCTCCCTCAAATCCCACCTTCTCCAAATCTTCCCAAAAAGCCGGGTATGATTTTTCTACCACCATATAGTCTTCTACCTCCACCTCCGGGATCAACAAAGCCAGCGGCGCAAAAGCCATTGCCATGCGGTGATCATCGTAGGTATTGATAAAGATCTTTTCCGGGATAAACTTTTCGCTGCAATCCAGTTTGTAAACCTGGCCTTTTTCGATGAGCTTAACACCCATTTTAGCCAGTTCGGTTTGCAAAGCCAGCACACGGTCGGTTTCCTTGATCTTTAAAGTTTCCAGCCCGGTAAAAGTAGCCTCATGGCCTAAGGCCGCACATACCACAATAATGGTTTGGGCCAGGTCAGGACATGATTTCAGGTCGAATATTTTCCGGCTAAGCGGCTTGGCCTCTTTTTTCAAATAAACGCCACCATCCTTAAATTGCGAGGTAATACCAAAATTCGCCATGATCTCCGTGATCACGCTGTCGCCTTGCAAACTGTAAGAGGTTAGTCCTGGCAAAAACAGTTCTGCTTCGTCAGCCAGTGCAGCGATGGCGTACCAGTAAGATGCCGCGCTCCAGTCCGGTTCCACGTGCAGGGAGGTCTCCCTGAAATCCTGGTGGGGGATATGAATGCTGTGGCCTTCCCACTGATGTTGGATTCCTGCATGTTGCAGCATGGCAAGCGTCATCTCCACATAGGGTTTTGATGTCAGTTCGCCCTCGATTTGCAAGGTTAAACCTAAAGCCAGGCGGGCAGCAGTGAGCAACAATGCAGTTATATATTGACTGCTAATATCGCCCTGGATACTGATCTTATCTTTTTGCTGCTGCCCCTGGCTGCCTTTAATTCTTAACGGAGGGAAACCCTCGTTTTCTGTATATTCAATGTCCGCACCAATCTCCCGCAATGCGTTTACCAATACCCCGATGGGCCTCTGCTTCATCCTTTCGCTGCCCGTCAATATCACTTCCTCATCCTGGAAACTAAAATATGCAGTTAAAAAGCGCATTGCCGTTCCCGCAGGGCCGATGTTTACGAGTCTTAAGTCTTGGGTCTTAAGTTCTGAGTTATTAGATTTTGAACTTTGAACTTTGGACTTCTGACTTAATACTTCCAACAAAGTCACCGTATCCGCCGCATCCGAAATATTCTCCACCTTCACCTTGCCATTGCTCAAAGCTTCGATGATCAAAGCACGGTTACACTCGCTTTTGGAACCGGTTAGATGTACGGTGCCGTTAACTGATTTACTCTTTTTAGAAAGGATGATGTTTTGCTTCATCTTTATAATTACGCGTGTGTCAGTTGTTCCTGTGGCTGTTGACCTTCCTGGCCCTTGTTCATGATCTCGGTTTGCTTACGGATCGATTCGCTGTGGATCAATTCAAGCAGTTTTTCAGCAAAATCCGGACTCAGGTTAAGCGCCTTGGCATAAGGAATACGTTTGTTCAATATTTCATCCCAACGGTTTACCTGTAAAATAGTGATGCCGTTTTCTTTTTTGTAATTACCGATCTTCTCAACAATTTTCATCCTTTCGGCCATTTTTTGGAATACCAGGTCATCGATCTTGTCAATTTGCGTACGCAATTCACCTAATATGTCCTTTAACTGCTCGCCTTTGATTTCAGGCTTACGCAAAGTCAAACGCTCAATGATCTCTACCAATGCAGCAGGTGTAACTTGCTGTTTAGCATCCGTCCAGGCTACGCTTGGGTCGATATGCGATTCGATCATTAATCCCTGCATATCCAGGTCAAGCGCTTTTTGAGCAACATAACCCAACAACTCGCGGTTACCGCAAATATGGCTTGGGTCGTTGATCATTGGCAGATTTGGCGCATGTGTTTTCAGGCTGATGGCCAGGTCCCACATCGGCTCATTACGGAAAGCCGTTTTTTCATGGTAAGAAAAACCACGATGAATAGCGGCCAGTTTAGTGATACCCGCATTGTTGATACGCTCCAAAGCACCGATCCATAAGGAAAGGTCAGGGTTTACCGGGTTCTTAACCATCACGGGTACATCGACACCTTTAAGGGCGTCGGCAATTTCCTGTACGGTAAAAGGGTTCACGGTCGAACGTGCGCCTACCCAAAGGATATCAACGCCTGCATTCAATGCTTCTTCCACGTGTTTCGCGGTAGCAACTTCTACTGCGGTTGGTAAACCGGTTTCATCCTTAGCGCGTTTCAGCCATTGCAAGCCAATGCTGCCGATGCCTTCAAATTCACCCGGACGGGTACGTGGTTTCCAGATACCAGCGCGCAAAGCGGTTACGCGACCTGTTTTGGCTAATAAATGTGCTGTGGCAACTAATTGTTCTTCAGTTTCGGCACTGCAGGGGCCCGCGATCAATAACGGTTCTTTCCCTGTCTTTATCCAGGAACTTAGCGGCTGGATGTTTAGATCTAATTTCATATTTGTTGTGTTAATCCGGAGGTCAATTCCGGAAGTTCTTGTTTACTATTTAACTATTTTTTTAACGTTGATATACTTGCGTGTTATTGTCTCTTGCGCTCTGAATTTTTGCTCACGCTCATTTAGTGCGTGTTCATCATCATGACGCTGATATTCGCCGAGGATATTAAAATTGTGGGTGTATTTTAGCACCTGGCGTATGGCGGTGTCGTACTGCTTTTGGTTATCCCATTCCACATCGACATAAAAATTATACTCATTGCGTTTGCCGATCACTGGCATCGACTGTATCTTGCTCATGTTGATGTTCTGCTCGGCAAATATCTGCAACACCTTAGCCAGCGCGCCTACCTGGTTGCTCACCTGGAAACAAAGGGAGGCTTTATTATTGTCCTTCTTCTCTACGTTCTCATGATTCGTCAGGATCAGGAAACGCGTAAAATTCTTTTTGTTCGATTCGATGCGGCGCTCCAGCACATCCAGCTGGTATAATTTTGCCGCCAAAGTATTAGCGATGGCCACAGTATCTCGCAAATTTTCATCCCTGATGCGTTTGGCACAGGCCGCAGTATCATTGCTTTCAACGATCTTTAAATGTGGATACTCATCAAAGAAATCAACACACTGGCGGATAGCGATAGGATGGGAGGTTACATATTTTATATTCTCAAACTTTACGCCCGGCAAAGCCATCAGGTGCAGCTGTATCGGCAGGTATACTTCACCAACCACGGGGAAGCTATAGCTCATCATCAGGGAGTAATTTGGCAATATGCTCCCGGCGATGCTGTTCTCAATAGCCATCACGATATAGTCAGCCTCTCCCTTTTGCAGGGCCTCAAATGTTTGTTTAAAGGAATTGCACTCTATCGTTTGGATATCCTCACCAAAATGCAAAAACGCGGCTTCCTCGTGGAACGACGCCCTGATTCCCTGTATTGCAACTCTTGTTCTTTTCTCTTTCATGATGCGTATTAAGCAAAAAAAGTCCCGGCTTTCTGTGCCGGGACTTTTCAGTTTATCTTATATGTTTCTTAGTGCATATTAGTCCCGGCTCTTACTGTTAAAGTAAAAGTAGTAACCATAAAAATATGCGCTTGTAAACTTCATTGTTTTTGTTTTGCGTGGTAAATGTACGGTTAAAAATAAATTTGTCAATAGAAAATTTTATTTTTTTGAAAATAATTGATTTGAACCAAATTTTATTGGGTGAAGTCTATCATCATTTCACCAATTTAAATATGGTAAACAAGTGATGTGCCTCATGCAAAAGGAAAAACTCCGTCCAGTTGGTTATGCTTAGCGTGCCATATTTTGGATGCGCTGCTGTACGTGATAACTGTTCATCAGGTATTTCAGTGATGAACGTATAGATTTCCTGCCTGTCGTTGTCAAGGCGTCTTAACAGGTCAGCCAAAGGCCATCTTTGTCCGTTTATAAAGTCAGGGTCATCATCGGCACGGTAAGCATTAAATTCCGGGCTGTCTTCGTTAAGGATTCTTTTGATGCGGTTAATGAAAATCGGCTGATAAATAGTGAGGTGCACAATATTATCATAAGCACTCCATTTGCCTGGCTCAGGTTTCTGCATCAGCTTCTGTATATCAACATTTTTAATGATCTCGCCTAAAGCCACGTGCTGATTTCTGAGACGATCGGTTAATGAAGGGTAAAGCATAAGAATCAAATTTATAAAGCCGAATAATACCTGATGCTTTCAAAAAGTTCCTCTTCGGTACACACATTATCAATTTTGCATTGACCGATGTTGGTCAGCAGCGTGCAGTTGATCTTCCCGGCATGGTTCTTTTTATCTTTTAACATGATGTTATAAAGCTCCTGGTAACACGACTCAGCTATTTTATACCTTGGATATAAATTGTCGATGGTTTCGGTGATCTCCGTTAATTCGGCTGCGGTGAGTCCGACTTTAATGTTGGAGAGTTTCGCCTCGCAGATCATGCCTATCGCGATAGCCTCACCATGGGTAAGTGGATTTTCATCATTCATCAAAGAATATGTTTCAATAGCATGGCCAATAGTATGTCCAAAATTCAGGCTCTTGCGGATGCCTTTTTCGTGCGGGTCCTCAATAACCACTTTATTCTTTATCTCCACCGACTTATAAACCAGTTCGGCGGATGGGTTTTCCAAATCACTATTCTTCAACAGGTTCCAGTACGACATATCGAAGATCAAACCATGTTTCAGCATCTCAGCAAGGCCAGACAATATCTGTCTTGGTGGTAGGGTTTGTAAAAAGGCATGTTCAATAAAAACAGCTTTGGGTTGGGTGAACGTACCGATGATGTTCTTGATATTGTCCATATCGATCCCCGTTTTGCCACCTACGGAAGCGTCCACTTGCGAAAGCAGGGTAGTGGGCACATGTACAAAGTCAATACCCCTTTTATAAGTTGATGCCGCGAAGCCGCCGAGGTCGCTGATCACGCCACCACCCAGATTGATAAGCAGGCTCTGCCGGTCAGCGCTGAAATCGATCAGCATCTTCCAAACGCCTACACAAAAATCAATATTCTTGCTTTCTTCGCCGGCATTGATCTCGATAATATCGAAATTATCCAGGTTGTCAATTTTCTCTCGTAGGGCAGGCAAACAATACTTTGCAGTATTCTCATCCGTCAAAACAAAAAATCTTGAATAATTGCCTTGTTCGATAAACTTTACCAGCTCGGTTATGGTATCTGTAAAATATATGTGGTAGTTAATGCTCTTAAGTGTATTCATAAATTATATTACCTGTATCTTTTGGCCACGGAATTCAATTACATCGCCCTGCCTTACTTTAAGGCGTTTGCGATAATCAATCTGGCCGTTGTATTTAACTTCGCCCTCAGTGACAACCATTTGCGCTTCGCCCCCGGTTTGAACCAGGTTGGTAGCTTTCAGCAATTGTATGAGGGGAATATGATCGCCCTCGACTTTAAATTTGATCATGGCGCGCCAAAAATAAACTATTCAAAGGATAATGAGTTATTTGCTTTGCATTTTCTAATTTTGCACCATGCTCAATAACGAAACTGTTGCTGATCCCGGCAAGGGAAACCTGTCTTTTGAAAATACTGAAATAGCCTTCCGTCATTCCTCAAATACCGACCTGAAACGTGCCTACTGGCTTTTCAGGATGATCAATATTAATTTTTTAGTGAAGATGGGCCCGCCCATCACCAATTTTGCCATGAAGATCGGCCTTCCGATAAAAGGCGTCATCAAGGCCACTATATTTAAACACTTTTGTGGCGGAGAAACCATCAATGAGTGCGATAATACCATCAAAAACCTTCACAATGGCGGCGTTGGTACCATCCTGGATTATTCGGTTGAGGGCGAGGATGAAGAACAGGTGTTTGACGCTACACGTGATGAAATCATTGAGACGATCAAGCGTGCCGCGGGTGATAAAGCAGTACCGATCACTGTATTTAAAGTAACGGGTGTAGGTAGGTTCGGTTTATTAGAAAAATTGGATGCTAAAACTACTTTAACCCCTGAAGAACAAGCGGAATGGGAGAAAGTGCAAGACCGTGTGCTGGCAATCTGCTCCAAAGCGTATGAAAGCAATGTGCCCGTAATGATAGACGCTGAGGAAACCTGGATACAGGAAACCATCGATCTTTTGGCGCTGAACATGATACGGAAATTCAATAAGGAAAAGAACATCGTTTATAATACCTACCAGTTGTATCGTCACGATAAGCTGGCTTCGTTAAAGGAAGACCATGCCATAGCAATAAAGGAAGGGTTTGTTTTAGGGGCGAAACTGGTGCGTGGCGCTTATATGGAAAAAGAACGTAAACGCGCTGCCGAAATGGGTTACCCGTCGCTGATCCAACCCGATAAACAATCGACAGATAAAGATTATGATGCCGCCTTGTACTTCTGCATGGATAATATTGATAGTGTTGCTTTTGTGGCGGGTACACACAATGAAAACAGTTGCCGTGTTTTGGCCGACCTCCTGAACGAAAAGAAAGTACTGCATAATCACCCTCACGTTTACTTCTCACAATTACTGGGTATGAGCGATAACCTCAGCTTTAACCTGGCTGACGCTGGTTACAACGTAGCCAAATATGTGCCCTATGGCCCTGTGAAATCAGTTCTGCCCTACTTATTTAGAAGGGCACAGGAAAACACAGCCATAGCCGGGCAAATGAGCCGGGAGTTAAGTTTGATATTGAAGGAGAAAAAAAGGAGAGGGATCTAATACCTGATCACATCCGTATCCACCGGCACATACCCCAAAAGTCTGCTCATGGTAAGTATTTGTCCCTTGTGATGAAACTCATGGGTGATGGTGTGCGTAAATAACTGAAGCGGAGTTACGGTGATCACCACATTCCTTCGTGGAGTTTTTTTGGTGATGGATAATTCAAGATCATTGCTGTATCGCTCTAAAAAATCACTGACCACCTGGTTTACTTCTTCAAAAAGCACTTCGATATCCGCCAGGCTTTTGATATTTTCACTTTCATGAAATGGTACCGAACCATCCATGCCGAAATTCTTTAGCCAATGGATATAGGTATTGGCATTGTGCACTAGCAAGTCGATCACGCAATTATCAGCAAAGGTGACAACTTTCCTAAAAAGGTCAACAGGTTCCATGGTATTGCAATAGTCAAACAAAGCCTGCCTTGAACTCCTGATACTCTCATATTGCGATACTAATAATTGCTTCATGCCCTATAAAAATCCTTCCCTTTCAATAAAATCCTGTATGGTATCCGGCGCCTTCATCATAAACGTTTGAATACCCAGCGCTTTGGCAGGTTCCAGGTTTGCAGCTATATCATCGATGAAAAGGGTTTCTTCCGGTTTCAGGCCGTTTTCGCTTAGCACTTTCTCAAATATAGCCGAATCGGGCTTCCTGATGCCAATTAAGTGCGAGTAATAGGTTTTCTCGAACAGGTGGTCGTTGCTTTCAAACCCGAATTCCTTTTGCAGGTAATTCATAATGTACTCATAATGGATTGGGTTGATATTACTGAGCAGGAAGGTGCGGTATTTTTTATTCAGCTCGGCCAAAACTTCGTGTGTGCCTTTATCTACCCCTAAAAGCAGGCTGTTCCAGGCGGCATCTATTTCTTCGTCGGTCAGATCGTCCTTCCCGATTTTTTGTCGCAGGAAATTCCTGAAATCTTCCGGACTTGCCAATCCCCTGTCAAAAGCATCAAATATCGGGTCCTGCACCCCATGACTGAAAAATTTGTCCGGGTCATCTATAGACAGACTTTTCCATCCTTCTTTCAGCTTTTGAAAATCAAGCAGGAAGATCACATTGCCATAATCGAAAATGATGTTTTTGATGTTTTGCATACGCAAATATGTGGAAATCGATCGAAAAATCTCTCTCTCAATAAATAATGTCCTGCTTGTTTTTCTCAACAATAGATTAGCTTTGAGATAAATAAACCAGTACACTCTAAAAGGAATGACCTCGACCTTTGGATGAAACATATTAAATTATTGTTCTCCAACTTTATTTCAGAATCTATTTCTAAATAGCATAAAAAAACCTAAAATGAACTCAATAAGAAAATCTATCGCTTTGCTGATTTTATCAGGCATGGCTGCAATTGTGCCTTTTAAATCATGGTCGCAAACTACGGGCTACCATGTGCTAAGATCATTCAAAATAGGTAGTTCCGGCGGCTGGGATTATATAAACGCGGTTGGGTCACTTAAACGCGTGTATGTATCGCATGGCAACCAGGTGAATATCCTGGATGCAGCTTCGGGCGATTCTGTTGGCTATATTCCGAACACCCAGGGCGTTCATGGTATCGCGCTCGACCTGGCATCCGGCAAAGGATATGTAAGCTGCGGGCGGGCGAACAGTGTGCTGGTATTTGATATTAAAACCAATGATACACTGGCCCGAATAGCTGTGGGAACCAACCCGGACGCTATATTTTTTGATGATTACTCGAAAAAGATATATACCTGTAATGGGCGCAGTAAAGACGCTTCGGTAATAGATGTGGCTACAGGCAAAGTGGTGGCTACCATACCATTGGGTGCAAAACCCGAAACCGCGGTTTCCGACGGTAAGGGGAAGATTTTTGTAAATGCCGAAACCACCAACGAGGTGATAATGATCAATGCGAATACATACAAAGTAGAAGCGCGCTACAAGATCGAGGCAGGAGAGGAGCCATCTGGTTTGGATATCGATAGGAAAACTAACCGCTTGTTTATCGGTTGTGGAGGTAATAAAACAATGGTGGTGATGGATGCCACTAACGGTAAAAACCTAGCTAAATTCCCGATTGGTGATTGCGATGGCCTGGTGTTTGACCCGGAACTGAAATTGGCCTACACCTCAAATGGCGAAGGAACAATTAGCATAATCAGGGAAGTAAATGCAAACAAATTTGTGTTCGTGGAAAACATCCCGACCCAGCGTGGCGCACGCACCATAGGTATTGATTTACTGACCCATCATTTATACTTACCGACTGCCGAATTTGGGCCGGCTCCGGCGGCAACAGCTGCAAATGCTCATCCAAGGCCGCCCATGCTGCCAGGAACTTTCCACGTATTGGAAATTGGCAAATAGTATAAAGATTGTAAGCCAGTGATTTATAAGTACGATCTTAAAAGTTAAATGATTTTTTGATATACGGCAGCAAATTCACATATTTGCAGCCGGAAAAATAATCCATTTCTCCTGCGCCTATAGCTCAGTTGGTTAGAGTAGAAGACTCATAATCTTTTGGTCCCTGGTTCGAGCCCAGGTGGGCGCACACCGTTAAAAACCCGCTTTTTAATATCATTAAGCGGGTTTTTTCGTTTTCCAAAAGTGGGTTAGGAACACCCGCGGCACTGTGACTGTTACATATTTGTTACAGGATTTACATAGTTTTTTGTTGAACTTGACGTATCCATGTAACAAATATGTAACAGGATTTACGTCATAATTTATGTAAATTATGGCAACTACCGTAAGTGCTAAGATTTATGAGCACCACGAAAAATCTGACGGGACTTTCAATGTAAAGTACGTCGTGTACCACAAAGGAGAACGGAAATTCATCGATTCTCCGCATTATGTTTCTAAACGGCAGATCACCAGGGATTTTGAGATCAAGGACAAAATGGTGATCAAATGGCTGGACGAGAAGCTTGATGACTACCGCATTCTGGTCAGTTCCGTCGGATCGAGACTTGATTTCTTTACCTGCGAGCAGCTACGTGATTTTCTGCGTGATCATGATAAAGATATCGATATTATACAATTTGCCAATCAGCATATTGAATTCCTTAAAAGTGAGGAACAAAACAGGGAACCGTATTCGCGAACTTTCAGGAAAATCCGAAATAGCCTGATCGATTATTTCGGGCGCACTGAGATATCTATTAACGAAATTCATTCTAATATGCTGTATGGCTACGAACGTTTCCTTAAAACCAAAAGGACGCAGACACGTATCAATCAGTTGGGAAAGACAGTGACCACCGTTGAGAAAGGCTTATCGAAAGGTGGCTTACATGCGCATATGCGCGATCTTCGGACTTTATTTAACGAAGCTAAAAGGAATTTCAATAATGATGAACTGGGCATTTTCCGAATTAAACATTATCCCTTCACGAAATACAAGGTTGGCTCGCCTTCCGCGACGAGAAAAAGGAACTTTGATATTGACCAGGTTATTGCCATCCGTGACTGCAAGGTTCCGGAAGGGAGCCGGATCGAATTGGCAAAAGACCTGTTTATGCTCTCATTTTACCTGTGCGGAACCAACGCAGTTGATTTTTTTAATGCTACTGAGGCAAACATTGTAAACGGCAGATTTGAATATAAACGATCTAAAACACAAGGCAGACGACAGGACGAAGCCTTCATTAGTATTAAAATTGTTGATGAGGCCCGTGAACTGTTAGAGAAATATATTGGTAAACTAAAAATCCGGTATGGCGCTTATGATTATTTAGACTACGCCCTATACAAGGGCATGAAAGGGTTGAGGAAATTAACAGGGATTCCAGAGTTGACCTTATATTGGGCAAGACATACTTTCGGCACACTTGCCAGAAACGAATGCCGAATGAGTGTGGATGATATAGGGGAGGCCTTAAACCACGTCGACAACGGGCATGCGACAACCGATATTTATATCGCGAAAGTTTGGACAATCGTTGATGATGTGCAGAGCCAGGTTATCTCGTTGTTGAAACACCATGAGCCGGAAGATCGAACGATTAATAAGGAAGAACCCGAAGTTGCGCGTATGTCAATGCGGTTAATTTCTGCTTAAAATTTCACGTAGGTTTTGAAAAATCTCAGCTTAAACCTTTGTATTTTTTCAAACTAAGCACTGGAAATCGAGCCTGCTTCGCCCTTGTGTAATGGATTACGGGCAATATGTGAAGATTCGCGGCATTCCTCCCAAGTCTACTTTGAAGGTACGGATTGTATTATTGTTCATAGAAATGTTTTTTGAAATCTTTATAATGACTGAGAGCAGCGAACAATCTCAGGCATTTGATATTGTACGACGCAAAATCAATCTGAAAAGCTTTGAAGCCGCTCCTGGCGCTCTTGAAGAATAAATGATTGTTATTATGCCGTTCTCCCACGACTATCCCGGCCATAACGGCTTGATCAAGTTATCGTTTTGGCAGTAATAAAGCATTCGACCTGGAAGTTTTGAGGGCTGTGTGCGGAAATTCTGCCGGTTCGTCAGCTGACAGACAATCTCAATCGGCTGTTGGTAATGTAAACCAAAAAGTACTTCCTTTACCTTGCACACTGTCCACACCAATCTGGCCCCCGTGTTCCTTTATTATTTCAGCGGATATGAACAATCCCAGGCCAAGGCCGGAGTACTGCCGGCCTTGTTCGTTGGTGCGATAGTACCGTTCAAACAAATGCGAAACCTTTTCTTTTGCAATACCGGGCCCTTTATCTGTAACTGACACTTTGATATGGCCGGGTTCGCAGTCCACCCGTATGATAATATCTTTCGAAGCCGGCGCGTATTTAACGGCGTTGTTAACAAAATTAATGATTACTCGTTGGATTCGCTCGGAGTCCGCATTCACTTGCACATCCCTGACACCATCTGTAAGAATGTTATAATTTCCGGAGGCTGTGATTTGAAGACAGCACTCATCAATCGCTTTCGAAAGATTAAACTTGGTCTTTTTTAAATGAAGTTGCCCGTTGGCCATTCGACTGGCGTTCAGCAGCTCGTCCACAAGCACCGTCACTTTGCCCATACTTTTACTGGCCTGATCCAAAAAGACGGGCAGCTTTTCGTTTGGTGCATGCTTTATCCGGTCCAGGAGTTGGAGTGAGCCCTTCAAAGCTGTGAGCGGCGTTTTTAACTCATGGCTGGCAATACTGATAAAGTCGTCTTTCTCGCGTTCAGCCAGTTTGTCACGCGTAATGTCGTATAAAGTACCCAATATACGTTCTCTTCCGTCCTGCGTCCTTTCTGCACGCCCCTGGAAGTTGATCCATTTGATTATGCCATCCTTTGTCCGTATGCTGCCCTGGAAGTCGAAGTTCTGGTCTGGCCGGATCTTGTCCAGAAGTCGTTTTAACTTATCCTTATCTTCAGGCATAAACGCAGCAAGAAGACTATGAACATCCCAGGTCTTCTCTCCCTCCGTATAACCAAATAATTGGTCGAAACCCTCGGAATGAGTAATAGAAAAGTCTGCGAGATCGAGCTCCCAAACTGCCATTTTAGAATATTTAAGCGCCATGCCGAGCCGTCGTTCACTTTCCTGTAATTTCTTCCAATCCGTGAAATCATCCAATATCGTAAACGCATAGGAAACACCGTTTTGCTTAAATGCGATAGTAGTTACATGAACCCACGCTATACTTCCATCCTTTTTCTTAATACACGCATCCAGCTTAAAATCAGCAGCCCCGTCATCCCACATAGCGTTCTGGAGCTCGTGCCAGTGATGTTTGTTTTCCTCGCATGCATGCTCCATGATCTTAGTGCCGACCAGTTCCTCACTTGTAAACCCTAACAAATCGGTCAACGCCTTGTTGACTTTGATGATAGTAAGGTCGCTGTCAATGATTTTGCTTGCCGCAGTCGTCAGCTGAAAAATCGCATCGAACCGTTCGTCGCATTCCTTAAATTTTGCTTCGTAGTCCGCTGGCTGTAAATCGTTTTCCATGAGTTCTTATGCTTCATAAACAGCAAAACTATTTTTCTGGTTTTATAAAAATTGAAACTGATGCGGCTTAAGCTACCGACTCGGATGACCACTTAAAAACGGGATGCTTTTATAGAATGCTGATTTGGGTTTGCGCAGGAAGACAATACAGTTTTTTCTTTCGCACGCTTGCCGCTTAAATAGATGTTCAGCTCTGCTACGATATCTTGAGTATTGTTATATCCTATTGCATTCGCCTGCGCCGTGCATTCATTTTAATACGTTGGTCAAAATATCCAGCGTTCGGGAATCCCTATTGCCGCTGTAAAACTTGTCAAGCACCTGCCCAAACACCGGAAATGTTGCCGGAACAGCATCAAACAAAGTCATCGAGGACTGCAATTTAAGGTAATCGGGGCTTCCGAAAATCTCTTTCGGGTCATGCGACGGCAATTGCAGCAAAGCACGGCATATATTGACCAACCTGATGCCGAGCACCGGGTGGCTGAGAAATTCCATTGCCTCGCCAATATCGGTAATGGAATAATACTTCGAAGTTTCTGTTGCACCAAGCCCCTGGATCTGTGGAAAGATGAACCACATCCAGTGACCCGTTTTACGCCCGCTTTTTATTTCCGCGAGAGCCGTTTCATAAGTCGTTTGCTGTGCCTCGATGAAGCGGTTTAAGTTATCCCTGCTCATGATTTACTGGTTTTTGCCGTTTTGTCAAGTAACACTTCCAGGACTGGATTGTTGGCAATGATTTGAGTAATTTTTCATACTGTTCCATCGCATATGATGTCTCATTGTTGCCGGATCATAAAAAAGAATACCTTATATGCTGAATGTGCTCAGAATTTTTTTCGGCCTGCAACACATTCAGAACGCACTTTTTGTTATGGAAAGAAATAATACGACTGATATGAATAATAATAATGATAACCGGGTTACGCGGGTAGTGATCGTCGGAGGGGGTTTCGGAGGACTTGAGGTCGCCAAAACTTTGGCCGGCAAAGAAGTTGACGTTTTAATGCTGGATAAAAATAACTACCATACATTCCAGCCGTTGTTGTATCAGGTCGCAACGGGCAGCCTTCAGGCCGAGTCAATCGCCTTCTCATTGCGTAAGAATTTTGACAGTCAAAAGAATTTGCGGTTCAGGATCGGTGAATTATTAAAGGTAATTCCTGAAAAAAATACCATTGAAACAACCATCGGAAACTTCGAATATGATTATCTGGTAATTGCTACAGGATCGACAACAAATTTTTTCGGGAATAATGATATTGAGTATAATGCCATGTCAATGAAATCGATACCGGAAGCGCTCAACCTCAGATATCTTATCCTGCAAAATCTCGAGACTGCAATTCTGCAAAGCAATGAGTACGAGCGTGAACCCTATATGAATTTCGTATTAGTCGGTGCAGGTCCGACAGGGGTGGAACTTGCGGGCGCATTAGCCGAATTGAGAAATCATGTGCTTTGCAAAGACTACCCGGAACTGGACCGCAATGAGATGAAAGTTTACCTGGTTGATTTTCTGCCAAAGGTTTTGGGCGCATTTTCCGATAAGGCGTCAGATGCAGCCCGGCAATTCCTTGAGAAAATGGGCGTTGAAGTCCTGCTTGGTATAAAAGTGCAGGGATATGACGGCAAGGTCATTACCTTTGAAGACGGTAAAACGATAAGAACAAAAACCGTTATATGGTCTGCAGGCGTGATGGGCGCGGTACCTGAAGGATTTTCTGAAAGCATTGTTGTAAGGGGAAACCGGATTAAGGTTGATTCTGCTTGCCGCCTTGAGCAATTTCCCAATATTTTCGCAATAGGTGACGTTGCTGCGATGCTCAGCGACGAAACGCCCAAAGGACATCCCGGCGTGGCACAGGTCGCAATACAAATGGGCAGAAATGCCGGCAAAAATATTATGCGCCTTGTCCGGAAGGAACCAACGGTACCATTTAAATATCATGACAAAGGATCGTTAGCTACCATAGGACGTAACAAGGCGGTTGCCGACCTCGGAAAGGTCAGGTTTCAGGGATTTTTTGCCTGGCTGGTATGGATGTTCGTTCATTTGATCTCTCTCCTTGGATTCAGAAATAAAGTTGTAGTGTTTATTAATTGGGTAGGCAGTTACCTGACTAATAACGGCGGCGCCAGGCTTATTATCAGGCGGTATAGCAAAGAAGTAATGCAGCAGCAGGTGAGCAGCATTTCAGATACAGCTTAACGAAATTCGGCTTATTAAACGGATATAAAAAAGTAAAGGGAATTATTAATTCCCTTTACTTGCTCCAGGTGCGCCTTCCGGGTTCTTCTCCTGATGCGGTTCTGATATTTTTTCTTTCGGTCACCGATATCACTCTATATCGTGTTACGTTATGTTTCCGCACCTTTTCCAGGTTGCTTTCGTCCGGTGTCACCCAATAGATGTTGCTGCTGAACCTCACCTGGTGGGTTCCATCCGGAAGCTTCCGTCGAGTGACCGAAACACAGAATTGCAATGCCGAATTATTTTTCCTGATTTCCTGACGAACAATCCGGCAACCTCGCGTTGCCCATGTAAGTTCTCAGCCATTGACGACTTCTCCGCCATTAACATGAATGACCTGCCCGGTAATAAATGAGGCATCATCAGAGGCAAGGAATACATAGGCAGGCCCTACTTCAGAGGGTTGTCCGGCCCGCTTCATGGCGGTTTCCGATCCGAACTTCTTTATTTTTTCTTCATCGAACGTTGCGACAATTAATGGCGTCCAGACCGGACCCGGTGCTACCGCGTTTACCCTTATTTTCTTATCAACGATATTCGTCGCCAGTGAACGCGTAAAAGAAGTGATCGCCCCTTTTGTCGAAGAATAATCGACCAGGCTCGGCGAGGAACGATAAGCGGTTACCGAAGTGGTGTTTATGATACAATCGCCCGGATGCATATATTCCAGTGCCTCATTGGCAAAATGGAAGTAGGCAAAAATGTTGGTTTGAAAGGTATCGGCCAGCTGCTTTTCATCGATTTTCTTCGGGTCCTTCTGCGGAACTTGCATGCCGGCATTATTCACAAGGACGTTCAATTTTCCAAGCCTCCTGACCGTTTGCCGGACAGCTTTTTTGCAGAATGCGCTTCTTTTGATGTCGCCTTTCAAAAGCAGGCATTTCCGCCCCTCAGCTGCTACCAGCCTTTTTGTCTCTTCAGCGTCCTGATCCTCGTCCAGGTAAACAATCGCGATGTCTGCGCCCTCACGTGCAAAATACACACTCACCGCGCGTCCAATACCGCTGTCGCCGCCGGTAATCAAAGCAACTTTATCTTTAAGTTTGCCGGAGCCTGTGTAACCCGGTTTAATGTATTCGGGCCTCGGGTCCATTTCTGCCTCTATCCCGGGCTGCCGGTTTTGTTTGTTTGGAGTCTGTTTTTTCATTCCTTTTCGTAGATTTTGTTTTTAGAAATAGCTCTTAATCCCGCATCGCGGTTTCCTTTTCTGCCAGAAGGTTTCCATAATTCTGAAGGTCCATCGTAGCAGGGCCGGTTATTACTTTGCCATCAATGTCGTAACGTGCCCCGTGGCAGGGACAATCCCAGCTTTTTTCCCCGCCGTTCCAGTTGACTATACAGGCCGCATGCGTGCAGACCGGGTTCAGCGCATGAACTTCGCCTGACTCATCCCGGTATGCAGCGATCATTTTGCCATCGATCTCGATGACCTTTCCAGTACCCGGTTTGATCCGTTTGATGGAATCCGTGCTATGAATTGCCAGGCGGTCGGCCACAAAATGATAAGCCACGTCGGCATTCTCCTTGACGAATTCGGAAAAGCCATCGACAGGTTTGATCCTGGATGGGCTGAATATTTTGATGTATTCACTTTCCCTGCCGCTAACCAGGTCGGCCAATATCTTTCCCGAAATCGTGCCGAGCATCATCCCGTTTCCATTGAAACCCGTTGCGCAGTAAATCCCATCTGAGGCCAGCGGCATCTGACCGATATAGGGCAGCCCGTCAACCGGCACATAATACTGCGATGACCATTTATATTTTATGGAAGAAATGTTATAGTATTTGCGTATATATTTCTCCAGCTCGCCGAACGCCTTTTCGGGATCTTCGTGCCCGGTCTTATGATCAAGCCCCCCAACGATAAGCAGTTGCTGCTGGTCTATGGTGTGTGACCGGATATAGTGATAGGGTTCCTGCATATCATAGACCAGTGCATCAGGGTATTTTCCGCTTTTCAGCCGGACTGCCATCACATAGCTGCGGTACGGCGCGCAACGAAAGTTAAACACGTTTATGTTTGGCGGCAAATGGGTGCAATACAGGATATTTTTAGCCTTAAGTGTTGCTTCGCCTGTTTTGGCCAGATGGATGCCATCTTGGGTAGTGATCTCTGTAACTTTGCAGTGCCCGAAAATTTGCCCGCCGGCGCGGATATATTCGTTTTGCAATGCCTGAAGGTACTTTAACGGATGAAATTGCGCCTGCCCCGGGAATTCCAGCGCTTTTTCGTAGGGAACGGGGGCAGGGGCGGCGGTAGTGTATTGTACCGGTACGCCAACCAGTTCTGCGCCGTCGAAAATATCCTTTAACTGTTTTACCTGGTCGGAGTTTTCTGCATAAAGAAAGCCGGGCTTTTCCTCGAACTCGCAGTCGATCTTGTAGCTGCTCACATTCTCTTTGATGATTCGCAGTCCTTCGTTGATCGCGCGGGCGAATAAACGGGCGCCATCTTCACCAAAAGCGCTTGCGGCTTCTTTGTAGGTGGTGTCGGCGAACGTATTGATATGTGCGCTCGTGCCGCCCGTGGTGCCAAAACCGACCATGTGCTTTTCGGCTATAACTGTCTTTTTACCTGCTTTTTGCAACAGGAGCGCGGCGGTCAGACCAGTGATCCCGGCACCAACTATCAGGCAATCGGATACTTCATTATCGCTTATAGCTTTAACGGGTGGTATTGAACCGCGTATCTCCTGCCAGGGGCTTTCACAATTACCGTCTCGTGTGATTGTTTGCTCGTTTCTCATAGGTAGATTTATTAATATAATTCCTGTTTGTCTGTATAGTAGGTTTTCCTGGAACCGACCGGCTTTTGAAGTATAATCTCCCCCGTTGGTGTTTTTTCCTTTTTTGGCTGGTGAACGTTAAGGAAATCCCTTACCTCCCCGGTTATGCTGTCCGGGCGTTCTTTTTTTATGTGCGCTTCTGCTTCATTTAGCACCGTACGGATGGATCTGGCCAGCGTTTTGATTTTGGCGGCAGGTATTTTGTTAGCGGCAGAAAACGGGGATATCCGGGCGTCATATAAAATCTCGTCAGCGTAGGCATTGCCGATTCCCCGGATTATCTTTTGATCCGTCAGCACAGTTTTAATTGCTTTGCGGGTAGCGGTAAGTTTTTTTTCCAGGTAATCTTCATCCATGTCCAGTGCGTCAGGTATATTACTTTTTTCCGGATCGAGCGTTGCAACCGCAGCGCGCTGAAAATCGCTCATGGCCAGATGCCGGCCGTCATCAAATTGCAGGTCGATAATAATGTATTTCGGCTCGGCATTGCCCTCAAATATCGTTAATTCTCCGTGCAGCATCAGGTGCAGTCCGAGGGAATGTCCGTTTGCAAACAGCAGGTGTAATTCCTTGCCTGAACGTTTTACAGCGGTTAACTGCTGTCCTTCTAATGCAGCCTGTAGTTCTTTCACGGCGACTTTCAATTTTTTAGGTTGCGGAACACGGGCCTTTTCTAAAGTCCTTCCTTTCAGGGCTTTAGTGAGGTTGTGGCTGAACACTTGCAGGTCGGGCAGTTCTGGCATTTTTGTGCAATAATTAATCAAAATGGTTGTCTGAACATGCCTGCCGCGATTTTCGTTGGCACAGCAATGTTCATGTTGAAACAGTCTGGCGGGTCATAGGTTTTAGCAAATTTTATTATGATGAGCAACTGCGTTCCACTTTTTTTAGAGGCTGGTCTTCGCTTAAACAAAATTCGTACACAGCAGTTATGTACAGGATAAATTAGCTTTTACCGACATGAATATTGACAAAATAATTGACCACGCTTATAGCTGGCTGATCAATTACGGCCCCCGTTTTATTATCGGCCTTGTGGTATTGTTTACCGGGCTTTGGCTCATCCGGGTGTTCGCAAGATGGTCGACGAACCGTATGCAGCGTAAAAAGGTCGATCCCACCGTTAAACCTTTTCTGCTGAGTTTGCTGACCATTGCGCTGCGCGTCATTCTCGTGATCGGGGTAATGGAAATCATGGGCATTCACCTGACACTCCTAACGGCACTTATTGGCGCATTCGGTGTAGCCGCCGGCCTGGCCTTATCCGGCACGTTGCAGAATTTCGCCAGCGGAATACTCATTTTATTGCTGAAACCCTTCGTTGTAGGTGATAATATATTGACACAGGGCATCGAGGGGACTGTCCGGTCCATTCAGATTTTCTATACCCTGGTCAGGACCTTTGATAACCGCGACGTGATCTTTCCGAACAGTTTGCTCTCCAACAACATGATCATCAACATCAGCCGGGAAGGGAGCAGGAGACTGGATATCCTGTATAAGTTCAGCAATAGGGTTGATATTAAGCAGGTCAAAAAAGTGATTGATAAAACTATCGATAAATCGGAATACTGCCTGAAGACACCGGAGCGGCGCATCGGGGTATCCTTGCTTGAAAAGGACGGGTATACCCTGGCGATCAATGTCTGGGTCAATGCGCACGGATTTGAAGACAGCAAACAGATCGTTCAGGAGAATATCCTCCAGGATATTAAGGATGCCGGGATAAAGATCGACGGTGTTTGATTTATGGCAGAGACCGGTATAAAACCGATAGCTTTCTATTGGCTTAACTCTTGCCGCGAAAAAGTGAAATGATCCAGATGATTATGGCAATGATCACGATCACCGCGATTATGCCGACGGCAGCCCCTGCCTTAAAAATACCTCCGATAACGGAGCAACTGCTTACGAACAGGACAAATAACGTTGCGAAAAAAAGGTATAGTTTTCTCATGTTCTTTTAGTTTATTTTTTTTCTTTGATTTTTTATTTACTCATAACAGCCTATCGTTAAAAAGGTTCATGAATTCCTTCACTTGATCATTAGTGTTTGTTGGCGATTTGATAAGTAGTTTCTCTTTTGATTTTTTGTTTGGTTACGGGCAAAATGCTTTAATACTTCCCTATATCTGAAACTGATCGATGGGGCGCCTCCCGAATGGGCCGGGCTTTCCACTGTTTCTTCTGCCGAAGGACGCCATTCCAGTCCCTGGCGCAAAACAATAAAATTTATACCATTGATTTTTTAGGCGAAACGGGTAAAAAGCGCAGCTAAGTACGATCCCGCATTTTGTTTTGGATATGCCAAAAGACTACGGCATAATGTAAAAGCCCGTTCCGCGCTTTTCCACCCTGCGGGACTTATTCCGTTTCCTTCCGGCTGTCTGGCGGGCTCTATTTGTTGCTTTCTTTTTTCCCT
>Ga0207671_10000809_pt1 | contig 39526 bp, 29 predicted proteins | sample KBSC24metaG_FD_184352 | JGI IMG/M metagenome (GOLD analysis project Ga0207671, IMG submission 184352) | Corn rhizosphere microbial communities from Kellogg Biological Station, Michigan, USA - KBS C2-4 metaG (SPAdes) (version 2) | ecosystem: Host-associated > Plants > Roots > Rhizosphere > Soil...
CGGCCAGGTCCAGCTTCTCGTCGAGCTCGGCACGGAACGCGGCCACGCCGTGCAGGTGCAGCGGCAGCCACAGCCGCAGGCCGCGGAACTCCCGGGTCAGCTCGGGGCCGAGGTGGCCGTAGTCGGGCATGTCGTCGAGCGTCCGCAGGTCCTGCAAGTAGTGGCCGTCGGCGGCATGCGCGGCCAGCAGGGCGGCTGTGTCCCGCACGAGCAGGACGCCTGTTCCGTACGGCAAAAACAGGCTCTTGTGCGGATCGACCACGATGGAATCCGCGCGCTCGATGCCGGCGAGGCGTTTGCGGCCCCGATCGGTCAGCTGCAGCCCGCCGCCGTATGCGGCGTCGGCGTGGAACCACAGCCCTTCCTCGCCGGCGAGTTCTGCAAGCTCGGCAAGGGGATCGACGGTCCCGGTGCTCGTCGTGCCCGCGGTCCCGACCAGCAGGAACGGCCTGAGGCCTCGGCCGCGGTCGTGCTTGATCATGGCGGCTGCGGCGGCCGGGTCCATGCGGAGTTCGCGGGTGGGGACCAGTCTGATCGCTGATGAGGGAAGCCCAGCGATGCGGGCGGCTTTCGCGACGCAGAAGTGGGTGTGTTCGGTCACGTATATGGTGCCGTCGGCGAGGTTCTCGCCGAGCCGGTCCTCGCGCGCGGCGACGAGCGCCGTCAGCGTCGCGAGGGACCCGCCGGTGGTGACCAGGCCGCCCGACCCCTCCGGAAGTCCGAACTGTGCGGCCAGCCATCGCAGGACACTGTTCTCCATCGCGACCAGCACCGGCGCGAGGTGTGCCACGGCCGTGAACCGGTTGTGGACCTGGGCGAACGCGTCGGCCAGAGCGGAGGAGACCAGGCCGCCGGCCGGGAAGTACGCGAGGTAGCCGGGGCTTGAGGGGTCGAGTCCGTAGCCCGCGGCGTCCTGGAACGCGTCGAGGAGGTCGGCGAAGTCTCCGGGCGTCTCGGCGGGAGGGCGCAGCATCTCGGCGACGGCCCGGGCGGAGTCGGGAAAACGGCTCGCGGGGGCGTGGGGTGCGGCGTCGAGGTAGCCGGCGATCCGGGACATGATCGCCCGGCCCATGGCTTCGACGGTCTGGCGGTCGGGTTCCAGGGCGTGGGGGTTCGGGTGCATGGCGGTCCTGTCCTCCTGGCTGGGCTGCACCCGTCACGGTAGGGAGGACTCGCCGCCCGCGGCTTGTACGAAATTGCCGCCGCGCTGGTAGGTGCCGGGCGGTACGCCCACGATGCGGCGGAAGTGGCGCGACAGGTGCGCCTGGTCGAAGAATCCGACCGAGGTGGCGACCTGCGCCGGCGGCAGGCCGGTCTCCAGCAGTTCTCGTGCTCTGCGAACGCGCAGTTGGGTCAGGAACGCGTGCGGCGGGAGTCCGTAGGCCTCGCGGAACGAGCGCAGGAGCGTGAAGGGCGGGACGCCTGTCTCGACCGCCAGTTGGTCGAGGCTGGGCGGGTCGGTGAGGCGTTCCTGGAGGAGGTCGTGGGCGTATCAGGCTTTGGCCTCGGACCGGTGCTTCGGTCGCGCTCGACGAGAGTGTGCCGTAGGCGCGCAGGAGCCGGGCCAGGGCCGAGCCGAGCACCGATTCGGCGGTGAGCGGGTCCTCGGTCTCGGCCGCGGTGTGGGCTTCGGCGATGAGGCGGGCTGCCCGGCGGTCGTAGCTGAGCCGGTGGCGGAAGGAGGGCAGCCGGCCGCCGCCGATCTCCCGCATGATGTCGATGCTCGGATAGGCGACGCGGTACTGCCAGCCCTCTCCGATCGCCACGCCGGTGTGGACCACCTCGGGATTGATGAAGACGACGCCGCCGGGGCCGACGCGCTCGACGCCGTCCCGGAAGCGGATCTCCTCGGCTCCCTCCTGCACGACACCGACGGCGAAGGTCTCGTGGCCGTGGCGGCCGAAGGCCCGGCCGGACAGGTGTGCGCGCATGAGCTGCAGGCGGTCCAGGCCGTTCAGCCGCCACAGGTGGACCGGGGTTCTCATGCGGGCTCCTGACTCACAGCCCTCGGTCGAGCAGGCGGGCTCGGAGGCTGTGGGTCGATTCTGGCCGCTGGTCCGGCTCGGCGGCGAGACGAATCCCGCCCCACGGTCGGCCGGGCGACTGGGCGCCGAGGCCGCGGCCGTGCTACCCCTGGATCATGGGGGAACGCCGGCGAGCGCTGCCGGCGCCGCCGACAGCCCGAAGCCCGAAGGAAGGCACCATGAGCACCCTGACAGACCGCCTCGACGGCCTGCTCTTCTTCCCCGTCACGCCCTTCACCCCGGACCAGGGCCGCGTCGACCTCGACGCCTTCGCCAGGCATCTGGAAAGCCGGCTCGCGCTGCTGGACCCGCGGCGTCCCGGCCTGTCGGCGGTGTTCGCGGCGTGCGGGACCGGCGAGTTCGCGACCCTGGGCCAGAACGAGTACTCCGAGGTGCTGCGGATGGCGGTGCGGGTCACGGCCGGCCGGGTGCCGGTCTTCGGCGGCGTCGGATACGGCTCGGAGCTCGCCGCGTCCTTCACCAAGGTGGCCGAGGCGGCCGGTGTCGACGGGCTGCTGGTCCTGCCGCCGTACCTGGTCTCCGGCAGTCAGCAGGGCCTGGCCGACCACTACCGGGCCGTCGCCGCCGCCACCGAGCTGGACCTGATCATCTACCAGCGGGACAACGTCACGTTCGCTCCGGAAACGGTTGCGGAGCTCGCCGAGGTGCCGAACATCATCGGCTTCAAGGACGGCAAGGGCGACCTGGACCTGATGCAGCGCATCGTTTCCGCGGTCCGCCTGCGGCACGGGGCCGACCGCTTCCTGTTCCTCAACGGCCTGCCCACCGCCGAGATGACGCAGCTGGCCTACCGCGCGATCGGCGTCCCGCTCTACTCCTCGGCGGTGTTCTGCTTCGCCCCGGACATCGCTCTGGCGTTCTACCACGCGCTGCGCGAGGGCGATGCGGCGCTCGCCGAGGCGCTGGTCGACCGCTTCTACAAGCCGCTGGTCGAGCTGCGCAACCTTGGCGCGGGCTATGCGGTCTCGCTGGTGAAGAACGGGGTCCGCCTGGACGGCATCGACGCCGGGCCGGTGCGCGCCCCGCTGACCGAGCCGACGCCGGAGCACCTGGCGGAGCTGGAGAAGGTGATCGCCGCCGGCCGCGAGGTGCTGGCCGAGCACAAGGTCGGGGCGGCGGCGTGAGCGCCGGCGCCGGCGCCGGGTCCACGGTGTCCGACCGGTCCACCCGCTCCGGGCCGGTCATCACCGGTATCGACATCACCCCGGTCGCGATCGCCGATCCGCCGCTGCTGAACGCCTCCGGCGTCCACGAGCCGTTCCAGCTGCGCTCGATCATCCAGGTCCGCACCGATGCCGGGATCACCGGCATCTCCGAGGCCTACGGCGACGACGCCACGCTGACGCAGCTGCGCCAAGCGGCGGCCACGCTCATCGGGCTCGACATCTTCCACCTCAACGAGCTCACCCGGCGCGTGACGAACGCGCTGGCCTCGGCGCCGGCGTCGTCGCCGACCGAGCTGATCGGGGCGGCCAGCGGGGACAAGACGGTCGCGCAGGCGGTGTCGGCGTTCGAGGTCGCCTGCTTCGACGCGCAGGGCAAGGCGATCGGCCGGCCGGTGGTGGATCTGCTCGGCGGCGCGGTGCGCGACCGGGTCGATTTCAGTGCCTACCTGTTCTACAAGTGGGCCGAGCACCCTGGGGCCCGCGGCGGAGCCGCTTATCGGCACAGTCCGGCCGACGACTGGGGCGCGGCGCTGGACCCGGACGGCATCGTGGCGCAGGCGCGGCGGATGGTGGAGCGCTACGGTTTCAAGTCCCTGAAGCTCAAGGGCGGCGTGTTCGCCCCCGAGGAGGAGATCGCGGCGGTCAAGGCCCTGCGCGCGGCGTTCCCGGACCGGCCGGTGCGTCTGGATCCGAACGCGAACTGGTCTGTGGAGACCAGCCATCGCGTCGCGGCGGCGTTGGAAGGCGAGCTGGAGTACCTGGAGGACCCGACGCCGGGCATCGCGGGGATGGCCGAGGTCTCGGCGAAGACGCTGCTGCCGTTGGCGACGAACATGTGCGTCACCGGGTTCGCCGAGATCCCGGAGGCGGTGCGGGTCGGCGCGGTCCAGGTGATTCTGTCCGATCATCACTTCTGGGGCGGCTTCCGGGCCTCGCAGAACCTGGCGGCGCTGTGCGACACCTTCGGGCTGGGAGTGTCGATGCACTCGAATACGCACCTCGGCATCAGCCTGGCCGCGATGACGCATCTGGCCGCCGCGACCCCGAACCTGACCTATGCGCTGGACACGCACTCGCCGTGGAAGACCGAGGAGGTCATCGCCGGCGGTCCGCTGCGGTTCGTCGACGGGGCGCTGGCGGTGCCGCAGGGTCCCGGGCTCGGCGTCGAGATCGACGAGGACGCCCTGTCCCGGCTGCACGAGCAGTACCTGACCTGCGGGTTCCGCAAGCGCGACGACGCGGCGTGGATGCGGCGCGTGCAGCCGGAGTTCAGCGCGAAGCGCCCGAGGTTCTGATGGTCTCCGATGATCCGGGCCGGATGCTGATCACCGGTGCCGCCGGCGGGGTCGGGACGTTTCTGCGGACCGGGCTCGCCGAGCTCGGCTGGCACCTGCGCTGCCTGGACCTGCGGATTCCGGACGACCCCGGCGAGGCGGAGTGGATCGTCGGCGACATCGGCGACGAGGCGGCGCTCGACGCGGCGCTGGCTGATGTCGACGTGGTGGTTCACCTGGCGGCGATCCCCGTCGAGGATCACTTCGACGCGATTCTGCACGCCAACATCGATGGCACGTACCGCGTTTTCGACGCGGCGGTGCGCGCCGGGGTGCCGCGTGTTCTGTTCGCCAGCAGTAATCACACGGTGGGTTATTACGAGCGGGCCGAGTTCGCCGGAAGGCGTATCGGCATCGAGGCGCGGCCCCGGCCCGACACGTTCTATGGGGTGTCGAAGGTGTTCGGGGAGGCGCTCGGCTCCTTCTACCACGACCGGCACGGGCTTCAGGTGGCCTGCGTGCGGATCGGCGCCTGCTGTGCGCGGCCCCTGACGCGGCGGATGCTGGACACGTGGTTCAGCCCCGGCGATGCCGTGCGGCTGTTCCACGCGCTGGCGACCGTGCCGGACCTCGGATACGAGATCGTCTACGGCGTCTCGGCGAACCGGACCGCCTGGGGCGACCTGGAAGCCTCGCGGCGTCTGGGTTATGAGCCGCGGGACGACTCCTCGGTCTTCGCCGGCCTCTTCGCGCACGAGCCGGTCGATCCCGACGATCCCGAGGTGCGTTTTCTCGGCGGGGACTTCACCACGGCGACGCCTCCTCGGCGGGATGAGACCTACGAGGTCTGATACTCCGACAGGTCGGCACTCGCGGCCTCCCACGCGGCCTCGATCATGCGGAAGACTTCGTCAACTGCGGCGTGCGGGTCGTCTGCTTCGCGTGCCACCGCGAACGCGTCGACGACGAAGCGCGCGATCGCGCTGCACGTCGCCGGCGGCGGCGTGGCTGGCAGCTTCAAGTCGGCGGCGATCGCTTCGGCCAGCGAATGCGCGTGCCGCTGCCGCATTGAGTCCTCGTACTGCCGCAGCGCCGGGGATTCCTCGATCATGCGCCACAGCGGGGCGGCTTTGTCGCCGGTGCAGTGCTTCACCATCGCGTGGATCTCGCTGCGCAGCGCGGGGATCAGCGGCTTGTCCGGCTCACGGTCGGCGACGGCCTGGACGAGGCGCTGCTCGAAGTCCTCGTCCTGTTCGAAGACCAGCGCCTCCTTCGAGCTGAAGTGCGAGAACAGCGTGGTCACGGCCACGTCCGCCTCCGCCGCCACCTCGCGGATGCCCACGGCGTCATAGCCGCGCTCGGCGAACAGGGCCAGGGCGGTATCGGCGATCTTCTGGCGGGTGGCCGCCTTCTTGCGTTCGCGCCGTCCCGGCTGCTCGGTCATGCGTTGACACTAGCAGGTGTGAAAAAACAACCGTTTCAAAAGGCTAACCGTTAGTGTTACGGTCGGCCGCATGAAGAAGGTCATGTTCGCCGAGTTCGGCGGCCCCGAAGTTCTGCAGCTCATCGAGACCGGCGAGCCCCACGCCGGCCCAGGCCAGGTGCGCATAGCCGTGCGCGCTGCGGGCGTGAACCCCGTCGACTGGAGAATCCGCGAGGGCCAGATCCTCGGAGCGCATCCGCTTCGGCTGCCCTCCGGCGTCGGGCTGGACGCCGCCGGAGTGATCGACGAGCTGGGAGAGGCCGTAACAGGGTTCGAAGTAGGCGATCCGGTGTTCGGCGAGGGGGTGGACACCTACGCCGAGTTCGCGGTGCTCTCCGCCTGGGCCCACATGCCCGAAGGGCTGTCGTTCGAGGAGGCCGCCGGATATCCGTCGGTGGTCGAGACCGCGATCCGCATCATCGGTCAGGTCGGGGTGCGGCCCGGGGAGACCTTGCTGGTCAGCGGGGCCTCGGGGGGCGTGGGATCAGCGGTGCTGCAGATCGCCCGCGAGCGCGGCGTCGCGGTGATCGGCACCGCCGCGGTGGCGAACCAGGACTACCTGCGCAGCCTCGGCGCCCTCGCCACGACCTACGGCGACGGCTGGGTCGAGCGGGTGCGCGAGCTCGGTCGTGTCGACGCAGCTCTCGATCTCGCCGGCTCGGGCGTGATCGGCGAGCTTGTGGAGCTCGTCGGTGATCCGCACAGGGTCGTCTCCATCGCCGATCTCAGAGCGCCGGATTTCGGCGTCCGGTTCTCCGGCGAGGCCGGAAGCGTCCCGGCGGCGCTCGTCGAGGCCGCCGATCTGATCGCGCGCGGGCGGCTGCACATCCCGGTCGACACCTCCTACCCGCTGGCCGAGGCCGCGCAGGCGCACATCGACAGCCATGCCGGCCACACACGGGGACGGCGCGTCATCGTCGTCTGACCGCGGCGGCCGAGCGGCGCTCATGAAAATTTCTCAGGGACGCTCTTGACGCCTCTCGGTCGGATCCGTTTACTCCACTCGTAGAACTCTGATTCATTCTGTTAACTTGCTTGCCTTCCTGTTTGATTTCCGGTCCCGTCCCACCGCCGATCAGGGAGCACGTCATGCACACTGCCTCATTCGCACGTCCCGGCCCCCGCCGGATCCTCGCCGTCTCCGTGGCGGCGCTGCTCGCGCTGTTCGGCGTCGGCGGGCAACAGCCCACGGCGCACGCGCAGAGCAACGGCGCGGCGGTCACGCCGCTGATGGGCTGGAGCAGTTGGTCGTTCCTGCGTAACACGCCGACCGAGGCGAAGATGAAGGCACAGGCCCAGGGCATGGCGAACGCCGGGCTGGTCGCGGCCGGGTACAAGTACGTCAACCTCGACGACTTCTACTACCTGGACCCGGCCAGCACCGTCGACGGCAACGGGCGGTGGGTCACCGACACCGGCAAGTTCCCTGACGGGATGGCGAATCTGGGCTCGTACATCCACTCGCTCGGCGAGAAGTTCGGGATGTACCTGACGCCGGGGATACCGGTCGCGGCGTACAAGCAGAACACGCCGATCGCCGGGACGTCGTTCCACGCGCAGGACATCGTCTCCAACACCGGCAGCTATGAGACGAACTACAACTTCGGCAGCGGCCGGATGTACTACATCGACTACGCCAAGAACCCGACCGCCGCGCAGGCCTTCCTGAACTCCTGGGCCGATCAGCTGGCCGGGTACGGCATCGACTATCTGAAGATCGACGGGATCAGCCCCAACGACGGGGACACCCAGGCCGTCGCCGACGTGCAGCACTGGTCGCAGGCGCTGAACCAGACCGGGCGGACGATCCACCTGGAGCTGTCGAACTCGCTGACGCCCGCGGATGCGGCGTCGTGGCAGCAGTATTCGAACGGCTGGCGCATCGACGGCGATGTCGAGTGCTACTGCGGGTCGAACTCGTCGTTCCCGCTGACCGACTGGAACAACGTCAGCGGGCGGTTCAACGACGTGCAGCCGTGGATCGGCGCCGGCGGCACCGGGGGCTGGAACGACCTGGACTCGATCGAGGTCGGCAACGGGTCCGACGACGGGCTGACGTACGACGAGCGCAAGACGCAGCTGACGCTCTGGGCGATCGAGAACTCGAACCTGACGCTCGGCGTGGACCTGACGAACCTGGACTCCACCGACGTCGGGCTGCTGACGAACAGCGAAGTGCTGGCCGTGGACCAGGCGGGGCATCCGGCGCGCGCCGTCGACCGGACGACGCAGGAACAGGCCTGGTACGCGGCGAACGGCGACGGGAGCTACACCGTGGCGCTGTTCAACCTGTCGGGCTCCGCGGCCACGGTCTCGGTGAACTGGCAGGACATCGGGTTCACGGGATCTTCGGCGAAGGTGCACGACGACTGGTCGCACAGCGACTTGGGGACGTTCGCGACGGGATACGGCGTGTCGCTGCCCTCGCACGGGGCGACGCTGCTGAAGGTGGTGCCGACGGGCCCGGTGGGCTACACGGCGATGTCGTACAACATCGTCAACGTGAACAGCGGCTTGGACCTGGGCACCTCGGGCACCTCGGTGGTGCAGCAGAGCGCTGACAACGCGCTGGACCAGGAGTGGCAGCTGGTGCCGGTCGGCGACGGGAGCTTCAAGGTCCTCAACCGCACCAGCCACCAGCAGCTCGCGGTGCCCTCCGGCAGCCAGGGCGCGCAGCTGACGCAGAAGGCCGATGACCACGCCGCCGACTCGCAGTGGCGGTTCGTCCCGACGGGGAGCGGCTCCTACACCCTGAAGTCCTCCTCGGACGGGATGCTGGCCGACGTGTCCGGGGCCTCGACGAGCTCCGGGGCGGCGGTGATCCAGTGGCCGTCGAACGGCGGCGCGAACCAGAAGTGGACGCTGGTGCCGGTACCGGACGCGAACCAGGGGTACCGGGTCGAGAACGTGCTGACCGGCGGCCGGCTGGACGTGGACAACGACTCGACCGCCGACGGCGCCACGCTGCTGCAGTGGACCGACAACGGACAGGCCGACCAGCGCTGGACGTTCGTGCGGCAGAGCGGCGGCGCGTACACGATCGTCAACGCGAACAGCGGCAAGCTGGTCAACATCCCCGGCCCGACCACCGCCTCGGCGACGCAGCTGATCCAGTTCTCCGACGACGGCAACAGCAACTCCCGCTGGACGCTCGTCGACGAAGGCCCCGGCGTGATCGGCCTGAAGAGCGTCTACGACGGGGACATGATCGACGTGTCCGGCGGCAACACCGCCGCCGGGACCGCGGTGATCCAGTTCGCCGCGAACAGCGGCCAGAACCAGCAGTGGACGCTGACGCCGTGAGGTGAGGCCGAGGCTGAGGCCGCCGGCGAGCTTGCCCGGGCTCTGTGGGGGAGTCGGGCGGGCTCGCCGGCCTGGTCGCTGGCGAGCCGGTTCGCCGGCGGCACCGACTACCGACTACCGACTACCGCCATCGACTACCGGCAACCGGCAACCGGCAACCGGCAACCGGCAACCGGCAACCGGCCATCGGCTACCGGCCATCGGCTACCGGCCATCGACTACCGGCCATCGGCCATCGGCCATCGGCCATCGGCCATCGGCCACCGGCCACTAGCCATCGACCATCGGTTACGGACTACCGGCCACCGGCCATCGGTCACCGGTCACCGGTCATCGGCCACCGGCCATCGGTCACCGGTCACCGGTCACCGGCCACCGGCCACCGACCACCGACCACCGACCACCGACCACCAGCCACGTCCCGGGTAACGGGTCAGTCGGTCAGTGGCCGCCGACCGGAGCGGTACCGGCCGCGCGGGCCAGCACCGACAGGTCCGGCAGCAGGTCCCGGACCGCCGGGCGGGTCCGGTGGCGGTTCAGGATGCGGGTCAGCCGGTTCAGGTCGCCGCGCAGCGAGGCCGAGCCGGCGCGCGCCACGACCGGCAGCCAGCGGGCCGTCACCTCGCAGGCCAGGTCGGCTTCGCCGAGGTGGGCGTAGGCGGTGGCCTCGCGGACGGCCAGGCGTGCGTAGCCGGTGCGTCCGCCGGTGAGGCGGCTCATATGGTCGGCGAACAGGGTCGCGGCGGCGTGGAAGTCGCCGAGGTCGACCAGGCAGGTCGCCTCCAGGATGCGGGACTGTTCGAAGCCGGGGTCCGGGAGCGGGCCCCATTGGGGGCGTACCGGGTCGGCGGTCGGGTCGGGGGCCGCGCCGGCGGCGTGGGTGCGGGCGGCGAGGTCGTGGAACCGGTCCAGGGCGTATCTGAACCCTGATTCATCCCCGGCCAGTGCGCAGGCCTGGGCTTCCCGTTGCGCGGCGAACTGCTCGATGCGCGGCGAGATGCCGGGGAGCGCGGCGGCCGCCCGGGCGTGGCCGATGGCTTGTTCGGCCGCGCCGCGTCGCCGGGCCCACTGGGATTGGCGGATCAGCGCGTAGCCGACGGCGTCGGTGTCGCCGATCGCGCGGGCCCAGTCCAGGGCGGTGCGGGTCCAGCGCAGGGCTATCGCGTCGTGGCCGGTTTCCTGGGCGGTCCAGCCGAGGAGCTCGGCGTAGCGCAGGGCCGCGGACCTCAGCGGCGCGGCGGCCTCCTTCGCGCTGGTCGCGGCGAGGTTGTGGAGTTCGGTGACGCCCGCGGTGAGCTCGGCGAAGACGGCGTGCGGGCCGTGCCGGCTGCGGGCGCGGATGCGATCCAGCCGGTCCAGGGCCACGACGGCGACTTCGGCCGGGTCGGCGGTTTCGAGGCCGGGCAGCCGGCCCGGCAGGTGGCCGGGGCGCCAGGGGTCGTCGAGGATCGCCACGTCGGCCGGTACGGGGCCGACGCGGGCGTGTTCGGCGAGGAAGAGCTGCGCCAGGCGGCCGCGGGCGCCGAGGGCGCCGTCCAGGGACAGGGCCAGCTGGTAGGTGCCGCGGGCGCTGCCCTGTTCGATCTTGCCGAGGTAGGCGCGGGAGATGTAGACCTCGCCGCCCAGGGCGTCCAGGGACTTGCCGTCGGCCATGCGGAGGCGGCGGACTTCGGCCCCGAACCAGACGATGCCGAGGTGCCCGGGTGTGTCGGTGGCGGGCGCGGGCCGGCGCGGGGCGGGTATGAGCGGGTGCCGCCTTGAGCGGTGGGGTTGTCTCGCCGGCGCCGCGGCCGGTCCGGTCAGCGTGGTGTAGAGCCGGACGATCTCCGGCGTGATCGCGCGCCGGCCGTTCTCCACACGGCTGAGGTACGAGGTGCTGTAGCCGCTGTGCGCCGCCAGTGCACGCAGGCTCAGACCGGCGGCGGTGCGCAGCGTGCGCAGGTCGCCTCCGGCCGATCGGGGGTTCCCGGGCGTGATTTCGAGCACTGACTCAGCGTAGGACGGCGTCGCGGCCGTGGGGAGTGGTCGCGGCGCGGCAGGAGGCGGGCCGTCCCGATTGGAGACGGGCAACTGGTGCCGCGCGGGCCTGGATCTTCTTAGTTTCAGGTTAGGACCGTAGGGAGGGAGAAGCGGTGGAGACAGGCAGAGCAGCCCAGCCGGGGCACGCCGGAGCGCGGCGTGCGGCGGCGCCGGCGCGGGGGACCGACGCCGAGGCCGACGCCGAGGCCGACGCGGCGGCGATCGAGGAGCTGCGGGCCCGGGTGCGGCAGCTGTGGCCCGGGCTGCCCGAGGCCGTCCGCGAGGACCTGGCCGACTGCCTGACTCCGCTGGCCGCCGCGGTGGAGCGTCGCGAGACCGATTCGCGCGCCGTCCGCGAAACCCTGCAGACGGTCCTGCTCATCGTCGGCACCGGCGCCCTGACGACGCTCAGCGTCGCCGGCCGCCGGAGGCTGACGGCCCTCACCGGCATAGCGCTCCCTGAGCGCGGCCGATGAGGGCGGGCGGCGGACGGTGCCGGCCGTGACGCCCCGGCGTCGGCCGCACCGCGCCTGAGAGACAACGGGCGCGGTGGGGTGCCGGGGGGCGGACACCGGGAGTCGCGTCAGGGGGCCAGCCGGCCGTCCGCCGCCCACCATGCGCGTGACCGCGCGGTGACCCCGTCCCGCACTCGGGGGAGCTGCGCGGTCACGTGTGGGGACGGCGCCTATATACGTCGCAGATGAATCAGGGCGCTGGCGTAGTCTCCACGCGGCAGATCCACCGGCAGCCCGGCGCGAGCCACGGCGCCGCTGAATCGCACGTCCCGGTCGACGTCCACATACGTCGCTTCCGGATCCAGCGCCGTCAGCCGCACCACAGGCTGTGGTAGCCCGAACGCCGTCAGCGTCCGGTAAGCGATGACCACGTGTTCATCGCCATCCGCCGACGCATAGTGCACCGCCGTAGTCGTCCCCTCCGTCGCGGGCCGATACAGCATCCCGTGCTGCACAACGCGCCGGATCCGCTTATAGACGGCCACGAATTCCGCAGCCTCCGCTAGCTCCTCCTTCGTCCACTCCGTCAGCGTTCCGCCGATTCCGAGCGCGCCGGCCATGGAGACGTGGAAACGGAACCGCAGGGGTGTCACGCGGCCGGTGGCGATGTTGGGGCTGTCGGTGACCCAGGCGGCCATCACCTCGGTGGGGAAGAACTGGCTGAACCCGTGCTGGATGGCCAGCCGGTCCACCGGGTCGGTGTTGTCCGAGGTCCAGACCTGGTCGGTCCGCGCCAGCACGCCGGCGTCGGCCCGGCCTCCACCGCCCGCGCACGCTTCGATCCGCAGCCGCGGATGGTCGGCGCGCAGCCGGTCCATGATCCGGTAGACGGCCCTGGTGTGGTCGATCCACAGCCGGTCCGGGTCGGGGTGTCCGGGCCAGCCGGCGTCGGTGACGGGCCGGTTGCAGTCCCACTTCAGGAAGTCGATGCCGTACTCGCGCACGAGCCGGTCGAGCCATTCGTGCGCCCAGCGCGCCACGTCCGCGCGGCCGAAGTTGAGCATGTACTGCTGCCGCAGCTCGGTCGCGTCGCGGCGCGGGGTGTGCACGACCCAGTCGGGATGTTCGCGATACAGATCAGAGTCCGGATTCACCATCTCCGGCTCGACCCAGAGCCCGAAGCGCATCCCGAGCTCGTGCACCTTCTCCACCAGCGGCCCGAGGCCGCGGGGGAACGCCCCCGGATGGGGACGCCAGTCGCCGAGCCCCGCGGTGTCGTCACGCCGGCCGCCGAACCAGCCGTCGTCCAGCACGAACAGCTCGATCCCGAGCGCCGCGGCCGCCTCGGCGAGCCGGAGCTGCCCGGCCTCGTCCACGGCGAAGCCCGTCGCCTCCCAGGAGTTGTAGACGACCGGCCGGTCCTCGCCGGGATGTGGCAGGACATGCCGGCGCACGTAGTCGTGCCAAGCCCGCGCCGCGCCGCCGAATCCATGAGGACTGTAAAGCCCTGCGAAGACGGGAGTGACAAGGCTCTGATCCGCCGCCAGTGTCCAGCTCAGCCCCTCGTGCCCGAAGCCGCCGCTCCACACGACCCGGTCGCCCGGATCGCGGTGCAGCGTGACCCGCCAGCTCCCGCTCCAGGCCAGCGCCGTACTCCAGACCGATCCGTGCTCCTCGTCGGCCGTGCCGTCGTCGACGGCGAGCCAGGGGTTGGCCTGATGGCTGGTGAGCCCGCGCCGGCTGGTGAACACCGTCTCGGCGACCGGAACCGCCGAGCGGCGCAGCTGGAACTCGTGGTTCCAGGCGCCGACGACGTGCGACATCCGGTAGCCGGTGAGCCGCGGCAGGCTCCAGGCCGCCGCGTCCAGGCGTCCGACGGCGACCGGTTCGGTGCCGTCGTTGGCGAGCACCGTCCAGCGTTCGATGACATCGGAGTCGGGGTGCACCCGGTAGTGCAGCTCGGCACGCAGCGGATACCGGCGGTCCCGGAGCCGGATCACCAGGTGCCCGCCGTCGATCTCGTGCTCGGCCGGGCCCCACTGCGCGCCGCGCGTGCCGTCGGCGAAGCGGACTTGCACGCCCGCCGGGCCGAAGCGGGCGCCGGTCTCGATGCCGAGCTCGTCGGCCGTGCCGTCGCCGTCGAAGCTGTTGGCGAACCCCGGCCCCGTCAAGGGCCTGAGTTCCTCGGCCGCCGCGACGGCCTCGGGGGAGCCCCACGCGAGGTGCCGGGGGCTGCCGTCGGGATCCGCGCGGATCAGGTAGCGCGTGGCGGGGGTGGCCAGCAGCCAGGTGCCGCGTGCGGCGTCGTAGGTCACGGGTTGCGGGGAAACACGCACAGGTCAACCTCACCAAGCGGAGCACAGAAAGGCAAAGAGCGAAGCAACACAGAGGCACAAGAGAAGGGGAGCCGCGAAGGTGTGAGCGTAGGGCGGTGAGCTGCCCGAAATCAATACTTGACGAAAGAAATTAATCGGCGTTAGGTTTCCGCCATGTCTCCGAAGCCCGCATCCCGGCGGGGGTACACCTCACCCCAGCCGCTCGCCGCCACCCCGGCGGCGACCGCCGTGCTGGCCATGGTCCTGACCGAGGGCCCGCTCAGCCGGGTCGATCTGGCTCGGAGGCTCGGCATCTCCTCGGCCGCCGTCACCAAGGCCGCCCGGCCTTTCCTGGACGACGGCTACCTGCACGAACTGGACTCCGAGCGGACGGCGCCCGGCGCCGGCCGCCCGGTGAGCCCGCTGGCGATCACCCCGGACCGGGAGTTCGTCGCCGGGGTCAAGGTCACCGCCGACGAGGTGATCGGCGTGGTCTGCGATCTCAAGGCCCACATCCGGGCATCGGCGCACCGGCCGCTGCCCGACTGCGAGCCCGGCACGGTGGTGGCCACCCTCACCGCGCTGGTCGGCGAACTGCTCGACGCCGAGCCGGAGATGCGGGACCGCACGCGCCTGCTGGGCGTCGCGGTCTCCGGCGACGTGGATCCGGCGGCCGGCCGGGTGCGCCTGTCGCCGCTGCTCGGCTGGGAGAACGTGGACCTGGCCGGTCCGGTGGGCGAGGCCACCGGTCTGGCCGTCGTGGTCGAGAACGACGTCAAAGCCCTCACCGTCGCCGAGCACTGGTTCGGGGACGGCGTGGGGACCGACGATTTCACCCTGGTTACCGTCGGGGCGGGCATCGGTTGCGGAATCGTCACCGGCGGGCGCCTGCTCTCCGGTGCGTTCGGAGTGGCCGGCGAGGTGGGCCACGTCTGTGTCGACGGCTCGGGACCGGTCTGCCACTGCGGCGCCCGAGGTTGTGTGGAAGCGATCGCCGCCACCGAGGCGATCGTCGGCCGGGCCCGGGAACTGACCGGGCTCGACGGCCTCACCTTCACTGAGGCCGCCGAGCTCGCCAGATCCGGCTCGGCCGAGGTGCGCGCCCTGTTCTCCGAGGCGGGCACCGCCATCGGCCTCGGCATCACCGCCGTGGTCAACCTGGTCGGCCCGGAGCGGATCGTCGTCTCCGGCGAGGGTCTGGACGCCTACGACCTGTTCGAGACCGAGATCCGGGAGGCGTACGCCACCCACGCCTTCGGTGCGGCGGCCCGGTGCCCGCTCACCATCCGGCCGCTGCCGTTCGAGGAGTGGGCTCGCGGCGCCGCCGCGGTCGGGATCCAGTCGCTGTTCGCACCTGCCCGTCGGTAGTCGCGCTCACAGCGGCGCACATCACGCGGCACCCAACACATCGCACGGCCACACATCACACAGCACCACGGGGACCCGCTCGCGAGCGGGTGATCTCTCGTACCCTCATTCCCTCATTCAGGAGGACGTCATGTCCCGTGGATCACGCACGACATCCTTGAATTCACCATTGCCCATAGATCGCCGCTCCCTCCTGCGCGGGGCGCTCGGCGGCGCCGGCCTGCTTCTGGCCGCGCCCGTCCTCGACGCCTGCGGCAAGAGCTCCGCCTCGGCCGCCGGCAGCGGCAGCGGCGGGGGCAGCGGACAGGTCACGTTCGGCTCCGACGGCTCGGACCCCACGCCGCGCAAGGCCTACGGCGCGCTCACCAGCGCGTACACCACCGCCAGCGGCAACCAGGTCCGCACCAACGTGCTGGACCACAACACCTTCGCCCAGCAGATCACCGCCTACCTGCAGGGCACGCCGGAGGACGTGGTCACCTGGTTCGCCGGCTACCGCATGCAGTTCTTCGCCAAGAAGAACCTGCTGCACCCGATCGACGACGTCTGGGACACCATCGGGGCCGGCTTCTCCGACGCCGCGAAGAAGCTGAGCCTGGGCCTGGACGGCAAGGCCTACTTCGTCCCGCTGTACAACTACCCCTGGGGCGTCTTCTACCGCAAGAGCCTGTTCCAGGAGAAGGGCTACCAGCCGGCGACCGACTGGGACAGCTTCGTGGCGTTGTGCGGCCAGATGAAGAAGGACGGCCTGTCCCCGCTCGCGGCCGGCTTCGGCGGCGGCGACTCCTGGACCAACCTCGGCACCTTCGACTATCTCAACCTGCGGATCAACGGCTACGACTTCCACATGCAGCTCATGGGCGGCAAGGCCTCCTGGAGCGACCCCAAGCTGGCGGCCGTGATGGACCACTGGCGGCAGATCGCGGCGTTCAACCAGGCCGGGGCCTCGGGCCGCAAGTGGCAGGACGCGGCGCAGTCGGTGTTCGACAAGAAGTCCGGGATGACGGTCACCGGCCTGTTCATGGGCCAGGCGATCACTGACGAGACGCTTCGTGACGACATGGACTTCTTCGCCTTCCCCTCGATCGACCCCGCCCACGGCCAGGACGCCGTCGAGGCGCCCACCGACGGCTTCGTCATGAGCGCCAAGGCCAAGCACGTCGACGCCGGCAAGAAGATGCTCGAGTGGATCGGCACCGCGGCCGCCGAGACCGTCTACGCCAACGTCGACCCGAGCAACGTCGGCGCCAGCACCAAGGCCGACACCAGCAAGTACAACGCGCTGCAGCAGAAGGCGGCGCAGATGATCTCCTCGGCGAAGTACATCACCCAGTTCGGCGACCGCGACAGCGACCCCGGCTTCATCTCCGCGGTGGTCGAACCCGGATTCGCCCAGTGGCTCGCCTCGCCCGACGACGGCGCCTCGACGCTGAAGAAGATCGAGTCGCAGCGGTCCCAGTACTTCACGTCCTGATGGCCGCCGGCGAGCGCGACGGCCGGATGCGGCCGGCAAAGGGGAGTGGCATGGCCCTCATAGCTGATGTGACCGGCAAGAACGCCTCATCGCAGTCCCGGACGTCGCAGCGCGGATCCCGGATGCGGCTGCTGTCGGTCGCAGACAAGGCGTTCCTGGCGGTGCTGATCGGCGTGCCACTGCTCGCGCTGCTCGCCTTCGTCTGGCTGCCGGCGCTGGCCTCGGTCGGGATCTCCTTCACCCAGTGGGACGGCATCGGGCTGTCCGGCCTGCACTGGGTCGGTTTGCAGAACTACAAGAACGTCTTCACCAACTACCCGCCGTTCTGGCCGGCCGTGGAGCACAACATCATCTGGATGGTGTTCACGGCGCTGGTGCCGACGCCGGCCGGCATCTTCCTGGCCTACCAGCTGGACCGCAAGATCAGGTTCAGCCGGGTCTACCAGATGGCGATCTTCCTGCCGGTGGTGCTCTCCACGGCCGTCGTCGGGTTCATCTGGGAGATCGTCTACGACCCGGACCACGGACTGCTGAACAGCGCGCTGGGGACCAACAACCCCAGCGGCAAGCACTACATCGACTGGCTCGGCGATCCGCACCTGAACCTGTGGGCGGTGCTCGTGGCCTCGGCGTGGCGGCACACCGGGTACGTCATGATCCTGTACCTGGCCGGCCTGAAGAGCGTCGACCCCTCGCTGCGCGAAGCCGCCGCGATCGACGGCGCCAACGGCCGGCAGACCTTCCTGCGGGTGATCGTGCCGGCCATGAAGCCGATCAACGTGACGATCATCGTGGTCACGGTGATGGAGTCGCTGCGCGCCTTCGACATGGTCTACGTGCTCTCCGGCAACAACGGCAGCAAACAGGGCCTGGAGCTGCTCTCGCTGCTGATCACCAACAACACCGTCGGGGAGTCGCCCCGCCCGGGGTACGGCTCGGCGCTGGCCACCGTGCTGCTGGTGGTCTCGATGGCCGCGATCGTCACCTTCCTCGTGCAGAACTTCCGGAAGGAGCGCCAGGCATGAGCGCGACCACCGCGACCGATCTGGGCGACCTGCCCGACCTGCCGAAGACGGCGGCCCCGGCGCGCCGTCCGCGGGACGGGAGCCGCAAGCGGCGCGGGATCGGACGGCACGTGTTCCTGGCCGCCGTCTCGGTCGGCTGGCTGATCCCGCTGCTGTGGGCGCTGTTCACCTCGATGCGGTCCTACTCGGACACCGCCGAACACGGCTATCTGAGCTGGCCGCACGGGTTGGGCTTCGACAACTTCACCACGGCGTTCGACCAGTCCGGCATGCCGCACTTCTTCTGGAACTCGTTGCTCATCACGGTTCCGGCGGTGCTGCTGACGCTGTTGTTCGCCTCGGCGGTGGCGTTCTTCGTCTCCCGCTTCGACTTCCGGTTCAACATCGCGCTGCTGATGCTGTTCACCGCCGGGAACCTGCTGCCGGCGCAGGTGGTCATCACTCCGCTGTACAAGCTCTATCTGCAGCTGCCGCTGCCGGGCTTCCTGAGCGGATCAGGGTACTTCTACGACTCGGCGTTCGGTGTCATCACCATCCACGTCGCCTACCAGTGCGGGTTCTGTGTCTTCGTGCTCAGCAACTACATGCGCACGATCCCGCGCGAGATCAGCGAGGCCGCCCTCGTGGACGGCGCGCCGGTGTGGCGGCAGTACTTCCAGATCATCCTCCCGCTGTGCCGGCCGGCCTTCGCCGCGCTGGCCACGCTGGAGTCCATCTGGATCTACAACGACTTCTTCTGGTCGTTGATCCTCATGGAGACCGGGGACAAGCGCCCGATCACCTCGGCTCTGGCCGGGTTGTCCGGCGAGTACTTCACCAATCCCAACCTCATCGCCGCCGGGGCTCTGCTGACCTGCGTTCCGACGCTGGCCATCTACCTGGTCCTGCAACGCCACTTCGTGGGCGGCCTGACCATCGGGGCGAGCAAGACCTGACCTGTTCCGTCGTACGCGGGGGTCACCGGAGGAAAACAGAATGCGTACACGTATCAGCACCCGTATCAAAAGACCGCGCCGTGCCGCGGTGCTCGCGGCCCTGCTCGGCACGCTGCCGGCGCTCGGCCTGATCCAGCTTCCCGACGCCGCGGGCGCGTCCCGGCCCGCCGGCCACGGCGACGGCGGCGTCATCGGTGCCAAGCCCTACATGGGCTGGAGCAGCTGGAGCCTGGAGTCCACCACCGCCCCGGGCGTCAACGCCGCCGGGCAGGGCGGCTCGCTCACCGAGGCCGAGGTCCTGGCCAACGCCGACGTCATGGCCGCCAAGCTGAAGTCCCACGGCTACACCTACGTCAACATCGACGCGGGCTGGTGGATGAACGACCAGTGGAAGACGGAGTACGACGGCAACGGCATTCCGAAGGCGGATCCCACGCGGTTCCCCGACGGCATCAAGGCGGTCGCCGACCACGTCCACGCCGAGGGCCTCAAGCTCGGCCTGTATCTGCCGGTCGGGCTGGAGATCGCCGACTACCAGGCCGGGAACTTCCCGATCGCCGGGGCGCCGACGTGCCACACCCATGACATCGTCTATTCCGACCTGCGCACCACCAACGGCTGGGACAGCGCCTACAAGATCGACTTCTCGAACCCCTGCGCGCAGAAGTTCATCAACTCCGAGGCCGACAAGATGGCCTCCTGGGGCATGGACTTCCTGAAGCTGGACGGCGTCGGGCCGGGGTCGGTGAAGAGCGGCAACAACTACGACAACACCACGGACGTCGCGGCCTGGTCGCAGGCCCTGAAGAAGACCGGCCGGGACATCCAGTTCATCCTGTCCTGGTCGCTGGACCACGCGCACGTCGCCACCTGGCAGCAGTACTCCAACGGCTGGCGGATCGACACCGACGTCGAGTGCTACTGCGACACGCTGGTGACGTGGCAGAACTCTGTCGTGGGGCGCTGGACCGACGTCATCCCGTGGATCGCCGACGCCAAGCCCGGCGGCTGGAACAACCTGGACTCGGTGGACGTCGGGGTCGGATCGATGGACGGCCTGACCGACGACGAGCGGCAGACGTACATGACGCTGTGGGCGATGGAGGCCGCGCCGCTGTACACCGGTGACGACCTGACCAAGCTCGACCCGTACGGCTTGTCGCTGCTCGGCAACGACGAGGTCATCGCGGTGGACCAGGCCGGCACCCCGGCGAGGCCGCTGACGCAGGACTCTGATCAGCAGGTCTGGTACAGCCGCAACGCGGACGGCTCGCTGAACGTGGCGCTGTTCAACCTCGGTACGGCCCCGGCGACGGTGACCGCTCCGTTCGCTTCGCTCGGCGTCAGTGGTTCGGCGACGGTCCGGGACCTGTGGGCGCACCAGAGCCTCGGTTCGATGAGCGGTCAGTTCTCCGCGACACTGCCCGCGCACGGTTCGCGGATGCTGAAGGTCGTGCCGAGCGGCGGAAGCCTGGTGTCCTACGAGGCGGAGTCGCCGTCGAACACCCTGTCCGGCGGTGCGGCGGTCAACGGCTGCAGCGGCTGCTCGGGATCGCAGAAGGTCGGCAGCCTCGGGCACGAGGGAACCCTGACGTTCAACGGCGTGCGGGCATCGGCTTCGGGGACGCGCACGATCACGCTTGTCTATGACGACGGCGACACCAACGGCCGTCCGCTGACGTACAGCGTGAACGGCGGGCCGCAGACCACGATTCAGGCCCCAGGCACGGGTGGCTGGAACACGGTGGGGACGTTGACGATCACGGTCCCGCTGCGGGCCGGGAGCAACACGATCACCTTCACCGGGCCGGATTCGAACACGTACTCGCCCGACATCGATCGGATCCTGGTGTGACCTCGGGCGATCTAGTCCTGGCGTGGCCCCGACCGGCGGACAGCTGGTTCGAGGCCGCGCCGGTCGGGAACGGCCGGCTCGGCGCGATGGTGTTCGGCGGGGTGCGGCGCAGCCGGTGGCAGATCAACGATTCGAGCGTGTGGTCCGGGACGCCTTCGACCCCGGGCGCCGGGCTGGCCGACGTGCTCGCCGCCGGTGCGGGGCCTCGGCGGCTCGCCGAGGTTCGGGAGGCGATTCGGGCGCAGGACTATCGGCGGGCTGAGGGCTTGCTGATGACTTTCGAGGGGCGGTACAGCCAGGAGTATCTGCCGTTCGTCGATCTGTGGATGTCTCTTGGCGGCTCCGACAGCGGGTATTCGGGGCGGACTCTCAACCTCGACAGCGGCGTCGTCGCCGAGGAGTTCGAGGCCGATGGCCGTCGCATCGTGCGGCGGACGTGGGCCAGCCGGCCGGCCGGGGCGGTGTGCGTCGCGGTGGAGGCCGGCGGGGGCGCCGTCGACATCGAGCTCGAACTTACTTCCGAGCTGCGCGTCGTGCGACGGTCGGGGCTGAGTATCGCTGTCGAGCTTCCGGTCGATGGGGCGCCTACGCATGAGCCGAGCGTCGAGCCGCATCGGTATGGCGACGGTCCTGTCGATGGATACGACCCGTTCGGCGTGGCCGCGATGGCTGTCGACACCGATGGTGAGGTGTCGGTGGCCGATGGGGTCGTGCGGATCGCCCGGGCGTCGCGGCTGTTGGTCGTGGTGACCAGTTCGACCGCCGGGGCCGACTTCTGGTCGGGGAACGATCCGATGTCGCGGGACGGGCACCGGGATCGTGCGGCTCGCAACGCTCAGGCTGCGCTCGCTCGGGGCGGGGAGCTGCTGCTTCGGGAGCATGAAGCGGATCTGCGCGGGCTGCTCGGCGGGATGGAGCTGACCGTCGGCGCGCGCCGTGGTGGGACGTTCGATGTGGCTCAGGAGGTGGTGTCCGGTGCGGACGAGCTGCTGACGGCTACGGTGATCGTGCAGCTGGGGCGGTACCTGCTGGCGTCGGCTTCGCGGCCCGGTGGTGGGCCGCCGCCCGGGTTGCAGGGGATCTGGAACCAGGAGATGAGTCCGCCGTGGTCGGCGAACTACACGGTGAACATCAATACCCAGATGAACTACTGGGGCGCGGAGACGACCGGGCTGGGGGACTGTCATGAACCCTTGTTCCGGCTGATCGAACGGCTTGCGGAGACCGGTGGGCCCGTTGCCCGTGAGCTGTATGACGCTCGCGGTTGGGTGACGCACCACAACACCGATATGTGGGGCTGGGCCCTGCCGGTCGGGATGCGGCACGGCAGTCCGTCCTGGGCGCTGTGGATGATGGGCGGCGTCTGGCTGACTCGGCATGTGTGGGAGCACTTCGAATTCACTCAGGACCTTGATTTCCTGCGCTATCGGGCTTGGCCGCTGATGCGCAGCTGCGCCGAGTTCTGCCTGGACTGGTTGGTGGAAGGCGAGGACGGGCTGCTCGACACGATTCCGTCCACGTCGCCGGAGAACTTGTTCGTCTCGCGCGCCGGTACTGTGGAGTCCCTGTCGGTGTCCACGGCGATGGATGTGGCGTTGATCAGGGCCCTGTTCACGCGATGTCTGACGGCGGCCGAGGTGCTCGCCGCCGATGATCCGGTGTGCGACGAGATCAGCGCCGCGCTGCCTCGGTTGCGGTCGCCGGGCTTGACGGCCGACGGGCGTCTGCTGGAGTGGGGCGAGGACTTCGCCGAGCAGGATCCGCATCATCGGCACGTGTCGCACTTGATCGGCCTCTACCCGCTGGACCAGATCGATCCGGAGCGGACCCCTGCTCTGGCTGACGCGGCGCTGGCTTCGCTGGAGCGGCGCGGGTCCGGGGCGATGGGGTGGTCGTGGTCGTGGAAGATCGCGCTGCGGGCTCGGCTGTTCGACGCGGTGGCTGCCCGCGAGCTGCTGCTGGAGGCGGTGCGGCCGTTCGGCGGCGATCCGGGGCAGAGCGCGCCGCCGGAGGGTACGGAGTGGGGTGGGCTGCTTCCGAACCTGTTCAGTACGCATCCGCCGTTCCAGATGGACGGGAACTTCGGGCTGTCGGCGGCTGTCGTGGAGATGCTCGTGCAGAGCCACGGCGGGGTTGTCAGGGTGCTGTCTGCGCTGCCCGCGGAGTGGACTGAGGGGACCTGCCGCGGCGTGCGGTGCCGGGGCGGGGTCGCGGTGGATCTGGCGTGGAGCGGTGGCCGGCTGAGCGGTGTGACCGTTCGGCGGCTGCACGGTGTGGACGGTCCGGTGGTGGTGGATTACCGGGGTCGGCGGCGCGAGGTCGCGGTGGCGTGCGGGGCTTCGGTGGAGCTCGATGGGGAGTTGGAGCTGCTGGTGCCGGGGTGAACCGAGGCGGGCTTCTTGCCATACCGGCAAGATCGCGTGCCGAATCGCGGTCGGTCTGCCGACACTGAAGGCCTGCTGAGGAAGGGAGCCCGACCATGCCCGCTCGAACCCGCCGCCGCGACACCCCGCCGCCCCGTACCGGCGGCAGTGAGATGGAGGTCCTGCGCGGCTTCCTGGACTACTTGCGCACCTCGATCGCCGCGAAGGTCGACGGTGCGCCCGAGCCGCAGGTCAGGACGTCGGTCGTGGCGTCGGGCACGAACCTGCTGGGACTGCTGAACCACCTGACTCAGGTCGAGCGGTCGCTGTTCCTCGGCGAGAAGGTCGCCGACTGGCCGTCGACGTTTCGGGCCGCGGACGATGCCGGCGTGGCGGATGTCGTCGCCGGCTATCGGGAGGCGGTCGCTCGCGCGAACGAGGCGCTCGATACGTATGCCGATGTCGATCCGAAACTTCGCTGGGCTCTCACTCACATGATCGAGGAGACCGGTCGGCACGCGGGCCATGCCGACATCCTCCGCGAGCTCATCGACGGCACGACCGGCCGCTAGCTCGGCGGCCGGCTGGCGTGTCGGCTGCGGCCTCCGACGCCGGGGCCGTGTGAGCGGTGGCGAAGGCTCACTCCTGCGCCGGAGCTGTCGCCGGCGCCGGTGCGGGCGTAGGTGCTTAGGCCACGTCGGCCTTCGCCAGGAATTCGACGATCGCGGCGCCGATCTCCTCGGCGTGGGTCTCCAGCGCGAAGTGGCCGGTGTCGAGGAGGCGGACGTCGGCGTCGGGGATGTCGCGGCGGAAGGCCTCGGCACCGGCGGGGAGGAAGAAGGGGTCGTTCTTGCCCCAGACGGCGAGGAGCGGCGGGGTGTGCGTGCGGAAGTACTGCTGGAACGTGGGGTACAGCGCCACGTTGGACTTGTAGTCGCCCATCAGGTCGAGCTGGACTTCGGCGGCGCCGGGACGGGCGAGGTAGTGGTTGTCCAGGCTGTAGCCGTCGGGGGAGACGGTCGCGGATTCCGGGACGCCGTGCGTGTACTGCCACACCGTCGTTTCGGGGGCGAGGAAGGGGCGGAGGGCTTCGCGGTTGGCCGGCGAGGGGTCTTCCCAGTAGGCGCGCAGGGGCGTCCAGCTGTCGCTGAGGCCTTCTTCGTAGGCGTTGCCGTTCTGCGTGATGATCGCCGTGACGCGCTCGGGGTGCTTGGCGGCGAGGCGAAAGCCGGTCGGCGCGCCGTAGTCGAAGACGTAGATCGCGTAGCGGGCGAGGCCGAGCTTCTCGGTGAAGCGGTCGATGACCTCGGCGATGCCATCGAAGGTGTAGGTGAAGTCTTCGCGGTCGGGCATCGCCGACTGGCCGAAGCCCGGCAGGTCCGGAGCGATGACGCGGTAGTGCCCGGCCAGGTGCGGGATCAGGTCGCGGAACATGTGGCCGGCGCTGGGGAAGCCGTGGAGGAGCAGGACGGTCGGGGCGTCGGCGGGGCCGGCTTCGCGGTAGAAGACGCTCAGGCCGTCGACGTCGGCAGAGCGATAGTTCACTCCGTTGCTCATGGGGGTCTCCTCGGGGAGGGGGCTCGGGATCAGCCCGGTGATGAGACCCACTCAACCGCCCTTTGCCTAACCTGTCAAGATGATTTTAAGGGTTAGGCGCCGCACGCTGGTAATGCCGACGCGCCTTCATGCGGTTGCCGCACACGGCCATGGAGCACCACTTCGCGCTGTTCGGCTTGCTGCGGTCGATGAGGAACAGCCGGCACTCGGGATTGGCACACGCGCGAAGCCGCCCCGGACTCGAGACGCGCAGCGTGTCCCACGCGATCACGGCTTTCGCCGCGGCCATGCGACCCTCGGGGGCGTGAAGCGCCCAGTCGAGGCCCTCGTCGGTGGCCTGCGGCCAGTAGCCGACCCCGGCGAGGAACGGCGCGAGCGTTCGCGGACTCTGCTCGCCGCGCACAACGGCTTGCAGGACAGGGCGCAGCTCAAGCAGCCCTCGCCACTCGCGCTCGGTCTCCTCCTGCCCGTTCGCTGCCAGGAAGCGACGGGCCGCGGCGAGGTCTGCGAGCTCGTCCTGCTCCCGGCCGTCGATCACCGGGGTGGTGTTGAGCAGGTTCAGGAGCAGCTGCTCATCGGCGGGGGGCGTTGCCGGTGTGGCTGGTGCTGCCACTTCTAACCTCCTAGCACTGCTTGGCGGGTTACCTTGGCGACCTGATTCTAACCACTAAAGATGATGAAGGAAGGTAGTGGCTTGCGGCCGCCGATGTATACCCGGTATGTATATGCCCATGAACCAGAACCATACCGAGTATGCACGGGCGCTGTGACATGTCCGTCCTCCACTTGCTGCTCGCGGATGCGGGCCGGACGGGTGTGCTGCGGTGGATTGCGCGGCCGGTTGTGCAGGGCGGTCGGCTGCATGACGGGTTCGCTGTGAACGTGGTGCTTGCTGCCGCGATCGCGGGGGTGGCCTGCGGCGTGTGGCGGTTTGGGCGTGAACGGCTATGAAGCGAATTCGTGGGCGAAGAACGCCACAGCCTGGTTCACGAGCTGCTGCGCGTCGGGGTGGCCCTGGAAGACGTGGCCGGCGCCCTTGACGGTGACGAGTGTCGAGCGTGCGCCGACGCCGAGCAGGGCTTCGTGCAGCAGCTCGGCTTGCTCCAGGGGGACGGTGCCGTCAGCGTCGCCGTGCATGATGAGGAACGGCGGGGCGTCGCTGCTGACGTGAGTCACCGGGCTGGCCTGCGCGGCTGCTGCTTCCAGGGCGTCGTCGCCTACGCCGAGGAGGCCGGAGACGGCGCTGAAGTGGCGCAACCGGACCAGCTCTGTGGGCGAGCACCAGGTGACCGCGGCGGTGACGGGGGGATGTTGGAGTGCGTCGGCCTCGTCAACAGGAGCCAAAGCCGCAAGCGCCCCCAGTAGTCCGCCCGAAGACTCGCCCCACACGCCCACGCGAGCCGGATCCAGCCCCCACGTCGCAGCATGGGAGCGCAGATACCTGACAGCGGCCCGAACATCCTCCAACTGCGCCGGATAGCGAGCCTCGCCGGAGAACCGGTAGTCGATCGTCGCGGCGGCGATCCCGGCCGTGACCAGGGTGTCGAACACCGCGTTCGGCGCGAGGTTCGACGGCAGGCACCTGCGATCGCCCGACCAGAAGGCGCCGCCGTGCATCCACACCACGAACGGCACCGGCGACTCGGCGCTCGCCGTCGCCGGGACGTGCAGGTCCAGCAGGAGGGGCCGGTAGCCCCGGATTTCGGCGTAGGTCAAGCCCGGATAGGTGCTCATGGGACCGCGAGCGTAGCGTTCTTGCCTAACTCACGCAGGAATTTTCATCACCGCTCGCGGAATCCGCCGAGGAACCGCCGGAACACCCCGCCCTCGCGCGGCAGCGCCGGCGTCGGCGGCGGGGGCGTGGTGCGCCGGGTGGCGATGGGCTGGTCGTAGTCGGTGTGCCAGATCGCCTCGATGGTCTGCTGGTCGTCGAAGTCCTCGGATCCCTCGATCGTCGGGACGAATCCGACCAATATCCCATTTCTCATCACCTGGGCTTCCAGCCCGGCGGTGTTGTCGGTGTCCCACTCGGCCTGGCGCCCGCCCGAGAGCATGACGCGGATCCCGAACTGGTAGACACTGACCTTCGCGACGTGGGCGTCGACGCCGCGTTCGCGGAGGGCGTCGACGACGCGGACCGCTCGATTCTCGTCCATGGGCACAGAATAGCCACCTGACCTGGGTCTAGGACGTCTCGGCGTTGTCGGCGCCGCTGAACAGCAAAGCACCGCGGGACGCTCGGCGTCCCGCGGCGCCTTCGGAAGGCAGCTCAGGCCGGCCCGGGAGGCGGCACCGATCGGCCCGGGAGGGCAGCACGAACCGGCCCGGGCGGCACCTCAGACCAGCACAGAGCCGCCGTCGACCGGGACGATGGCACCCGTCGCGTACGTCTGCTCCATGCAGTACACGTACGCGCGGGCGATCTCGTCGACCCGGCCGGTGTGCCCGACCGGCGTCGTCTTCGCCGTGGCCTCGAACAGCGCGTCGCGGTCCGCCTGCCCGAGAGCGGACCACAGCGGGCTCTCGACCACGCCGGGGCGCACCAGGTTGACCCGGACCGGAGCGAGTTCGAGAGCCAGCTCCCGGGTCAGGGCTTCCATCGCGCCGCAGATGCTGGCCGGGACGGCCCAGCCGGCTTGCGGCCGAGGGCTCGCCGAGCCGCCGGTCAGCGTGATCGACCCGGTCGGGCTCACATAGGGCGCCGCCGCGTGGACCGCGGCGAGCACGCCGAAGTACCTGATCTCGAAGAAGCGGCGCGCGGTGGCCAGGTCGAGGTCGGCGATGGGGGAGAGGGTCAGCGGCTCGCCCGAGGTGTAGGCGAGGTGGTCGAACCGGCCGATCTGCTCGAAGACCGCCGCCAGCGCGCCGGGATCGCGCACGTCAACCGCGTGGCCGGTCGTCTCCGGCGGAAGGTCTCCCAGCGCACGCTTCACGCTCTCCTCCCGCCCGGAGACGACCACGACCGACGCGCCGCGCCCGGCCGCCGCCTGAGCGGTGGCCAGCCCGATGCCCGAGGTTCCTCCGATCACCACGACTCGCTGTCCGCTGATGTCCATGGCGGTGTCCTTTCGCTGTACCTGTATCCGGGGGATGCCTCCACGATCCGCCCCGGCCCCGGCGCGCGTCCAAGACCTGCTGTGTCGCCTGTGATACCTTCGAGGTATCACAGATGGCCAGGAGGACCGCATGGACCTGGACCTTCGCAAGATCCGCTACTTCATGGCCGTCGCCCGGGAGCTGAACTTCGGGCGCGCGGCGGCGGAGCTGCACATCGCGCAGCCCGTCCTCTCACGACAGATCCGGGCGCTGGAAGCCGAGCTCGGCGTGCAGCTGTTCGTGCGGGATCGGCGCCGGACGGAGCTGACCCCGGCCGGCGAGGCGTTGTTCGCCGACGCCGCACCGGTGCTGGCCGGAGCCGAGGCGCTGCGGCGGCGGGTGGGGCGTGCCGCGCGCGGGACCGACTCGTTCACCGTCGCGTTCATGCCCGGCCTGATCGTCACCGGCGCGGTCAGAGCCCTGATGGCCGACCACCCGCGGCTGCGCGTCGAGGTACTGCGGACGAGCTGGCAGGACCAGGTCGAAGTACTGCGCGACGGCCGCGCGGACGTGAGCTGCGTCCGCTTGCCCGTCGACCAGCGGGGCCTGAAAGTGACGACGCTGTTCGACGAGCCGCGAGTCGCGGTTCTGCCCGCCGGCCATCGCCTGGCGCTCAAGGACGAGATCCACCTCGCCGACCTCGCCGACGAGACCCTGCTGCAACCCCATGGTGCCGTCCCGGAATGGCAGGAGCTGACCGGCGACACCGCGCCCCGGGAGGCGCCGGCCGCGCTGGCGGTGGAGGAGAAGCTGGAGCACGTCGCCGCCGGCCGCGGCATCGTGGTCCTCCCGGCCTCGACCGCGGGCTTCTATCAACGCCCTGACGTCGTCGCCGTCGCGATCGCCGACATCGGCCCCAGCCGCGTCGCCCTGGCCTGGGACGCGACCCGGCGCAGCCGGCTGGTCGGGGAGTTCGCGGCGCTCGCGGCCGTGCACCTGTAGCGTCGGGGACGTGGATCTTTTCAACGGCTTGGAAGTCCCCGAATCGCTGCCCGAGGCGCTCGACCCGTCGCAGCTCGCGCTGATCGTCTACGACATGCAGGCCGGCGTGCTGCGGCAGATCGCGGACGGCGAGCGGGTGCTCGCGAACGTGCAGCGGGTTCTGGAAGCCGCCCGGCAGCGCGGCGTCCGCACGATCTTCCTGCGTCACTACTCCATGCCGACCGCGCTGCAAGGCGTCTTCCAACTCCGGCAGGCGAAGGTCTGGCAGCACAAGGACGCAGCCGCCGACACGCGTCCGCTGATCCCGCACGGCTCGCCCGGCTTCGAGCTGGCCGAGGGGCTGGAGCCGCGGCCCGGCGAGGCGGTCATCGACAAGATCACCATGTCCGCCTTCGAGGGCACGCCGCTGGACATCGTGCTGCGCGACTGCGGCGTGCGCAGCTACCTGATCGTCGGCGTCGCCCTGGAGGTCGGCATCGAGCCGACCGTCCGGCACTCCGCCGACCTCGGGTACATCCCGATCGTCGTGCGCGACGCGTGCGGGTCGGGGAACAAGGAGGCTGCCGAGCGGTCGATCTCAGGCCTGGAATTCACCGGCGACGCGATCCTGGCCGGCACCGACGAGGTGTGCGCGATCCTCGGCGCGCAGACCGCCTCGTAGGGCCCGCGCGCGGCGAAGCTCCGTCGAGGTCGTCCGGCCTGAGCGGTTCGCATCCTGCCGCATCCTGTGGCATGGTACGTGTCTTGATAACGGGGTGCTAGCGCGGGGCGGGGACCATGGAAGAGCTCGGAGACGCCGATCCCAGGCGGGTCGGCCCGTACGAACTGCTGGGGAAGCTGGGATCCGGCGGCATGGGCCGGGTCTTCCTCGGGCGCTCGGCGGCCGGTGCGCTGGCGGCGGTGAAGGTCGTCCATCCGGATCTGGCGCGCGACCCGGAGTTCCGGCGCCGGTTCCAGCGCGAGGTGGCGGCCACGGTCGCGGTCTCCGGTCCGCACGTCGCGGCGATCGTGCACGCGGACACCGACGCCGACCAGCCGTGGCTGGCCACCGAATACGTGGCCGGGCCGTCGCTGGAGGCGAGGATCGCCGAGGCCGGGCCGCTGGGGCCGGCCGACGTCGCCGAACTCGGCGTGCGGCTCGCCGGCGCCCTGGCCGCGATCCACGCCGCCGGGCTGGTCCACCGCGACGTCAAGCCCTCGAACATCCTGCTGGCCGCCGAAGGGCCGAAGCTGATCGACTTCGGCATAGCCCGCGACACCGCCGACAGCCGCCTGACCCGGACCGGCGTCGCGGTCGGCACCCCGCTGTTCATGGCACCCGAGCAGATCCAGGGCGAGGCCGACGCCGGGCCGGCGGCCGACGTCTTCGCCCTGGGCGGAACGCTCGTCTACGCGGCGACCGGGGGATACCCGTTCGGCGAGGGCACGGCGCTGAAGCTGCTGTACCGGATCGTGAACGACCAGCCCCGGCTGGACGGGGTCGCGCCCGGGCTGCGGCCGGTGCTGGCGGCCTGCCTGGACAAGGATCCCGGCCGGCGTCCTTCGGCGCGGCAGGTCGCCGAGTCCTTGGCCGCCGCGGACTCGGACGCGGTTCCCCTCAGCTTCACAGGACTGGACGCCGCGTTGGACGCGGCGCTCAACGCGGCGGACGCACGGTCCCGATCTGCACAGACCGACCCTCGCGAAGCGGTGACCGAACCGTTGATCCGAGGCCCCCGAGACTCCCAAGGCCCCCGAGACTCCCAAGGCCCCCGAGGCTCCCAAGGCCAAGGGCCGGAAGGGGGATCTGCTCCCACGGAGCCGGCCGGCTTGCGTCCCGTCAGGGCCGGCAAGCGGAACCGGAAGCCGTACTTCGTCGGTGCGGGCCTGGCCGCCGCAGTCGCCGTCCTGGTCGTCGTGCTCTCGGATGTGGGCGGCGTCATCGGCGGCTCGAAGGCGGGATCTGACGGTGCCGGGCTTGCCGGCGCGACCACATCAGCCGGGACCGGCGCGCCGGCCGGAAACGGTTCTGCGACTCTTGGAGGCGCCTCGGCGTCTTCTGGCGGGTCGTCCGCAGCCTCCGGCGCGCCGGCCGCCGGCTCCGCCTCGAATCCGTCCACGACGGCGAAGCCGGGCCAGATACCCAGCGGATCCGCGACCGCGCCGGCATCCGGCCCGCACAACAGCGCGGCGACCACGTCGCCGTCGAAGCCCTCGTCCAGCCACCCGGGCTCCGCGCCGTCGACCAGCGCCGCGCCGAACACGCCGGTACCGCCGGCTTGCAGCACGCTCGACGGCACCTGCGCGGCATCGAGCACGGTCGGCGTGGTCCACAACGTCCAGGCGGACAAGTGCCTGGTCGTCAACACCAACGGCACCGAGTACCAACTGCCTTCTCTCGGCTCGTGCACCAGCTCGGCGGCGCAGTGGCGGGTGTGGTGGGACAAAGACAAGTTCGGCTTCATGCTCGAGTCGATGTACTACCCCGGCGCCTGCCTCCCCTACGATGTCTCGACCTTGACCAAGTGCTCTTCCACGGAGTGGGTCGGCGGTGGTTGGTATGAGGTTTGGGGTAGCGGCAAGCACAAAGAGATCAACCCGATAGGGTCCGCAGCGAGCTGTTTCAGCGCCGGGTCGGCCGGGAACTACGAGTCCGACCCGTGCAATGACCCGGCGCCCGGCTGGCAACTCTGGGATATCTAGCCGCCCCGCTTCTCTGTTCCCGGCTGTATCCAATCGAAGGTCCGCTCGACCGCGCGCCGCCAGTTCCCGTACTCGCTCTCGCGCCGCTCGGCGTCCATCGACGGGTTCCACAACGCTGCCCGGTGCCAGTTCCGGCGCAGGCCTTCCAGGTCCGGCCAGTATCCGACCGCCAGGCCGGCGGCATACGCGGCGCCGAGCGACACCGTCTCGGCGACCATCGGCCGCACCACCGGCGCGTCCAGGACGTCGGCGACGAACTGCATCAGCAGGTTGTCCGCGGTCATCCCGCCGTCGACCTTCAGCGTGGTCAGGGCCAGCCCCGAGTCGGCGTTCATCGCGTCCACGACTTCGCGCGTCTGCCAGCCGGTCGCCTCCAGGACCGCGCGGGCCAGGTGGCCCTTGGTGATGTAGGAGGTCAGCCCGACGATGACGCCGCGGGCCTCGCTGCGCCAGTGCGGCGCGAACAGACCCGAGAAGGCCGGGACGATGTAGCACCCGCCGTTGTCCTCGACGGTCCTGGCCAGCGTCTCGATCTCCGGCGCCGTGGTGATCAGCCCCAGGCTGTCGCGGAACCACTGGACCAGGGAGCCGGTGACCGCTATCGAGCCTTCCAGGGCGTACACGGCCGGTTCGGTGCCGATGCGGTAGCCGACCGTGGTGAGCAGGCCGTGCGTCGAGCGCACCGGCGTGTCGCCGGTGTTCAGCAGCAGGAAGCTGCCGGTGCCGTAGGTGCACTTGGCCTCGCCGCGCCCGAAGCACGTCTGCCCGAACAGCGCCGCCTGCTGGTCGCCGAGGGCCGCCGCGATCCGCACACCGGGCAGCGCGCGCGCCGCCGTGCCGTAGACCTCGGCCGAGGAGCGGATCTCCGGCAGCATCGCCGCCGGCACCCCGAAGAAGTCCAGCAGCTCCGGGTCCCACTGCAGGGTCCTGATGTTCATCAGCTGCGTGCGGCTGGCGTTGGTGACGTCGGTGACGTGCACGCCGCCCTCGACACCGCCGGTCAGGTTCCAGATCAGCCAGCTCTCCATCGTGCCGAACAGCACCTCGCCGTTCTCGGCCCGCTCGCGCAGGCCCGGCGTGTGGTCCAGCATCCAGCGGATGCGCGGCGCGGAGAAGTACGTGGCCAGCGGCAGGCCCGAGTGCTCCAGGACGACCGCGGCGTCGGGCCGGCGCGCGTACTCGGCGACCAGCTCATCGGTGCGCGTGTCCTGCCAGACGATCGCGCGGCCCAGCGGGTGGCCGGTGCGGCGGTCCCACAGCACCGTGGTCTCGCGCTGGTTGGCGATGCCGATCGCGGCCACCTGGTCCGCGGTCACGCTGACCTTGGCCAGGGCCTCCGGGGCCAGGTGCTCCAGGTTGCGCCAGATCTCCGCGGCGTCGTGCTCGACCCAGCCGGGCTTGGGGAAGTACTGCTTGTGCTCGCGTTGGGACACCGAGACCAGGCGGCCGCCGCGGTCGAACAGGATGCAGCGCGTGGATGTCGTGCCCTGGTCGATCGACATCACGAAGTGCGCGACCATGGTGCAGCCTTTCGGTGAGGGGGAGTCAGGCTGTGGGCGGGGGGCTTTGCCGGAAGAGCTCAGACCGGAGCCGGCGTGGGCGCCGGAACTGGGCGTGAGGGAAGATCCAGGGGCGGCAGAAGGCGTGCGGGCCTACCAGCGTCCGGCGCCGAGGTCCCGCGAGATCATCTGCGCCGCGTTCTGCACCGCGTCGGCCAGCGCCGGGTCCGGTTTGCCGGCCGAGGGACACAGCCGGTCCGCCGCGCCGGTGATGCTGATCGCGCCGACCACCAGTCCGCCGTAGCCGCGGATGGGAGCCGCGATCGAGGCCTGGCCGAGCGTCTGTTCCTCGATCTCGGCGGCGTAGCCGTGCTCGCGCACCTTGGTCAGCTCCCGCCGCAGCGCGGCCGGGGTGACCAGGGTGCGCCGGGTGAGCGGGGCCAGCTCGGTCTCGCGCAGCTCGGCCGCCGCCTGGGTGTCGTAGGCCAGCAGGACCTTGCCCAGGGCACTGGCGTGCAGCGGCAGCAGCGCGCCGACGTCCAGGCTCTGCAGGGAGTCGTCGGGCCGGAAGACGTGGTGCACGATCAGGACCTTGCCGTCCAGCAGGGTGCCGATCCACACCGCCTCGCCGCTGCGCGCGGCCAGGGCGTCGGCCCAGTTGATCGCCCGGGAGCGCAGCTCGTTCACGTCCAGGTAGCTGGTGCCCAGGTGCAGCAGGGTGGCGCCGAGCTGGTACTTGCCGCTGGACTTGTCCTGCTCGACGAAGCCGACGCCCTGCAGGGTGCGCAGGATGCCGTGCGTCGTGCCCTTGGCCAGGCCCAGCGAGGCCGCTATCTCCCCGACCCCGAGACGCCCGGAACCCCGCGCGAGCAGGCGCAGGATCGCTGCCGCGCGTTCGATGGACTGCACGGGTCCCGGCATGGCGGTGATGATAGCCCTTCGTGCGGTGGTCGACGTCGTCGAACGCCGTACCCGGTGGCGGGCACGGCGCGGGCGCGCCCGGCGGCGCATGCGCGACACCCCTGCTGGCCTGACCGGCCGGAACGGGGGACTGCGCGAAGATTACCGCCATGTCGCGCGACGGTACCCCAGGTCGGGGATCCTGACCAGAGTTCGACATTGTCGTACGCCGGCCGTTGACGGGAGGTTTCGGCGAACGCACGCTGTGCGGAATCCCCTGGTGAGTCGCGACACACCGCCAAGGGACGTCAGGCGCCCCGGACGCACCGGGGTGTCCCACCCGGTCAGGAGGAGACATGGCGAATCGCTTGGCGGATCGCGTTCGGGCCAAAGGGCTCGTGGGAGAGCTGGCCGCGGAGTTCGCGGGCACGTTCATCCTTCTGCTGTTCGGCCTCGGCGTTGTGGCACAGGTGGTCGCCGGCGGTATCGGCAACCACGACAGCATCGCCTGGGCCTGGGGTTTCGGTGTGCTGCTGGGCGTCTACACGGCGGCCAAGATCACCGGCGCGCACCTGAACCCCGCGGTCACCGTCGCGCTGGCCGCCTTCGGCGGCTTCTCGTGGCGCAAGGTGCTCCCGTACTCCCTGGCGCAACTCGCCGGCGCGTTCGTCGCGGCGCTGATCGTGCGCTGGAACTACACCGAGGTCATCGCGAAGTTCGACCCGGGGCACACCCTGAAGAGCCAGGGCATCTTCTCCACGCTGCCCGGCAACGGCTCGCTGCCGGTGCACATGTGGGGCGGGTTCCGCGACCAGATCATCGGCACCGCGATCCTGCTGTTCTGCATCCTGGCGATCACCGACCTGCGCAACACCTCCCCGGGGGCCAACCTGGCGCCGGTCGTGGTGGGCCTGCTCGTCGTGGCCATCGGCATGGCCTTCGGGACCGACGCCGGCTACGCCATCAACCCCGCCCGCGACTTCGGTCCGCGCCTGGCGGAGTTCTTCACCGGATACGGGACGGCCTTCCGGGACCAGTACGGCGATCTGTACTTCTGGGTGCCCATCGTCGCCCCGATCCTCGGCGGTCTGATCGGCGCCGGGCTCTACAAGGTCCTGATCGGCACCTTCCTGTCGGACGAGGCCGAGCCGGACGACCCGAACGCCGTGCCGATCGACCCGGCGGTCCCCGCCGAGCAGCCCGCCGCGTGAGCGGACCCGGCACAGCCGTCCTGTAGCAACTTCATCTTTCAGCGGATCGTGAGAGAGGCACCCCTTCATGGCTGACTACGTCGGCGCGGTCGACCAGGGCACCACCAGCACCCGTTTCATGATCTTCGATCACGGCGGCAACGAGGTGGCCCGGCACCAGCTGGAGCACGAGCAGATCCTGCCGCAGGCCGGCTGGGTCGAGCACAACATCACCGAGATCTGGGAGCGGACCCGCGCGGTCATCGAGACCGCGATGAACAAGGCCCACCTGCACGCCTCGGACCTGGCGGCCCTCGGCATCACCAACCAGCGCGAGACCACCGCCGTGTGGAACCGCCACACCGGCCGGCCCTACTACAACGCGATCGTCTGGCAGGACACCCGGACCGACCGCATCGCCGCCGCCCTGGACGCCGACGAGCGCGGCCAGGTCATCCGGCGCAAGGCCGGCCTGCCCCCGGCGACCTACTTCGCCGGCGGCAAGATCCAGTGGCTGCTGGAGAACGTCGAGGGCCTGCGGGCCGACGCCGAGGCGGGCGAGGCGATCTTCGGCACCATGGACACCTGGCTGCTGTGGAACCTCACCGGCGGCGTGGACGGCGGGGTGCACGTCACCGACGTCACCAACGCCAGCCGCACGATGCTGATGAACCTGGAGACCCTGGACTGGGACGAGGAGCTGCTCGGGTACTTCAACGTCCCGCGCGCCATGCTCCCGGAGATCCGCCCCTCCTCGGACCCGAACGGCTACGGCAAGACCCGCGCCGACGGCCCGCTGCGCGGCGAGGTCCCGCTCACCGGCGACCTCGGCGACCAGCAGGCCGCGACCGTCGGCCAGGTCTGCTTCACCCCGGGCACGGCGAAGAACACCTACGGGACCGGCAACTTCCTGCTGCTGAACACCGGCAAGGAGATCGTCCGCTCGGAGAACGGGCTGCTGACCACGGTGGCCTACAAGTTCGGCGACGAGGACGCGATCTACGCCCTCGAAGGCTCCATCGCGGTGACCGGCTCGGCCGTGCAGTGGCTGCGCGACCAGCTGGGCATCATCTCCGGCGCGGCGCAGAGCGAGTCGCTGGCCCGGCAGGTCGAGGACAACGGCGGGGTGTACTTCGTGCCGGCGTTCTCGGGCCTGTTCGCGCCGTACTGGCGCTCGGACGCCCGCGGCGCCATCGTCGGCCTGTCCCGCTACAACACCAACGCCCACCTGGCGCGCGCCACCCTGGAGTCGATCGCGTACCAGACCCGCGACGTCGTGGAGGCTATGGAGCAGGACTCCGGCGTGCGGCTGGACGTGCTGCGCGTGGACGGCGGCGTCACCGCCAACGAGCTGGCCATGGAGATCCAGGCCGACGTGCTCGGCGTGCCGGTGTCCAAGCCGGTCGTCGCCGAGACCACCGCGCTGGGCGCCGCCTACGCCGCCGGCCTGGCCGTCGGCTTCTGGCGCAGCACCGACGAGCTGGTCAGCAACTGGAACGAGGACAAGCGCTGGCAGCCGCGGGCCGACGAGGCCGCGCGCGCCAAGGGCTACCGCAACTGGAAGAAGGCTGTGGACCGGACGCTGAACTGGGTCGAGTTCGAGGACTGATCCACGGGTCGACCCCCGGCGGGCCTTCGGGCCCGCCCCGTCCCGCCCACCCGTAGTACTAACGGAGGAAACACCGTGCAATCCACACCCCTGGGCGCCCAATACCGGCTCGGCGCGCTCCAGCAGATGGCCGAGGAGGAGTTCGACGTCCTGGTCATCGGCGGCGGCGTGGTCGGGGCCGGGGCCGCGCTCGACGCGGCCACCCGCGGGCTGTCCGTCGCCCTGGTCGAGGCCCGGGACTGGGCCGCCGGGACGTCGAGCCGTTCCAGCAAGCTGATCCACGGCGGGCTGCGCTACCTGGAGCAGCGCGACTTCGGGCTGGTGCGCGAGGCGCTGACCGAGCGCGGCCTGCTGCTCAACCGGATCGCGCCGCACCTGGTGCGTCCGGTCCCCTTCCTGCTGCCGCTGCGGCACCGGGTATGGGAGCGCTTTTACATAGGCGCGGGCGTGATGCTGTACGACACCATGGGCGGCGCCCGCGCCCTGCCACGCCACCGGCACCTGACCAAGCGGGCGGCGCTGCGGCGCGCGCCGGCTCTGCGGTCGGACTCGTTGGTCGGCGCGATCCAGTACTACGACGCGCAGGTCGACGACGCGCGCTTCGTGATGGCGCTGGCCCGGACCGCGGCGCAGTACGGGGCGCGCGTCGCCACGCGGACCCGGGTGACCGGGCTGCTGCGCGAGGGCGGCCGGGTCACCGGTGCCGTGGTCCAGGACCTGGAAGGCGGGCGCCGCATCGAGGTCAAGGCCCGGCAGGTCGTGGCCGCGACCGGGGTCTGGACGGACGACATCCACGAGTTGGCGCAGCTGCGGGCGTCGATCTCGGTGCGGGCGTCCAAGGGCGTGCACCTGGTGGTGCCGCGCGACCGGATCGACCTGCGCACCGGGCTGATATCCCGGACCGAGAAGAGCGTGCTGTTCATCATCCCGTGGGGCCGGCACTGGCTGGTCGGCACCACGGACACCGACTGGGACCTGGACCGCGAGCACCCGGCGGCCAGCCGCGCGGACATCGAGTACCTGCTCGAACACGCCAACGCCGTCCTCGGCAAGCCGCTGACGGAGGAGGACATCGAGGGCGTGTACGTGGGCTTGCGCCCGCTGCTGTCCGGCACCGCGGACCAGACCACGAAGCTGTCGCGGGAGCACATCGTCGCCTCGGCGGCCCCCGGCCTGACGGTGGTGGCCGGCGGCAAGTACACGACGTACCGCGTGATGGCCAAGGACGTCATCGACGCGGCGGTCGAGGACCTGGACACCGCCGACGGCGCGAAGATCCCGGACTCGGTCACCGACAAGGTCCCGGTTCTCGGCGCGGAGGGCTTCGCAGCGCGCTGGAACGAGCGCGCCAGGATCGCGCGGCGCACGGGACTGCACCAGGTACGCGTGGAGCACTTGCTGCGCAGGTACGGCTCCTGCGTCGAGGAACTGCTGGAGCTGATCGCCGCCGACGCCTCGCTCGCGGAGCCGATCACGGGGGCGGACGACTACCTGCGAGTGGAGGCGGTCTACGCGGCCTCGCACGAGGGCGCACTGCACCTGGAGGACGTGCTGACGCGACGAACACGCATCTCGATCGAGACGTGGGACCGCGGCGTCGCGGCGGCACCGGAGGTCGCGGCACTGGTCGCGCCGGTCCTCGGCTGGAGCGAGGAGACGGTGCGCGAGGAGGTGGAGCGCTACCTCGCGCGGGTCGAGGCCGAACGGGCCTCGCAGTCCCGCGAGGACGACACCGACGCGGACGCGGCACGCCGCGCCGCACCGGACCTGCTCGACGTCGCGCACGGCGCCGCGGTGGATGCGGCGACGTGCGGCGCGACTGCGCCGGAGGCGCAGCGCTGAGGCGGTGGTTGGTGGCCGGTGGCCGGTGGCCGGTGAGGTCAGGGGCGCCTGGGGTTGGGCGCTTCTGGCCTGCTGGGCTGGTGCGGTGTGGCGGTGCGGCGCGCGCAGCGGGGTGGCGCTGGTGTTGTGTGATCGGTTCACGGTGCGGTTGGTCGGTGGTTTGACAGGCGATTTTTACGGCTTCGCACTGGTTTAAGAAGGATTCGCTGGGTGGCGCAGTTCGGTGGTGCGTGGCTGGGTCGCGTTGGCGGCCGTCGGCTGTGTGGGGCGTTTGAAAGTCACAACCATGGTGAAAAGCCGGCGCCTCCGGCGGGCGCTCTGCAACGGGGGGCGGTGCCGGGTCGCGTTGTCTTCCTGCGGTGCTGCTTGTGGTCGCCTTCGTCCCGGATCCCTCGTCGCTGTCGTCGCCCGGAGGGAACCAGCCCGTCCTGGCGGTGTCAAGCCGGATCACACGCTGCTGGCCACCGGCTCCGTCCGGCCTGACACCGCCAGGCCGGGCTGGTTGGCAGAGCCCGCCGACAGCGACGAGGGATCCGGGACACCACCCTTGTGGTGTGGACGGGGTCCACTTCGCGACGCACACGCGGCGGTGAGTTCGCAGGCATGAGGCGCGGGAACCTCTTCCCACAGGTGGGGTGTCCCGGATCCCTCGTCGCTGTCGGCGGTGCTTGCACAATCATTGCGGACTGGCGGTGTCCGGCCGGGCGTTTCGGCACCACAGCGGCAGCGATCCGGCTGGACACCGCCAGGCCGCGATGATTCCCTCCGGGCGACGACAGCGACGAGGGATCCGGGACAAAGGCGACCACAAGCAACGGCCGCCAGCAGACAACGCAGCCCAGCCCCGCCCCCCGTTGCAGAGCGCCCGCCGGAGGCGCCGGCTCTTCACCATGATCTTGACTTTCAGACGCTCCACACAACCGCCGGCCGCCAGCGCAGCCCACGGCACCCCACCGAACTGCGCCACCCAGCGGATCCTTCTTAAACCAGCGCGAAGCCGTAAGGGCTTGCAGAGGTTTAACTGTGGGTTTGGATCTGTGGTGGTGGGTTGGTGTCGGAGGCTGTGGCGTAGAGGTGTAGGTCTGTCAGGGTTCGTAGTTGTGTCTCGGCAGGTTGTGGGCTGCGCCCG
>Ga0207671_10000810_pt1 | contig 39510 bp, 28 predicted proteins | sample KBSC24metaG_FD_184352 | JGI IMG/M metagenome (GOLD analysis project Ga0207671, IMG submission 184352) | Corn rhizosphere microbial communities from Kellogg Biological Station, Michigan, USA - KBS C2-4 metaG (SPAdes) (version 2) | ecosystem: Host-associated > Plants > Roots > Rhizosphere > Soil...
AAAACACCTTTCTAATCTATTATTAGCAGCGTTAATTGGCTGCAGTTTCACAGTTACGGCTCAAACAGTGGCCTCAACTCCACCGATGGGCTGGAACAGCTATAATTGTTTCGGTTCCGCCGTGCACGAAGATGAAGTAAAAGCTAATGCAACTTACATGGCTGCCCATCTTAAAAATCTTGGCTGGCAATATGTTGTGGTAGATTTCCTTTGGTCGTACGACAATCCTGCGGGCAGCAACATCGGCAACCCGTTTCAAAAAAGGCTCGACGATGGCTCATATATTCCCTGGCTTACCATGGATAAATGGGGCCGGTTAACGCCACAGCCTAATAAATTTCCATCAGCTTTTGGCGGCAGGGGATTTAAGCCCCTTGCGGCCTACGTACATTCGCTGGGCCTGAAGTTCGGCATACATGTTATGCGTGGCATACCGAGGCAGGCTGTTTGGAGTAAATCGCCTGTTTGGGGCGCGAAAGGTATAACTGCTGATATGATTGCCGACACCTCATCAACTTGCCCGTGGATGAACCACATGTATGGGTTAGATATGAAAAAGCCGGGCGCGCAGGCTTACCTCAATTCAATCTTAAACCTGTACGCCTCATGGGGTGTGGATTTTATTAAGGTTGATGATATTGCAAGACCCTATCGTAACGAAGAAATTGAAGGATACAAAAAGGCGATACAGCAATGCGGCAGGCCGGTGGTGTTGAGCATCTCTCCGGGAGAGACGCCGGTTAGCGAGGCGGAGCATGTTAAACAAAACGCCAACATGTGGCGCATGGCCGATGATTTTTGGGACGACTGGCAGCAGGTGCTCCACATGTTTAAGTATGCAAAAGCCTGGGAAGGGCAAGGCGGCGCCGGGCACTGGCCTGATTGCGATATGCTGCAGATTGGCAAGCTTTCTAAACGCGGCCCGGTTGGCCCGGAGCGTTATAGCCGTTTTAGCGAAGATGAGTTGTATACGCACATGACTTTTTGGTGCATTTACAAATCTCCTTTAATGATGGGCGGCAACATGCCGGAAAACAGGCCTATCGATTTAAAGCTGCTTAGTAATAACGAAGTTTTGCAGGTAAATCAGCATGGGCAGAATCCAAGACGATTGTATCTTAAAGATGACGACAGCATGGTTTGGTATTCCACCATACCCGGCTCGAAAGATATTTATGTAGGGCTGTTTAATTTATCAGGCACCGCCAATACGATAAAGGTTGATTTTGCATCGGTTGGGTTGAAGGGACGGATAATAGTTAGAGACCTTTGGAAAAAGCAAAATGTCGGCGTTTACCAAAATGATTATCAGCAAACGATAAACAAGCATGGGGCGGTATTGTTGAGATTGTCGACAAGGTAATATTTACCTTCGCTTATGCAAAATGCCACTATAGCGATGGGGCTAAAATCATGTATGTTTGCGACCTGTCCTGATGACGTAGGGCGATGCCCTGCGCTGACGGACGTATCCCTTTGAGGGAAAGAATTGCTGCATAGAAGCAACTTTTTTAATACCCTGAAAGGGTTACATTTGTCAGCGATGGGTAACACCCATCGCGAAAACGGCTGACAAAACCGCATTAGAACACTTTAAAACCAGTCGCTGTGAAAAGCTCACGAAAATCTTTATTGCTCAACAATTATATCTATGAAGCATCACAATAAACTAATTTTATTACTGGCGATATGTACCCCCTTCCGCTCCTTCTCCCAGGATAATTTAAAGCTATGGTATAAAAAGCCCGCCAGTAAATGGACGGAAGCACTGCCTGTGGGCAATGGCAGGCTTGGTGCGATGGTTTTTGGCCGCGTTAACAAGGAGTTGATACAGCTGAACGAGGCTACATTTTGGACAGGCGGCCCCGTGCGGACCAACGTTAATCCGGGGGCTTATGCCAATTTACAGCTGGCCAGGGAAGCTTTATTTAAAAACCAGGATTATGCCGCCGCTTACAACTATGCAAAAGGCATGCAAGGCTATTATTCCGAATCGTACCTGCCGCTGGGGGATTTAACCATCAATCAGGATTTGAAAGATACCGTAGCTACAGCTTACTTTCGTGATTTAAATATTAAAGATGCCATCTCTACCACCCGGTTTACCGTTGGCGGCGTTGAATATACACGGCAGGTTATCAGTTCGGCTCCTGACCAGGTAATAGTTATCCATTTAACCGCCAGCAAAAAAGGTGCGTTGAGTTTTAAAATAGGTGCAACAAGCCAATTAAGGTTTAAAACGAATGCAGTAAGCACGAAAGAGATTATGCTGACGGGCCGCGCGCCGGCACATATTGAGCCAAACTACGTAAATAAGCCAAACCCAATAACATGGGATGACAGCGCCGGTTGCCGTGGAATGCGGTTTGCGATAATGCTAAAAGCAAAAAGCACTGACGGCGCGATAGCTGCCGATACCACAGGCATTGACGTGGCCAACGCCACTGATGTAATTATTTATCTCTCGGCGGCAACCAGCTTTAACGGATTCGATAAATGCCCGCTGTCCGATGGGAAGAACGAAAAACTGATAGCAGGCAACTATTTAGAAAAGGCTTCTGCTAAAAGCTGGCAAACATTGTTAGCCGCTCACCAGGCGGACTATCATCACTACTTCAGCAGGGTTTCCTTCAACCTGGCCAAACCGGTAAATAACAGCAACGCATCGCTCCCAACTGATGAACGCTTAGTTGGCTATACCGGTGGCGCAAAAGACCCGGGCTTGGAAACCTTATATTTTCAATACGGGCGTTACCTGCTGATATCAAGCTCACGTACCAAAGGCGTACCTGCCAACCTGCAGGGAATCTGGAACAAAGAGCTGCAACCGCCATGGAGCTCCAACTACACCACGAATATTAACGTGCAGATGAATTACTGGCCGGCCGAAGAAGCCAACCTTTCTGAGATGCATCAACCCTTACTCTCTTTCATCAAAAATCTTTCGGTTACCGGAAAGGTTACGGCAAAGGAGTTTTACCACCTGAACGGCTGGGCGGTTCACCATAACAGCGATATATGGGGATTATCAAACCCCGTGGGCGATAAAGGCAACGGCGACCCAACCTGGGCCAACTGGACAATGGGCTCGCCATGGCTGTCGCAGCACTTGTGGTGGCATTACCAGTTTACAAAAGACAAAAACTATTTGAGGAACTTCGCCTATCCCCTGATGAAGGGCGCGGCTCAGTTTTGTATCGGCTGGCTGGTACAGGATAAGGACGGCTACCTGGTAACTGCACCGTCCGTATCGCCGGAGAATGCTTTTTTTGATGATAATGGCAAAAGGGCAAGCGTTTCGATAGCCACCACCATGGATATGTCCATCATCCGCGATTTGTTTGCTAACTTAATAGCAGCATCGAACGAGTTAGGCGAGGACAAAGCTTTCCGCGATACCATCATCGCCAAGCAGTCAAAATTATACCCATTCCATATTGGCAAAAAAGGAAATCTGCAGGAATGGTATAAAGATTGGGAAGACCCGGAACCGCATCACAGGCACGTGTCGCACCTGTTTGGGCTATATCCCGGCAACCAGATATCGCCGGTAACTACGCCGGTACTGGCCGATGCCGCTAAAAAGACACTGGAATTACGCGGCGACGAAGGAACCGGCTGGAGCCTTGCCTGGAAAATAAACTTCTGGGCGCGACTGCTGGATGGCAATCACAGCTACAAAATGATACGCGACCTGCTACGTGTTACCGACCAGCCCGGCACCAATTACCAGGGCGGCGGCGGCGCATATATCAATTTGTTTGATGCCCATCCCCCATTCCAGATTGACGGCAACTTTGGTGGATTGGCCGGAATGATTGAAATGCTGCTGCAAAGCCAGAATAACGAAATAGCCTTATTGCCTGCCCTGCCCGATGCATGGGCTGATGGACAAATCTCCGGCTTAAAAGCACGGGGTAATTTTGAGATAAGTATGAGCTGGAAAAATAAAAGGATAACCAAAGCCAGTGTGCTGGCAATAGCTGGCGGTCCTTGTTCTATCCGTACGCCACAGCCGGTTATAGTGGCAGGCATATCGGCCAAATCTAAAAAAACCGATAATGGCTATGTGATCAGCTTTGCTACAAAAAAGGGAATGAAATATACAATCACGGCTGCGGCGGATTAATTAGTGGGTTAACAAAATGGGAGATTTAAAACAAACCTCGAGAAGGGATTTCATCAAACAGTCTTCATTATTGGGGGTTGCCGCCATTGCAGTTCCGGCAGATTTAAATGCAGCAGCCACAAGTCCGGATACAGTAGGCGGCGATAATTGCACGTTTTTATTCCAGGGCGATTCGATAACTGACGGCAACAGGACCCGGAATAACGACTGGAACCATGTAATGGGCCATGGTTATGCTTATTTAATTGCATCGAGGCTTTGGTTTGATTTCCCTGTGAAAAAGTTTCATTTCTTCAACCGTGGGATAAGCGGCAACAAGGTAACTGACCTGGCACAGCGCTGGCAACCGGATACCCTTGACATAAAACCAAATGTGCTGAGTATTTTGGTTGGTATTAATGATGTGGACGCAGTCGTACACGGAAATAAGGATTTCACAGCAGCCAGCTACGAAAACGACTACCGGGCACTGTTAACACAAACCAAACAATCGCTGCCGGAAGTTCAGCTGGTTATTTGCGAACCATTTATATTACCCGTTGGCCGTGTAAAAGACAATTGGGCTGAATTTGAGCGGGAGACATCAGCCCGCCGGAAAACGGCAAAAGACCTTGCGACTGAATTTGATGCGATTTTTGTGCCGCTGCAGGATACTTTTAACCAGGCACTAAAAAGAGCACCCGCCGATTATTGGATTTGGGATGGCATACATCCCATGCCGGGAGGCCATGAACTTATTGCGAGGGAATGGATAAAGCAAGTGGGCAAGAAACTAAAATTTGTTAAAACGGATATACGATAATATATCATCTACCTAAAATGAAAAGCATATTTAAAAGCACCTGTTATTTACTTGCTACCTTATTTACCTGCGTTATACTTGTGGGTGCGGGCGAAAAAAGCTATGCCCAAGGCAGTTTCATCAAAAACCCTATTGTTAACGGTTATTACGCCGACCCCACCATTATTAAAGATGGGGACACTTATTATATATACGCAACTATAGACCCATGGGGCGCCGAAGAACTGGGTGTACTGGAAACAAAGGATTTTAAAACATTCGCGGTAAAACATATCAACTGGCCTACCAAAAAGCAATGTACCAGCCCAACTTCGGGCGATTCTATGGTGTGGGCGCCATCTATCAGGAAAGCAGCAAATGGTAAATTTTATTTGTATGTGGCCGTTGGCAGCGAGTTGTGGGTTGGCGCAAGCGATAAGCCGCTTGGCCCGTGGAAAAATGCCAAGGCTGATAATACACCGCTGGTATCCGCAAAAGATTACCCGCAGGTTCACAACATCGACCCTGATTGTTTTATAGATGATGACGGGCAGGCCTATTTATACTGGGGCTCGGGCTTTAACTGGGTTAACGGGCATTGTATGGCCGTTAAACTAAAAAAGGACATGGTTACTTTTGACGGCAAGCCCGTTGACATTACCCCGCCTCATTATTTTGAAGCCCCGCATATGGTAAAACGAAAAGGCTTATACTACCTGATGTATTCGTACGGTAAGGCAATTGACGCCACTTACCAGGTAAGGTATTCGGTCAGTAAGACACCTTTCGGCCCATGGATAGAAGGCAAGTATGACCCTATTATTTCATCATCGGCAGACAGTACAATCATAGGCCCTGGCCACCATACCGTGTTTAAGGAAAAGGGGCAATACTATATCCTATATCACCGTATCCATCCTCAAAAAGAAAAATATGTTTTGAGGGAGTTGTGCCTGGACAGTATGAAATTCGACCATGAAGGAAACATTTTGAAAGTTAATTCAACCGGCATAAACAACCTCACGCTGACCTCGCATTAACAAAAATTCGGGTACTCCATACCCTTTGTGTTATTATACCGCAACGTGGTATTATTTTAACATTACTATCGGGAATAATTTCCAGACAGGCGTACGCTGCCCGTATTTTTGCCATAAAATCATAATAAATATTTAATAATCAATTACTTATTCCCAGATTAACATTTGTGACATAATCGTTAACATTTGTGTTACAGGCGACACTTTAAGGCCGATAAATTTACTTTATTGAATAGCACCCTCTCCGGTTTACATACGGAGCCGCTATTCAGTACAAACCAATTTCAACCTTACAATAAAAAGTTATGATTAAAAAACTACAAATTAAAAATGTTGTAGCAATAATCGGATTAAGCTTATCGCTGCTGGTGATGAGCCTGTCTGGTTATGCACAAAGCGGAAAGGTTACCGGTACAGTTACCGACGGTAGCAACGGAACTCCATTACCCGGAGTAACCGTTAAAGTCAAGGGTACCCAGGCAACCTCCATTACCGACATTAATGGCGCTTACTCTATCAATGCACCCGCAAACGGTACCTTACAGTTCAGCTACCTCGGTTTCCTTACCTACGAGGTGGCTGTAAACGGCAATTCGGTGGTGAATGCCAGGCTTGCAAACGACACCCGCAGCCTGTCTGAAGTGGTTGTGGTTGGTTACGGTACGTCTACCCGTAAAGACCTTACCGGTTCGGTAGCCTCGGTTAATGCGGCAACAATCGCAAAAGTTCCGGTTACATCGCTTGAGCAGGCTTTACAAGGCCGAGCGGCAGGTGTACAGGTAACCAACAACGACGGCGCTCCGGGCGCCAACGTGAGCGTGCTGATTCGCGGTATTGGTAGTTTGGCCAGCTATGGCAACGGACCGTTGTACGTAGTTGACGGTTACGCTACCAGCGGAGGTATCAATAACATCAACCCGAGCGATATCGAATCGATTGACGTGTTGAAAGATGCATCGGCCACAGCTATTTATGGTGTTCGTGCAGCAAACGGTGTGGTTATTGTTACCACTAAAAAAGGCAAGAAAGATGGCGTACAGGTTGACGTAACCGCTTATACCGCCTTCCAGGGCAGGCCGAAAGAATATAAGGTACTTAATGCACAGCAATTTGCCACCCTGGCCAATGATGTTGCGGCAAACTCAAACGGAAACTTCCAGACATTTGATGCCTGGAAAGACCCTGCTTCGCTTACCAATGTGGACTGGCAAAATGCGATGTACCGCACTGGTATCACACAAAACTACAGTGTTGCCTTGCGCGGCGGTACCGACAAGGTACAGTCGGCCACATCAATTAGCTACTACGACCAAAAGGGCATTGTACTTGGTTCCTATTTTAAAAGGGTAACCTTGGGCAATAACTCAGACTACCAGCCTGTTAAATGGTTAAAATCATCAACCAGCGTTAAATATAGCTACCAGGATTCAAATAATCCATTCGGTACAGGGTCGCTGGTTCAGCTGTCTGAACTTCCGCCAACGCTTGATGGCGGTAACAAGTTTACCAATCAGCCATCAGACGGTAAAGGGAATTATGGTTTCTACAACCCAATTTACACCTATGTAGCCAAATACAGCAATCCTGTTAACACTGTGAGTAACGACAGGTACCAGAACATTACCAACTATTTACTCGCCAATACATCGCTGGAAGCACAGGTAATTGACGGCCTGAAGATTAAAACATTTGTAGGCATCAACCTTACAACATTCACAGGCTCTTTCTTCCAGCCCGAAGATGATCGCCTGGTTCAGCAATATGGCAGCCAGGCAGGCGCCAGCCAAAACGCTTTTTATAACCAGCATCTAAACCAAACATTTGAGTGGCTGTGGGAAAACACCATATCATACAATAAAACTTTCGGCAAACATGGCATCAACTTCGTTGGTGGCGTTTCTGAACAGAAAAACACCTGGAATGGTATGGGCGGCAGCGGTATCCCGCCGAACAGCATCATCCGCGATTTATCGCAGGTTACTAACCTGCAGCTGGATGCCAACAACCCGGTTGGTTCAAACACAGGTAACGGCCAGAATATTTACTCTTTCGAATCGCAATTTGCAAGGTTAACTTATAAGTTCGACGATAAATACTTCATCAATGGTACTGTTCGCCGTGATGGTTCATCTAAGTTTGATGAAGGCCATCAATACGGTGTATTCCCCTCAGGTTCGGTAGCATGGCGTGCCAAACAGGAAGATTTCCTGAAAGATACACCCTGGCTTGACGATTTGAAGATAAGGGGCAGCTACGGTGAAGTTGGTAACCAGGGGTCGATTAACCCTTTTCAGTACGATGCGTTATACTCAACCGGTTTACCTGCAGCCAGCAGCGGCAACCTTGGGTATCCGTTCAACAAAATCTACCAAAAAGGTACTGCATCAACCCAGCCGCCAAACCCAAGTTTGAAATGGGAAACTGATTACATTACCGATATCGGCGCAGACCTTGCCTTTATGCATGGCGATTTAACCATCACCGCTGATTGGTTCAACCGTAAATCAAAAGACTTCCTGTTATTATTGGCAGCACCTGCACAATCAGGCTATAACTACATTACCCGCAACGTGGGCAGCATGCAGAACAAGGGCTTCGAATTTGCAGCGAACTATAACCACACCATCAGCAGCGACCTGAAATACGGCATTGGCTTAACTTTTACCACGGTTAGCAACAAGTTAACCAGCATCACTTCCGGAACCGACTTTGTAACCAACTTTGGTGGTTTGAGCGTGCAGGGTATAGGATGGTCGACCTTTACCGAAACCCACGTAGGGCAACCAGTGGGTGAGTTTTATGGTTATAAATCATTGGGCATATTTCAATCACAGGCACAAATAGATGCATTAAACGCCTCAGCACAGGCAAAAGGCAAAGGTTTTTACCAAAGAACAGTAACCAAACCAGGCGACCGTTATTTTGCTGATACAAATGGCGACGGCGGCGTTGACGCTACTGACCAGACCAGCCTCGGCAGCCCGCTTCCTAAATTTTACGGCGGCATCAACCTGGACCTAACCTATAAAGCATTTGATTTCAATGCGTACTTCTATGGTGTGTATGGTAATAAGATATTGAACTATACGGAAAGTGCTATGGAAAGCTTCCAGAACCGCGGTTTCGTAGGCGTACAGAACGTTAGTGCAGACTATTACCAAAACCGCTGGACAACAAGCAACCCATCAAACACTTACGCAAGGGCTACATCGAATGACGACGCTATCGGCAGTAACCTGCCATCGAGCGCATGGATTCAGAACGGCAGCTTCCTGAAGCTTAAAAACTTTACAGTTGGCTACACACTGCCTTCGAACATAGCCAACAGCTTATTCCTGAACAAACTGAGAATATATTTATCAACTCAGAACCTGTTTACAATAACCGGCTACAAAGGCCTGGACCCTGAAATTGGTATTCAAGGGGGCAACGCAACCCAAAATGGTATAGACAACGGTACTTATCCTTCATCTAAATTTTATACCATCGGCATTAACGTTACCCTTAAATAATTGAACGATAAAAAATTAAAGATATGAATATGAAAAAATTAAGTATCATTCTTATAGCTGTCTCTGCGGTGCTGATGTTCCCGCTGAGCTGCAAGAAGGACTTTTTAAAGCAAACGAATACCTTTTCGTCCACGGCGGATGCTACTTTCCAGAAGCCGCAGGATGTGGTAAACCTGGTAAACAGTATATATGATACCTACCAAAACGCCGACTTGCTGAAGAAATCGATTTGGTATTATGCCAACTTCCTTACCCACGACTGGTTTAACAACGGCGCGGACATTGTTTGGAACTATTATGCAATCCCATCGGATTTTGGCGCGTTGCCTGCTTTCTGGAACAATGCATACATCGGTGTAGCGCGTGCAAATGCATCTTTCGCAATTATAGCAAATGCACAAAAAAAGGGTGTAATTACACAGGCGCTTGCCGACCGTTTGACCGGTGAAGCTTATTTTTTACGCGGAATGACCTACTACTACCTTGCAGGCACCTTTGGTGGCGTTCCGTTAGAATTGAATGCCATCACCACAGGTTTAACCCCACGGGCCAGCCAGGACGATGTGTTTAAGCAGGTGGTATCGGATATGAAACAAGCCGAAACCTTATTGTTATCAAAAACAACCCTGCCCACCAGCGAATTAGGCAGGGCCACTAAAGGCGCGGCTTACGGCTTTGAGGGCGCTGCGCAGATGTGGCTGAAAGATTACGCTGCTGCACTTGCTGCATTTAACAATACAGAGCTTACCAGCAACTATCACCTGATGCCAAACTTTGTAGATGTAGGCGAATTTGACCACCAGAATAATGACGAGTCGCTTTTTGAGATCCAGTTTGAAATTAGCGGTTCGCAAAGCTGGGACGGCGGCTGGCAAGCAGGTGGTGAAGTTGCCTGGATTGACGACTTTAGCTGGCCACAGGAAATAAGCGGTTTTGGTTATGATTACGGCAACCCAGGTCTGTGGTATTCATACCAGCCCGGTGATTTACGCAAGGCAGTTACCATTATAGGCCCTGGTGACGAAAACAAGAGCCCGGGCATAATTGCCAAATGGGGTGGTATAAAAGGCTACGCTGTTGTACAGTCGGGCTTTGCAGCCGGCAGTGCGACATATACAGGTGATGACGGTAAAATCATTAATACCTGTGGTACATTATTGCACCCATGGTATGGCACCGATGGTACGCCCCGTTCTGGCTACTATTGCGCAAAAAAATGGAGGGACCCCAACCTTACAGGTGCTAACGGCAACTCGACTATCTTCGGTTCGCAAAACCAGATATTGCTGCGCTATTCAGAAATTCTGCTTGACCGCGCTGAATGTAAAGTACGTACAGGCGATATCCCCGGCGCCATGGCCGACCTTAAATTGGTGCGCGACCGTGCCTTTGGCGGCACTGCCCCTGCTGTTATGCAGGATGGCGCCCGTGTTGACGGCAGCCCTGCAGCCCCGATAACCGACCCATTGCAGATGGTATTGAGCGAATACAGGCACGAGCTGACTGCAGAGTTTTCATTGATGTATGACTTACGGAGGGCTGGCCCGGGCGTGGCAGCGCAATTTATTCATAATGCATACAATACGTCAGCAGCCGCAAATAACAATATAAACCAGGTTATATATCCTTACGGACCAACACATGATGGTAAAACACATGGTGTATGGCTAAACGACTTGCCGGCAGGACGCGATATATTGCCGATTCCGCAAAGCGCTATAGGTTTGAACCCGAACCTGAAACAAAATCCGGGTTATTAATACGAACAAAAGTCTTGTTTAATAAATGAGAGTTGATTAATAATTAGTTATCTTGGTTTGGCTATCTCCAATTGGGGATAGCCTTTTTTGCTTACGCCTGCTTAAAAAACAGGTGCAGTACTTTACCGTAAGTTCAAAATCCCATATGAATAAATTCTACTTTGCCGCGTTTGCTTGTTTTTCGGCATGCATATTCTCGTGCAAAAAGCATAACACGCTGTTTGACAGGATACCCTCATCGCATTCAAATATCCATTTCAATAACCTGGTAATGGAGTCGGATTCTATTAATCCGCTCGACCTGGTAAACGTTTATAACGGCGGTGGTATTGGCGTTGGCGATTTTAATAACGATGGCTTACAAGATATTTATTTTACGGGCAACATGGTTTCCAGCAAGCTGTATCTCAATAAAGGAGATTTCCAGTTTGAGGATATTACGGATAAGGCCGGTGTAGGCGGCATGGGGCGCTGGGCGCGTGGCGTGGCAGTAGTTGATATTAACAATGACGGCCTGCCCGACATTTATATATGCAATACCATATATAAAGATTCGTTACGAAGGAGAAACATACTTTACATTAACCAGGGGCCCGATAAAGACGGCATCCCCCATTTTAAAGACATGGCTGCCGAATATGGCCTGCAATCAGGCACAGAATCGACCATGGCGAGCTTTTTTGATTATGATAACGATGGTGACCTGGATATGTATCTATCGGTTAACAATGCCAGCGCCAGCTACAATCCGAGTCTTTTTGGTTCGAAGAATGCCACCGGCCCGGAGTTGCTTACCGGGCGCCTGTACCGGAATGATTGGGATGCAAAATTGAACCACCCGGTATTTCATGATGTTTCTAAACAGGCAGGCATTACCTATAGCGGCTACAGTCACGCTGCAACTACCGTAGATTTTAACGGCGATGGATGGAAAGATATTTATGTATCGAATGACTTTGTGGGTAACAATGTGCTTTACATCAACAATCACGACGGTACTTTTACCAACCGCTCAAAAGAATATTTTAAGCATACCTCCTTAAATTCGATGGGCCAGGATGTGGTGGATATTAATAACGACGGACTGCCCGATGTAATTGAGCTGGATATGAACCCGCCGGACAATTACCGCAAAAAAATGATGATGACGGCTAACAGCTACCAGACCTTCCAGAGCTTTGATTTTTACGATTATCAATACCAATACGTACGCAATACGCTGCAAATTAACCAGGGGCCGAAGCTGGGGCAACTAGGCCGCATCGGCGGCCCGGCTTTCAGCGAAACGGCCTTTTTAAATGGCATTTCGCAAACTGACTGGAGCTGGACACCCGTAGTGACCGATTTTAATAATGATGGCTACCGCGATATCGTTATCACTAACGGCTACCGCAAGGATGTATCTGACCACGATTTTATGATTTACCGTAAGGATGCGTATGCCGTAACATCTAAACAAAAGGTACTTGAACAGATACCGGAAGTTAAGCTGCATAACTACGCCTACCTGAATAGCGGCAACATGACGTTTGAAGACGTCAGCAAAAACTGGGGTCTGGACCTTCCCACCTTCTCTAACGGTGCTGTTTATGCGGATTTGGATAACGACGGCGCCATGGATATGATCATCAGCAATATCGATGACGAGGCGCTGGTATATCGCAACACTTCACGAGACGACGAAAAAACTAAAGGAAACACCCATTACCTGCAGGTAACTTTTAAAGGCGGTAAGCAAAATGTGAACGGCTTCGGCGCGTTGGTGGATATTTATTACGATAAAGACAAACACCAGAACTTTGAAAACGACCCCTACCGCGGCTACCTGTCGTCCATGCAGGCTATTGCGCACTTCGGTTTGGGTAAGATAAATACCGTAGATTCCGTAGTGGTAAAATGGCCGGGAGGCAAAAAACAAACCTTACTAAATGTAAAGGCCGACCAAAAGTTAAAAGTAAATATTACCGATGCAAAAAGCGGGTATTCTATAAAATCGCCCACAACTGCTTTTAATGCATGGTTTAAAGAGGTAACCGACTCGCTGGGCATCCGTTACCAAAACAAAAAAGCCGACTTTGTAGATTTTAATATACAAAAGCTATTGCCGCACAAATTTTCGGAATACACCCCCGCCCTTGCGGTTGGCGATATAGATGGCAACGGGCTTGACGATTTAATTATCGGTGGGGACAATAACATACAGGCACAGGTATTTCTGCAGCTGGCCGACGGCAAGTTCAAACAACGTGATTTACTTCCCACCAAAAGCGACCCATACAAGCACGTTACCGATGAAGGCCTGTTGCTTTTTGATGCCAATGGCGACGGTAAACCGGACTTATATGCCGCCAGCGGTGGTTACGAGGATGCACCAAACAGCCCAACTTACCAGGACAGGCTTTACATTAACGACGGCAAAGGGAATTTTGCGCTCGCCAGCGATGCCCTTCCCTCTAATTTCACCAGTAAACTATGCGTGAAGGCATGCGATTATAACAAAGACGGCAAGCTTGATTTATTCATATCCGGCCGCGTTGACCCATGGCACTATCCAAAGCCGGTATCGAGTATTATCTTGAGAAATGACAGCAAGGACGGCCGCGCTAAATTCACCGATGTTACAGCGCAGGTTGCTCCTGCCCTGATTAATGCCGGCCTGGTTTGCGATGCCCTATTTACCGACTTTGACAACGACGGCTGGCCCGACCTGATTTTAGCCGGCGAATGGATGCCGGTTACTTTCCTGAAAAATGACCATGGTAAATTTGCAAATGTTACTGCCACTACAGGCGTGAGCGATAAGCTGGGCTGGTGGAATTCAATCACCGGCGGCGATTTCAGGCATACCGGTCGCACGGATTATATTGTGGGTAACGTTGGGCTAAATACGCTGTTTAAAGCCACAGACCAATACCCTGTTTATGTTACCGCAGGGGACTTCGACAAGAACGGCGCTTACGATGCTATACCCTCATTCTTTATTGCCGACCAGGAAGGCGGGCAAAAGAAAGAGTTCCCGGTGCAAGGCCGCGAAGACCTTAACAAACAAATGATAAGCCTGAAGAAAAAATTCACCAACTATAAGTCTTTCGCAACAGCAACGATGGATGATATTTTATCGCCGGAGCAAAAAAAGATGGCGCAAAAGGTAAGAGCTAATACGTTACAGTCGTGCTTTTTGCGGAACGACGGGAATGGCAAATTCACCTTGATTCCGCTGCCGATAGAAGCCCAGGTATCTGCGTTGGACGGTATGGAAACCGGTGATTTTGACGGAGATGGTAATCTTGATATAGTCCTGAGTGGCAACGACTATGGCACCGATGTTAGCATAGGCCGTTACGATGCCTTCAATGGGTTGATGCTTAAAGGAGATGGCAAAGGCAACTTTAAGCCCTTGAGTATTTTGCAAAGCGGTATTTATATCCCCGGAAATGGCAAAGCGTTGGTTAAGCTTAGGGATAAGAGCGGGAATATTTTGTTAGCGGCCAGTCAGCATAAGGATTCGCTTAAGGTTTTCAAATTAAACAAGCCGGCTAAAACTATAGCTGCAAAACCGGGCGATGCTTATGCAATTATCAAATACAAAAACGGCAACACCCAAAAGCAGGAGTTTTATTATGGCTCGTCGTTTCTATCGCAATCAGGAAGGTTTATTAAGGTGGATGATGATATGGCTGGCGTGGTTATTTATGATGATAAGGGGCAGGCAAGAACGGTAAAATAGGATATCTTGCACTTACACAGAGCGCTGTCCATGCATATTCGAAACCTGTCCTGGTGATGCAGGGCGTTGCCCTGTGCTGACAGGTGGAACACTTACAGGGTTCTCAAATTAAGATTAATCCTACGTAAAAGGACGAACAAAATACCCCGAAGGGGTTACATCTGTCAGCGATGGGTAACACCCATCGTGAAACCGTGACAGCAACAAAAACGGAGATAAATTTAAAGCATCATTAGCATTGATGTTCTCCAGCCGGTAAATCAATATCGCCGTCTTTCGTGAAGGTTATCACCGCATACCATCATTTAAACACTAATTCATATATTTACGCAGCGCTTATCACAAAGGCCTGAATAATCCGTTTGTGACAGCATCAATATAGAATTTAGGTGCAATTAAACTTGAAACAGTATTTTGTTTGGGCGATAGTTTTGGTCGCCATAGCCTCCTGTAAAAACTCGTCTACCACGTCCCTGGCGCCTGCGCGCGCAGAATTTGGGGATGCCGATACCTCGACGCTGGCCCTAAGCAAGCCCAAAAAGCTGAACTGGGCAGCCATAAAGGCAGTTACGGCCAGCCCTACCGTACAAAGCCTCGACATCAGTAAATTATCGGCAAACCATTTCGATTCCGTTGATTTCAGACCGTTTACCAAACCTGTAACTGAGGCATCATTCAATATCAATTCGTTGCAGGCCAACAATTTTGATATAGAGAAATTATCTATCCAGCCGTTAAATTTTAAGGATTTTATACTGCCGGAGCCAAAGCTTATCCGTTCTGTGCTGGCACGCACCAAAAATTCAAGCCAGCTGATTTATGAGCTGAGCGAAATACCTGAACTGGCATCGGCAGGCATCTCTTACTTGTTTAAAGACAAAGACGGCTTTTTGTGGATTGCCACTTTCCGGGCATTGTACCGTTACGATGGTGAAAACCTGCAGCAGTTTGTAGCCGGACCAATGGAAAACGGCACATCCGCCATACTGCAGGACAAGCAGGGCCGCATCTGGGTGAGCGAATACAACGGCGGCATCCAAGTGCTTGATATTAAAGCAGGGATACTGAAAAAGCTTAAAGTAAGCGGCGGCCTTAAAAGCAACAAGGTGTTCGGCATGATGCTGGACGATGAGCAGCGCGTATGGGTGAGCTATAACAAAGGAGGCGTAGATATTATCGACGTCAGGAATAAAACCGTTAAGCTTTTAGATAAAGAGAACGGCCTGTATACCAAAGCAACTACCATACCCGCCGTGCAGGGTAACGATGGCAATATCTACATACCCACCTTTGGCGAAGGCCTGAATATCATCGACCTGAAAAATAAAAAGATAAAACATGCTGTCAGGGAAAACGGACTTTCGTCAGACTCATTAATTTCGATGATGAGCGACCATGAGGGCAAACTACTGATTGGTTACGCCAGCGGCGTGGTGGATGCCGTAGACATCAATAAAAATAAAATCCAGTCGATTAAGGAGGTGGCCCAGCGTAATGCGGCAGCTGTAAATCTTTTTGAAGATAGTAAAAACCGTATTTGGGTGGGCACCAACAAGGGAGTACAGGTACTGGACCCCTCAGCCCGCCTTACGCGAATCCTTACTACAGCCGATGGCATTGTCAGCTCGTTTATACATAAGATAGTTGAAGACAATTCCGGCACGATGTGGATAGGCGCCAATGACGGGCTGAATTTAACGCCGAACAACAAAATTTTACAGGAACATATCGGCAAGGGGCGTATCACCACGGTTTACCAGGATGCAAACGGCTTGATATGGCGTGGCAGCGAGCGCGGGCTTGACATTGTCGACCTTAAAAACCGCACAACGCGGCACTTAGGCAGGGCACAGGGCCTTGGGCACGATAGCATACAAACCATCAGCGGGCTTAACCGGAAGGTTTTTGTGTGTACCAATGATGGCTTTGATATCATCGACCCTGATGGCAAAACTATATCACATATAGACCACAACCGCGGCCTGGTTAGCAGAACGATAGTATCTGTTATGGTTGATAAATCAGGCAGGATATGGCTCGGCGGCGACAGCGGTATTGATGTGTACGATGCGGCTGCCAAAACGGTAAAACACCTCGGAAGAGATGAGGGTTTAAGCGATGAGCATTTTATAGACGACATAAAGAGTGACACCGAAGGCAGTACCTGGATTTCGACAAGAGAAACCGGTGTAAATAAGATCGATGCTAATTTACAGTACATCTGGGGCCTGGATATAGATAATGGCCTCAAGATATTACTTCCGGACGACAAGGATAATATGTGGATAGGAACACCGAAAGGGCTGCACGTTGTAGAATCTAAAAATAACCGGTTAATATCGTTTTCGTTGACTGGGATAACATCGCTCGCAAAACACAATGGGCAGGTATTTGCCGGCACAAACAATGGAATTCTAAATATTTCTTCATACAGGAATGATTCGAAAGGTTGGCGACTTAAATCGTTTGGGCAGCTATACGGGGTTGTAAAGACGCAAAGAGGAACATCGTTCACCAATATTTTTACCAATAACGGCCTTTATTGCTGGGGCGATGATGGTTTAACATTCCTCAACCTGCCTGAAAATGACGAATATATGCTGCCCGTTGCCATTACAGGCATCAGTATTATGGATGAGCCGAAGTATTTTATAGATGGCCAGCAATATGATACCCGGGGCCGTGATACCTTGCGGGAACGGGACGACACGTTGATAGCGGTAAAGAAAAAAACCGCGAAAACCTCGATATCACTTAGCGATCCATTGAAAAAAGCGTCTGTTTGGAACGGCGTTATAGGCCCATATAATTTACCGTTGAACCTGGAATTACCGCATGACGAAAGCTTTATACAGTTCCATTTCAACAACATGAACTTAAATCATCGCGATACTACCTGGTACCGGTATATATTGCATGGCGCAGAAAAAGAGCCTCACGAGGTAGTTAATGCTACAGCAAGCCGGAATTATTTTAACCTTTCACCGGGTAAGTATGAGTTTGAAGTGGTAAGTAAAACTACGGATACAGAATGGAGCGCGCCTGCAAAATTCAGCTTTGTTATTAATCCGCCATGGTGGCAAACATGGTGGGCTTATGCATTTTATTTTTGTGCGTTTGCGGGCAGTATATGGTTTGTGGGGTATTTCAGGTCGGCGCAACTGGTGCGGGATAAGCGCGCGTTGGAACTAAAAATACAGCAGCGCACCGAAGAGATGGTGCATCAAAAAGAAGAAATTGAAGCTCAGCGCGACAGCTTAGAAAGTGCGGTAAACCAGCTTCAAAACGCGCAGTCGCAATTGGTACAAACGGAGAAGCTGGCCTCGCTTGGTGAACTAACGGCCGGCATAGCCCACGAAATACAAAACCCGCTAAACTTTGTAAATAACTTTGCAGAGGTAAGCATGGAGATGATTGAGGAACTAAAAGAAGAACAGGAAAAAGAGGTGCGTGATTATGAGCTGGAAACGGAGTTAATTGAAAGCCTCGTCCTCAATCTCGAAAAAATAAACCATCATGGTAAACGTGCTGATGCCATTGTAAAAAACATGCTGCAGCATTCGCGCGCCAATACCGGCGAAAGGCAGCTGACAGATATCAACGCGCTGGCAGATGAATATATGCGCCTCTCCTACCATGGCTTGCGCGCAAAGGATAAGTCGTTCAACTCCGAAATGACCTCGTGGCCGCATGCCAGTCTGCCTAAGGCAAACGTAATTTCGCAGGATATTGGACGCGTGCTTTTGAATATATTCAATAACGCATTTTATGCCGTGCACCAGAAAAAGCTGCAAAACCCGGAAGGCTACAAACCAGAGGTGCAGCTGATTACCCTATACAAACGCGGCGCCATCGAAATAAGGATAAGGGACAACGGTATCGGTATCCCGGCCAGTATAAGGGAAAAAATTATGCAGCCGTTTTTTACCACCAAGCCGGCAGGGCAAGGTACCGGGCTCGGCTTGTCATTAAGCTATGATATTATTTCGAAAGGGCATGGCGGCAAATTAAACATCGATTCTAAAGAAGGTGAGTATACCGAGTTTACCATTATCATACCGGTAAATCAAACGGAGGAAAAGAAATAAAGATTCGAAAAAGTTCATACCAAACAAAAAGCCCCGGCATTCAATCGGGGCTTTACAAATCTCGTAAGGTTAAATTATGATTTAATTTCGGTAACCTTGGTAATTTCGATGGTGTCGTCGGTTACTTTACCGTCAACGGTTACATTTTTACCGGCAAATTTTGATACCGATTTCTGGTTGGCAATTTTGTAAACCTTGCCATCTACAACCAATACAGCTTTGGCTCCGCCTTTGATGCATTTAGCGGCGCATGTTGCGCGGGTTGCTTCGGTGCACATAGGCGTTGCGCTGCCAGCGCACATTGAATCATCGATATAGCCTTTTAAATGTTCGTCGCCACGGGTGGCAGCAAATGAAGCACCCATTGAAAACAACAGGGCAAATGCTAATAAATACTTTTTCATATTTTGTTTGTTTTGTTTATAAGTGGTTAATCAAATATAAGTAAAAATCGGAAGAACAATTTAAACGATTTTATGGCTACTGTTTAAGCCGGCGTTCTAACTAAACCATTCTCTCGTCCGTATTGTTTTTCCTTAGTCAAACATAGGTATTCACCGCCGACCGGCAATACCCCCACGAGGGGGAAATTAAAAACAGCCAAATGCTATAAATTGCTCTTATCACGATGATATATCAACGGATTTTGCTCGTTGCTATTTAATAAGTCCCCAACCTTCAGCGTTTGCAGGTAATCTTCCGGTAAAATGTTTGCAGTACCGTTAAATGCATTTCCATCGGGCATATAGGCGCAGGTCATGGCGCGGCGGAAACCGGCTGTCATATTGGCGTTGGCGCCGTGAATAGTGAGACCATTATGAAAGGAGCAACTTCCGGCTTTCATAGGTGCGGCTACGGCATTGGTCTTTAGAAACTGCGGGTAAACCTCGAATAAACTGTCCATATTTTTGCCGATACCTTTATTCTCGAATGTAGTTTCGCGATGCGAGCCGGGCACAAAAAACAGGCAGCCGTTTTGCAGGGTCGCGTCATCCAATGCTATCCATATTGATAATGCTTTCCTGTCTGAGAATGACCAGAACGGCGTATCCAAATGCCATGATGTAGGGTTGGCCCAGGGCCGTTTTATTAAGGCCTGGTCGTGCCATATCCTGATGCCATCCGCGTCAGCCAGCTGTGCTGCCATTTTACCTATGCGTTCATCAACCATTAGTTTTTTTATTTCATCATCGGTTTGCCAAAGGTTAAGCAATTGATCGAAAACCTTACCATAGTATGCGGCATCTTCATTTATACCGTCAGATTCACCAACTTTTATATCCTTTCCCGGCATCTTCTGCCCTGCCCTGTTCCTGACGGCGTTGTCAACTGCTTTCCGCCAATGCGTCAATTCGTCCGGCGATAAAAAACCATCGATAACCACAAACCCGTTATCGTTATAAAATTTGATTTGCTCCTGGTTAACCTCGTAATTCATAAGTATATAATTGGTTTAGAAAGGTAAATATTTTATTGCAAACACGCTATTCAAACTAAACAATCGTTAAATTGTTATACGTTAAGAAATTGAAAACTTTGAAATGGAAACAACAATTACTTTATTTAAATATAATCAACAACTCATCGATACAAGCGAATATTACGAGATTGAAATATGGGCTGCAAAGCTGGGTGTAAGCCCTGAACAGTTGAAAAGCGCTGTAAAAGCGGTGGGAAATTCAGTGCCCGCTATCGAGAAGTACCTGAAGAAATAATCACTGAACTACTAGAGATTGGGTACAGTCAGATTTATTTTTTTGTGCTGCGTCGCCACTCTGAACATCTGCAGTATCACCGAAAGCACAATTAAGCCCAGGCCAAAATAAAAAGCAGGCGATAATTCCCTGTTCTCTTTAAACAACCAGATAGCCAGGATAATGCTGTACAAAGGCTCGAGACTGAACGAAAGGTTAACTGTAAATGCCGGAATGCTTCTTAGTGCCTGTGTAACCATCAGGTATAATAACACAGTGCAAACCAATGCTAATATCAGCAGATAGGCCAAATCAGGAACGGAAGGCAGAAATGCCGCTGCGGGAAATAAATAGAGACTTACCGGTAATACAACACCCACGCCGATAAAACCGCCAAACATGGTGTACAATGTTATGGTTTCGCTTTTAAATTCCTTAGCAATCCGCTCGTTAAATACGGTGTAAAACGCAACCAGTATAGAAGATATGATTCCAAGTATAATACCTGTACGATAAGTAGCGTCGAGGCCGAAAATTAAACCAATTCCGCATAAGGTTAACGCACTTAAAAGCAGTTCGGCCACTGAAAATTTCTTACGGTTAAGCAGCGGTGCGAAAATGGCAGTAAAAAAGCTGGTGAGCGAAAAGCACACCACCCCTACCGAGATATTGGCATACTTGATACTGGCATAAAAGAAAACCCAGTGCAGCCCCAGGAACGCGCCGGCAAATGCAATGCGACGTATATTCTTAAAAGATATTTTTTCCAGCTTACCCGTTGCGGCCAATATAACCAGCAACAACAACCCCGAAAACATTAACCTGTACCAGCTGATTAATGCCGCATTAAGCGTAATCAGCCTGCCGAAAACGCCGGTAAAGCCTGCAAGCACTACGGCTAAATGCAATAAGATAAATGCTTTCTTCATTATTGGGGACCCGGTTAATTATTTAGGCGCCTTTTGGCGCAATTGAGCTTTCGTTAATACTTTCAGTCCGACGTCTTTAAAGCATTCACGTCGTCCAGCATATAGCAATGCGGGTGGTTGGTCATTCCAATTTTGGGATAATAACCTACAGCCGCCGGCGCCGAAAGCAGGATAAGCTTTGCCTGCGGACTGTGCTTCTTGGTCTCGGCTATCAGCCTGGTGCCTATCCCTTGCTTTTGCAGGCTTTCGTCAACCGCTAAGTCCGACAAATAGGTGCAATAAATAAAGTCGGTTAATGAGCGGGCTACGCCAACCAACTTACCATCTTTGCGGGCGGTAACAATCAGGTTTGCGTTCTGGCACATACATTTCATCCGTTCAGCATCGTCAACCGGTCGCCTTGCGGCCAGGGTGCTCCGTTTTAAAACGTCTATAAATTCTTCGGGATGAAGCGTTAACTCTCTTGCGTAAACTATTTCAGCGGAGGCCATAGTTAAATTAAAGGATGGTGGTTAATGCTTAGCAAGTTATAAGGTTATGGGGAATAATACAAGTTGATTTTGGTCCGAAAAGTTGGAAAAGTCCGCAAAGACAAAATCCTCCAATAAAAAGGGCTGCGAAGTGGATACCCCGTAACCCTTGTATCATTAATATAGACCTTATCGCATTTAAATACCCAATTTTCCCGGGTCAAAATCCAGTGAAATGGAATTCATGCAGAAGCGTTTGTGGGTCGGTGCAGGCCCATCGTCAAAAATATGCCCCAGGTGCGAATCGCATCTTGCACAAAGCACTTCGGTACGCTGCATGCCGTAAGAATTATCCGTTTTATAGATAACACTGTTTTTGCGCACAGGCTGGTAAAAGCTGGGCCAACCGCATTCGCTCGAAAACTTAGCGGTTGAATAAAAAAGCTCATTACCACAAACTGCGCAATAGTAGATGCCTTTAGCGTCGGCATTCCAGTATTTACCGGTAAACGGGCGTTCTGTAGCTGCTTCGCGGGCGGTGGCATACAGGTCGGCCGGCAAAATCTTTTTCCATTCCGCATTGCTGACGTTTAAATGTTTGGTATCGGTATTGGAATAATAAGGATTATTCTCGTGTCCTTTTGCGGATTTTAGATGTTGTGCAAATGCACCGGGAACTGATACGGCAATTAATGCGGCTATTATAATTATTCGTTTCATATTTTATTTATAAGCACTAATCTTCGAACTAAAGCGAATTCGTGTCTATTTATTCTATTTCTTCAGTTTATCTTTAAATACCTTTTTAAACGCTTCAAGCTCAGGCTGAATCACATACTTGCAATAAGGCTGGCCGCTATTTAAATTATAATAATTTTGATGATAGTCTTCTGCCTTGTAAAAAACAGTGTAAGGCACAACCTGGGTAACTATTTTGTTTTTATAAGCTTTTTCCTGGTTCAGCTTCGCGATATAATAATCGGCTTTTTGCTTTTGCCCTGTATTATGGTAAAATATAGCCGAACGGTATTGCGTGCCAACATCATTCCCCTGGCGATTGAGCTGTGTGGGATCGTGCGCTACGAAGAAAGCTTCAATCAACTCGTCGTAAGTTATTTTTGATGGGTCGAATATGATGTTACAGGCTTCGGCGTGTCCGGTAGTTCCGGTGCAAACCTGTTCGTAGCTGGGGTTAACGGTATGTCCGCCGCTGAAGCCTGACGTAACTTTTACAACGCCATTCAGCTGCTGAAATTTCGATTCTGTACACCAGAAGCAGCCTGTTGCAAATGTGGCGGTATCCAATTTCGGCTTTGCAGATTTTTCTTTAACGGGTGACAGGGCAAAGGCGCCGTAACCGGCACTTAAAATCATTAACAAACAAATTATCTTTTTCATACTCTTAATAACGTAAATGGTCCCGGGGGAATTTTCAAGCGTGGCTATTTGATATCTGCATGACAAAGCAGCTATCAACCAAAAGCTAAATTGCATCAATTCACCGACACGGCATATTTTTAGTTGCTTTGTCGCACTATAGTGACAAACCTTACACAATGTTCAAAAAATACTTTTTCTGAACAATTAACAGGCAGATAACGTCCCGACCACCGGAGTTCTTTAATTTTAAGCCATATTACGAAATCATGCCTGCAAACGAAAACCCGTCGCCCCAACTCAAATTATTTATGCTATTGCTTGGCTGCAAGCCCCCTGGCCGCCATACCGAGCAGCACGACGTATTTTTTGGCATAGCCGCTAACCTTCGCGACCTGGTGCCTCAAATACAAGTTTTCTGGCCAGAACCAGAGAAGATACATATCGATGCCTGGCGGGAAGTAAATAATGTTGATGGATACCAGGTTAAAATAGTTCCGGCAGATAAATCCGAAAGCGATGGGCTTTTAAAGAAACTATTCTTCGTAAACCTTGGCGGCTACCAGGAAAACAAATTTGCCGAACAGCATTACATCGTGCTTACCGTAAAGGACGACAAAGCATCAGCCTTTAAGGAAGCAAAAAGCACCTTGTTTTTTGAAGAGAATAATTATGGCGGCAACTCGCACATCGATGACAAATACGGTATCGATGTTGATGACCTGTACCAGATTGAGGATATCCTGTCATCGACCCAAAAAGAAACATATAGGATTGATATTACACCGGGAAGTGATTTAAAGGAAGATGTGGTGAATTTGGGGTATTTTAAGCTATCAGCACTTTAAATATTAATCCTATCGCCCTTTCAAGTGTCCACACTTGAAAGCTGCTAATTGCAAGCGTCCACGCTTGAATGGGCGATGAGTATATTTTAAAGAGCCTTGTACAGACACACAAAGTATTGTGTCTCTACAAAAAAATCACCTCGCACCTTTCCTGCGTTTTACCTCTTTGGTTATCAAACCCAGCTCGCGGCTCATTTGCCCGGCTATGGCCGTATTTTCCTGCGCCCGGCGGAACAAGTAGGGCAACACGGCTTTTATAGGCCCGTAAGGCACATACTTGGCTACGTTATAGTTGGCGTTGGCAAGGTTAAAGCTCAGGTTGTCGCTCATGCCCAGCAGTTGCGAAAAATAAACATGCGGGTGTTTATGGTCGATATTCTTTTTATCTAAAAGCTCGGCAAGCTTGCGGCAGCTTTCTTCATTATGCGTACCCGCCACAAATGCAATTTGGTCGATGTGATCAGTACAATAGTCGAGAGATAGATCGTAATCCCTATCTGACGATTGCTTATCTGGCTGTATAGGTGATGGGTAACCTTTTTCCTCAGCGCGTTTACGTTCTTTTTCCATATAAGCGCCGCGTACCAATTTAGCTCCTAAAATAAAGCCGCCTTTTACGGCCGCCTGGTGATCGTCTTTTATCGATTGCAGCTTATCGTGACGATACAGTTGGTAGGTATTATAAACAATCGCTTTTTCTTTATTAAACCGCTGCATCATATCCAGTGCCAGGCCGTCAATAGTTTCCTGTATCCAGCTTTCCTCGGCATCGATCATTACCGGGATATTTTCCTTATGCGCTCTTTCGCAGATTGCCAAAACGCGGGCTTGCACTTTTTCCCACTCGGCCTGTTCTTCGGCGGTGAGCACTGTACCTGCGTCAAGCTTTTCCAATAGCGAGAAACGGCCTACGCCTGTAATCTTAAATACGGTAATCGGCACCGCTTTATCAACCGCCGCTCTTTCAATGGTGCGAATGATTTCGTCGCGGGTACTGTCAAATACCTGTTCGTCGTCTTCCCCTTCTATCGAGTAATCCAGGATGGTACCAACGCCTCCATTATGCAGGTTTTTAATTGTCGTGTCGCACTCGGCAATGGTTTCGCCGCCGCAGAAATGTTTAAATATGGTAGCCTTTATCAGTCCCTTTATCGGCAGCCCGATATTGACAGCAAAATTGGTAATAGGCGGACCAATCTTCACCAGGAAATTAACGTTAATTACCTTAAACAACCAATAGGCACGTTTAAGGTCAGAATTTGAGGCATGTCGGAAAGCTATCTCCGTATTCTCGAAAGACAAATTATTTTTTTCAGTCATGGGTCAGTTAGTACAGCAGATAGTTCATAGATGATAGTTCATAGTTCATAGCAAAACAAAGCAGCTACAAACTATGAACCATGAACTATGAACCATGAACCGGTTTGCAAAATTATAAATTGCAAGCCAAATATCTCATTATTCGTTGAATAGTTTATTTTTGCTGCCCAATGATTGAATTTAAAGTTGACGGCGACCATATCCCGATGATACAATTATTAAAAGCTACCAACCTGGTGCAAACCGGCGGCGAGGCGCAAATAGTTGTAACAGAGGGGCAAGTAATGTATAATGGCCACGTTGATTACCGCAAACGCCTGAAAGTACGCCCGGGCGACACCGTTGAATTTGCCGGTGAAGTTATCAGAGTGATATAATTATGAAGACCATCCACAGCGATAGTTACCCTATTTTTTTTGAAGACAGCATTGCCGAATTGAAAAAATTCGTGCAGGCAGGCAATTATTCTCGCTCGTTTATCCTGACGGACGAGCATACCTCCGTGCATTGCCTTCCGCTGGTGCAAGCCGTTTTTGCCGGCGAGGAGAATTTCGACATTATTGAAATTAACTCGGGTGAGGAGAATAAAAATATTGATTTCTGCATCGGCATCTGGAAAATGTTAATCGACTTTGAGGCCGACCGTAAAGCCTTAATGATAAACCTGGGCGGCGGTGTAATTACCGACATGGGCGGCTTTGCTGCCTCGACTTTTAAGCGTGGGATTGATTTTGTGCAGGTACCTACAACCCTGTTATCGCAGGTTGATGCGTCCGTTGGCGGTAAAACGGGTATCGATATGGATAATATCAAAAACATCATCGGTACGTTTACCCAACCGAAGGCGGTATTTATTTCTGAAGAATTTTTAAAAACGCTCCCTCCCCGACAAGTATTATCCGGAACAGCCGAAATGCTGAAACACGGGTTAATAATGGATGCCGCTTATTGGCAAGCATTAAAAGACAGCGACCTTAGCAAGCCCTCGACAGAGCTTATTCATCGTTCGGTTGAAATAAAGAACGAGGTAGTTATTGAAGACCCCAAGGAAAAAGGCATCCGCAAGGCGTTGAATTTTGGGCATACCATCGGCCACGCAGTAGAGACCAATTCGCTGATAAACGATAAAGACCCGCTTACTCACGGCGAGGCGATTGCATTGGGAATGATTTGCGAAGCATACCTCTCGCACAAAAAAACCGGTTTAAGCGTTGATGATCTGGATGAAATTGTAAAGGTTATCCTGGGCCTGTATCCTAAGTACAATCTTGGCTCTACCGACTACAAGCAACAGTGCGCCATTATGCTGAAGGACAAGAAAAACCAGAACGGCAAAATAAATTGCACTTTATTGACTCGAATTGGCCAGTGCTCTCTTGACAATATTTGTACAGAGACCGAACTTTGTGAAAGTTTATCGTATTACGCAAATTTGTAAAACAGGAAAATTGATTAGGTCAAGTTATTTTGATTAAGATAACTTAGTTCCGAAATCGAACTTCCGAAACGGCGAAGCCCTCTTGAAGGGTTTTGAAAATAAACAAAACTGAAAAATCCGAATTCAAAATGTTGCACCCTAATGCCAGGCAGGAAACCGTAGTGGCGCTGGTAGGTTTACTGGTAGCTATGACCCTGCTCGAAATGTGGGCCAGCCACCGCGAAAACCGGAAATACTACGAAAGGCGCGACACCCTTACCAATATCTATTTAACCGCACTGGCATTCCTGCTTAACCTGGCTGTTGGCGGCACTACTTTTTTTATCCTTCATTTTACATGGCAGTTCCGGCTGTTTGAAATTCATAATGCTATAGTCTACTGGGTGGTATTGGTGCTGGCGCAGGATTTTTTATACTGGGCGCTGCATTACATAGGGCATTATTGCCGCCTGTTTTGGGCCATACATGTAACCCATCACTCATCCGAACATTTTAATTTTAGCACAGGGTTCCGCTCCACAGTTTTCGAGCCGCTTTACCGTGTGTTTTTCTACTTACCCCTTGCGCTTATGGGCTTCAGCGCGGTCGATATCCTGTATGCTTACCTGGTTACACAGCTTTACGGCAACCTGGTACATACGCAATACAACATACCGCTGCCAAAGTGGTACGGATTGATATTCGTTATCCCATCTCACCATAGGGTGCACCACGCGTCAAACATCCCATATCTCGATAAAAATATGGGTATGGTTTTAATAATATGGGACAGGATCTTTGGCACTTTTCGCGAGGAAAACCTGCCTGAGCCAATAAAATACGGCCTTACTCATCAGCCGGAAAATATGGGGCCGGTTAATGTGGTTTTTCACGAGTGGAAAGCGCTGGTAACTGATATCAGGAAAGCACCTACGTTAAAAGTCAAATTGCAATATTGTTTTTACCCGCCGGGATGGAGCCATGATGGCAGCACGCAGACGGCGAGGGTATTGCAAAGGGAGTGGGAAGAGAAGGCGGTGGCTTAGAGATTTTTATTTTTCAAGTCATTTATAATTTCATCTGCACTCTTCTCATGAATAAATTCTCCCGGTAAAAACTTCAAGGATGGCGTTTTGCTTTTCTTGCCGGACTTCAACGAGGCAGCTAATTTTTCAATAAGGTCGAGTTTACTACCCGGACTCATATTCTTTAACAGTTTCAGGTAGCTGTCCACTAATTTTTTATCTAAATCGATTGCCTGCATATAATCGCTCCCATTACACAAAGATATTTTTTTTCAGCATTGCGAGGTCAATACAAAAGGCAGTCAGAAACATTTCTGTGCATCTCGATAAATAATCTAACTTCACCATGCCATAAACACGATACAGATGCTAGTATAATCTTTAAAGGAAAAATGCCCAGGTAACCATCGGTGATTTCGCAAGCGTGGACGCTTGCATTTTTAGTCATTCAAGCATGGGCGCTTCAACGGGCGACGGGTGAGAGGTTTATTGAAGTTGAATTTTTTTCCTTATCACACAATAAATAGCTTAACTTCACTAACAGATAAGCTCAATCATGAAAAAATCAATCTTTGCATACGTCTCCGCTTGTTTTCTGGCGATTATTTTATTAACCGGATGCAACTTCAGCATCGGTACAAAAAAGGATTTTAATACAGGTCTCTCTGTTTCATACAATGGCTTTAGGATTGATAATGCATACCTGGTAAACTCATCAGACAAACCGTTAAATACCAATAAAATACCGCTCGATTCCGGCTTTGCCATCCAGGTACGGGGCGTCGAAAATTATACTTTAAAAAATGGCAAAGCTTATCCCGGCTGCGAACTATCTATATTTGATAAAACAGGTAAATCGCTTGGAACAGCGCCTGATTTAATGGCCGAACTTGCCAAAAACGGCCTCGACCCGGATAAAGCTACCACCCTGTCTGCCACACTTACTTTACATGAGCCCTTTAAACGCGGCGAAAAGTACCACATTACCACCCGCTTCTTCGACAAGGAGAATAAGAAGAACGAAATAAAAACGAGCATTGATGTAGTGCTGCAGTAAGCCTTTGCTGTTTCATTCTGTTGTACAGCCGGAGGCCTGCCAATCAGTTTTAAAACAAAAAAGCTGCCCGGTATCACTCCGGACAGCCAATTAACTATTACATATGTTTGGAAATAATTCCCGTTTTAATTAGGGTTTTTAATAGGTGCGCTGCCCGCACCGGGAGGGTTTAATACAGACTCGTCTGCCGGTACATCCCAATAATCAAGAAAGTTATAATTTATGGTAACGTGAGTATTCAGTACACCGGCAGGGGTTACTACCACGCAATTTGTGCGGCCGCCGCCTTTTGATATATCATAAATAATACCCCACCTGCGGGCATCGTAAAACGCGGTCCCTCTAAACAACAGCGCAAGCCTGCGTTCTTTGCGCAATTCCTCAAGCGCTTGCGGCAAGGTCAAACCGGTGCCCGATACTTTTGCAAGGCCCGCCCCCTGGTAAGTGCGTACGTTATCAACGCTGGCTAAACCCAGGTCAATTTGCCCTGTGTATATTAATGCCTCGGCTTTCATCAATTCATTCTCCTCATAGCTGCCGCCAATATAAACCTCCTGGTTGCCGGGCGTTTTATCTGCAATTTGTATAGCGCCATTATTTGGAACTGCGTCAAGCTTGGCATCAAGCAAACGCCACCTGGTGCTAAAGGTAAAGCCGCCTACCTGGTTCAAAAATGGCTTAACCTGCAAAAAATTCTCTGCCTTGCGCTTGTCGCCGTCCTTAATATCCTGCACCAGGCGCTCACTTATGGTAAATGAACTTGCAGTTTCATCGCCCGATGTATTGGCATATACCGAGCCGCCTCCGGCAGAAAATACGCCATTATTAGTAGTTGTAAAACCGGCAAATACATTGTCTGTAGCTTGTATACCATTATTTGTTAGCGTAAGTATGGTTTGCCAGTTCGCGGCAGTCATTTCCTTTGCTTTAGTATTAGCCAACAGGTTGCGGGCCATCATGGTGTTTATGCTATGTACAAACATTGCCGGTGTTGGCACCTGCGCATTTGCTTTTTGGAAAAAGCCCGGTATTAATTTACTCATAAGGTCTGTATAGGTCCCTTCATTTGATATTGAACCTAAAAGACTGGCCGCCTGGGCCAAATTCTTGTTTGATTCGGCAATTAAGGCCGCGCTGTTAACATACTTGTCAGATGTTGTGCTGATGCCGTCATTAATAATACCGGCATAATAAACCGAACCCAGCCTTGCATAAGCATAGCCCTTCCACCAGTAAGACCACGCCTTGTAGGTAGCCTGTTTGGTTGCTGCGTCGCCCGATAGGGCCACGGTGCCCACAAGCGCCAGTACCTGGTTGGCAGCGTTATTTAAGCCATACATGCTCTGCCACTCATAGTAAAACATGTTGGTGCCTTGTTTGTCGCGGGTGTTATTCAGGCGCAGGTTGGCTATTTGCGGCTGCGTGTTAGCCAGTTTACTTCCATCGTCAAGCAAAGCATAGTCCGGTACGTTTACAAGGTTAACGTTTTGGTTTGATGCCTGTGCGGATACGTCATCGGCCAACAATTCATGATAACCATAGCAAAGTGAAAAAAAGCTGTCGCCTAACCAACCGTCGCCGTTTACAAAACCGTTAATGTAAATGCTGCCTGCAGCCAGCGACGTGAGACCGCTTTCCGTTTTTGCCTGTTCCAGGGTGGGCGAGTTTGGATTTTTTACATCCAGTTCCTTTTTGCACGATGATGACACAACTATAACAGCCATGGCCATCGATGTTATTATATATTTATATTTTTTCATGTTGTTTTCGATTAAATTCAATTAAAATCCAAGATTTAAACCGATTTGATATGATTTGCTGTTAGGCGTCGAGTCATGGTCAACACCTCTGTCAAATGGCGAGTTTGACGTACCCGAGCTGGTTTCCGGGTCGAAGCCTGTGTATTTGGTCACGGTCAGTATGTTGCGGCCCGTAAACGTCAGCACCGCTCTCTTAAACACTTTACCGCCCAGGTATTTCGAAAAGTCATACCCCAGGTAAATATTCCTTAACCTCAGGAACGAGGCGCTTTCGTAGAAGTAATCTTTAGTGCCGTTCCTGGCGCCGTTACGTGCGCCAATAATATCAGCATAAGCACTGCGATAGTAGGCTGTGTAGGCGCCGCTTGTGCCGCCAATATCTACAGCTTTATCATAATCACCGCTTATGCCGTCGCGGTACTGCCATTCCTTGGTTTGATTATACAGGTGACTGCCATAAACCCAGTCGAACTGTAACCCGAACGAAAGCCCTTTATAAGTGAAGTTATTGATAAACGATGCGTTAAACTTAGGGTTAGGATCTCCTATCGGCGAAACCTCATTTTCAAATTGTATACCCTTTGTTACATTGCTTACCACCCTTCCGTTTACGATAGAGTATTTACTGTAATCGGCCGGTAAAATGTAAGGCACGCCCTCGTTGTTTACCTGGTTCACACTGGTAAGTGCTTTAAAGCCATATATCTGGCCAATTTTTTGGCCCGCTATCAGGGTCTCCTGTGTGCTGCCTGCCGCCGTCGTCAAAATTATCGGTGGGCCGCTGGTGCTGGTAATTTTGGTGGTTTGGTTGCTGAAGTTGGTGGTAAAGCCCCAGTTAAAGTCGCGGTTGTGTAATATACCAAGGTTCAATGACGCCTGGAAGCCGTGCGATGACAGGCCTATGGCATTGGTCAGAATTTTAGTCCCCCCGGTTGAAGGCGCCGTATTTATACTATAAATTACATTGCCGGCTTTGCGGCTCCAATAGGTGCCACTAATGTTTATTTCGCTAAACCAGGGGCCCGATGCGCCTTTTAAACCCATATCTGCACCTATTTCATACTCCTTAGATACCTCAACTTTTAGGTTGGGGTTGGCCAGCGAGGTAGGCAAATTAAACGTAAGCGCAGTACCGATGTTTTGCGGGTTGATGGTTGGATACCTGTCAAACGGAAACGGCTGGGTACCGGCCTCGCCAAAACCTCCTCTTATTTTAAACTCAGGGATAGCATTCCCGATGAACGAATTTTTCCAGAAACTAAACGAAGATGGCCTGATATACCCATTAACGTTAGGGAACGTAAACGGCTTTGAACCGCCGCCGAATGCCGATGAGTAATCACTGCGGAAACCGCCTGCTATGCCGCCATAATCGCCGTAATCAATTTTTTGGTTTACTATAAATCCGTAGGTAATAAATGGCGTTGTATAGTCATAAGATACTGCCTGGGTTGCCGTTTGGTTAAAGTTGTAGATGGCATAAACCGGCAGCTCCAAGCCATAGCTGTTAAATTGCTTATCAACATTTTTACGATAATCATAAGCCAATAAAGTATTGGTTGTAATAGGCAGGTTGATATGAAAATCGTTTTTAAAGTCGGTTTTAATTACAGCCGAACCGTTAAAATTCTGAAAAACGGTGCTGCTGGTATTTTTAACGAGCTCGCCATTAGGGTCTGCGGCAAAAATGCCATAGTACGCCCCCAGATCTTGCGCTGTTAACGTTGCCGACTGATTTTTAAAGATTAGATTCTGATCAGTATGCTGGTAGTTGATACCATATTTAGCACTTAAGGTTACAAACTTGTTTATCCTGTAGTCGGCTTGTATATTTTGCAGAATGTCTTCACGGTTTGATATTCGGCTGGCCCATTGCGTGTAATAATTAGGGTTTGAGCCATTTACGCTTATCGTACCAGAGTTGAGCGACAACGGGTAGCTTCCGTCGGTGTTTTTTTGATTAAAATCATAATAAGGCGATGCGTTTAACACATCAAATATACCGCCTGCATTGCCAATACCGTAATTGGGGTTCAAGGTGTTTTTGGTATATATTAATTGCGTTATCGACCGGATGGTAAACCCTTTGAATAATTCGAAACCAATATTTGAAGTCAGGTTGCTCCTGTCATTATAGCCGTTGTTTCGGATATTGCTTTGCTGGTGATTATTGGAAACAGTAAAGTTAAAATCCGATTTATCAGTTGCACCTGAAAAAGCGACGCTGTTATTTGTGTTATGGGCAGCTTTAAATAATTGCGCAAGGTGGTCGTAATACTTTAAGTTGGTGCCATACTGCTGATGGGCGATATTGTTAGGGTTTGACATGGCCGTAGGGGCGCCTATAGCGGCATCGGCGCCATAGGCCCACTGGATACCCTGGTACCGGCCGTCCTGGTCGCGTACAATCGGGTTGCCACTGCCATCTATAAATATGCCGTTAGCATCAACCTTAAAGCTACTCAGCTTTGCCTGGTGAACATCGCCCTGGTTAATGTAATTACTGGAACTAAAGTTTGAAACTACATCAATCCGGGTTTTACCGGCTTTACCCTTTTTGGTAAAAATCTGGATAACACCGTTAGCACCCTGGGCGCCATAAATTGACGAGGCTGCAGCACCCTGAACAATTTCAACATGGTCCACCGTAGCTGGGTCAATCTGGCTTATATCAGTAGTACGCGATTCAACGCCGTCAACCAGTACCATCGGCGATGTGCTGCCTTGTACGGTGTTAATACCCCGCAATAAAATGTTTGCGCGGGCGCCGGGAGTACCGTCCACCGAAGATATTTGCGCACCGGGGACTTGTCCTATCAGGCCTTGGTCAATAGATGCCTGCGGAGAGGATGTAAGCGCCTTACCGGATACTGCTTCTACCGAGATACCCAGCCTGGCTTTACTTACAGCAACGCCCGAACCTGTTACCACTACTTCGTTCAGCTCCCTAAAATCCGATACCAGGGTAACATCAACTACCCCACTTGCCGGGATTGGCACTTCAAGTGTTCTGTAGCCGATAAAAGTGAATTTTAATGTAGTGATTCCGGATGGAACCCCTACGCTGAATTTTCCCTGTACGTTAGTTTGTGTACCTGAAGTAGTGCCTTTTGGCACCACGGAAACCCCGGGCATGGGTAAACCGTCGTCTTTTGCAATAACCGTACCTGTTACAGTGCGATTTTGAGCCTCAGCATGCGTGCATGCCATTAGCAGCAAAAGGAAAAAAATACTGTTACGTAGTTGTTTCTTCATGTGTTAAGAATTTGTCAGTTAATAGTTAACACAAGGTAGTGTCGTAAAAAACTTGTTACAATACTTGACAAAAATTTGCTTAAATGAGAAAAAACAGGCCTATATTAAGTGTCAAATTAACATTTTTTAAAAAATAAGTATGATAAATTTAAGATATTTTATTATTTTTAGAATAATTATGAAAATCATAATTGTAATTTTTAATTTTTTTTCAAAAAAAAACTAAAAATCTGTCACGTTTTGATTTTACAAGCGTCTATTATGATTTTTTTACCAAAAAGTCACACATCATATTCCAAATAAAACTAATTACCTAAATATTTTGCCAAAATTCAAAAATTTAACAAAATATTATTAGCAATAACTATATAATAATTAAAAATTAACACCATAAAATTAATTTATCTATTTTTTCTTAAGTAAAATTGAATTGCAATTCGCCATCAGAAAATTATTACGGAAAATCAAGTTAAATCTAAGGCTGATAAAAGATAAATGTGATATTTATTTAAATATATTATTCACATTATAATCAGAGAGTTAACTATAAATTTTATAAATAATATGAATAAATGATAAGTACCGTCTGCATATTGTATTTCGCATTATTTATTTTGATTTTTGACGAAATCATTCACTCATGCAAATCAAATTCTTTTGCCCTAAGTGGGGCTCTGATAATATAACCTGGGATAACTTCTGCGCTAAAGTAAAGGCCGCGGGTTTTGACGGCGTTGAAACACCGGTCCCCTTCGATGCAGATGAGTGCCATGAAATTGCCGATGCATTAAAAAAATACGAATTGCTGCTTATCGGCCAATATTATCAGTCGTTCGAAAAGGATTTGGAACTACAAAAGCAGAGCTACAAAAAACACCTGGAAAGCATTGGCAGGCTAAAGCCAATCTTTATCGATTCACAAACCGGTAAAGATTATTTTACCTCCGCGCAAAACAGCGAGTTATTTAAACTGGCAACCGAATTTACAGAACAGACCGGTATAGTGGTAGCCCATGAAACCCATCGCAACAAAGCATTATTTGCAGCTCATGTTGCCAAACAACTGCTGGATGAAAACCAGGAGATAGTTATCACCGCCGATTTTTCGCACTGGTGTAATGTATCGGAAAGTTTACTGGAAGACCAGGAAGAAGCTGTTGACGCTGCCATAAGCCGAACGCTGCATATCCACGCCCGTGTTGGTCATGCTGAATCAGCCCAGGTAAACGACCCGCGTGCACCGGAATGGGCCACCGAAGTGCAAGCGCACCTCAACTGGTGGGATAAAATTGTACAACACCGCTTAAAAAGCGGCACTCAGCTAACAACCATCACCCCTGAGTTTGGCCCCGCGCCTTATATGCCGGCCTTACCTTACACTAAAATGCCGGTTGCCAGCCAGTGGGACATCAATGTGTATATGATGAATTTGCTGAAGAAACGTTATAAAAACATAGCCTGATTATTCTCCTTTAAAATCATTTTCCAAATCACTGAAAGGCAAAACACCAGAGTGCATGGCGTAAAACTTGTCCACGGTAATTTTCCGTGTTTTTATAGAATGATAAACCTCCCACGCAATTTGGGGGTTCCAGTATTTGCCTTGCTGATCTTTATGCTGATAAAGATCGCTGGCGTACACTATTTTATGGTGAGGGAAGTACACCATCATCTGCCTGTCACCCGTTTCGGTTTTATAGGCATACATCACAAGCCGGTTATCACCTGTTCCCAACGCTAAGGTATCGGTTACACCATTCAGGCTGTATGTGAGTTTTACAATGCCCGCCAGCTTATCAGGACTGGTGATGTAGGAAGATTTCAACAGTTTATCGAGGATAGCCCGGTTACGCACCGGGTGATAAATTTTAATACCGGGAATAGCCGCGAATGCCCTTAACCCGCCAATATGCAGCCATGCATCGCTGGTACTTATCAGCGCCTTTATTTTCTTACCAGGGAAGAGTTTCTTTGCTTTTTCAATAGTAGCCTCACCAAATGCAGATGAATAAGAGCTTTCTATCACCACAATGCCATCAGGCTGTTCTATAACCGTGCTTCGACAATAGCCGGGCAGCATCCAGATTCCCGGAACAAGCTGCGTGGCCTTATCCAATTGTGTAGCAAGCTGCGTTTCGGTGTTTTTGGCGAGCGCCCTATCCTGTTCAATAACGGCGGGAGGTATTTTTAATGAATCAGTCGCCGCAGAAGAATTAACCTGCCATTTATTTATCAAAAAACTGCTAAGGTACCAGCCGTTAAAATAGGTATCCTGCTGCAAAGGGTAATGCAGTCCCTTATCCAACACCATCCAGAATGAATAAATCACCGTTTTACGAACATCGCCCCAGATAGCCGAAAACCCTTCGTTATATGGCCTGGTCACTTCAACGGCGGTAAGCAAATCAGTTTCCTGGTTTAAAAACAACCGCACGGGGAAACGCCCATAAGTAAAAGCCAGTATGCTATGCTGGGCTTTTTGGTAAACAGTATCCTTCACAAAACGCAAATCAGGCGAGCTAAGGGCCCTGGTCAGCACCAATTCCGGGGCAAGGCTTAGTTCATCGTTTAACAGATCGCCCTGCAATGTTGGTGTTACTTTATCTCCCGTTTTAATAGCGTTGAACTGGCCGTTGCAAAGCAGCGTATATTCATTCCCAAAATCATAATTTAATTCCTTTAACCGTACGGCAAAAGTATTTTCAGAAAGATTTTTAAGAATATGTCTTGACACTTGCACTGGTATCGACGGCCCCTCCGGCCTTTCAGATTGATCAATCAGGTTTGCGTAGCCATAACCATCGAATGATAGCGTGTTCACCTTTTTCCAGGCATCGCCGCCCATGGCGGTCATTGATTTCTTCAATAATTTTTTTGCGGCGACGTTATTAATATTTTGAGCATCGCAATGTAAAACAACTATAATAAACAGCAGGGAAAGGGCCTTAAATTTCATTTTTTATTTTAAAGCTATTTCATCCGGCGCTTACCTTAAAAGAATTTCAACCGGGAGCGGTATTTTTTAAATGATGTGCCTATTGGCTTAAATGAGTGAGATTGATTACCCGATAATCTTGAAATGAGAATATTTATTAGCTTAGACCGTTAATTTATCCCCTGATGCCGGAATTTATATCTAAACTGCAGCACAATACCTACGAGAAAGGAGAGTTCTCGGACGAAAAACCAAGAAGTCTCGAAGATACACTAGCGCTTATCAAGAATTTCCCATGGGATACTGAACGCGCGTTGACTGATATTCAGCTAACCGGTCCTTCAGTTACCATCCGGGATGAATATGTTAATTACTTAAAGGTTGGGCTTTTTTTTAATGGCAAATTCTGCATTTATTACATGGATAATGATAATCACCTGTACGAATATCATGCGCCTGACATTGAAGATGCGTGCCGGATAGTAAACGATTTCTTTAACAGCACACTGGAGTTATCAAGGTTTGACAGGCATATTTTTAATATCGGGAATCAACCTCATTTTGTTACCAGCTATTTCGAGTATCACATCAAGCCATGGCGGGTTATCAAGTTAACGGGTATGCTTTTGGGGTATTCATTTTTGGCTCTTCTTGCCGATATTGAATTACCAAAGCAAGGGATCGAATTACCTCCGATGATTTTTGTGGGCCTGATTTCGTTACTATTTTATAGCCTGCCGATTTGGATATACCACCGGGCAATAGCAACGAGAAATAATTATCTTCAAATTTCAAAAGGTAACGATGCTTTTTCATTTGGTTATACACAACTGGATATTAGGACTTATAACAAAAAAGACATTGCTGAAATTGTTGTTTATGCTAACCGTGGCTCAAGAAATCCAATCCTCATAGAAGTTTACGACATAAATTTTAAAAATGGAGATTCGATAAGATTTTCGAATATGTTGATACCGGATACTGCTTTCCATACAAAATTTTCAGACAGTATGAATAACCTTATTATACCTTTTACGCCTGGAAAGAAAAGCATTCTGAAAGTTTTATAAAGGGTAAACTTAATTCTTCCGGCCTGATTACAAAAAGGGCAATAATTGATAAAAATTTACGCTGATAGATTGTCCGGAACAAATAACATAAGGCGTCGCCAAATAATATTCTGTTTACCCCCTCTATTTTCAAAAAAATAAAATTTTCTATTGACAATATCATTTTTACCTGTACATTTACATCGCAAACAAAAAGAAATGAAATTTAACAGCGCATATTTTTACGGTTACTACTTTTACTTTACCAGTAAGAGCCGGGACTAATATGCACTAACAAACATATAAGAAACTGAAAAGTCCCGGCCCGAAAGAGCCGGGACTTTTTGCTTTAACATATTTATGAAACAAGACAAACCAAGAGTTGCAATACAAGGGATACGCGCTTCCTTCCATGAAGAGGCCGCATTTAAATATTTTGGTGAAAATATTGAGACCATTGAATGCAACTCGTTTAAGCAGACTTTCGAGGCGCTAAAAAACAAAAATGCCGACTACGTGGTGATGGCTATTGAAAACAGCATAGCCGGTAGTATCTTGCCAAATTACTCGCTGCTGCTTAGCTATGGTTTTCCTGTTATTGGTGAAATTTACCTGCCCATACAGTTGCACCTGATGGCTTTACCAGGCGTAAAATTCGAGGATATTAAATATGTGACCTCCCACCCTATCGCCATCCGCCAGTGTATCGACTTTATTGATGAGTACCCGCAACTGAACATTGTGGAAAGCAACGACACCGCCGCATGCGCTAAACGGATCCACGATGAGCAACTAACCGACACCGTGGCTATAGCCAACTCTTTAGCTGCAAAGCTTTACGGATTGGACGTACTGGAACGCCGCATCGAATCGAACAAAAAGAACTTCACCCGTTTTTTGATACTTACCCATCATGAAAACGCGCCAAAAAAGAACCATAATAAGGCATCACTATGTTTCCAGGTGAGCAACACGGTAGGCGCGCTTGCCAAAGTGCTGAACATTTTTGCAGAGCAGGAACTGAATATGAGCAAAATTCAAAGCATGCCGGTATTAGGCAAGCGCCACGAATACAACTTTTATGTAGACGTGGAGTGGAACGATACCAAACAATATGATACCGCTATCCGGCAGATTCTGAAATACACACAAAACTTCAACATACTGGGCGAATACGAGCGCCATGATGATGAAGGCAGCCTGCCAAAAGAGGTAGCAACCGAACGGGTACCGAGGAAGTATATTAAAATGAAGAAGATGAGCTAAGGGGAGTCCGAAAGTCGGGAAAGTCCGGAAGTCCGAAAGACGAAAGACGAAAGGATGTCGGAGGTTTGACA
>Ga0207671_10000811_pt1 | contig 39493 bp, 39 predicted proteins | sample KBSC24metaG_FD_184352 | JGI IMG/M metagenome (GOLD analysis project Ga0207671, IMG submission 184352) | Corn rhizosphere microbial communities from Kellogg Biological Station, Michigan, USA - KBS C2-4 metaG (SPAdes) (version 2) | ecosystem: Host-associated > Plants > Roots > Rhizosphere > Soil...
GGACCATCGCGTCTATGTTTTGGAAGTGAACCCGCGAGCGTCGCGAACAGTTCCGTTCGTTTCGAAAGCCACCGGCGTTCCGATTGCGCGAGTCGCAGCGCTCGTGATGGCGGGACGCAAACTCGCGGAGTTTGGATTGCCTGAAGAGTTGACGGTGAATCGCTTCTTCATCAAGTCGCCGGTGTTTCCGTTCGCGAAGTTTCCCGGAGTCGATCCGGTGCTGAGTCCGGAGATGCACTCGACGGGCGAGGTCATGGGAATCGGCAACAGCTTCGGCGAGGCTTATGCAAAAGCGATGATGGGCGCTGGTCTGAGTTTGCCATCGTCAGGAAAAGCATTCCTGAGCGTCAACGATGCGGACAAAGGAGCGGCGGTTTTGCTCGCGCGCAAACTGTCGCGCCTGGGCTTCGACGTTATCGCCACGCAGGGAACAGCCGCGCGGCTGCTCGAAGTTGGAATGAATGTCGAGACTGTTTTCAAGGTCAACGAAGGCAGGCCAAACGTTGTGGACCACATTAAGAAAGGCGACATCTGCCTAGTAATCAATACGCCCCTTGGTCGTGCTTCGCACTACGACGAACAGGCAATCCGGCGCGCGGCGTTGCAATACAACGTGCCTTGCGTGACAACGATGACGGGCGCGCAGGCGCTCGTCGAAGCCATCGCCGCGTGCCAGGCACAAAGCACTCCCGACGTGCATTCACTACAAGATCTTCATGCAGTGCACGCGACTGCCGAGCGGTAATGTCTATAAATTCAAGCGAAACAATTAAGAGCATACTGGATGAATGTCGCACGATTGCGGTCGTGGGACTTTCATCTGATTCGTGGCGACCGTCGAACGGGGTCGCTGGTTACATGAGACGCGTTGGGTACAGGGTGATTCCTGTGAACCCGAACGAAACCGAGGTCTTTGGTGAGAAGGCTTATCCGGATCTTAAGGCGGTCCCCGGGAAGATCGATCTCGTCGACATCTTTCGGCGTTCCGACGAAGCGGGAAAAGCCGTCGACGAAGCGATCGCTGTCGGCGCAAAAGCGGTGTGGTTGCAGGAAGGTGTGATCGATCGAGACGCTGCACAGCGCGCGCTTGATGCAGGGCTGCTGGTCGTGATGGACCGTTGTTGGCTCAAGGAGCACCGACGCGCATTCAGGTAGGACATGTCCAATATCCGAGCAGTAGTCATTACAGTCAGCGATGCTTGTTCGCGAGGTGAGCGCGAAGATACATCTGGCGCCGCGCTCGTGCAGTTACTTACTGAACTCGGCGCAGCAATCGTAGAAACACGAATCCTCTCCGACGATCTCGATCCGCTGGTCCAGGCATTAACCGACTTCGCCCAACGCGACGACGTAAACCTGATCATCACGACAGGCGGCACCGGCCTCGGCCCGCGTGACAACACTCCCGAAGCAACTCAGCAGGTGATCGAACGCGAAGCCCCCGGAATCGCCGAAGCTATTCGCCTCGAATCACTCAAGGCGACCCCGATGGCGATGCTTTCGAGAGGTGTTTGCGGCGTCCGCTCGGGAACGTTGATTATCAACGTTCCTGGTTCACCGAAAGCCGTACGGGAAAGTTTTGCAGTCATTGCCCCGATCATTCCACACGCTCTCAATCTGATCGCGGGCAGGACAAGACACGACAAGTAGTTACTTCAGGAGCGGGCCTCTTTATTGAGGTCGATTACGTTTACGGTTGGTTTTGCGGGAGCCTGCTTGTCGCGCAGCGGTTGCAGATGGCTGACTTTTTCCTCAGCCGACGTTTGCGGCTCGTCGATCACTTTTGCAATCGCGCGCCGTAAATCCGCGGATACACTCCGAACAGATCGTGAAGCATTCAGCACTTGAAATCCGTACTCCGTGCTCATGCGATCGAAAACCTTCAGCATCCTCGACTGGTATGCGATAAAACTGTCGTAAAAATCCTCGCCGAGGCCCAGGTCCATACCTGATTCCCAGTAGTCGAAACCACGGCCGGAGTTAACGACACGTTCGACGAGTTTTTGTGCCGATGAGATTCGCAGGTAGAAAACTGCGTCGGGAACAAAGGCCATGCTGTAGATCGAACGGATCCAGGCGGAGTCGAGCCCGCGCACTTCCGCGCGCGCCATTGCGGAGTAGATATAGCGATCCGTGAGGACGACGAAGCCCGCGCGCAACGCAGGCAACATCTCGTTTTCAAGTCGATCGATGAAGTCAGTGGCGTAGAAGAGTTGCATCGTGAGGCGGCCCAACGTGTGTCCGGTCTTCGCCTCTTTGATTCCGCGACCAGCGAGCACGGATCGCGTCATACCGGTGTCGAGCACGGCGTGACCACGCGACTCGAGCCACGTGCGCAGCAACGCGATGTGTGTCGAGCGGCCCACACCGTCCGTGCCCTCGATGACGATGAGCTTGCCGCTATAGTCAGCCTGTTCGACGCCGGGTAAAGGCGTTCCGTATGAGTGCTTCTGATTAATGAGATTTACCTCGCCACTTGGTTTGATTGAGGTGCCGGCCGATCAGCAACCGCATCTCGCGCTGTTGTCGTTCGATCGAACGGCTCGCATCGATCACGGTCAATCCAAATTCAGACACCATGCGATCATATTCTTCGAGAATCCGGCCCTGGAAGATCTTGAAACTCTCTTCCGGATCGTCGGCCCAACCGACGTCCATTCCCGCTTCGTAGTATTTTAAGTTTGGTCTACCGGAAACAATGCGATCGATTGCTACGTCGAGTGGCGCTCTGAAAAAGAATGCGACAGTGGGTTTTATGGCGAAAGAGTAAACGTCTCTCACCCACGCGCGATCGCAACCGCGGGCGACGTCGCGCGCGAATGCGGTGTAGATATATCGATCGGCGAGCACGATCGCTCCGGCTTTGAGCGGTGGAATGATGTCGCGCTCGGTGCGGTCGGCGAAGTCGGTCGCGTGAAGCAGGGAGAACGTTGCCGGCGTGAAGAGATGACGCTTCTTCGCGCGTTTTGTCGTATCCTTGACGAGCGGCGAAGAGTTCCACTCGGAGAAGAACACTGGGTACCCTTCAGCTTTCAACCACTGATGAAGCAGGGACAGTTGCGTCGACTTACCGCTGCCGTCGGTGCCTTCGACGACGAAGAGTTTGCCGGGGAAATTGTGTTGGCCATAGGAAATCACTGTGAGAACCTTGTACCTCTTACGACATGCCAAATCAAGTTGGAAAGACGCTTCGATGAGCGACTTCGAGCGGCCGCTGAAGCGTCGTGGCAGAGAAGCTGCTGAACTCGTCGGCGAGCGCCTGGCACAGGAAAAGCTAAAGAATCCGGTGTTGATCTGCTCGCCGGCGGTGCGAACACGCGAGACTGCGGAGCTCGTGTTGAAGAGTTCGAAATTGCGTGTTGAGGAGCGCTGGGACGAACGGATTTACGAGGCTTCGCTGCGTGATCTGCTACAGGTGGTCTCAGAGGTTCCTGATGATAAAACGGCCGTGATTTTGGTCGGACATAACCCCGGGTTTGAGGAGTTGCTGGCTTTTCTGACGGGTGAGAGTAGACGCATGCCGACGGCTGCATTGGCGAAGATAAAGTTTGACGTGAGTTGGAAAGATATTGAGCCAAGGTCGGGGCGGCTTGATTCGTTTGTAACACCGAAGGCGTTGTTACAGGAGTGAATTATCGATCGCTCACAAACTCTCCATACGCGGATCGCTTGTGAGCCTGTAGGTGATTGCTGAGGATCTGATAGAAGCACTGCAAGCAGACCCCCTTCGCCTCTTCATTCTCATCGTCACGAATCTTTGCTCCGCACCAGATACATTGGACTACAAACGCGTTATCTTTTTCTCTTAGGTTTTGATTCATCCTCATATTCCCTGCTCAACATAATTGATTTGCCCTCGGACTATACCCAACCGACGTTACATGCGCGTATCCATCAAGTTAATGGACGGTTAAGAGTCCTGGTTCGAGCACTGGTTCACTAAGAAGATCAGCCTCAGCCCGCCGGGAGCAGTCCGTTTTTGAAATGAAATCACTGTTATTCGCATTACTTAATGAAGGTGGATTACACGATGCGAGTAACGAAACCTTACGTTCTGTTACTACTTACTCTGTTTGCCGGAGCGGCGATATGCCGAGCCTATCAGCAAGAACGGCTGATATACGGCAAGGTAACAGATAAAGATGGGAAGCCCCTGCCAAATGTTTATGTGATACTGGAATATGCACCTTTTGGCGTTATACGAGAACCGCTCTGGAGTGAGATGGGCAAGACGATGACGTCTGAAAGCGGGGAATACAGATTCTCTGCGAAGAGCGGGTCTGTTGATAAGGAGCTTCCCGATGGAGGTTACCGCATAACCTTCAGATATCCGGGCTTTGGGGAAGTCTCCCGCACAACACACATTGGGCTGAATGTTTCAGGCCCGGATGGCGTGCCAGCGCTCGTGCAGGAGGTGAATGTGCAACTGAAGCCCAGACTGCTCATAGTGCCGGGTGACTCAACGACCGTAGGCTCAACGCGTGAGTACAGAAGGCCCGCGACTGTACCTATCCGCCCACCGCCGCCGCCCTCCGATCCACCAGAAACGACCGGTGGGCCGGACGAAACTCCGACACCTGAAACGAGACCGTCACCTCGACCCAGCGCAACATCAACGCCGTCCTCGTCAGCGAATGCAAACGCGTCGGCCAACAGAAACGCTTCTGCCAACAGAAACGCGTCCGCCAACAGAAACACCTCTGCGAACACAAATGCTTCTGCGAATTCCAACACCGGCCCGAGCCCTGCTGCGGATCCGTCTTCAGCGGAAATCGATCAAGTCCTCAAGGGTCTGGACTTGGGAAATATCGCCTTCAACACTCCAGAGTTGATGAGTTTGAATGAAGCCAAAAAAGTAGAATTGATTTTGTCTACGACTCTTTCGCAAGAGGACGTCAAGAAAGCAGTCGAGAAGCAGGATGTCGAAGGCAGTATTCAAGTGGAACAGATACAGATTTCCGATCAGATGGAAGCTACTTTGACAGGCGATGGGTTTCAGATTACCGAAGTCCTGCCCGCTCGCCGGGCTATTAGTAAAACAGGTGTGACCGAGTGGAAATGGGATGTAAGAGCTCTTAAGGAAGGAAAATTGCGCCTTCATCTAACCTTGAATGCGCTCGTAACAGTCAAGGGCAACCCCTCCCAGCTACACACTATTCGCTCATTCGACAAAGAATATGTCGTTGTTGTGGGCGTGAAAGACAACGTCATTTCTTTTGCCACAAAAAATTGGCAATGGCTCTGGACCACAGTTTTTCTTCCCGTAGGCGCCTGGTTGTGGAAACGCAAACGAAAAAACGGTGAAGCAGCCGCGTGACAACAGCCTTCAGAATTGGACTTAGCAAATATCTCTCTTGATTGATCCATTGGCGCAGATGGCGTCGCTAATAATTGGCTGGACCCCTCGCAAGTCCGGACCGCATGCGCTTGCTCTGAATTAGATCACGCCACTTTCAGACGCCGTTCAGACCAACCGCAAAATAAAACTTTTCTCTACTCTCCCAGTTAACATTTTGGTAACATCCATCCCCAACGACGCCGACCCCTATGGCGTCAATGAAGCCTGAACCGACGCACGCCACATACGACTACGCCGGTGATTGTCTGGGAGGAATTCGATGCGACCCAGAACACAGAGGAGATGCTTTTCTCTCAAAATCACGCAGGTGATTTTTGCTGCCGCATGTTTGTGCTTGTGTGCTGCTTCTGCACTGGCTGATACCAACGATCGAATCTTTATCAAACCAAACGTATCGCGAACTCATCGTGAAGAGCTCGTTAGTCGTCTTCGAGTAATAACAGGGTTGCCTGATCTGAGGTTTGAGGACGATGGATCGCTCCGTCTGGAGGGTCAACCATTAACGCGCGGCTCCGAGCGTGCGCGTGCGTTGCTGGCCCAGGCGAACAAGGGCGCGAATGTCATCGTGCTCGAGGATGCAAGCTCTCGATCCGACGTTGCGTTCTGTCGAGTTGTGCGCGGGCGTTGGGTGCATGGAGAATCAAACAGACCGCCTGCCTACGTCGTGCTCATCGATTTCAAAGATTTCGAACAACTCAGCGGAGATGCTGAGGCACGCGCCGCGTTTGATGTTGGCTGGGGCGTGCTTCACGAAATCGATCACGTCGTAAATGATTCTGAGGATGCAAACGACGCGCAGGAAATCGGCGAGTGCGAAGATCATATCAATGCGATGCGTCTCGAGCTTGGTCTACCCCTCCGTGCTGACTACTTCTTCACCAGCGCTAACTTCAACGCAGACGCAAACTTCAATGCACGATACGTCCGCCTCGCGTTTGAGCGAAAGGATAGACGCTACTGGCTTGTCTGGGATGCTGTGAGTGTGGGTGGTTTACTCGGAAGCAGCCAACGAGCGTTGGTCCGTTAACGCGTCCGCTCTGTTTTTCAACTGCCTATTAAAACGATCGGCACGAGTCTCTTCCGACATCTTCTGAAGTGCGGAATGGACCTCGAGAATGATGTCCTTCAATTGGTTTCGCTCTTCAGGTGATTTCTTTTCAAGAAGAGCGACGGCAACGTCGCTACTGAGTTCGTTGGAAATGGCCATTGGTTTGAAGAGACGCCATAGTAAGTTTTTGGTGTTACGCTGATGTTACATCGATGTTAATTAAACACCCCTCACGTTTTAGTTAGCCCTTCTCCCCTCAGGATTCCTTAACAAACATTTAAGGCGCAGTTTACAAGGCCTTAACTGGTCGGGGATAAGGTCTGCCTTTGATTCAACAAGCCACTGAATTACCCGAATCCACAGGAGAATCTCTATGCACTTTACGCATCTCGTCCGCCAACTCTTGCTTCTGGTCCTTGTAACCACAACGGCCGTCCTGGTTAACGCGCAAACCGATCAGGCTCGTATTGCAGGGGTTGTTAGTGACGCCAACGGAGCCGTCGTGCCGGGCGCATCCGTGTTGGTTAAGAACGAACGCACCGGCGAGGAGCGCTCCGCGACGACGAACGACTCCGGTTACTACATCATCTTCGCTCTAAAACCATCTGTTTATACAGTGACCGCGTCTGCACAGAATCTCAGCGTTCGAGTAACAAATGTGCAGTTGCTCGTGGGCCAGGAATTGAATCTGGGACTCACACTCCAGGCAACCGGCGTTGAAGCGAAGGTCGACATCGTCGCCGCCGCAGATACGGGAATCGATACAGGTTCCGCTGCGATGGGCGTGAACGTCAATCCACGCGAGGTAGAAGCTCTGCCGCTCAACGGTCGCCAACTCTCGCAGCTTTATTTACAGGCGCCGGGATCGGTGAACAGTGGTTCAGGGACGTTTGGTGATATTCGGTTCAGTGGCCGCGCAGTGCAGCAAAATGTGATTCGTTACGATGGAATCGAAGGTTCGGCGATCATCGATGCATCACCGGGGAACCTGAACGGCGAAGTGCCGTCGCCGTTCCGCCTCCAATCGAGCCTCGAGAACGTTCAGGAATTTCGAGTTGACTCGAATAACTTCCCGGCTGAATTCGGCACAGGCACTGGCGGGCAGGTCAGTGTCGTAACGAAGTCAGGAAGCAACGCATTCCACGGTTCGGTTTTCGAGTACCTTCGGAACGATGCACTGGATGCAGCGAACTTCTTCGACAACATCATCGGACAGAAGGCGCCGCTCCGGCTCAATCAGTTCGGTGGTTCGATCGGTGGGCCAGTAGTCAAAGACAAGCTCTTCTTCTTTTTCAGTTATGAAGGCTACCGGCTTCGTGCAGGCGTCAATTCGATCGAGGCGGTGCCGGGATCGGCGAGTCGACTCTGTGCGACACCTTTTGGCACGGGCACGATCAACTGCAATGCGACAAGCGTTGCCTTGTTGCCGGCATTTCGTTCACCCGATGCACAAATAATCTCCACCGGCTCAGGTCCAAACGTGTTCGACGTCGCCCAGTTGCAGGCGAACTCTTCAGTGAACGAAAACTCAGCCGCGCTGCGCATCGACTACAAGCTCAACACCAAGCACTCTGCATATTTCCGCTTCTTCCGCGATCAAGGCAGCAACGATCAGCCCGAGGGCGTCACGGGTCGACGAGTCGCAATCAAAGCGGTGCCGCAGAATGGCGTGGTCGCATTGCAGTCGCTGCTTAGTCCAACGCTGCTGAATGAATTCAAACTCGGTTACAACGGCGCTTACACGCGCATCAACGGGCAGGCGCCAACGGTTGCAGGCTTCGATCTCTCGTCGGCCGTAATCAACATTTCCGGAAACACCGCAAACTTCGCACTGCCTGGCCAGGGAAGCTCCGCAGGTACCGCAATTCCCGGCGGACTGGTGCGCGCAAACAGCGCGACCAACGGTCGTGGTCAGCCCTACACGCCCTACTCGCTCTCGTTTGTCGACAGCCTTAATTGGACCAGGGGAAGTCACAACACAAAGTTCGGCGGCGAACTGAGGATGATTCGTTTGTACACGGATCGTCTCGGCGGAACCACGTATACCTTTTCGAATCTGAACAACTTCCTGACGAATACGCCGCAGTCGATTCAGTTTCTCGGCGACGTAAGTGCTCCGAGCCCATTCAACAATGGCGCAACCGGACAGAGGTTCGCGAAACAGGAATACTACATCGCGTATGCAGAAGATGAGTGGAAAATCAAACCAAACCTGACGTTGAACTACGGGCTGCGTTACGAGTACTACACTCCGTTGCGAGAAGATCGAAATCTCCAGGTCTTATTTGATATTCGGAATGGAACGCTGCGTCCGCCGACCGAAGACGCATTTCAATCTTCAAAGACGAATTTTGGTCCGCGGATTTCGGCGACGTGGTCACCAAGCCCGAAGAGCGATGGATTCTTCGGCGGCGGCCGCACCGTGCTTCGCGGTGGTTTTGGAATCTTCTATGGTCCAGGCCAGACGGAAGATCAAATACAGCCGATCGAGAGCGATCGAATCAGCTCGACATTCACCAGCAATCCGATTTTCCCCGGCGGGCCCGCGCTCGCATTCCCACTCAATACGTCGGCCGCGGTCGAGTTTTTCAACAACCCGGCAAACGTAAATACTCGCGCGTACCAGCCGCGTGCGTATGCTCCCGAGTACAAGATCCCCGAGAAGGTTTATCAATACACTTTCTCGCTACAGCAGGAACTGCACTCAGGAACGGTCTTGACGGTGGCGTACGTAGGCAGCCAGGGCAGAAACCTCTTCCTGCGAAGTATCGCGAACAAGATTCTTCCCGGTCAGACCACCGTCGCAAGTAACGTGGCTTCACTGCCCACGGGAATCGGAGTTGTAAATCTCGCCAACGCCGACGGTCGAATTACGGCGGTGCGAACGGTCCGGGAGTTTGCCGTCATCTCGGGCAATAACGCGCTGAATCCTTTCGCGGAGGTCGATTACAAAACCTCAGGCGGTGAAGACAATTACAACGCCTTGCAGATGACACTCGCGCGCCGAATCACAACTGGATTGACGCTTAACTCGCAGTACACGTTCTCGCGCAGTTTTGGTAACACGGCCGGCTCGAACGAAGCGAGGACAGCCGCGATTCCCGATAACTTTGACGCCGATTTCGGCTACAACAATTTCGACGTGCGGCACACGTTCAACCTCAGCGCCTTGTACCAACTGCCATTCGGAAAAGGGACCAGTCACGAGTTTGGAACTGTCGGAAACGCTCTGTTGGGCAACTGGGAAGTCGGAGGGATTATCAATGCACGCAGCGGTCTTCCGATTGAGGTTGGTATCACGCGGCCAGACGTCGTGATCCAGTGTGCTGCCGCGACCTGTCCGGTCACGATCGGTGGGGTGTCTTCAACTGTTCCGAATGGTTTTGTGGCCCAACTGCCGGGAACGATCAATGCGAACACTCCGCTTCCACCGGGGTTCGTCGGCGTGGTGAACACGCCCGGCGGGGGAGCTTCGCGAAATGTTCGGCGGCCAAACCTCGTGCCTGGCGTGAGTCCATACCTGAACAACGATCGCAGCTTGATCAATCCGGCTGCATTCTCGATACCGCTTCCAGGTCAGTTTGGCGACTTAACTCGAAATGCTTTGCGTGGCCCAAGTTTCAAGCAGTTCGATCTGGTCCTCAACAAGCGTTTTCCGCTGACTGAGTCGACAAGCCTCGAGTTCCGTACAGAGATCTTCAACATCTTCAACTTTACGAACTTTGCGGTTCCATCGACGACCCTGAACAACGCGCTGCCGACGATCAGTTGTGCGCCGAATGCGGGCGGGGTTGTTTGCCCGGCTGGCATTGTTCCAGGCGGAACACTTCAGCCTGGCAGTGGCTTCAGTCAATCGCAGGCCGGTGGAACGTTCGGCTTGTTGCGACAGACAGTCGAACGCACAGTCGGACTCGGAACGAACCGGCAGATTCAGTTTGCGTTGAGGCTCAACTTCTAACGGTCTTTCTCTGCGGTCGTCTGCGTATCTCTGCGATCTCTGCGTTGAAAAGCCTTTTTAACGCAGAGACCGCAGAGATACGCAGAGGACCGCAGAGAAAGCCTTAAAACTGGATTACATCGATTATGTCACTACAAGAAATGACGCTAACCGAACGCGAGAGTGTGATTCCTGCCACAGAAGACGTTTACGACGATGGGTATCTTCGCGTCGAGCACAGAAATTACTACGTCGCGTGCGGGGGCAGTGCATTAAAACTGCCCCGCACCGAGTTCCTGATCTGTTCGCGGCTGGCCCGAACACCCAATCGCATCGTGGCGGCCGACGAGCTCTGGAGTTCTGTGTGGGGGACTCACAAGCCGCTCAATTCCGAGAGTCTCCACGTCTACATCTATCGCCTCAGGGCGAAGCTCGGCGATTTCGGACTGCAAATCGAAACCATGGTCAACGTTGGATACCGTCTGATTACGAGTAAAACCTAAGAAAACTTCGCCTTGTTAACTTAGAGTTCAGGGATAGTTCAGTTCGATGTAACACCGGCTGTTTAGATTGGACCCGCACTTCAGATAAATCACTCCCTACAGCATCGGAGATTGTAAATGTCTGTCTCGAAGAGAAGTTTTCAGCTTGTGGCGTGCCTCAGCATTTTCGTGTTTCTGCTGATTGGAATCGCATGCAACCATGGCGGCGGTGGTAATGGTGGCGGAACCGTGAGTTTGCACGGCGCCGGAGCCAGTTTTCCAAATCCGCTTTATCAAAAGTGGTTGAGTGAATACGAGAAGGTTCATGCAAACGTCCGGATCGATTACCAGTCGATCGGTTCGGGCGGCGGCATCAAGCAGCTCAAGGAACAGACAGTTGCCTTTGGCGCTTCCGATGCGCCGATGAAGGATGAAGACATGAAGTCAGCGCCGGGCGAGGTCGTTCATGTCCCGACAGTGCTGGGCGCGGTCGTAATCACGTACAACCTTGCGGAGGTGAAACAGCCATTGCGGTTTACGCCGGAAGTGATTGCAGACGTCTACCTCGGCAAGATCAAGAAATGGAACGACGCGAAAATCACCGCCGACAACCCTGGTGTGACGCTGCCCGCAAACGATATCACGGTGGTCTATCGCTCAGACGGAAGCGGAACGTCGGCCGTGTTCACCGACTACCTCTCAAAAGTCAGTACTGAGTGGAAAGAGAAAGTCGGAACAGGTACTTCGCCGAAATGGCCCATCGGGCTCGGCGCAAAAGGTAATGAAGGGCTGACGGGTCAGGTCAAGAATACGCCAAACACGATTGGATACACCGAACTCGCTTACGCAGTTCAGAACAAACTACCAGTCGCTCTGATTAAAAACGCCGCAGGCAATTTTGTAGAACCGACAATCGACGCTGTCGTGGCCGCCGCGGCTGCATCGGCGGCGACAATACCCGACGACTTGCGTGTTTCCATTACAAACGCGCAAGGCGCCCAGACGTATCCCATCTCCAGTTACACATACATTCTCGTCTACAAGAACCAGCAGGATGCCGGAAAGGGAAAGGCGCTCGCGGACTTCCTCTGGTGGGGAATTCATGACGGTCAGAACTTCGCGAAAGCTTTGCAGTACGCGCCGTTGCCTCCGGAGATCGTGAAGAAGGCGGAAGCAAAGATCAATTCGATGACGGCTGGAGGGAGTCCTCTGAGAAGTTGATTCTTCTCTGTGCTCTCTTTGTGTTTTCTGTGTACAAGAAGAACCGTCAAGCATGAGTGCCGTCACCGACAATCAATACTCAAGCTGGCGACGTATGCTTTCTCCCACTGGAAACACCGGCGACGCTGTCTATCGTGTCGTCATGTTGCTAGTCGCTCTTCTCATGGTTGCGATTGTGATCGCCATGGTTTGGGCGCTGGCGACAGAGTCGATGCAATCGATTCGTCAGTTTGGTTTTAGTTTTCTGCGTGGCCACACATGGGATCCGATCAGAGGTGAATTCGGCGCGCTGCCGTTTGTCTACGGAACCGTTGCGTCGTCGCTTATCGCGCTCTTGATCAGCGTCCCGTTTTCATTAGGCATCGCGATCTTTTTGGTCGAGCAGGCGCCGCACTATCTCGCGCGACCTATCGGTTTTCTGGTGGAACTACTCGCCGCGATCCCGTCGGTGGTCTATGGACTGTGGGGCATCTTCGTACTCGCGCCGTTCCTGCGAGAGTACGTACAGCCGCCACTGGCGCGCGTGTTGGGTTGGACACCACTGTTCCGCGGTCAAATCACCGGATTCGGATTGCTCACGGGTGGAATCATCCTGGCAATCATGGTGACGCCGATCATCTCTGCTGTTGTGCGTGACGTGCTCAGCGCCGTTCCGAGTTCACAAAGAGAGGCAGCGCTCGCGCTCGGTGCGACGAAGTGGGAAATGATCCGCGTCGTGCTTGTGAACGGTGCGCCGGGAATCGCGGGCGCAGTGATTTTGGGACTCGGGCGAGCACTGGGCGAAACGATGGCGGTCACAATGTTGATTGGAAATCGACCCGAGATCAGCGCGTCGCTTTTCGATCCGTCTTACACGATCGCATCGGCAATTGCGAATGAATTCACTGAGGCGACCGGCGACCTTTACCTCAGCGCGCTCGTAGAGCTCGGACTCATTTTGTTTCTCGTGACGTTCATCGTGAACGGCATCGCGAGACTCTTGGTTTGGAATGTAACGCGAAAAACCGGTGGAGTTGGCAGGGCGGCGTGATGGCGTATGAGCAACTCTGATCGAATACGTCGTGCGACGAGTGCGTTGATGACGAGTCTGACTGCGTTGTGCACGCTGCTCGCAGTCAGCGCGCTGCTGATCATTCTGTTTTATATCGCATGGCAGGGAATTGATTCGATCAGCATTCGGTTCTTGACTGACACGCCGCGACCTGTCGGCGAAGGTGGTGGAATTGGCAACGCGATACTCGGCTCGTTAGTGTTGCTCCTGGTTTCGTCAGCCATCGGTTTGCCGTTGGGAATCTGCGTCGGAGTTTATTTAGCAGAGGTTGGTACGGGGCGATTTGCTGGGGCGGTACGATTCATCGTCGACACGCTAACGGGCATTCCCTCGATCGTCACCGGAGTCTTTGTTTACACGATCCTGGTGATACCGATGAGGCACTTTTCGGCGCTGGCCGGCGGCGTTGCGTTAGCGCTGATCATGATTCCGATTGTGGCGCGCACCACTGAAGAGATGTTGAAGCTTGTGCCGCACAGTTTGCGTGAAGGCGCGCTCGCGCTGGGTGCGCCGCAATGGCGCGTGACGCTCGGAGTCGTGCTTCCAGCGGCCGCGCCCGGCATCGCCACCGGAGCGATGCTCGCGATCGCGCGTGTCTCCGGAGAGACGGCGCCGTTGTTGTTCACGGCTTTTGGGAGTCGTTTCTTTTCGACTTCTTTGAATGAGCCGATAGCGTCGCTGACGGTGCAGATTTACAACTACGCGATTTCGCCGTACGACGAGTGGCACGCGCAGGCGTGGGCGGCGACTTTGGTCTTGATGACACTGGTTCTTGGGATCAACATCATCGTCCGCTTCTTAACCAGAAAGCGATTTTAACTTTTGTTTCCTTTTGTGCCTTTTTGTGGCTAACGATGCCTGTTCAAACTGCCGCTCCGAAAATTGAAGTGCGCGCATCGACGCCTGCGGTCACGAATGGCAAGGCGAAAGTCGCGGTGCGCGATCTGAACTTCTTCTACGGTCGCGTGCAGGCGCTTCACGATATCTCGCTGGATATTCCGGAACGCATCGTGATGGCGTTCATTGGTCCATCGGGCTGCGGGAAGTCGACATTCCTGCGAACGCTCAATCGCATGAACGATGTGATTCCCGGAACACGCGCCGATGGTCAGGTACTAATCGATGATCACGACATTTACGCGGCCGGAACGGACGTCGTTGCGTTGCGCCGCCGCGTCGGAATGGTGTTTCAAAAGTCAAATCCGTTTCCGAAATCGATCTTCGACAACGTTGCGTACGGTTTGAGAATCAACCGGATGGCCGAGAGTAGTTCCGATTTGCAAGGACGCGTGGAGCAAGCGCTCAAGGATGCTGCGTTGTGGAACGAAGTCAAAGATCGTTTGAAGACGTCGGCGTTGAGTTTGTCAGGAGGGCAACAGCAGCGTTTGTGTATCGCGCGGGCACTTGCGGTTCGTCCTGAGGTACTATTGATGGACGAACCTGCGTCGGCGCTCGATCCGATCGCGACGTCGAAGATCGAAGAGCTGATTTTTGATTTGAAAAAGCAGTACACGATCGTAATTGTCACCCACAACATGCAGCAGGCGGCGCGCGTGTCTGACACGACTGCATTCTTCCTTCTCGGAAAGTTGATCGAAGTAAATGCGACCGAGCAGATGTTCACAGCCCCCAAGGAAAAATTGACGGAAGACTACATCACGGGAAGATTTGGATAGAGAGTGTACACAAAAAGCACGAAGTACTAAGCACAAAGCATTATGGATATCCACCGCCATCTGGACGACGAATTAAGCTCGCTGCGCGACCGGGTTCTGCTACTCGGAGGCGAAGCTGAACAGGCACTCGAGCGCGCGATGCATGCACTGACCGATCGCGACAGCGACGTCGCCCGGCAGGTCCTCGATCACGACGATCAAATCGATCGTCTCGAAGTCGAGATCGACCGCCAGTGTATCGACATCATAGCGCTCCGCCAGCCCGCCGCTCGTGACCTGCGCTTTGTCATCTCGGTCGCGAAGATGGCGCCGGTGCTGGAGCGCATCGCCGACCACGCGTGCAATATCGCGCGCGCAGCAATCGATTTAAACAACGAACCCGAGCTGAAGTCAGTGCTCGACTTGAATCGCATGGCCGAGCACGCTCTGAAGATGCTGCGCGCATCACTCGACGCTTTCACTTCGAGCGACGCGATCAAGGCGCGCGAGATTATCAAGAGCGATAGCGAGATCAACGATCTCTACAATCACACTTTCCATCGACTGATCGAACTGATGGTGAGCGAACCGTCGACGGCTACTCGCGATGCGCGGCTGTTGTTCGTCGCGAAGCACCTGGAAAGAATCGGCGACTACGTTACCGACATCTGCGAATTAACGGTCTACATGTCTGAGGCTGCATTCATCAAGCACACGAAATAGTTATGACTCGCCCTATCCTGATAATCGAGGATGACGCCGACATCTCGGAGAGTTTGAAATACAATTTTGAACGCGAGGGATTGGCGGCTGTAACGGCTCCTACTGGCGAGGCAGGACTGTCCGCGGCGTTGAACGAACGCGAGCCACCGCGACTCATCATCCTCGACCTGATGCTTCCAGGGATGAGTGGAATCGAGTTGTGCCGGCGGCTGCGTAGAGAGCCGGCGACGCGACGCACGCCGATCATCATGCTCACTGCAAAGGCGTCCGAGTCGGATCGTGTGACCGGCCTGGACCTCGGCGCCGACGACTACATCACAAAACCATTTTCCGTGCGCGAGCTTTTAGCCCGTGTGCGTGCCGTGATGCGTCGGGCGGACGAGACGATGGGCAAGACTTATGAGGACGATCATCTGCTCATCGATTTCGACGATATCCGCGTAGCGTGTGATGGCGTGAAGATAAAACTGACGAACAAGGAATTCACGCTGCTTTCTGTACTGGCGAGAAGCGCCGATCGCGTCGTTACGCGACAACAGTTACTCGATAGCGTGTGGGGATATAGTTACTACGGCGACGCTCGCACGCTCGATGTGCACATCCGACGCCTGCGGCAAAAACTCGACAAGTGCGGCGATTGCATCGAGACTGTCGTGGGAGTTGGATATCGTTTCGTAGGTTGTAGTTGATTCTCGTGCGTAAGCGACAGTCCATACTGATAGGCGCTTGTATTGTTCTCACAGCCCTTGCACTGGTTGTCCCCTCTTTCAACGTGCGGCTAATTTTAGGCGGGTTGATGCTGCTGGCCGCGGTAGTGTGGGGCGTGACGACTTTCACGGGCCGTGCGCCGGCAGACTTCTCGAACGCCGATCAAATAGATCAGAGTCAAACACCCGAGAGTCTTGCCGTCAGTTCGTTGTTACAAGCCACGATGACGGGCATGCGTGAAGGTCTGTTGGTTGTCAACAAAGACATGCGCGTCGTTGCATCGAACCCGGCAGCACACAAACTCTTCAATCCTTCTGTGCCCGCGCTCAAATCGCAGCGCTTGACTGAGCTCACTCGCAATCCCGCAATTTACAGCGCGTTCCTGGATGGTCTAAAGGGCATCGAGCGCAGCGGTGTGAAGGTCGAGACTCATGGACCGGAGCGACAAGTGTTCGATCTTCGAGTTGTTCCGATCGGCGCGAATGGACACGGCGCCGAAGGCGCGCTTGGTGTCTTCTTCGACATCACGCGGACAGAACGACTCGAGATCATACGACAGGAATTTCTGTCGAACGTTTCGCACGAGCTACGCACGCCGCTGACGGCGATCATCGCGTTTGTCGAGACTTTGGAAACGGGCGCGCTGGAAGATCCGGAGAGCAGCCAGCGTTTCCTTTCCATCATTCGCAAGAACGCCTCGCGAATGCACGCTCTGATCGACGACATTCTCGAGTTGACCGCGATCGAAGGCGGTAACGTAACGCTCAGGCCGGCAACTGTGGATTTGTATGAGTTGGTCGGGGATGTTTGTTCGTCACTCGCTGCGAAAGCGTCGGCGCAGAACGTTACGCTTGAAAATAGAGTAGAGCCGGACGTCGTGGTCCATGCCGACCCTCGCCGGCTCGAACAGATGCTGACGAATCTGATCGACAACGGGATCAAGTTCAGTCGCGAGAATGGAACCGTTTCGATCTCGCACGAACGCGGCACACGCGATCGTATTTTTGTGCAGGACAATGGAGACGGAATTCCCGCGCAGCATCTGGAGCGATTGTTCGAGCGCTTCTATCGAGTTGACCGAGCCCGCTCGAGGGACATGGGCGGCACCGGCCTCGGTCTGGCGATCGTCAAACACCTCGCCCTCCTCCACGGCGGAGAGGTCACCGTCACCTCCGAACTCGGCAAAGGCACCACTTTCGTGATTCACCTCCCTACGATCTAAACCGTTCACAAATTGCACATAAACCAAATTCTGTGAAACCTTGTGCATTCTGTGTACAGGTATGTAAAACAATGTTGTCAAACCGCCTCGCCTCTGGGATAATGGCGTCCTGAGATTTTGCCTCGCCTCACCCCCGACAGCCCCGTAAATGCTCAAAGCCGAACAGACTGGCGTCTGGGGGTATTTTTATGAGGAGAATCCGAAGATTTTTGCGCGCCGTTTCGAGCTTCCTGACTCAATTGGGAGCCGCTCTCGTGAAAACTATAGTTACCAGCCTGGCTGTGGGAATTGTAGTCATCTCAGTCATGCACTACATGGGCGTCCCAGTGCCCGCCGCTGCCGACTTGCTACGAGGCGTCTCGAGACTCGCGCACATCCTTTCGTAGAGGAAAGACATTGCATCCAGACCTGAGTAAGGCCTACGAAGTGCTGGGCGTCAAACCCGGCGTTTCAATGCGGGAATTGAAAGCAGCACATCGAGACCTGGCCAAGGTTTGGCACCCGGACAGATTTCTGCACGATCCGCGCCTGCAGGAAAAGGCGCAGGAGAAGCTGAAGGAAATCAACGAAGCCTATGAGCAGATAAGCTCGGGCAAGGTTCCGCGGCCTGTCACCCCACCGCCGCAGACGGTTCACTACACAAAGGCCCGTCGCGGCAGCAACTGGCAGTGGGCTGCGATTTTCCTGTTAGTGTTCGCTGCCGTCTTCGCTATCACGACTCGAAGCTTGCTTCAACAGCGCACCATCATCGCCGAAGAGCCACCGCTTGAGGAAACAGCGACCACGGATCAGGTTAAACCCGCGCGACCTGACTCCAACGCGCGTGCGGAAGTACAGAGATCCAACACGGAGAACGAAGCTTCCGAAGTCACTTCACCTGTAATCACACAACCCGTACCCGCCGTTGCGACTGTCACCGTCACGATCGATCCCGAAACCGGTCTGCTAGCAAAACCCGAGTGTCCTTTGCGAAGCCGTATGACTTACCCGGCCGGCAGTCAGCCCACTGGTTACTGCAATCTCTCCCACGTGCCGCCGCCAAAAGAATCTCGTATCAAATCGATCGCGAAGAGTGTGAAGCGCACTCTCGATTAAGCGCACCCGCGCGTCAGAACGAAAACACGATCTGCGGCTGTACCCGATAACTGACCGGCGCGAAATCGCCTACCGGCACGAAGAAGTTTGGATACTGTCCACTGCGTCTCAACGAATTCTGCAGATACAACAGAGTCTGGAAAGTTACCTTGCGACTGATTCCATAGTCGAAGCGAAAATGATGTGTTCTGATGTTGACGCCTGTTCCCGTGCCCAAGTCGTCGTCAGTCAGTTGTGAGATCAGGGAGTTTGCACCTTTGATTGAGAAGACGTAGAGGAAAGCCGTGTCTGCGCGTTTGGTGATCCTGCCGATCTGCATCGCCGCCAGCATAGCGTCGCGTTCGTTCAAACCGGTCGCGACGTTGCGTGCGACTTGCAGGTTGAAAGTAAGCGGGAAGGCGTGTTCGCCGTGCGTAAAACCTGCGTAATTGAGCCGGTAGGTCAAACGCACAACCTGAAATCCGGGCGCGGTGTACATTGCTCCGCCGGGAGTAGTCGTGGCGTTGCCGGTCCCTGCGAGCGGTCCGGAAAGCGCGATGCCAAGTCCAGGTTGTACGAGTAAGACGAGTCCTTCCTGCGTCGACGCGAGTTGAATGTGATTCGGATGGCGATAGAGTTGAATGTCTGCACCGACCTGGCTGTTCCAACGTTTGTTGAACGTTTGATTGGCGAGCAGGCCCTGGTGAAACAGCATCGACGATCTTCCGGTCGTGCCGACGACGTCGCCCGCGCGTGCGAGCGGGCTATTCGGCGCGATTATGGCAACGGTGGGATTTGAAAAAACATATTGACCCGCGCGCAGCTCGACGCTCGAGAGATACGCATCGTTGGGTTTGAAGTTGGCGACGTAGCGTTCGTTGAAGCCGTTGAAACGGATGTCGTCGTCAAACAGGAAGCGGGAATTGTCGGCAAAGATACTCTGCACGCGACCACCCTGCAGCTGAACAGATTTCGTTGGCCGATATTCGACCCAAACCTCGCTGATCGAAAAAGGTGGGCGGGCGGTGATGGAGGTGAAGTCCTGGTTGGTCGAGAGCGGATTGTTTGGCGGTCCGGTAGCGAGTTGCGCGTGAAAACTGAGATTCGGATGGATGTCGGTATCGAAATTCAGCCGCAGGCGATACCGGGCTCGCGCGTTTTGCACGTGTTCGAGCGGCGGATCTGGTGGTTCGGTTGCGCTCCGGAAGATGCCATCGAAACGTAACCGGAAGTCACCGCTCACACGAAGGGGCCCGATCTTCGCGGCTTGACCTTCGACTTTCGCGAGTCGCTGTTCGACTGTGGGCGCCTGCTGTTCGGCGGTTACGGGCGCTGCATCCGCTAAGGTGGTTTCGGTTGTTTTCGCGGCAGGCGGAGTTGTTTGTACGGAGAGTTTTTCGAGCAGAGCTTTGATCGTTAGCTGCTGTTCCTCGAGCGTCTTTTGCAACTGGTCGAGTTTGGCGTTTTGTCGCTCCAACTCGCCCTCGAGCGTGCGCACGCGTTCGGCGACGTTCGGGTCGGGCGGATCAGCAGGAACCTTCAGCATTTCCTGTGCATTCACGGAGATAAAACCGAGTAAAAGAAAGGCGAACAACAAGATTAGGCGATTGCCAATCGAGAGTGTCATATGCAGGTCCTCGCTGATTGTGGATCTTGGTTACTGAGACATCGCAGGATATGTCCGTGATCTTAAATCGAGCTTGCTGTGAAGTTACATCGATGTGAACAGGTTTGCTTCAAAGACCGCTCTTGGGCGAGGTCAGTACCGTAACGCGGTAGCGTCGGGTCCTCCAGGAATACGCAAGCCGAGACTCACCCGACGCTACCGCATTACGGTACTGACCTCGTACCAGGTTGCCGTCTTGATTTCAAAACCCATCGTTGACAACAATCTTACGCGACGCTTACTATTTTAGTGCTCTCAAGGTAAACGATGCTTCTTCAGGCAGCTACGACCACAACAGAAAACGTCGGCAGTTCCATCACAGCTTATTGGCCGGTAATGATCTTTTTCTGCGTCGCTGTGATCTTTCCCGTCCTGCCCCTAATCCTCGGTCGATTCTTAAGGCCAATCAAGTACGAAAAAGGCAAGATGCGGCCGTACGAGTGCGGCATCGACCCGACGACTGAGGCACACGAGCGATTCACCGTTCGTTATTACATCGTCGCGATGTTGTTTCTGATTTTCGACGTCGAAACAATATTTTTACTTCCGTGGGCCATCATCTTCATGGGCGACGACTTTTCGTTTACGAAGTTTGCCCTGCTCGAGATGCTCGTATTCATTGGCATCCTGGTGGTTGGTTATTACTACGCGTGGCGCAAAGGCGCCCTCGAATGGGCGTGAAAAATGGCTGAACACGAAGAAGGCTTTGTCCTGACAACCGTCGATTCGATCATGAATTCCGTGCGCCGCACGGTGGGCGCGAAGACTGTCGACATCGCGGCGCCGGTTGTTAACTGGGCGCGCAAGTCTGCGCTGTGGCCCATGACGTTCGGTCTGGCGTGTTGTGCCATCGAGATGATCGCCACGGGCGCGGGAAGATTCGACATCGATCGCTTTGGCGCCGGCGTGTTTCGTCCGAGTCCACGTCAGAGCGATCTGATCATCATCGCCGGCACCGTCACTCTGAAGATGGGTCCAGTGGTTCGCCGCGTCTACGATCAAATGCCCGAACCCAAATGGGCGATCGCGATGGGCGCATGCGCGTCAACTGGTGGTCCATTCGATTCATACTCCACGATGCAGGGCGTCGATCGCTGCATCCCGGTGGATGTTTACATCCCTGGTTGCCCTCCCAGACCCGAAGCTCTCCTCTATGGCCTGATGCGCCTGCAAGACATCATCATGCGCGAAGCCCCTTCGGCATACATTTTCGACTCCGATGGCAGCGTTCACCGCAAACGATATTTCGAAGGTGAAGACGTTCTTGCTGCTGATGTTGCCAGCACCGCGTTAACTGGAACTGCGGATAACCTGACTTAGGGCCTTCCCCCGTAATTTGTTTTTGTTTTTGGAGGACGATATGAAATACCTGCTTCGAAACAGTTTGCGGACTGTCCTGGTGTTGACTGTTATTTTAGGGCTGACGTCTCTCGGCTTCGCGCAAACGAAGCCGGCTATCAAGCGGAAACCGGCGACGCGAAGAGCAGTTCCGCTCGTGCCCGTCGGCACAGATTTAAAAGTAAGATTGAATGACACGCTATCGAGTAAAAACTCGCGCATAGGTGATCGATTCACGGCGACAGTCGTCGATCCGAATCGCTTCGACGAAGCGAGAGTCTATGGTCACGTCAGCTCGATTCAGAAGTCGGGAAAAATCAAAGGCCGGACGAGCATGAATCTCGCGTTTGATTCAGTCGAGTTGCGCGACGGGCGCAAAGGCATACTCCACGGGTACGTGACGAGAGTTTACGGTGACGATGCAGGGCGCGCTGACAACGAAGGCGGGGTCGAATCAGGAAGTAGGACCAAGCAGACAGTTAAACGCGCAGGCATCGGCGCGACGGTCGGCGCGATCGTGGGCGGTATTGCGGGCGGCGGTAAAGGTGCTGCGATCGGGTTGATCATTGGCGGCGCCGGCGGTGCCGGATCTTTAGCGGTGAATGGCAGCAAGGAGCTGAAGATCGAGTCAGGCACTGAGATGCTCGTGCACGTCACGCGTTAAATAAACTAGCGTACACTTAGCCACAGATTACGCAGGTGAATACGGATCTAATCCGCAATAATCTGTGTGATCTGTGGTTTCTTTTTGGAAGAATTCCTCGGCGCACATCGTCTAACCACAATGGTGATGGCTGAAAAGCTCATTGATGGACGCGTTATCGAAGCCTGCCAGCAGGGCGACCGCGCAGCTTTTCAACTCCTGTTCGAAACTTACAAAGACAAAGTCTTCTCGATCGCGGTCTATTCCTCCGGCGGTGATCGAGCAGTAGCGGACGACGTCACCCAGCACGTATTTCTGAAGTTATTTACAGCGATTCGTCAGTTTCGAGGCGACTCGGAATTCACCACCTGGCTTTACCGGCTTGTCGTAAATGCATGTCACGACGAAAGCCGCCGTCGCAGGAGGTTGCTTCCTTTGGGAGACACGGTTGCGATGCGAAATCCCGCCGACAAGAAACCTCAGGAGAAGCACTACGCGCGACTCGAAGTTGCGGAGGCGGTCCAGGGGGCAATTGCGCAACTCAAACCACGATTTCGTTTGCCGATACTTTTGCGATACATCGAGGGCTTGTCCTACGACGAGATTGCGAGTGTGCTGGGGTGTTCAAAGGGCACCGTAGCTTCGCGTCTCAACCGCGGTCACAGCCAGTTGGCGAAGCGTCTGTCACACTTGAACAATCCCGCAGTATGGGGAGAGTAGCTTGGATGTTTTCTAAACACATAACAAAAAATATTTCAGCATATTGTCATGGAGAACTGTCGACGGAAGAGTCGAAGCAGTTTGCGGAACACATTATTTCGTGCGCGAAGTGTCGGACTAAATTTGAAGAGGTAAAGCTCGGTATTAAATTCGCCGAACAACTGCCAAAGCTTTCTGCTCCGGATCACATGTGGCGTGAGCTCGAGGACGTACTCGACGGGACGCGTGAAATTCCAATTCTCACAACTCACCGCAGGCGTCCGATATTTGCATTTGCAGCGGCTGCCGCGGCGATTTTCGTAGTACTCGGTGGATTCGCGTTGTATTACAGTAGTCTTCCATCACCAACACTGCCTGGTCGAGCTGAGGTGTCTCTAAACGTTCAACCCGCGTGGCGCGTAAACCGCCTCGACGGCGCGCCGAAAATCGGAAGTGAAAGAATCTACGACGACGGGCAACTTCGAATCGGACAAGTGTTGGAGACAGACGGTAGCTCACGTGCGCGGATCGCAGTCGGCTCGATCGGCGACGTTGATATCGACGAAAACACCAGTGTCAAATTACTGGCAACAGCACCTACAGAACACCGGCTCGAACTCACGCGCGGAAAGCTGAGCGCGCGCATCTGGGCGCCGCCACGACTCTTCTTTGTCGACACGCCTTCCGCAGTCGCCGCTGATATGGGTTGTGCCTACACGCTCGAGGTTGACGATCAGGGCGGAAGTCTCTTGCGGGTTACTTCGGGATGGGTTTTGTTGCAGCTGAAGGATCGTGAATCGATAGTCCCGGCAGGTGCTGCATGCGAAACACAAAAGGGAATTGGTCCAGGCACGCCTTACTTCGACGACTCGACATGGTACTTTCGTTACGCGCTGAGAGCGGTTGACTTCTACCCCGAGGCTGCGAACAGGAGCGCAATTCTGGCTGCCTTGTTGGACGAGGCGCGGCTGCGCGACACGCTGACCCTGTGGCATCTGCTCGCGCGCGTTAACGGAGAAGATCGCGGTCGTGTTTACGACAAGCTCGCCGGCTTTGTGTCGCCGCCTTCTGGTGTGACTCGCGAAGGCATCCTGCGTCTCGATCAGCAAATGCTCGATACGTGGAAAGCCACGCTCGAGCCTGCGTGGATCGGAAGTGGCAAGAACCTTTCAAAGAAAGGTGCGTATGGGACAGTTAAAGGCGGCCTCAGTCAACGCCTGAAAGACATGAGTCCTAAATAGTTTCGGCAAACGGAGAAATGAAATGAACAACGTAAATGAAGTCAAGTAGCCGCAAAGAGGCACAAAAGACACAAAAATGATTATTTAACCTTTGTGCATTTTGTGCCTTTTTGTGGCTAAATTCCGGCGAGGTGGCTCGTATCGTTAACGCAAAGGACTCTCACGAATCCATCATCGCGTAATTCGAACCGCGTGATGCCGCAGTTCGCGCTGGAGATCCAAACGGGCTTCAGCTCCGGAGCATCCAGGGCGCCCATGAGGTGGAGGGCGAGGATGCAGATCGTTCCGGTGTGACTGAAGACCGCGATCTTGCCGCCCCGATTCTGTGCGATGATCTGGTCCAGCTTCTGCCAGGCGCGGTCGAGGAGTTGGCGGTAGCTCTCGCCGCCGGTCAACACGTGTTCGAAGTCGCGCCTCAATAGCGCTGCGTACTGTTCGGGGTGTTGTTGTGCGGCGTCTTCAAAAGTCAGTCCTTCCATCACGCCAACGCTGCGCTCGCGAAAGGCTTCAGTACCGTTGATCGCCAGGCCCGTCAGCTTCGAAAGCGGCCTCGCCGTCTCCATTGCCCGCGCGAGATCGCTCGAATAAATCGCCGTTAATGATTCCGATTTGAGGCTGCGTGCAGTTGCCTCGGCCTGTTTATGCCCGCGAGCAGAGAGCGGCGTCGCAGTGTGGCCGCCGAAACGGCGTTCCGCGTTTCCCCTCGACTGGCCGTGGCGAACGAGGAGCACATGCGTGTGACGCAATGGCATTCTCGAATTCTAGGTTCTCGGTCGCATGCGTACAAGTTCGCCAAATTTTCCTTGAAAAAGCACGGGTTCGGAGGTACTCTGGCCCGCAGCATTTCGACGTCCAGTTACCTCGCGCCGCATCGCGTTAGTTCAATCTCTTGCCTGGAGAATCCCCCGATGGACTTCCAACAACTAAGTAAAGACATTCTGGAATGGGTACTCGCTCATAAACTCGGAGTCTCGATCGTCACCGTCGTCGCGCTCTTGTACGGTGGCATTTGGCTGTACACGATGTTCCAGAAACATGGCTTCTACGTCTGGTACTTCGTGCTGTTCGCCATAGCTCTGGTGGGCACTTTCACTCCGATTAGACTCTACTGCTACACCTTCATTTTAGGGATGGCGACCGCCTTCGCAGAGATCATCTCGAAATTCAGAGACGAGCCGATCAAAACTTTAAAAATGCCTCACGCTTTGTTGTATCACTTGCTGAACGGCGCCGTCGCCGCATTTGCACTCAAGATCATAGTCGTGTTCTTCGGACCTGAGCGCATCGCCAATGGACAGGAGCAATTCAAGAGCGTCGTGGCCGCCGGTCTCGGATCGATGCTGATTATGCGGTCCAAGCTATTCAACATCAAACAGGTGGGAGGAGAAGACATCTCCTTTGGACCAGAGCAAATCGTCAAGATCTATTTTCGGTTTATGGAGGCCGCTATCGACAGGGTGCGCGCTCAGGATCGGATCGAGTTCGTGAAAAGGAACCTGGGCAATATCAACCCCGTCAAAGTATTTGAATATTCAGAGACCATGCTGCTGGCCTCGCAGGCGCTGGATGAGAAAGACAGGCAAGCGTGTATTCAGGGTATCCAGGACTTAAACACGGGAAGCCTCGCGGCTCTATCTGCGAAGACTCGGTCGTTTCGTTTGGGATTCTTGTTGCTCAACAACATGGGTGAAGCCTTTGTGACCAAGGTGTTTGAGAATCCGCCTCCCGACTGGTTGCTCGAGGCTCCCATTCAGGAAAGCAAGTCAACCGTCGTCGACAAACTCCCGTTCCAGGTGCCATTTCTTTCAACCGACCCGAAGGACAAGGCGATCCCTTACATGGCTTATGGTTCAAGTATGAACAGCGAGAGGTTCCGGTCTCGGTTAGGAAAACAATGGCAGGAACTCGATGAAGCGAAGTTTAAGGAAATAACCAAACCGCGTAAGTGCGAACTTATGGGTTACAAGTTGGTCTTCAACGGTTACCGGCCCAGCCAACCTGAAACGGTTCGACTGGCGTCAGTGAACAGACGGGGATGGCAAATCTTGTGAAAGGAGAGACAACCGATAAGGTGGAAGGTGTTTTATACGACCTCACGAAGGACGTCATCGAGTTTCTTGACCGGACGGAGAACGGGTATTCAAGGGAAAAGACCGACGTCATGGTCGACGGCAAATCAGTCGAGGCTGATTTCTATGTTAGTCGAGTAACTCGCGACAATGCCCAACCAAATCCGGAATATTTTCAGAAAATCATCGACGGTGCGAGAAAGATGTTGAGCGAGGATTACGTGAAGAAACTCGAGGCGATGAGGACCGTGTCCACCAGTTGATCTACGCCGCTACCGCTTCGGCCTTCAATTTCTCGGCCTGGTAGTGTGCGACAAGCGCGTCGATGAAAGGATCGAGGTTTCCTTCCATCACTAAATCGAGCTGGTGAATAGTCAAGCCGATGCGATGGTCGCTCACACGATTTTCCTTGAAGTTGTAAGTGCGGATCTTTTCAGAGCGATCGCCCGAGCCCACCATCGAGCGGCGCTCGCTTGCCTCTGCTTCGTGTTGTTTCTGTTCTTCAAGTTCCTGTAGACGGGCCCGCAGTACGCGCATCGCTTTTTCGCGATTCTTGATCTGCGACTTCTCGTCCTGCATTGAAACTACGACGCCCGTTGGCAGGTGTGTGATTCGTACCGCGGAATAAGTGGTATTCACGGACTGACCACCCGGGCCTGACGAACAGAACGTGTCGATACGCAAATCTTTCGCATCAATCTTGACGTCGACGTCTTCGGCTTCGGGAAGCACTGCGACGGTGATCGCGGACGTGTGAATTCTGCCACTCGCTTCCGTCTGCGGCACTCGCTGCACGCGATGCACGCCTGATTCGTGTTTCAACTTCGAATAGACCTTGTCTCCCTCAATCAACACGATCGCTTCCTTGATGCCGCCGATGCCTGACTCTGAGGCTTCAAGGACTTCGAATCGCCAGCGCTGCTTTTCCGCGTACCGTGAATACATGCGCACCATCTCTGCTGCGAAGAGGGTTGCCTCATCGCCACCGGTGCCGGCGCGAATCTCGAGAATCACGTTTTTCTCGTCGTTCGGATCGGTCGGGATAAGGAGGAGTTTGAGTTCCTTGTCGGCGTCGTCGAGTTTCTTTTGGAGTGTTTCGAGTTCGAGGCGCGCCATCTCGCGCATTTCGTCGTCGTCAGAGGTGTCGAACAACTCGCGCGCGCCCGCCAGTTCGTTCTTCAATCCCTTCCACGACTGATACTTTTGGACCACCTCGCCGAGCGTGCGATGTTGTTTCGCCGCTTTCCCGTACGCGGAAGGATTTGAAAGCAACTCAGGAGACGAAAGCTCCTGCGTCAACTCTTCGTATCTCTGAACTATCTGTTCGAGCTTATCTAACATACATACCTCACGCCCTCTTCATGACAGCGGCGCGGGTAACGGCTCTGCCGTCGCCGGCTCCAGCTTCAACGATTCCTTCAACGCTTCGATCGCGACTTCGAGCTGCTTGTCGTCGGGTTCCTGCGTGGTGATGTTTTGCAGCCACACGCCCGGCTTCGTCATCAGTTTGAAGAACCAACTACTCTCCTTTTTCGCCGACAAACGAATGATCTCGTACGACAGACCCGCAACCAGCGGCATCAACGCGATCCGAATCAGGAAGTTCAACGACAACGAATCAAACTTGATTAGCGAAAACAGAACGATCGCCACCAGCATCACGACCATTAAAAAGCTCGTCCCACAGCGCGGATGCTGGCGCGGCTGCGGTCGCGCGTTATCGACCGTCAAGGGCAAACCCGCTTCCCACGTAAATACTGTTTTGTGCTCGGCGCCGTGGTACTGAAAGACGCGCCGAATGTCCTTCAATAGCGAGAAGCTGAAGATCATGGTCAGAAAGAAACTCATGCGAATCAACCCGTCGATCAAGTTGAACGCGACCGACGGTCGCACTGGATGCAGGTAAGTCTTCACTGCGGTCCAGGCGTCTTCGTACCAGGCTTCACGTGCCGGTTCCGAAGTAACAGTGGCGACGTTGCCTGGGATGGCCGGCGCGCTCACTGCCGCGGGCCCAGTGGCCCAACCGGCGGCGATGAAGAGCGCGTTTGTAAGCAAAAGCGGCGCAGCCACGAAAAGCAGGACGTTGAAGATCAATGCGAAGACTATGGAGCCAGCGGCCGCGGCCGTCGTCCCTTTTTTGAGCTCGTCTTTTGACCGCTTTTGAGTCGGAACTGGAAACAGCCCGGGAACCGCGCCGGTCAAACCTGCGAAATCTCCTTCGCCTTCGATTACCGCCGGCGAAAGTGCAACCTTGACTTCTTCTGTCCTCGCTTCTTCGACTTCCGCAAATGCCTCGTTTGCAGAGTAGTTGAGCGCCTTGATTCCGAGACCCATCGACTGGATCAGCACCGCACTGCCGCGCAGGACGGGTAACTTCAGCACCGGATACTTATCGCTCCACTTGGGCAGCGGCGCCGCAGTGTTGACGATCGTGCCGTCAGCTTTGCGCACGGCGATGGCGTAGGCGTTCGGAGTGCGCATCATGACGCCCTCGATAACCGCCTGGCCTCCAACGATCAGATCTCGTTCTGGTGTGCTCATACTTTTAAGAATCTTGAGAACGCGCGCCGCGCGCAGTTACAAAAATGCCGGCGCTCCGATGTAGTTCGCGAACGGGCGAACTACCGACTCACGCCGGCGTTTAAGAGTTATGCTGGCTAATGCTGTGGAGTGGCGGCGGTTTCGGCAGCGGGTTTCTTGCCGTAACGCTTGTTAAAGCGATCGACGCGCCCTGCGGTATCGACCAGCTTCTGTTTACCCGTAAAGAAAGGGTGGCAAGCCGAACAGATTTCGACGTGCAGGTCACCCTTCTTGGTGGAGCGAGTCTTGAATGTCTCGCCGCACGCACAGCTGACGGTGATTTCAACGTATTCGGGATGAATTCCTGGTTTCATTTCCTCTTGATCACTCTCTATAGGCGGCTCCAAGCCGCGTTTTCAAACACGCTATGATAGGTGTCGGAGCGCAGGATCGTCAAGTTTCGAGGGGGATTTCCTCGCAAAGGCGCAAAGACGCAAAGACGACTTCTTAACTTTGCGTCTTTGCGTCTTTGCGAGGAAGACTCTTCGTATTCCTTTCCCAAAACATGCCGTCCGCATATCCTTGAATCGATCGATTTATAGATGCGAGTTCGAGGCGCTTCGCAGCCAGGCAGCAGTAGGTCTCGTCGATTTCCACGCCGAGATAGTGACGTCCGAGCTTTTTGGCGACGACGGTCGTCGTGCCGGAGCCGTTGAACGGATCGAAGACCAGATCCGCTTCTTGCGAGCTCGCCAGGATCACCTTCGCCAGCAACTTCTCGGGCTTCTGTGTCGGATGATCCGTATTCTCCGGCATCGACCAGTACGGCACCGTCAGATCCGTCCACAGATTCGACGGATGTGTCAGCCGGAACCGCCCGTTTTCGTTCTCCGTCCAATCTTTCGGCGCGCCGTTCGGATCCGTGTAAGGCGCGATCACCTGCCGTTTGAGCATCACTGCCTCGACGTTGAAGTAATAATCCTCACTAACAGTGAAAAACCAGATGTCTTCCGAGCAATTCTTCCAGTTTGACTTCGCGCCGCGCCCTTTTTCGCGCTCCCACGTGATTCGATTCTGCGGGATGAAATACTTTTCACCGACGCGATGAATCGCGGCCGAGCAGCGCCAGTCACCGCAGATATAAATAGAAGCCGTCGGTTTGAGTACGCGCACGGTCTGCGCCAGCCACGAATCGAGCCATTCCGCGTATTCGTCAATCGAGGTTTTTCTGAATTTTCGGTCGTTGAAACTCTTGTTCAGATTGTAAGGAGGATCCGCAAACATCAGATCGACGCACTGATCGGCCATATTTGGTAAGGCGGTAAAAACGTCCTGACAGATGAGCTTATCCCGCAGATCGTCGACGGCCGACGCAGAGTTTAGCTTTGCAAGTGTGGCCTTATAGCGAGCAAGATCTTCGTCTGACAACGTCAGGGTTCTATTTGCAGGCGCGCGATTCATAGGAAAACGAACCACAGATTACACAGTTCTGCGCAATCTGTGGATGGCTTTGAGAAAAATTTGCTATAATCCGGTTTCGCTTTCATCTCTTACTAGCTGTAAAAGCAACATTTATAAAGCGATTGTCTCCCGTCGTCCCGGAGATGGTCTCACGGCATAATGTCAGAAGACACTAAGCAACCTGGTGCGGAAGAACCCACACCGCCGGGCGTCTCAGATGCTGAGGCGTCCGGCACGCCACCACCATCAGCAATTCCCCCCGCAGGCACGCTCGCCGGCGCCGACGCCGAAAAGGCGGCGATGGTCGAGCAGGCAAAGTCGCGTGTGGCTGCCGTAAAGGAATCTTTGCAGGAGCCCGCAGCGCCGGGCGCCCCGAAACCTCCGGTCAAGAAAAAAGAAGAAGGTCCGAAACCCACGGACGCCAGCAGCCATCCGCTCGTCAAGAAACTGAAATTGCAGTTTGGCGAGGCTGTCGGTGATGCGTCCGAGTTTATCGGACAACTCTCAATCACAGTCGATGGCGCGCGCATCGCCGAGATCTGCGACTTTCTCAAACGCGATCAGGAAACGCCTTTCGATTACCTTTCAGACCTGACGTGCGTCCACTACCCGGATCGTTGGAATGCGCCGTTCGAGATGGTCTACAACCTGTTTTCAATCTCGACAAATGAGCGCGTGCGATTGAAAGTCCGCACGAGCGAGACGGTCGACAGCGTGACTGGTGTTTGGCCGGCTGCAAATTGGCTCGAACGCGAGGTGTTCGACCTGTTTGGCATTCGGTTCGCGAATCATCCGGATCTGCGACGGCTGCTTTTGCCGCCTGATTGGGAAGGTCATCCGCTCAGAAAGGATTATCCGCTGGAGTTTGTGGAGAACGCCTGGACCGAACAGCACCTGCCGGTGATGTCTGAGGTGGAGATGGAGCAGTTGCACCAGCGGCGAGCTTACGGTCTCGAGATACTTTCAGTGCCGCAGGAACGTTTGATGCGCGAGATATTTCGCGGCGGCAAGGAAGTCATGCCGAAGGATAAATGACACCAAAAGAGATCGCCACTCATTACGACGCGAAAGTCTTCGACTCGCCCGACGCGGCCAAGGTGGCGGGGTTTGTTTTGACTGAAACTGCGGCGCCGCGAAACGTTTGGAACAAGGCGAGCGCTGCGAGTGCGATAGTGCTGAAGCTGGTTGAGCAGAGAAACAGTGGCGAAGCGGAAGAGATTGGTTTGGTGATCGAACCATTCCGCGTCACCGGATGTTATAAACCGAAACCAGCAGAAGTCCCCGCAGCATGAAAAGAGGGTTTTCTCTGCGTTCCCTGCGTATCTCTGCGATCTCTGCGTTAACACTCATATTTAACGCAGAGACCGCAGAGATACGCAGAGAACGCAGAGAAGAAGTTAAACCGAAATGCACCAGGTAGAGATCGCGACAACACAGGAAACACTGCTCGACAGCCCGGAGATGGTGCTGAACATGGGGCCGCAGCACCCGTCGACGCACGGCGTGCTGCGCGTAGTCCTCAGGCTCGACGGGGAAACCGTCATGGACCTCGACTGCGACATCGGTTACCTGCACCGCGGAATGGAAAAGATCGCGGAGAACCGGATGTACACGATGATCGCGCCCTACTGGGATCGTCTCGATTACATCGCCGCTGTCTCGAATGGTCTCGTTTGGGTGGAAACAGTCGAGCAGATGATGGGGCTCCCCGTTCCACCACGCGCACATTACCTGCGCACGATCCTGACCGAGCTCAATCGCATCGCATCGCACTTGCTGTGGCTGGCTACGCACGCGCTCGACATCGGCGCCGTGACCGTCCTCCTGTGGGCTCTCCGCGAACGCGAAGAGATTCTGAAGATATTCGAGCGACAGTTTGGCGCGCGCTTGACGTGTCACGCATGGCGCGTCGGCGGCATGCCGAACGACGCGTACGACGACTTCAACAAAGACGTACGCCAGTTCGTCAACAACTTCCCGAAGCGTCTCGACGAATACGAGACGGTACTTTCCGAGAACCGCATCTGGTTGAGTCGAACCGTCGGCATCGGCGTCATCTCTGCTGAAGACGCGATTGCGATCGGATTGTCAGGCCCGGCACTGCGCGGTTCCGGAGTCGCCTGGGACGTGCGCAAGTCTCGACCATACGCCGCGTACGCCGACATGGATTTCGATATTCCACTCGGCGAGAACGGCGATACCTATGATCGATACCTGGTGCGACTGGAAGAGATGCGACAGTCGCGGCGCATCGTCGATCAGGCGCTGGAAAAACTTCCCGATGGTCCAGTGAACGCGAAGCTGCCGAAGATCGTGAAGCCGCCCGCCGGTGATTACTACCACTCGATCGAAGCACCGAAAGGCGAGATTGGTTGCTACATCGTTTCCGATGGCAGCGCGCAACCGTGGCGCGTCAGAGTGCGTCCCCCGTCATTCATCAATCTGCAAGCGTTGAAGCAGATGTGTGTTGGACACCTGGTCGCCGACGTGGTCGCGATTATCGGAACGCTCGACATCGTTTTAGGAGAGATTGATCGCTAAACCGACGATGATTCTTCTATCCCCTGTAAACGTTCTCAACGATCTCCTCCAGAGTCTCGGGCTCAGCGCCGACTCGATCAACTTTGTCGTTTGGCCGTTGATCCAGATCGGACTCGTGGTGACACTCGTCGCGCTCTGGGTGGCTTATGCGACGTATCTCGAGCGAAAGATCTCGGCGTTCATGCAGGCGAGGCTCGGTCCGATGCGAGTTGGGCCATGGGGACTGTTGCAGCCCATCGCCGATGGCATCAAGCTCCTGACCAAAGAAGACTTCATTCCGGAGAGCGCCGATCGCTGGATCTTTTTCTTCGCGCCGTATATCGCAGTCGCTTCAGCATTCATCGTGTTTTCGGTGATTCCGTTTGGTCCGGACTGGGCGGTCATTGCAGACGTAAACATCGGCTTGCTGTTCGTGCTTGCTGTTTCGAGTGTCGGAGTGCTCGCGCTGATACTTGCCGGCTGGTCGTCAAACTCGAAATACGCATTGCTCGGTGGGCTGCGCTCGAGCGCGCAGATGGTCTCGTATGAAGTCGCGATGGGGTTGTCGCTGATCGGCGCGTTGATGTTTGCACGCACGCTTTCGCTGTCGGGCATCGTCGCCGCGCAAGCGTCGGATTCGATCTGGTTTGTTGTTTATCAGCCCGCGGGGTTTTTGCTGTTTCTGATCAGCGGCATCGCCGAGAACAATCGCGCGCCGTTCGATCTGCCTGAAGCGGAGTCGGAACTGGTAGCAGGTTTTCACACTGAATATTCGGGCATGCGCTGGTCGCTCTTCTTCATGGCCGAGTATGCGGCGATGGTCGTCGTCTCGGCGGTAGCGGCGACGGTTTACCTCGGTGGCTGGTATTTCCCGTTTGTTTATCGACTCGAAACAAGCGGACATCACAACTTGTTCGTGCTCGTCAGTCTGTTAGTCTTCCTGGTCAAGGCTTCGCTCATCCTGTACTTCTATTTCTGGTTGCGCTGGACGTTGCCGCGTTTTCGTTACGATCAGTTGATGGACATCGGTTGGAAATGGCTGATTCCGTCGGCGCTGATCAATATCGTGTTGTCGGGATTTGCAATCTTCGCGGTGCAGGCTTTAGATGGGTATCGAGAGTTGAAGACGATTGAGTCGCTCAGTCACGGGTTGAATCTGACGGCCACCGGAAAAGGCGTCATGATCGCTTTTGGTCTGGCGGGTCTGTTCATAACCGCAGCGCTGCTTTCGCGCATCAACTGGCGCTCGCGCGATTTCAATTTGAGGACGCAGCGCAGGAATATCAAGCTGGTCAATGTGCCGAAAGGCAAACCGGCGGTGCAGCCAGGGAATTAAATATGCCATTAGTCAAGACTCCAAAACCGACGTTCGCACAGAAGCTCAAACGCTTTTTCATGATCGATCTGATCAGGGGGCTTGGGCTCACGCTGAAATACAATATCGGCGCGCTCACCGATAAAGACGCGGTGGCGGGCAAGGGAATTTATACCGAACAGTATCCAAAAGTCCGGCCTGACGTCGCGCCGCGTTTTCATGGAGCGCCGCGTTTGAACATGGATCCCGAGACGCACGACACGCTCTGCATCGCGTGCAATCTCTGCGCGATCGCGTGTCCGGAGGATTGCATCGACGTGATTGCGATGGACGTCGAGATCATAGTGGCGGGCAAGCCGCGGCGAAAGAAGGTGCTCGACGAATTCATCTTCGACACGTCGCGCTGCATGTTCTGCGCGTTGTGCCAGGAAGCGTGTCCGACGTCGTGTCTTGAGTTGACGCAGGACTTCGAGCTCGCGACGTACTCGCGCGCCGGCTTCGTCTGGAACCGCGAAATGCTCGAGCAAGGGCGGGAAACGGTTAAGTACACAAGCTAATTTGAGCCGCAAAAAGGCACAAAAGTCACAAAATGAAAAACGGAAATACTGCGCACTGTGGCTGAGTATTCAACTCGATTTGACCGTTTAAGCTTCAACTCTTTTGTGCATTTTGCGCCTTTTTGTGGCGAATAAATCGGCGAAATAATAATCGATGACACTCTCCGGTTACGAAGCTCTCTTCTTCTGGATCTTTGCGCTCGCGGCGATTTTTGCCGGGCTGCTGACGGTGATGGCGCGCAATGCCGTGCACAGCGCGCTGTTTCTTATCTCCTCGCTGGTATCCGTTGCGGCGCTGTTTGTATTGGCGCGGGCGGAGTTCATCGCCGGTGTGCAGATCCTCGTGTATGTCGGCGGCGTGATGGTCCTGTTTCTGTTTGTGATCATGCTCGTCAACGTCGGCGCCGAAGAGCGTGGACACGAGGAGATCTTCAACAACCAAAGACAGGTGGCCGCGAGTCTGATCTTCTGTTTGCTGCTCGTCGGCGGAGTGCTTTACGCAGTCAACAAAGGTTATGCGGGTTTGCAGCGACTGCATCCGACGACCGCAGACACCGCCGCGCAACAGCAGTCCGCACGCGAATCGTCGTACGCAACATCGGCCACCGCAGCCAGCAAGATCACAAAGGACGCGGAGGGAGTCGGAAACAGTCTCTATCGCTACGCATCTCTGCCTTTCGAGATCGCAAGCGTGTTGTTGCTCGTCGCGATTATCGGATCGGTGATGCTCGCGCGCACGCTCAGGCAGGAAGCCTCAGCCGACGACCTCGGTCCGGAAGTCTTGAAGGTTGAGATAGTGAACGATCCGGAACTCGCAAACCTCGAGCCGCAGTCAGAATAGTTATGCTTAATTTTTTCACCCCTGCATTGGTGTTGCTGTTACAGGAAGGCGGCCGGATTGCGCAAATGAAGCAGTCGGCGCTGAATCCCGATCTCTCGAAGTTTCTCGTGATCGGAGCGCTGCTTTTTATCATCGGCGTGGCCGGCGTGCTGACGCGGCGAAACATCATCGTGATCTTCATGTCGATCGAGTTGATTCTCAACGCTGCGAATCTGAACTTCATCGCGTTCTCCCGTTACTTGCAGGAAACCGGCAGCGCCAACGCGCTCGCCGGACAGATATTCACGGTGTTTGTGATCGTAGTCGCAGCAGCAGAAGCCGCGATCGGGCTGGGAATCGTCATCGCGCTCTACAGGAACAAGGAAACGATCTGGGTCGACGAGATTGATCTGTTGAAATGGTAACAAGAATAGGCCCTATAGGACCTATATCGAATTCCCTTAAATGCAAAAATACATCTGGCTAGTTCCCCTGCTACCCCTAATCGGCGCTGCCATCAACGGCCTCCTCGGCCGGAAGTTTCGTTTTTCTGAAACACTCATCGGCGGCATTGCCGTCGGTTCGGTAGCGTTGGCTTTCCTCATCAGCGTGGCTGCGGTGTACTCGTATGGTTTTGGCGGGCATGCGGAATGGCCCAAGCCGTACGTGACGAGCCAGGATGGATTTAGTTTCGATTGGATCCCGGGGGGCGCCGTCAGAATCAATCAGGGCGCGCACGAAGGGACGGCGGCTGAAGCGTCTCGTTTCGCTTTGCTCAACGTCGAGTGGAGCTATCAACTCGATCCACTGTCGTCGATCTTCATGCTGATCGTCACGGGCGTCGGCCTGTGCATCTTCGTTTTTGCCACCGGCTACATGCACGGCGAGGCCGGCTACTATCGCTTCTTCGCATACATGGGTCTCTTCATGTTTGCGATGCTCGTGCTCGTGATGGGGTCAAACTTCCTGATGATGTTTGTCGGTTGGGAAGGAGTGGGCCTCTGTTCCTATCTGTTGATCGGCTATTACTTCGATCGACAGGAAGCCGCTAACGCTTCACGCAAGGCGTTCATCACGAACCGCATCGGCGACTTCGGATTCGCGCTCGCGATCTTCGGCATCATCGCTGCATTCGGCAGTGCGCAATACACCGAAGTCTTCAACCAGGCGAAAGGTTATCCAATCGAGCTGCTCGGTCACTGGGGAATTCTCTCCTGGATCGCGCTCGGACTCTTCGTCGGCGCGTGTGGCAAGTCTGCTCAGCTTCCGCTGCACGTGTGGCTGCCCGACGCGATGGCTGGTCCAACGCCGGTTTCCGCTTTAATCCATGCCGCGACGATGGTGACCGCCGGGCTCTACATGGTGACGCGCACCAACGTCATCTTCCAGCACTCGCAAACGATGCTGCTCGTCGTGGCGCTCGTGGGCGCCGCGACCGCGATCTTCGCGGCCACGATCGGTATCACACAAAACGACATCAAGAGGGTTCTCGCTTACTCAACAGTTTCGCAGCTCGGGTTTATGTTCATGGCGTGCGGTGTCGGTGCGTTTGTCATCGGCATCTTTCACGTGATGACGCACGCGTTCTTCAAAGCGCTGATGTTCCTCGGCGCGGGCAGCGTCATTCACGGCATGCATCACGAGCAGGACATGCGCCGAATGGGCGGTCTGAAGAAGTACATGCCCTACACGTACTGGACGTTCATGGCCGGCTGGCTGGCGATCTGCGGCGTCATCCCGTTCAGTGGCTTCTGGTCCAAAGACGAGATCCTCTGGAACGCAGCCTCGACCACGCACATCCCGCTCGGCTGGATTGTCTGGTTGGTCGGCACGATAGCCGCAACGTGCACGGCGTTTTACATGACGCGCCTGATGGCGATGACGTTCTGGGGCAAGGAGCGGTTTCTTGAACAGCCCGCGGGCGGCGAAGCCGACGAAGCACACGCAGCCGCCTACACGAAAGGCATGGCGCCGCATGACGCCACTCGTGCAGCAGCCGGAGATCGCCCGCGACACGAGCCCGGCGAGCACGTTGGACCAGTGCATGAAGACGTCGCTCATCACGTCGCCACGCATGGTCATGGTGAGCATCACGGCGCACACATGCCGCATGAGTCACCGCCGTCGATGTGGGTGCCACTCGTGGCACTGGCGGTGCTCGCAACGATCGGCGGTCTGATCGGTATCGGACCCGCGTTTCGGACGGTTACAGGCAGCGAGCATCCGGGCGGCCGGTTGAATATCTCGACGTGGCTGAAGCCGATCATCTGGAACCCGTCGACGCGCGAGTTCAACTCGGCTGAAGGCACCGGTCATGAAGCTGCGCCCGCGGAAGCTGCGCACGCGGAAACAGCAGCGGCTACAAGTGAAACCGGGGGTGAAGCCGCACATGGAACCGCAGCGGCTTATGGTGACACGGGATACAACCTGGCCCATACGATCGAAGGCGCGACTCATAGCGAGCTCGCAACCGAGTGGCTGTTTATTATCATTTCGCTCGTTGTTGCCGGAATCGGCATGTTGCTCGGTGGACTCTTCTACGTTTGGCGCCCGGCGCTCGCCGGCGTTTGGGCGCAACGACTGCGCCCGCTTTACAACGCAAGTTACAACAAATACTGGGTTGACGAGTTTTACGGTTGGGCCGTCACGCGGCGCACGATGGATGCAGCGCGCGCAGTCTTTCGCTTCGACTCGGGAATCGTCGACGGCATCGTCAACGGTCTCGCGTGGTTGAGCCGGCAGGTCAGTCTCGTCGTCGGCGCGATTGACAAGTATATCGTCGACGGTCTCGTCAACACCGTCGCAGCGTTCATCATGCGTCTGATGTCGCCGCTGTTCCGTGCCGCGCAAACCGGGTTCACACAAAACTATGCGCTCGTGATGGTGTTGGGATTGATGATCGCAGTGGCGATATTTTTTGCAAGAGATATCTTCGGCAGATAGTTTGAGATTCAAATGACTAACATTCACATTCTCTCTCTGATCACCTGGTTGCCGGCCGTGGGCGCGATCCTCATTCTCGCGTTCATGAAGAAGGACCAGTCGAACCTGATCAAGAAATTTGCGACTGCGTGGTTTGCGCTCGACTTCCTGGTCTCGCTCTGGTTGTTGAAATACAACCGCGGCATGGGCGGCATGCAGTTTCTTGAAGACCACGAATGGATACCCGTCATCGGCGCTCGCTACCAAATGGGAGTCGACGGCGTCGCCGTGCTGCTGATCGTACTCACCACGCTGCTCGGCGCGATCGCTGCACTGTCTTCGTGGGACTACATTAAAAAACGAGAGAAAGAGTATTACGCGCTCTTGCTGCTTTTGCAGACGGCTGTGCTCGGTGTTTTTGGTTCGATGGATCTGTTTTTGTTTTACCTGTTCTTCGAAGTCTCGCTGGTGCCGATGTACTTCCTGATCGGAATCTGGGGTGGCGAGAATCGTCTCTACGCCGCGATCAAGTTTTTCCTTTACACGCTGGTTGGATCGGTGGTGATGCTGCTCGGCGTTTTGAAGATGTACTTCCTGACGCAGGACACGACGATCACCAGTCAAATCACGCCGGGCACGGTTAATCTGCTCGCCGGAAACTCACAAGCCGTGCAGATGGTCGCAACCTCTCTGCAGGCGGCGGCGCAACACGGTACCGGCACGTTCAATATTCTTTACCTGCAGGCGATGGGATCCGTGTTGCCAACAGGCACGATGCAGGTGCTTCTCTTCGCGGCGTTTGCGCTGGGCTTCGCGATAAAAGTGCCGATGTTTCCATTTCACACGTGGCTTCCGGACGCTCACGTGGAAGCGCCGACCGCCGGCTCCGTGATCCTCGCGGGCATCCTGCTGAAGCTCGGAACGTACGGTTTCTACAGGTTCAACTTGCCGATGTTTCCCTGGGCTTCGAAAGACCAGAGCTACTTCGGCACTTTTGGTGTGCGCAGCGTGGTCGTCTTTCTTGCGATTGTCAGCATCATCTACGGCGCGCTGGCCGCGATGTATTTCGTCGTCAAAAAAGACGGCGACGTGAAGAAACTCGTCGCTTATTCATCTGTGTCGTCGATGGGCATGGTGATGCTCGGACTGTTTGCGCTAAATCCAAACGGCGTCAACGGCGGCGTAATGCAGATGATCAATCACGGCATCTACTCGGGCGCGCTGTTCCTGCTGGTCGGAATA
>Ga0207671_10000812_pt1 | contig 39489 bp, 42 predicted proteins | sample KBSC24metaG_FD_184352 | JGI IMG/M metagenome (GOLD analysis project Ga0207671, IMG submission 184352) | Corn rhizosphere microbial communities from Kellogg Biological Station, Michigan, USA - KBS C2-4 metaG (SPAdes) (version 2) | ecosystem: Host-associated > Plants > Roots > Rhizosphere > Soil...
GAAGAAGACCCATCGAGGTCAGCGCGGACGGATCGAGAAGGGCTTCTCAGCAGGCGCCGTCGGCTATGGCTATCGGGTGGTCCGGCGCCTGAGCAGCGAGGGCGAGCTTGTCCGGGGCGAGCGCGAGATCGACGCGGCCCAGGCGCGGGTCGTCAATCGCATCTTCCGCGAGTTTGCTGCCGGCAAGGGGCCGCGCGCCATCGCCCGTGATCTCAACGCCGAAGGTATTTCCGGTCCCACTGCACTGCCGTGGAGCGATACCAGCATTCGCGGCAACGTCCGACGCGGGATCGGCATCCTCAACAACGAACTCTATGTCGGCGTCCGCGTCTGGAACCACAAGCATGGGGTCAAGGACCCGGCCACCGGCAAGATGGTCGAACGGCATAATCCCGAGTCGGAGTGGGTGCGTGTCGCCGTGCCGCATCTACGGATCGTCAGCGATGATCTTTGGGACGCCGCAAAGCGTCAGCAGCAGGCTCTGACCGCATGTCGCGTCGCCTCGGTGCCGGGAAACCCGGCGCACGGCCTCAATAGCATGCGCCGGCCGGTCCATCTCCTTTCGGGGCTGATCGAATGCGGAGTCTGTGGTGGCAAGATCGGCACGATCTCGACCGATCGCTACGGCTGCCTGAACCATCATCGCCGCTCAATCTGTTCCAACGACCGCAGCATCCTGCGGGATGCGCTCGAAAGGCGGGCGCTGGCAGGCCTCTCCGAGCGGCTTGTATCGCCCGACAAGGTACGCGAAGCGGTTGCGGCCTATGCCGAAGATATCAACCGGCAGAACCGTGAACGCCGCGCGCGGGCGGGCGCCGACACGGCGGCGCTGACCAAGATCGACAAGGCCGTTGCGGGCATCATGGCTGCGATCGAAGACGGACTTTACCAGCCCGCCATGAAGGCCCGCATGGCCGAACTCGAACGCCAGAGGGCGGAGATCGAGGCACGGCTTGCGCTTGCCCCACCAGCGATCCCCGACATGCATCCTGGCATTGCCGATATCTATCGCCGCCGCGTGGCACGGCTCGCTGACACGCTCGCCGATCCGGAAACCCGGCTGGAAGCCGCTGCCGCCGTTCGGTCGATTGTCGGCCGGATCGTGCTCAACCCCGGCAAGAAGCGTGGTGAGGTGCTCGCCACGCTCCATGGCGAACTGATGGGCATCCTCGATTTCGTCCGCGAGACGACGCCCGCCACCAGCGCTCTACTTGTTATGTCATCGGTGGCCTCGCGTCCGCCGGGATGACGAGGAGAGACGGCTCGGCCGTGTTGGCAACCGGCATAAACGAAAAGGCCCGGCGGATCGCTCCGCCGGGCCTCATCCGTTCGGTCCGCCCTGCGCTTAGCGGCGATTGCCCATGAAGCGCAGCAGGAACATGAACATGTTGAGGAAGGCGATATAGAGGCCCAGCGCCCCGATGATCGCCGCGCGGCCCTGAAAATCGGTGCCGCGCACGGTGAAGTAATCGCTCTTGATCATCTGCGTGCGATAGGCGGTGATGCCCGCGAACAGCAGCACGCCGATGCCCGAGATGATCAGGTTCATCGGGCCGTTGATCGAGGCCGGCATGAACATGTTGATCAGCATCGCGACGATCAGGCCGATCACCGCCATGAAGAAGAAGGCGCCCAGCGGCGCCAGGTTCCGCTTGGTGGTGTAGCCGTAGAGGCTCAGCGCCGCGAAGGAGGCCGCCGTGGCGAAGAAGGTCTGCGCGATCGAGCTTCCGGTGTAGACCAGGAAGATCACCGACGTCGAAAGACCCATCAGCACCGCATAGGACCAGAACAGCGCCTTGGCGGTCGTCTCGGACATGCGCTGGATGCCGAAGCTCATCCAGAAGACGATGCCGAGCGGCGCGAAGATCACCACCAGCGGCAGCAGGCCGCCGCCGAGGAACAGGTGGGCCGCCATCGAGTCGGCGCCGCCGCGCGCGAACAGCATCGCGACGATGCCGGTGAGCAGCACGCCCGACGCCATGTAATTGTAGACGGACAGCATGTAGGACCGCAGCCCCGCGTCGAAGGCCGCATCGCGCGCGCCAGCGGCTGCGCGGGGGACCGCGGTCGTCCGGGGATCAGACCAGTTCGCCATCGAAGAATACTCTCCTTACCGTCGACGAGAGCCGCCGACTTGCGCAATATCGGGCGTTCCGATCCCGGATTCAAGCGAAACCGGGCGGAGCGCCCCGCCATGGATGCCCGTCATGTCCCTTCACCGCCTGTTCGTCGCCCTCCGCCCGCCCGCCGCGACGCGCGCCCTGCTCACCGGAGCGATGGGCGGCGTGCCCGGCGCCCGCTGGCAGGATGACGCCCAGTTGCACTGCACCTTGCGCTTCATCGGCGAGGTCGATCGCCACACGGCCGAGGATGTCGCCGTGGCCCTCGGCCGGGTGCGGGGCGAGGCGCTGCGCCTGTCGCTCGGCCCGGCCAGCACCTTCGACCGGAAGGGGCGCGTGGACACGTTGTGGATCGGCGTGCGGCCGCGCGAGGCGATCGCCTTGCTCCACGATCGCGTGGATGCGGCGCTGCGCCGGGTCGGCGTGGCGCCGGACGACCGCGCCTTCGTGCCGCACATCACCATCGCCCGGTTCGCGCGCGGCGACGCACCGGGGCCAGAGGTGGCCAGCATGGTGCGGGTGCCGGCCGGCCATCATTTCGAGGTCGGCCATTTCGAGCTGTTCGAGAGCAGCCTCGGCTCCGAGGGCGCACTGTACGAGACGGTGGCGCGGTACGGGCTGGACTAGGATCACCATAATCCTCCCCCGCCAGGGGGAGGTGGCACGCGAAGCGTGACGGAGGGGGCGGGCGGCGGAGTTCCATCGGAGAGCACACCGCCATCCTCCCCCTCCGTCGGCTTCGCCGCCACCTCCCCCTGGCGGGGGAGGATTTTTGAACGCGCCTCGACCCGAAACCTGCCCCGGCATCGATCCATGCGGCCGGCATAGCGCCGCTCCCAATCCACCATCCCGCTTCGCCCAAAGAAAAAGGGAGCCGGCCGAAGCCGACTCCCCTCGTCTCCAAAGCCTCCGAGGAGGCCCCGGTGGAGTGCCTTACTGGCCCGAACCCGGACCGAAGGTGATCTCCACGCGGCGGTTCTGCGGCTCGCGCACACCGTCGGCGGTCTGCACCAGGAGGTGCGTTTCGCCGAAGGCCTGGGTCTGCAGAGCGGCATCCGGGATGCCCTTGCCGGCCAGGTAGGACTTCACGGCGTCGGCGCGACGCTGCGAGAGGCCCATGTTGTACTTCGCCGTACCCGAGGTGTCGGTGTAGCCCGCGAGCGTCACCGAAGCCGAACCGGTCTGCTGGTAGGCAGCGGCGGCGTTGTCGAGGATCGACGCGGCCTCCGGCGTGATGTCCGACTTGTTCCAGTCGAAGAACACGATGAACGGACCCGGGTTGACCGGCGCCGGCGGCGGCGGCGGGGGCGGCGGGGGAGGCGGCGGCGGCGGCGGCGGGGGCGGCGGCGGAGGCGGCGGGGCCGCGGGTTCGCCGAAGTTGAAGATCAGGCTGCCCATGAGGCTGTGCGACCGGAACTTGCCCTTGAAGTCCGCCGCGGTGCCGGTGTCCGGATCGAGGCCGGTCATGCGGATGTTGCGGACGTTGAAGAAGCGATACTTCAGACCGACGTCGATATTGTCGGTGATCGGCGCGCGAACGCCGGCGATCGCCTGCCACGCGAAGCGGGTGTCGCTGTCGTCGAGGAAGGCGGGATCGCCCTTGAAATCGCGCCAGTTGTCGGCCTTCACGCGGGCCACACCGGCACCGCCGCCGACGTAGCCGCTGATGCCCGACTGGTCACCGAAGTCGAGCAGGGCGTTGACCATGAAGCTGAGCGCGCTGGTCGAGCCGCGAGCACCATTGTAGGTGGTGTCGGTGGTCGTGAAATCGTCCACCTTCGAGCGCTTGTAGCCAGCCTCGCCCTCGATCCGAACCGGACCGAAGTCATAGCCGACGATGCCATCGACATCGTAGCCATAATGCTGGTTGACCTTCAGAGCGCTGGACGCACCATTGATGCTGTAGTGCGAATCCTCGACGAGCATCGCGCCGCCATCAACGCCTACGTACCAGGCACCGTCCTTCGCATGGGCGGCAGCGCCGGCCAGTGCGGTGGAGGCAAGCGCCATAACTACGGCGAGCTTCCGCATAATAATCCCCTTTCAATCAATTCCCGACTGGGAACGATAAAAGCCTAACCAAAGAGGAATATCCGCGCAAGCGCGCATATTCCCACACTGTTGCCAGATTGCCACAAACTCGCTGCTGCTTGTTGTGAATCCTCCCCGGCAAGCCGCTGCACAACACACGATAGCGCATAGGGTTTCGCCGTGGTGCAAAAAATTTACGCGGCGATCAGGCCATGGGCGCGAAGAGCGTCCAGGATCGCCGATATTGCGGCGCGGGCTTCGGGGTCCGGCGCGGCTCCGCCGGCGGGATTCGCGATGGCCGACTGTTGCGCGCTCACCACGGGCACGCCGTCCACGATCACCTGCCGGGCATGGACCGCGCCGAGCCGCCAGGCGCCGCCGTCGCACAGCGCCGGAAGCGCGTCGGCCAGCGACCAGACGCGCAGGCCGGCGCGCGGCGCGACGAACCGCCAGCCGTCGTCCGTCCAGGCCGCGATCGCCAGCGCCCGCCCGCTCCAGGCGCCCACGGGCGCGGCGCCGACGATCCAGCACTGGCCCGGCTCCGGCACGGCGGGCGGCGTATCGAGCAGCACCGATTCGACGACGGGCACCAGCAGCGCGTCGATCCGGGCCAGCGCCTGCCGTGGAGCAGCATGTGGGTGGCGACGCTCTCGACCAGCCCGCCGGCAAGCAAGGCGGTCACCGGATGCTTGTCCGGCGTCGCGTCGATGGCGATGCTGCCCGCCCCTTCCGCGACGATGCGGACGGCGCGCTGGGCGACGGCATTGCCGAGATAGGCGGCGCGCACCTGCGCCTCGTAGCCCGACGGCCAGTCGCCGTGCGGCGCCGTCACCGATCCGAAGGCGCGCGTCAGCGCCGGCCGCGCGGTCGCCCGCGCGGACCTGAAATTGAAGAGGCGCATGAATGTCTCCCGTCCGAAAGCCCCTCTCCCGCCTTTGCGGGAGAGGGAGGGGCCCGCCGCGCACGCGGTGGGTGGGTGAGGGCCTTCTTCGGCAGCCCGCGATCCAAGAAGAAGACGGCCCTCACCCGACCCTCTCCCGCGAAGGCGGGAGAGGGTTTTCCGTGGGTCACAAGATCCGCAGCCCCGGCGCGCCGCGGCGCTCCAGCAGCAGCGCGGTCAGCGCCCAGACCAGAGCGTCGGCGCGGTCCGGCGAGCGGCCGGGGCCGTGATAGCCGCCGTCGAGAGTGAAACCCGCCATCTCGTCCTCCAGCGCCGGAAAGGCGCCGGCATGGCGCACCTGCCCGCGTTCGTAGAGCACCGACACAGGCTCGGCGCGCGCCGCCTTGCCACGCGCGGCATGGACCAGCCGCACCGGCAGCCCGGCGTCGCCGGCCCGCAACACGCTCTCCACCATCGCGCCACCATTGTTCGCCTCCGCGATCACCCGGTCGGCGCCGTGCGCCCGCGCCGCCGCGACGACGGCCGCCGCCCAGCCCTCGGGCGCGAGGCCCTGCACGCTGGCATCCGCGATCACATAGCCGATCCCGTCGCGGCCCAGCGCCGCGACCACGATCCCGCAGGCATCCGATCCCGCGCCGGCGCCCGCCGGCGGATCGACGCCGATCACGACGCGCGCCCAGTCGGGCACGTCGCGCACCCGGCACCGCTCGATCAGCGCGCGCGGCCACAGCGCGCCCTCGATCTCCTCGATCAGCTCGCCGTCCAGCTCCTGCCGGCCGAGCCGGGTGCCGGCATAGTCGGCGGTGACGGACGCCAGGAAATCCGCCGCCAGATGCGCCCGGTTGTCCGCCGTGCGGCCACCGGTGACGGCGACGTCCTCCCTCTCCAGCAACCGGCGCAGCAAGGCGACGGGCCGGGGCGTGGTCGTCGCCACGATGCGCGGCCGCTCGCCGAGCCGCAGGCCCAGCGCCAGATTGTCCCACGCCGCCGTGCCGGACGGCCATTTGCCGATCTCGTCGCACCAGGCATGGCTGTGCTGCGGCCCGCGCAGGCTCTCCGGCTCGCCCGCCGAGAAGAGCCGCGCCTCGGCGCCGGTCCTCCAGGTCAGCCGGCGCAGCGACGCCTCCCATTTGGGCAAGGCGTATGGCGGCGCAATGGCGAGCAGCCCGCTCTCGCCCTCGACCATCACCGCGCGCGCCTCGTCCAGCGTCGCGCCGACCAGCGCGATCCGGGCGGAGCGATCCCGTTCCGCGATGTCGCGCACCCATTCGGCGCCGGCCCGCGTCTTGCCGAAGCCGCGCCCGGCCATCATCAGCCAGATGCGCCAGTTCCCGGCGGGCGGGCGCTGGCCGTCCTGCACCCAGAAGGACCAGAGGTGCCGCAGGGCCTCGATCTGGCCCTCGCTGCACCGGGCGAGCACCGTGTCGCGCTCGGCCGCCGACCTGAGCGCCAGCTCCATGGCCGTGGTCCCGATCATCCCTCGCCGCCCATCCGCTTGTTCATCTCGGCGAGCTTGCGGCTGAGCCAGTCCCGCGCGGACTCGCCGTCGACGGCCGGGCGAAGGCCGCGCGCCGCCGTCACGGCCGAGCGATGCGCGGCGAGCAGCGCCATGCCGAGGCGATCGGAGAATTGCTCCTTCACCTCCTCGCCTTTCTCGTTGCGGGTGGTGCGGGCGACGACGCCGCCGAGCGCGCGCTCCAGCAGCACCAGCTCCAGCCGGGCATAGCCCTCGCACAGCGCCTCGTCCCACGCGGCGCGGAACTCGGCGGAGCGGCGGCGTTCGCGGTACGCGCTGCCGGGCATCATGCCGGCGGCGCGTTCGGACGCGGCGACGTTGGAGCAGGCGGCCAGCGTATCGAGGAAGGCCTGCCGCCGCTCCTCGTTCCACAAGGGCGCGCGCGTCTTCGGCGCCGGCCTGCGCGTGGATACAGCCATGACGGGGTCCTCCAGACATGCGAAGGGCCGGTCGCGGTGTCGCCACCGCCCGGCCCTCGACGCAATTCCTCAGCGTGTGACTCTTGTGCCAGAAGAGCGGTGCGCTGTCAACAGAAAAGTGCGTATCTGGTTATCACCCATTCCTCCCCAAGCTTGCTTGGGGAGGGGGACCGCCGGCGTAGCCGGTGGTGGAGGGGCGGCGGTGGTACACCGCCGTCTCGACGGCGGCCCCTCCACCAGCCTGCGGCTGGTCCCCCTCCCCGAGCAAGCTCGGGGAGGATTTAGGAGGCCGCTTCCACCGCCTCGCTGGCGTCCATCCACTCGGCCTCGACCGCCTCCTGCAATCGCTCGATATCGCCGCGCCGCTTCATCAGCTGGCCCATCGTCATCAGCTTGAGCGACGGCGTCGGCGATCCCGCCAGCGCCTGGTCGATCTCGGCCAGGGCCTTGGCCAGCCGCGCAATCTCGGCCTCGGCCTCCTTCACCTTCTTGCGCAGCGCCGCCGTCGCCTCGCGCCGCTCGGCGGCCGCCTTGCGGTCCTCCTTCTTCGAGCCGGCCGGCGCGTCGGCCTTGCCGGCATCGCCCCCGCCCGAGACGACCAGCTTCGCATAATCCTCGATCGTGCCGTCGAATTCGGTCACGGTGCCGTTGTCGACCAGCAGCAGCCGGTCCGCCACCATCTCCAGCATGTGCCGGTCGTGGCTCACCACCACCACCGCGCCGCGATAGTCCGCCAGCGCCTGCACCAGCGCCTCGCGCGTGTCGACGTCGAGGTGGTTGGTCGGCTCGTCGAGGATCAGCAGATGCGGCGCGGCGTGGGTCACCAGCGCCAGCGCGAGTCGCGCCCGCTCGCCGCCGGACAGCTTGCCCGTCTTGGTGACCGCCTTGTCGCCCGAAAAGCCGAAGCGGCCGAGATGGTTGCGCACCGCGCCCGGCGTCGCGCCCTTCATCATCCGGCCCATATGATCGACCGGCGTGTCGTCCGGATCGAGCTCCTCGACCTGATATTGGGTGAAATAGCCGACCGACATCTTCGACGCGGTATTCATCGCGCCTTCCATCGTCGACAATTCTCCGGCGATCAGCTTGGCGAGCGTCGACTTGCCGTTGCCGTTGCGGCCCAGCAGCGCGACGCGATCGTCGGGATCGAGCCGGAGGCCGACGTTGCGCAGGATCGGCTTGCCGGCCTCGTAGCCGACCGCCGCCTTGTCCAGCGTCAGCAGCGGAGGGCGCAGCCCCTCCGGATTGGGGAAGCCGAAGCTCAGCGACGGATCCTCCGCCACCGCCGCGATCGGCTGCATCCGCGCCAGCGCCTTGACGCGGCTCTGCGCCTGCTTGGCCTTGCTCGCCTTGGCCTTCCAGCGATCGACGAAGGCCTGCAGCTTCTCGCGCTCGGCGAGCTGCTTCTCGCGCGCCGAGGCTTGCTGCGCCAGCCGCTCGGCCCGCTGCCGCTCGAACGAATCGTAGCCGCCGACGTACAAGGTGGTCTGGCCGCGATCGAGGTGGAGGATATGGTCCGCCACATTGTTGAGCAGGTCGCGCTCGTGGCTGATCAGCAGGATGGTGCCGCGATAGGCGCGCAGGAATCCCTCCAGCCACATCACCGCTTCCAGATCGAGGTGGTTCGACGGCTCGTCGAGCAGCAGGATGTCCGGATTGGTGAAGAGCAGGCTGGCCAGCGCCACGCGCATCCGCCAGCCGCCCGAGAAGCTCTCCATCGGCCGCGCCTGCGCCGCGTCGTCGAAGCCGAGGCCCTTGAGGATCACGCCGGCCCGCGCCGGGGCGGTATAAGCGTCGATCTGGTCGAGCCGTTCGTAGATGTGGCCGAGGCGATCGGGATCGGTCTCGGTCTCCGCCTCGGTCAGCAGCGCGGCGCGCTCGGTATCCGCCTCCAGCACCGTGTCGAAGGCCGAGACGGGGCCGCCCGGCGCATCCTGCCGGAGATAGCCGAAGCGCGCGCCCTTGGGCATGTCGATCGCGCCGGTGTCGCTCTCCATCATGCCGGCGATCGCCTTCATCAGCGTCGACTTGCCGGCGCCGTTGCGGCCGATGAAGCCGACGCGCGCCCGGGGCGGGATCGCCGCGCTGGCATTCTCGATGATCGCCCGGCCGCCGAGCCGGATCGTGATGTCGCGATAGGAAAGCATGGCGCGCGCCTAGCAGCATCGCGCCGGTTCCGAAATCCTCCCTATGCGAAGCATGGGGAGGGGAATTGTGGAACGGTCGCGCATGTCCCCTCCACCACCCGCTTCGCGAGGGTTCGACGGAGACACGTGTCTCCGTCGAACCCTCCCCGGGCAAGCTCGGGAAGGATTTGGGAGGCCGACCTTGGTCTAAGCATCCTTTCGCCGGGCCGCGCTTTTACGCCTCGATAACCGGCCGGGCGCACACTCCCGGCGATGCGGCGGCCCGATCCCCGGCCCGGCGCAGGGAGGATGCGATGATGTACGTGCAATATTCCTTCATCGACCGTCGCGAGCCCACCGACTTCACGACCCCGCGCATCGAGCTCTCCCCGGCACTGGTCGTGTGCGCCGGCATCCTCGCCATGCTGGCGAGCGTCGCCGTGGTGGCGCTGGGCTGACCGCTCAGGCGCCTTCCGCCAGGAAGGCGTCGAGCTGCTCGAAGCTGCCCGTCCAGCCGCCGGTCATCGAGTCCATCATCGCGGTGAAGGCGGCTTCCTCTTCCGCCGTCGCCTCCAGCGGCGTCCAGGTCAGGGTGACGCGGGTCCGCGCGCCCTCCTCCGCGAACGACACGGTGGTGAGCAGGCGCAGCGGCCACGGCCCGCCGAAGGGCGACTCGGTGAAATCCCCCGCTTCGTCCGCGAAGCCATGCTCCCACACCAATGTCGCGGGCGCCTCCACCGTCCGGTAGACGAACTTGGCGAACATGACGCCGCCATCGGGCGACACCATCCGCGCATGCAGGCCGCCGCCCGGCCGCAGATCGAACCGCAGCACCGTGGTGGCGACGCCCTTGGGGCCGAACCAGCGCCCCAGTTGCTCGGGCGTCGTCCAGGCCGCCCACACCCGCTCGCGCGGCGCATCGAAGCTGCGGCTGATCCGGAATTCGGGCGTCATGATCCGTCCTCTCTTTCGCTATCGTCCTTGAGCATCGCGTCGAGCCGGTCGAAACTGTCGCTCCACAGGCTGCGAAGGCCCGCGATCCAGTCGGCCGGCCCGTTGAGCGCATCCGCCCTGAGCCGGCGCGGGCGCGCCTGCGCCGACTGCCCCGCCTCGATCAGCCCGGCCGCCTCCAGCACCTTGAGATGCCGGGAAATGGCGGGCTGGCTGATCGCGAAGGGCCGGCCCAGTTCCGCCACCGTCGCCTCCCCCAGCGCGAGCCGCGCGAGGATCGCGCGGCGCGTGGGATCGGCGAGGGCGTTCAGCTTGCGACTCAGCACGTCTTCCATATCTTGATCATTATATAACCTTAGAGTTATATACAAGCTGGATTTGGGCGCCGGATAGCGAAGAATGCTGGCGCTTCGGGCAAACCGCTGTCATTACGCTGCAGTGCAACCATCCTTATTGCGAGTTATCCGCAATAGCGGTAGAGCGAGGCTGTCCGTCAGCCTCCCAACGGAGAAGTGTTAGTGAGTGACCGCCACGCCCTCGCCCCCACCGGTGCGCTCAGCGTCGAGACGGTGACGCGCGTCCATCACTGGAACGAGCATCTGTTCAGTTTCTCGATCACCCGCCCGGCGAGCTTCCGCTTCCGCTCGGGCGAGTTCGTGATGCTGGGCCTGCCGGACGGCCAGCGCCCGCTGCTGCGCGCTTATTCGATCGCCAGCCCGTCTTATGACGAGACGCTGGAATTCCTCTCGATCAAGGTGCCGGAAGGCCCGCTCACCTCGCGCCTGCAGGGCATCCAGGAGGGCGACGCGGTGTTCCTCGGCCGCAAGCCGACCGGCACGCTGGTCACCGACGCCTTGCTGCCCGGCCGCCGCCTGTTCCTGCTCGCCACCGGCACCGGCCTTGCCCCGTTCATGTCGCTGATCCGCGATCCGGACCTGTACGAGCAGTTCGCGCAGATCGTGGTGGTCCATTCGGTGCGCCGGGTGAGCGACCTCGCCTATCGCGACGTGCTGGAGGGCCAGCTGGCCGGCGATCCGCTGGTGCAGGACCAGGCTTTGCTCCAGCTCCACTACGTCCCCACCGTGACCCGCGAGCCATTCCACACCTCGGCCCGGATCGGCACGCTGTTCGAGAACGGCACGCTGTTCAAGGCGCCGGTGACCGGCCCGCTCCAGCTCGATCCCTCGCAGGACCGCATCATGCTGTGCGGATCGATGGCGATGATCAAGGAGCAGGCGGCGATGCTCGATTCGCTCGGCTTCCAGGAAGGCTCGAACGCCGCGCCGGGCGATTACGTGATCGAACGCGCGTTCGTGGGGTGAGCCCTTAATCCTCCCTACGCGAAGCGTGGGGAGGGGGACCATCCGCAGGATGGTGGAGGGGCCGTCGGCGAACGCCGGCGGTCTTCTCGTTTCAGGCGTTCCGCATTTTCCCCTCCACCACCCGCTACGCGGGCGGTCCCCCTCCCCGAGCAAGCTCGGGGAGGATTGGGAATCACCGGAACGGCGGCTCGTCGAAGCTCCTCAGCTTGCGGGAGTGGAGCTTCCCCCCCTCCGCGCGCAGCAGCTCGATCGTCTCCAGCCCGATCCGCAGATGCTGGGAGATCGCCCGCTCGTAGAAGCGGTTGGCCTGGCCCGGCAGCTTGATCTCGCCGTGGATCGGCTTGTCCGACACGCACAGCAAGGTCCCGTAGGGCACGCGGAAGCGATAGCCCTGCGCGGCGATGGTGGCGCTCTCCATGTCGATCGCGACGGCGCGCGACTGGTTGAAGCGCAGCGCCGACAATGTGTAGCGCAATTCCCAGTTGCGATCGTCGGTGGTCACCACCGTGCCGGTGCGCAGCCGGGTCTTGAGCTCCTCGCCGCTTTCGCCCGACACCCGCTCGGCGGCGTGGAACAGCGCCTGCTGCACCTCGGCGATCGGCGGGATCGGGATCTCGACCGGCAGCACGTCGTCCAGCACATGATCGTCGCGCAGATAGGCGTGGGCCAGCACATAGTCGCCGATCGTCTGGGACGGGCGCAGGCCGCCGCAATGGCCGATCATCAGCCACGCCTCGGGCCGCAGCACCGCGAGATGGTCGCAGATCGTCTTGGCGTTGGAGGGGCCGACGCCGATATTCACCAGCGTCACCCCCGCGCCGTTCGCGCCGATCAGGTGATAGGCCGGCATCTGCACCTTGCGCCAATTGCCCTCGGCGATGGCGCGCTCGGCATCGGGCGTCTCGCGCGTCACCAGCACGCCGCCCGCCACCGACAGCGCCTCATAGGGGCTGTCCGGCTTGCGCAGCTCGGCCAGCGCCCAGGCGACGAACTCGTCGACATAGCGGATATAGTTGGTGAACAGGATGTAGGGCCGGAAATCCTCGGCCGGCGTGCCGCTGTAATGCTTGAGGCGCGCGAGGCTGAAATCCACGCGCGGCCCCTCGAAGAGCGCCAGCGGCCGCGTCGGGTCGTGCTCGAAGGCGAACAGGCCGTCGGCGATCTCGTCGCCGATGTCGTGCAGCCGCACCGACGGGAAGAAGCGGGCCAGCTCGCTCGCCTGCACGCCGTCGATGCTCAGCTCCTCGCTGCCGTCCAGCACATAGGGATAAGGGATTTCCTGGTCCGACAGGCCGACCGAGAGCCGCACCTTGTAGTCGCGCACCAGCAGGCGCAGCTGCTCCTCCAGATAGCGGCGGAACATGCGCGGGCGGGTGATGGAGGTGGCGTAGCTGCCGGACTGGTTGAGCCGGGCGAAGGCGCGGGTGAAGCGCGGGATCGGCCCGGTCGCCTCATAGTCGACGCGCAATTCCGGATAGGCGAACTGGCCGGCGCCGCGGGTCACGCCCTCGGGCAGCTTGCCGTCGGCCATGAAGGCGGCCATCGCGCGGCGCAGATTGGCGACCGAGGTCTCGTGGCGCTCGATCAGCTCATCGAGGATCGCGGGAATGTCTTCGATACGTGTGGTCAATGGGAAGGTCTCCTTCTCTTTTTTTGTTGGCGGAAGCGCGTTTCAAGCCGCGCCGTCTCGCAGGCGTATCTACCGCCGTCCCCCTTGTTAGCGTAGGAATGTGGCAAGGGGGAGACGGCACGGATCGCGCCTTCGCGGAGCGAACGCCGCGCGTTGGGAATGGGGTGTCCATGCGTCGACTGTTGCTCGCCCTCGCCACCCTCGTCACCGCCGCCGCCCGCGGCGACCGGCAAGGAGATCATCGTCGAGGGACGGACGCTCAGCCGCTCCGATATCGCGAAGGTCGTCGGCGCGATCTCCCACCCCGAACCGACCGGCGGATTCGAATCGCAATATCCGCGCTGGGCCGATCGCATCTGCATTCTGGTGGGAGGCCTTCCCCGCGATGGCGCCCAATTCATCGCGGACCGGATCGGCGAGGTCGCCCGCGGCCTCCAGCTCGATGTCGGCGCACCCGGTTGCTTCCCCAACATCTTCATCCTCGCCACCGACCAGCCGGCGAAGCTGATCGCGGGGCTGCGCCTGAAGCGGCAGGGCCTGGTGACCGGGCCGGATTCGGCGGTGATCGCCCGCATCCAGCGCAGCCACGATGCCGTGCGCTGGATCGGGGCCACGACCATGACCGGGGCGTTCGGCGTGCCGGCGCAGGACAGCGGCTTCAACAGCACCGACCACGCCATTCCCCAGATGAACAATTATGACGGCGGATCGCGCCTGCTCGCCAAGACGCAGACCTTCCTGACGCGCGAGACGATCGTGATCGACACCGGCCAGATCGAGGGCCTGGGCTATGAGCAGCTCGCCGATTATCTGGCGGTGGTCGCGCTCGCCCAGATCAACCCGCATGCGGCGGCGCCCGGCGTCGATTCGATCCTGTCGCTCTTCCCGCGCGGAGACCACGCGCCGGCGGGGCTGACGGCGTTCGACAGCGCCTATCTGGCCGCGCTCTACCGGATCGACCCCAATTCCCCGGGCACGCTGCAGAAAGGGCAGATCGAATCGCTGGTCCGCGGCGCGTTCCAGCCGAAGGACGGGCCGGCGGCGCCCGACCCCGCCCGGCCGGGCCATTGAGGCCTCGGCTCACCCCAGCCGGTAGAAATCCGCCAGCCGGTCCAGCGCCAGCGTCAGCACCACCCGCCCGGCGCGGGCCGGCCAGCCGAGCGCGCGCTCGGCCGTTTCCATCCCCTCGCCCGCGCAGACGATGCGCCAGAGCACATCCCTGAGGCCCGGCCCCACCGCATCCAGCGCCGCCTCCATCCGCCGCTTGGCCGCGATCTGGGCCAGCGCGGGATCGAGGCCGTCGCCCGTGGAGCGCGCGCCCGCATCCCAGCGCATCGTCACGCGAGGCCCGAGGCCCGCCATCGTCCAGTCGCCGCGCAGCCGCTCGCCCGCTTCATATTGACGCGCATCGACCAGCCCGCGCGCCTTCAGCCAGCCGAGCGGGGATTCGGCGAGGTTGACCGTGACGTTGCGCGCCGGGCGTCGGCGACGATGGTCGCGCGGCGCGCCATCCTGCGGCAGGGCACGCTCGACCAGCACCCGATTCGCCTGTTCGCTCAAAGCCTTGGCCATGATGCTGTTCCCTTTATGTTCCAACACTGGCATCCACTTGCCACAAAGGATATGCTGTAGGAAAGGGAGTAACCGGTGAGGTTAGGAGATTCGGCATGATCACGCGCATCCGTGACGTGCGCAAGGCCAAGGGGCTGACGCTCGCCGAAGTGGCCGAGCGGTGCGTGCCGCCGACCACGGCGCAGACCATCGGGCGGCTGGAGACGGGCACGCGCACCGTCTCGGTCGGCTGGCTGAACCGGATCGCCCGGGCGCTGGGCGTCGAGGCGGCGGACCTCGTGCAGTTGCCCGATACGGTGGACCTGCCGGTCGCCGCGATCCTGGGCGCGAACGGGGCGGTGGCGCCGCGCCAGCATTCGGTCGCCACCCCGCCCCGGCCGGAAGCCGGCGCGCTGGCCTTGCTGGTCGAAGCCGGCATGGGCGACTATCGCGCGGGCGACACGATCTGGCTGGATCGGCTGGCGCCCGACGCCTTCGGCCAGGCGCTCAACCGCGACGTGCTGCTGCCGCGCCCCGCCGGCCGCTTCCTGTTCGGCCGGATGATCGGGCGCGAGCCGGGCAAGCTGCACATCCTGCCGCTCACCCATGGCGGCCGCCAGCAGGTGATCACGGACCCCGCCTGGCTCGGCCTCGCGACGCGGCTGGTCCGCTCGCTGGGGTGAAGGCGGCGCCCGCCCGGCGGGCCGTCAGCGCAGCGGGACAGCGCCGCCGGTCAGTCGCCACCATCCTCGGGATAACCGGGGGTGACGGTGCCATGGTGATAGACCGGCGCGGCCGGCGTCATGTAATAGCCGTCGGGCGAAGTGTTCCAGCCGATGCCGTGCCCGTACCAGCGGCTGCCGCGCTGGGTGCGGGGCACGGGGCCGGACCAGCCATCCCCCTCCTCGCCGTCCTCCGCCTGTGGCGGGGGCGCGTGCCGGGCGACCGGCTTGGCATGATGGGCGCGCGCCGCCGGCTTCGCCGCCTCGGCGGCACCGCCCATCAGGACCAGCCCGCAAGCCAGGACCCGGATCGACCCGTTGCTCCGCATATGACCTCCCTCATGGGGCAGGACCCAGCGACCCCATCGCCATGGCCATCCACCAGATTGCTCCCCGTGGCAACCCGCCGATGCGGAGCGGCACGCCGGCGGCCGGGCCTTCGGCGTCGGCGGCACGCACGATGGCGAGCGGCGGCCTCGCGGTGTTTTTCGGCACGGAGTCCATCGTGGCCGGCGGCGTCACGGCAGCGGCCGGCGCGCTTGCCACGCGGCGAAAAACCCTTATGACGCCGCGAAATCGACGACGTGGGCGGTTAGCTCAGCGGTAGAGCGGCTCGTTTACACCGAGCGGGTCGGGAGTTCGATCCTCTCACCGCCCACCAGAAACCGAAATCACCACCAGCCATCCGCTATCGGGAGCTTGAAAATCACCAGTGTTTCTGGTTGTTTTCTGCTGTCATCGAACGCTTTCGGACATCGCCCCATGCTGGCGAAGCTGGGGACATCCCGGGGGCACCGAACTCGAAACGTGGGGGCATCATGCCGCTGACCGATTCACAGTGCCGCAACGCCGAGAAGCAAGAGAGAGATTACAAGCTTGCCGATGGCGGCGGGCTGTACCTCTATGTCACCAGCAAAGGAGCCAAATCGTGGCGGCTCAAATACCGCTTCGCCGGCAAGGAGAAGCGGCTGGTATTTGGTCGCTACCCGGAACTGAAGCTGGCCGATGCGCGCATCAGACGTGAGGACGCAAAGCGACTGCTGCGCGATCACAAGGACCCGGCTGTCGAAGAACATAAGCGCAAGATGGCCGCCTATGCGTCGGCGGGCGCCACCATGGAGAAAATCGGCCGTCAGTGGCACGACGCACAGAAACCTCGCTGGTCGCCCAAATACGCTAGAAAGCTGATTCAGGCGCTGGAGCGAGACGTGTTTCCCGTATTGGGCGCGCTGCCACTCGCCGACATCGACGGGCCGATGGTCCTGCATATGCTCCGTAAGGTCGAGGCGCGGGGCGCGGTCGATACCGCCAAGCGAGTCCGCGAGTACGTATCGGCGGTATTTGTCTACGGGATGTCGGAGGGCCTTGTTCCGCACGATCCGGCGGCAACGGTGGGCAAGGCCCTCAAGCCGATCGTCGGTCGACGCAGGCAGCCCGCGATTACGGACCGCTCGGAGTTGCTGAAGCTCCAGCGCGCGATCGACGAATCGACAGCCAATCCCGCGACAAAGCTTGGATCGCGGTTGCTCGCTCTCACCAGCGTGCGCGCGAGCGTCCTGTGCGGCGCCCGCTGGACAGAGTTCGAGGGTATCGATTGGAGCGACCCCGAAGCCGCCGCACCGGAAGCCGTTTGGCGGATCCCTGCTGAGCGCATGAAACTCGAGCTTGAGGATAAGAGCGAAGATGCCTTCGAGCATGATGTGCCGCTGCCCGGTGAGGCCGTGGCAGTGCTCCGCGCTCTGCATCGCCTCACCGGACGGATTGACTTGCTCTTTCCGTCCGTCCGGTCGACGCGCAATCCGATGTCAACCAACGCGATCGAGCAATTGTATCGACGCGAGGGTTATCGAGATCGGCACGTGCCTCACGGTTGGCGCACAGCGTTTCTGACGATCATGAACGAGCGCTTGGAAGACACGAGTCGGGATGCTGACATCAGGATCCTCGACATGATGCTGGCGCATAAGCCCAAAGGCATATCAGGCAGCGAGTTTGCATATAACCGGGCCAAGTTCAAAGCACGGCGCCGCCGTTTCGCCGAGCAGTGGGCCGAGTTGATCTCCGAAGGACTCTCACATCCGAACGACCTGATAGACGGTCACACGCGCAATTGATGGTTCGATGTGAGCAACCACGCAAGAGCGGGCTTCAGCTCCTACATCAATCTGGCGGGGGCCGAGACGGGTCTGGCGGTTTGCCATGGACGCCGACGGTCACGCTCGCCACTTCGTGTCCATCCCGGGCAGGCGATGGTCGAGAATGACGACGGGACCGGGACCGTCACCTTCGACGCCGGCGGGCTGCGCGAGATGTGCTGGCAAGTCTAGTCCTGGAGCGACAAGGTCGAGGTGCTCGAACCGGCGAGCCTGCGTGCGATGGTGGAAGGCTACCGCCGGTCGGATTTCAAGGCGCTGCCGTGACCTCAGTCACAGCATCTCCAGCCTTGTCCGCCGCGTGGGCGCGGGAAAGGCCCGGTGCAGCTCGGCGAGATCCTCCTCGCTGAACTGGATTTCGGCGGCACCCCTGTTGTCGATGACATGGGCTGCCGTCCCGGCCTTGGGGATGGCGATCACGTCGTCCCGGCGCAGCAGCCACGCGAGCGCAATCTGCGCAGCCGAGACTCCGGTGCGTTGCATGATGTGGATGATCGCCTCGTGCTCGAGGAGCCGGCCCTGCTCCACCGGGCTATAGGCCATGATCGGGATCGACCGCTCGGCAAGCCAGGGGATGAGCTCGTATTCCGGACCCCGGCGGCTCAGATTGTAGAGGATCTGGTCGGTCGCGCACGCTTCGCCGCCGGCGCTGACCATGTCGGCCATGTCGACCGTATCGAGATTGCTCACCCCCCAGCGCGCGATGCGTCCGTTGGCGACCAGCAATTCCATCGCCTCCACCGTCTCAGCGAGCGGCACCGTGCCACGCCAGTGCAGCAGGTAGAGGTCGAGATGATCGGTCCCCAAACGGCGCAGGCTCGCCTCGCACGCCTCCGGCAGCAGCTCCAGCGATGCATTGTGCGGATAGGCCTTGCTGACGAGGAAGACCTTGTCCCGCCGGCCCCTGATCGCTTCCCCCACCAGCCGCTCGGCCTCGCCATCACCGTACATCTCGGCGGTGTCGATCACGGTCATGCCGAGATCGATGCCTTCGCGCAGCGCCGCGATCTCCTGGGCGCGCTGGTCCGGTCGCTCCGCCATCATCCAGGTGCCCTGACCGAGCGCTGGAACCGTCGTGCCATCGGGGAAGCATATCGTTTGCATTGGCGTCGACCGTCCTTTCCTGACGGCGCAACGCACTGGATCGCGAGTTGGCAATGCCGGCGAGACATTTTTCAGATTGTCATCGAAAAAGTACGCTGCCGTCTCGCCGCTGAAGGTCACCGGCGGGTGCCGCCGTCGGCGCCAACGATCTGCGTCTTGAAAGCGGCGTGTGCGTCAGCCATCTGCTTGGCCGTTCCACCAGGGAGACCATCAGGAATATCGTATGACGACGACAGCCGAAGCCGCGCCCGCCGCCCGTTCGTTCGAAGCCGACGTTGCCAAGCTGCTGCACCTGATGGTGCATTCGGTCTATTCCGACAAAGATGTGTTCCTGCGCGAGCTGGTCTCGAACGCGGCCGACGCTTGCGAGAAGCTGCGCTACGAGGGGCTGAGCAATGCCGCGCTCCTCGGCGATGATGGCCAGCCGCGCATCACAGTGACGCTCGATCCGGACGCCCGCCAGCTGACCATTGAGGACAATGGCATCGGCATGAGCGAGGACGAGCTCGCCGACGCGCTGGGCACGATCGCGCGGTCGGGCACCAAGGCCTTCATGGACCGCATCGCCGGCGCCAAGGATGCCGAGGGCAGCCATCTGATCGGCCAGTTCGGCGTCGGCTTCTACTCCGCCTTCATGGTCGCCGATAGGGTCGAGGTGACCTCGCGGCGCGCAGGCACAGAGGCTGCGTCCACCTGGTCATCCGATGGGCTTGGCACCTATACGATCCAGCCGGCCGCCCTCGCCGATGCGCCCATTCGCGGAACCCGCGTGCTGCTCCACCTCAAGGAGGATGCGGCGAGCTACACCGAGAGCTTCACCGTCGAGCGCACGATCAAGACCCAGTCCGGCCATGTGCCGGTCCCGATCTTCCTCAAGGACAAGCCCGACGCGGAGCCGAAGCAGATCGCCGATGGCGCGGCACTGTGGACCAAGCCCAAATCCGAGATTACCGCCGACGAGTATAAGGATTTCTATCGGAGCGCCGCCGGCCAGTTCGACGAGCCCGCCCTGACGCTGCATTACCGCGCCGAGGGCCTCCACGAATATACCGTGCTGGCCTTTATCCCCGAGAACAAGCCGTTCGACCTCTTCGACCCCGAGCGGGCCGGGCGGATGAAGCTTTATGTCCGGCGTGTCTTCATCACCGATGAAGCGCAGATCCTGCCGCGCTACCTCCGCTTCGTGCGGGGGCTCGTCGACTCGAACGATTTGCCACTGAACGTTTCTCGCGAGATGATTCAGGAAAGCCCAGTGCTGGCCGCCATCCAGAAGGGCGTTGCGAACCGCGTGCTATCGGAGCTCGACAAGCTCTCGGCCAGCGACGCCGAGCGCTACCTCAAGATCTGGGACAATTTCGGTCCGGTCCTGAAGGAGGGCCTCTACGAGGACTATGCGCGGCGCGAGGCGCTGCTCGGCCTGGCCCGCTTCAAGACCACCACTTCGGCGGGTGAATGGCGGTCGCTCAAGGATTATGCGGCCGGCCTGAAGGAGAACCAGACCGCGATCTATTATGCGACCGGCACCGATCTCGATCGGCTCGCGAGCTCTCCGCAGCTCGAAGGTTTCCGGGCGCGCGGGATCGAGGTGCTGCTCCTGAACGACCAGATCGACAGCTTCTGGGTCACCGCCGGCATCGACTTCGAGGGCAAGCCCTTCAAGTCCGTAACCCAGGGACTCGCCGATCTCAGCCTGATCCCGCTCGTCGAAGGTGAGACGCCAGCGGCGGCAGCATCGGACGCGGTCACCGGGTTCATTGCCTTCGTGAAGGACGCTCTTGGCGACGCCGTCTCGGATGTGCGCGCTTCCGATCGACTCACGACCAGCGCCGTCTGCCTCGTTGCGCCCGAGACCGGCATGGACCGCCAGCTCGAGAAGCTGCTTGCCGGCGCTGGTCGCCTCGATGCCGCCGCCAAGCCGGTGCTCGAGGTCAATCCGCACCACGCGCTGATCGAGAAGCTGAGCGCGGTCGATGCGAGCAACGACGCGCTACGTACGGACGCGGCGCATCTTCTCTTCGATGAGGCTCGCATCGCCGATGGCGAGTTGCCTGTCGATCCGCGGGCGTTTTCCAGCCGGCTGATGCGTCTGCTCGAACGAGGAATCGGATGAGCATATGTGCAAAATATGCCGATGCCTTACGCAGGATCTCGTTGGCCTGGCGCAACTCGCGGACCTCGCGTTCCAGCGGCTTCATTTTGTCGGCAACCTCGGTCGGGACGCCCGCCCGCTTGCCACTGTCGACCTCCGCCTTCTTCACGCACTCATAAGGCGTCTGCGGAACGCAGCCGATCTTCTCCGAGATCGAAACTACCGCCCATCGAGACGGATGGTCCCGCTCATGATCCAGCACCATCCGCACTGCGCGCTCGCGGACCTCGGGCGCAAATTTGTCCGTCGTCTTGCTCATACAGGCTCCGCCTTCTAGGGAGTTGGAGCCTCCGGCAAATGCGACGCGGTTCAGACCGCAGCCTCGATTTCGAAAATTGTTCGCTTGGAGCGTAATCGTGGCGGAAAATTTTGCTGATTGGCTGTCCAGTCAGACCGAACATTCAAATGGTGAGATTGCTAAGCTGGCGGCTAAGATGGCTGATTTCCCTGCGGCATCGGACGGAAGCATACACGAGATTAGGCTGTGGCTCGTCGATCGTAGCGAGGGAGCGGATGGCTTCGATGCTCTCGATCGAGCCGTGCGGCTGTGGGAATTATCTCGCCTCGGACAGCAAAATCATCTTTAATCCGCACACTGGCCACCGCCGTGACGATCACGGCCACACTAATCTAAATTAAAACGAGAGGGGAACTCGCAAGCGTGCGGGACATTGAGGCAATCCCATCGGATCACCACGCTCATGACATCGGTTCTCATTGTCGAGGATGAAATCCTCGTCGCCATGGATCTGGAACGCATCCTCGAGGACGCGGGACACCGTGTCGCGGCTATTGCCGCAGATCAGAAGGAGGCGATGTCCGCAGGGCCAGAGGTGGACCTTGCCTTCGTCGATATTAATCTTCGCGATGGAGCGACAGGACCTGACATCGCGCGTGACCTCGCCGAGCGGTTCGGTGTTCGCATTGTCTATGTGACCGCCAACCCAGCACAGATCGGGGAACCGGCCGCAAATGCGCTTGGCTGCATCCGAAAGCCGTTCAACGAGGCGGCTATTTTGGCGGCGGTGGCTTCAGCCAGCACCGATCAGCAGGACGCGATGGAGCACGAAGACATCATTCGGCTCTGATCGGCCGCTGTTCGCGGTACATCGACGCTACAGGAATGGTCAGGTTGACGACAAGCCCGTCGGAAGCCCAGGCGCGCTCGATCCGACCGCTCATCTGGCGAGCTACGCTGAGTTCCATCAGCTTAGTTCCAAACCCCTCCTCTTGGGGCGGCTTCACCGCGGGGCCACCACGCTCGGTCCACGATAGAAGGTTCGCCTCGCCATCCGGACGAGTGCTGATGACCACGGCGCCGTCGTGCACGGAGAGCGCCCCGTATTTGGCGGCGTTGGTGGCAAGTTCGTGGAACAGCAACGCCAGTGGCGTCGCCGATCGGTCGTCGATCGATAGGTCTTCCCCCTCGATCCTGATCCGTTCGCGATAGGCAGCAAGGAGTTCTCCAATCATGCCGTGGAGGCTGCTTTGGTTCTTCTCAGGCCGCGAAGCGTCGGAATGCGGTCGGACGAAATCATGGGCCCTGCCTAGCGCCAGGACTCGGTCGCGCAGGTCCCTTGCGAGCGGCTGCATGTCCGGGTGATGGCGGCTGGAGAAAGTGATCAAACCCCCTATGACCGCAAAGATGTTCTTGATGCGGTGGCTCAGTTCGTGCGCGACCACCTCGCGCTGCGCCTGCATCATCTTCTGATCATGGATGTCGGTGCACGTTCCAAACCAGCGCGTGATCATGCCCTTGTCATCGCGGATCGGAAGCGCGCGACCGAGTGTCCAGCGGTATTGGCCATTCGCGTCGCGCAGACGATATTCGATCTCGTAGGGATCGCCTGTCTCCAGCGAATGGCGCCACACCGACCAGGCACGCTCCTGGTCCTCCGGATGAAACATGCCGTTCCACCCTTCGCCGTCCGTGGAGCCATAGGGAACACCGGTGAATTCGTACCAACGCGCGTTGTAATAATCGTGGAAGCCGTCCGGCCGGGTCGACCAGACCATCTGCGGCATGGTGTCCGCCAGGGTCCGGAAGCGGGACTCCTGCTCGTCGCGCTCGCGGCCGCTGCGATCCGTCGAACGGCGCAGCGTAAGCAGGGTCATGATGTTCTGGGCGAGGACCCGTAGTCCCTGCTGCTGAATGGCAGTGAGACCCGGGCGAGGCTGCGTGTCGATCACGCAAAGCGCGCCGAGCGGCACCCCGTCTTCGGTACGCAGAGGCGCTCCGGCATAGAAACGGATATTTGGTTCGCCAAGGACCAGTGGATTGCTCTCGAAGCGCGAGTCAAAACGGGCATCGGGCACCACCATGATCGCATCGTCCAGCATGGCATGAGCGCAGAAGGAGGCATCCCGGCTCGTCTCGCGAGCCTCCAGGCCCGTTTTCGCAGGAAACCATTGGCGCTCGCTTTCGACGATGCTGACCAGAGCGATCGGCGCCTCGCAGAGCGAAGATGCAAATTCGGTGATTGCGGTCAGGCGTGGATCATCGGTCAGCCCAAGGAGGTCGAAACTTTCGAGAATGGCTTTTCGGGCTTGGTTATCCGACGCTGGGGAAGCTGCCTCAACCTTGTGCTGCATGGAATGAGCGCACCTTTTGAACGAGCGCGGGAAATCGCTGCGCAGGACCAGAACGCATAGCGGGGAGGAAGGAAGCGGAACCCCTGCGGCTTAGCACAGCCACACGCCGCGTCCATCAGCGAGGCCGCTCTCTCGCGACTGCCTCATAGGCCCGGCGCGCGAGAAAGCGCACGCCCCAGCCGAGAGCGAAGGTGACAATAAGTGGTACGACCGCCTTGACCGCGCCTTCGATGAGATAGCCCTCGATCGCGCCGCCCAAGCCGGAACCGCCGTCATCGCGGTCGATCTCGGCGCCGATCAGCATGCCCAGCATGTTGTTCACCATTTGCTACGTCCTTATTCGACTGACAGATTTACGGGGCTGACCCCGTAATAGCTCGACACGCGGTCGGCATAGGCCTGGTTGAAATTCGGCGCGTTGTTCGACCAGCTCGGCCCGCCTTCGAGCAGCCGGCGGTCGATCGTCACGACATAGCCATCGGCGACATGATCGTAGGACAGAAGCTCGAACGGCAGCGGATAATAGCTCTTGCCGATGCCGAGGAACCCGCCGAGGCTGAGCACCGCAAACGTCGCGCCGCCGGTGCGCTTGTTGATCATGAAGCTGTAGACCGAGCCCAGGGCGTCGCCGTCGCGCGTCGCGACCTTCGTGCCGTCGACCTTGTTGGAGGCGAGCAAGAGGTTCGTCGGCTCCGCGCCGACCGCCGCGTCGTCATTATGCGTCATGTCTGGATCCTTGATCGTTTGCGGACGAACCCGCTTCATCCTCGCCTGTTCCCTGAAGACGAGCGAGGCGTTCGCGATAGAGGCGCGCCAGTTCGGTATGGGCCAGTCGCGCCGATGCCGATTGCGTTTCCGCGGCGAGGCGTTCCGCCTCCGCCAGACGTTTCGTGCAATAGTCGATGTCGCGCTTTTGCTTGTCCAAGGGCCGTCCTCGTTTGCTGGAGGCGCGGCGGACGGACGTCCGCCGGCCTCCGCTCAGTCCCTATCGCGACCGCCGACAACCAAGGCCCCGACCGTGAAGGCCAATGCACTGGCGCCAAGCACGGTGAGCAGCGGCCGCTCGCGGGCGAGATCACGGGCAAGGTCAAGCCACTCGCCATAGGTGCGCTCGGCGCCCCCTTCGGCCTGGCGCGCCTTGCCGTTCAGCTCCGTCGCAGTGTCTCCAATCACCGCGCCAGCGGCTTCCTGCGCACCGCCGACCAGATCCTTGATTGCGCCGGTGATACGATGTGCGTCCATGATGATGCTCCGATTCTTGTGCTTCAGAAGGTTTCGCGACGCCGGGAAGCGACCTGCCCGGCAGCCGCAGCCGCACCAGCACCCAGCAGCAGGACCAGGAAGGCGGTGAACGACGTTCCCGCAGCGATACTGGCACCCTGGCTTGCGGCTGATTTCGCGGTCACGATCGTGTCATGCTTGGCGGTGAGGAAACGCTGCTTGGCCTGCTCGACACGCGTCAAGGCGACGTCGTGGGTGACATTGTCCTGCGCCGCGATGATATCCGCGATGCGGTTCTCGGCGTCGCGACCCTCGTCACCGCCGCGCGCTAGAGCCGGCATCTTCGCGATGATCGCCTTGCGGCTTTCTTCGCGCGTCATCGACGCTGGATTGACGGGCGCCGGTTTTATGAGGGCGGAAACCTGATCGTTCACGTCATTCTGGTCGACCCCGGCCGCCTGCGCGACGGCGGGAGCAACCGCGCTCACACTGCTCCCGGCGGCGCCGGCAAGACCCCCGACCGCGCGGGCTGCACCGCCGACGAGGCCGCCGATCGCGGAGGTCAGCAGATAGACCGTGAGCAGCAGGGTCACGCCCCAGATCGCGAGACCATGAATGGCGCCATCGAAGGGCCGTGCGACGCCCGCCGCTCGCACGGAGGCATAAGCGCCCGCCGCGAGCGCTACGATGGTGCTCAGCCCCCACCAGATCAGACTGCCGAGGCCGAGGCCGCCGGCGCTCGCGCTGTCGCCCGAGACGGGGTCGATCAGGCTAAGGCCGATACTCGCACCCAGCAGCGCGAACATCAGTTCCACGGCAAGCGCAATGGCCACACCCGCGAAGATGGCACTCCACGCCATGCGGGGCGCGACCAAGGGGAGCCGCGCTTCGGGCGCGGCCTCGGAATAAGTCGGCATAGGGCCTCCTGTTTATTTTGTTTGGGATGGACGGCGGCCGCCGATGCCGCCGTCCGGTTGGCGGATTTACGCGTGGCAGATGCTGCCTCGGCCGGCCGCCCGGCGGTCAGTGAACCGGCTTTGCCGCCTTGGTGACAGCGTGGCCGGCGGACGACACGTCCTTGCCTGCACCGGATATCGTGTTGCAGCCGGCCAGGCCAAGCATCGCAACCAGAATGACCGCCGTTGTCATCTTCGCCATCATGGGTCTCCAATCATGAGGCCGCGCCTACTTCTTGAAAGTGCGCTTCACGGCGTCCGTGGCCTTTCCGACAGCCGCCTGCGCGTTGCCTGCCGCCTTCTCGGCAGCGCCTTCGGCCTGCGTGGACTTGTCGCCGGTGATCTTGCCGATCGCTTCCTTGATCGAGCCCTTCGCCTGCTTGACCTCGCCCTTGATGCGGTTCTCGTCCATTTCATCCTCCTCCTTGATCAAAGCGGCCTGCCGGTCTGGCGTGCCGCGATGACAGGGAGATGCGCTCGATCCGGCGCGCTCGAAAGAGCAGACAGCACCAAATCATATGGTCATGAAGGACTAGTCGTCGCCGAGCTCAGCGGATCGGCCTCGCCAGGGGAAAGCCGCGCTCGCGCGCCCACAACACCGCCTGGGCGCGGCGGTTGACGCCGATCTTGGCATAGACTCGGGCGATATGGTTGCGCAGCGTGTTGCGCGTGACCCCCATCTCCTTGGCAATGGCGGCATCGTCGGCGCCTTCACACATCAGGCTTAGCGCTTCCTTTTCGCGCCGCGTGAGCTCCTGCACTTCGATTGGCGCCGTGGCTCCACCCGGAGAGCGCAGATTGGCGAGCTTCTCCACGACCGTCCGGCTGAACCAATTGGTGTCCTTCATCACCGTCTCGATCGCGGTGATCAGCTCAAGCTCGCCATGCCGACGCTCATGGATGTCCTGGATCACCCATAGGATGCAGCTGTCGCGCTTGAGCGTGATGACGGCGGCCGAGACCAGGCAATCGACGAAGCCGCCATCCTTGGTCCGTGCGCGCGCATCTTTGCCGCGGAAGCCGCTCTGCTCAGCAAGCTGTGCCTCCGCCTCGGGCAGGAAAGCAGGCGTATCCCAGAGCTTGAGCTCGGCCATGCCTTTGCCCATCACCTCGTCGCCCGACCAGCCGCTCAGCTGGTGAAAGGCGTCATTGATGTCGCACAGCGTCTGGCCGTCTTGCGTGGTGATCGCCATACCGACCGGCGCCAGTCGGAAGGCGGCCATGAAGCGCTCCTCGCTGTGACGCAATTCGTTCTCTGCCTGCCGCCGTGGTTCGAGATCGGCGAAGGAGAAGAGCATGCAGGGCTCGTCGTTCAGCTCGATCGGCTGGCCTGCCACGATCACGAGCTTGCGGCCGCCATCGGGCAGCGAAAGATCAGCCTGCATCTGCCGGATCGTCAGGCCCTCGCGCAGGCGCTCTTTGGCGGTTTCGAGATCTGCCGCATCATGAAGGATGTCGATGTCGTATAGGCTCCGTCCCAATACCTCGTCGCGGGTGTAGCCGGTCAGGTCGAGGAAGCCTTGGTTGACCTTGACGTAGCGATGATCGGACAAGCGCAGGATCACCGCCGGGGCCGGGTTGACGTTGAAGGTCTGCTCGAACCTCTCTTCGGCTTCGAAGCGCAGCGAGACGTCCTGCATGATCAGCACGAGAAGGTCCGGCAACCCCGCTTCGTCGGCTATGATGAGGCTGCGGATCTGATGGATCCAGCGGGGCTCTTCGTCACCGGCCGGGATGACCTCGACGACCACTTCGCTGAACGCTTCGCCGGCGATGATGCGGTCGAACGGATAGTCGCCTTTCGCAAGACGGTGGTTGTTGCGGTAGCGCAGTTGATACCGCTCGCGATACTCGTCGACCGTGGCACCGAGATCGGCCGGCTGCTCGGCGCCGTGCATGCGCAACGCAGCATCGTTCGCCCACAGGATCGATTGGTTGGCGCCGACCAGAATCACGCCCTCGGAAAGGCCCGCTATGATCTGGCGAAGCCGGCCAAGGTCAATGGATTGCGCGTGGATCACGGCCCTGTCTGCTTCGGCGGGGCGGCGGGGAGATTCCGACAAATTTGCTCCTAACGCGGTTCAGCCTGCGTGCTGTCATGGCAGTGGCAGGGTGAAATGCCTAGGCGTGCCGAAGCCCGAACGTCTGGTTCTATTCAAAGCTGTCGGCGGCGAGCGCCACTTGGAATGGCGGCTTCGTCACAGCGCCCATGGCCAGCTCTCCCCGGCCACGGGCGCCGGTAAATTTAGATTTCAGTGTTTTCGGCAAGGGCGAGCGCGGGCGCGCCAAGCGCGCCGCTTCGACCGTTCCGGACGCAGCTCTGAGCCTCCCGCTGCCGCGATGAGGCGTAAAGCCTATTCTATCGCTGTCGCCTTCCTCTCTTTTCACCTCAACCAAAATGGATATGGGGAGCATCCTTCACCTCTCTGAGGTGAGCACTGACGGAATCGACATATACGCGACACGAACGCAAGCCATCTACTCAATACCCATGACAATCTTCCTGGCCAGCTTGTAGATCGTCCGACGCTGTACAGACCGAGATTGCTGCGCTTTCATCAACAGAATCATCGCCGCTTGGTTGCCATGTCTTTCGATAGCGTCGGCAGCTTCGTCGCGCGCAAGCCGACGGTCACGCTCATTCACGATGCCCAAGAATGCCATAAGTTCCCCCACGCTTGAAGTGTGTCGACTTATAACGTGGTCAGGTGTCAAAGTTAATTTCGTTTGTTGCAGCGCATTAATGCATGATTACGTAATTGCGCGAGGTTTATCCAATATCTTGTCAAATCACCGGCAAGCTTCGGATAATATCGCGATCATGCTGTGAATCAACGGCAAATGAGAAGGACAATTACCTTTCGTCATTGCCCAGATAATCTAGCAGGATGGAGATTCGGGCGAGCGCCGCGATATTGTGCACGCCGAGCTTCTGCATGACGTTGGCCCGGTGCAGTTCCACCGTCCGCACCGAAATCTTCAAGTCGACCGCAATGACGCGGCTGGTTGCACCGCGAGCGACCATGTGCATCACCTGCCGCTCCCTGGGCGTCAGGGCCTCGACAAGTCTTCTGGACGTTTCAGCTCTCGTGTGGCGCTCAATCCGGTCCGGCAGGAGCGATGCCGCGCGACGCAGCGAGGCGATTAGCCCGTTTTCGTCGTAGGGAAGATCAATGAAGTCGGAGGCACCCGATTGCAGCGCCCGAACGACCTCCGGGATCGAGGGATGAGCGTCCATTAGCACGCAGACCATCTCAGGGCGTGCCGCGCGCAGACGGACCAGCAAGTCAACTGCGCGTTCCTCAGGCCAGCCGCCGACGATCAATACGCAGCCTGGCCGCAGATAGGAGCAGGCGGCAAGGAGGTCGTCACCGTTTCGAAATGCCTCGGTCGTCAATCCGCGCTGTCGCAGCAACCTTGCCAATTGAGTCCGTCGCTCACTGTCGAGGTCTACGATGTACATAGTGCGCCTCGAAGGCATGCTCGTTCCCCCAGTGCAGTTCCAGTGCGTCCCATCGCGCCCGGCTCGCAGACCATCCCATGTTAGCCAAGTTGCTTGTCTCGTGAACTTTCGAACAGGCACCCGAAAATCGACATCGACTGCGGATCAATTTTTCACATTTCGGATATTCAATCGCCAGCCAGCTCTCGATCATATGGAATAACCATGCTTATCGGATATCTGTACGCAAAGACATATTACGACCATACGTAAATACCGCAAATTGAATGCCAGCCTCTATATGCGGAAAGCGCCTGGCGTCATGACCTCAGCTGCCTCGAAACAAATTGTGTTTGATGACCGGGGATGCGCCAAGGTCGGCTCCGGCATTGAGCCTTTTGGACAAGGCTGAATTCACGAGGCAAAACGCCTGGAATCGACCAAAGTCAGACGCGTCCCAGCCATACGGGCGAACGTCCGGTCCTAACAAGACGGCCTGACGCGGGACGCCATCGCCTGCCACCTTAGGGACTTCTTTGCTCGCTCACGGATGTCTCTCGCCGACGGTCACGGCTGCGCATTGCCGCCCGATTGCCGGCCTATCGACCAAACTCGATGGTGCGCTGTTCATTTTTGCTCAGCCAATGCGCGATAACTCATAATTTCCGAAGACTGGAGCCAAGACTAGCTAAGCCAGGAATTTGCAAGGACGGGAACATGAGCGACGGTATCGTGGGCAGGGTGGTATTGATCACCGGCGGCGCCGGCGGGATCGGCTCGGAAGCGGCTCGGGATCTCGCCGCCAAGGGCGCGAGGATTGCCCTTTCGGATATCGATACGGCGCGAATGGATGCCGTCGTTGAGGAGATTGCGGCAGCGGGTGGCGATGCGCGCGGCTATGCTGTCGATGTCACCGACAAGGAGGCGATGAAGGCGCTCGGTGTCACCGTCGCCCACGATTTCGGCCGGATTGACATGCTGATCAACGCCGCCGGCGTCATGCTCATCCGTCCCTTGACCGAAATCAACACGATCGAATGGGAGACAACGATCGATCTCAATGTGAAGGGCACGCTGTGGGGCATCGCAGCCGTGATGCCGCTGTTCCTCGCTCAGGATAGCGGCCACATCATCACGCTCGGGTCGGTGCATGGCCTCAAGGTCTTCTCGCCGGGAGGGGCGGTTCATTCCGCTTCCAAGTTCGCGATCCGCGCGATCACGGAAGGACTGCGCGCCGAGTTGGCCAGCACGCCAATCCGCGTCACCTCGATCATACCCGGTGCTGTCGACACCGGCATCCAGAACAAGACCACCGGCACGGACAGCGCCCGGATGCTCGAAATTTACAAGAGAGCCATTCCGGCCAATGCTGTTGCGCGCGCGATCGCTTTCGCGATCGAGCAGCCTGACAATGTGGACGTCAACGAGATCGTCATTCGCCCCACCACGCAGGCCATCTGACCCTGAGCATCGAAAGCGGAAACCATGCCTCTCCTGCGTATTGACGCCTACCGTGGGCGTTCGAAATCCGAGATCGCCGGGCTGCTCGATGCCATCCATCTTGCCGTAGTCGAGGCGTTCGACGTTCCGGAGCGCGACCGCTACCAGCTCTACCAAGAGCATGAACCAGGGCATCTGATCGTCCAAGACACCGGGCTCGGCATCGAGCGAAGCTCTCGCACGATCGTCATCTCGATGATCAGTCGCGCGCGTGCCACCGAACGCAAGCAGGCCTTCTACCAGCTTGTGGTAGCGAAGCTCGCGGCATGCGGCCTTCGACCGGAGGACATCATGGTGTCAGTTGTTGTCAATGACGACGCGGATTGGAGCTTCGGGCTCGGTCGAGCACAGTTCCTGACCGGGGAGCTTGCGGGCTAACCCCAGACCAAGCAAAGTCGAAACTAAGGAATCCTGACATGAGAAAGCGCATGGCGCTGACCACCGCTCTCCTGTTGGCTGGTATCGTGTCGCCCTCCCGGGCAGCGCCGATCGCCTCCACCTCTGCCAGCACGGCCTACCATCGGGTGACTGTGGACGGCACCAGGATCTTCTATCGAGAAGCTGGCCCGCCCGACGCGCCAACGATTGTCTTGTTGCACGGCTTTCCCTCGTCGTCGCGCATGTTCGAGACGCTCATTCCCCTGCTCGCGACGCGCTATCACTTGATCGCGCCGGACTATCCGGGATTTGGCCAGAGTGATGCTCCCTCTCCTGTGCGTTACCGCTATACGTTCGATCATCTGGCAGAGACGACGAACGCGCTCCTCGATCAGCTGGGGCTGAAGCACTACACGCTCTACATGCAGGATTATGGCGGGCCGGTTGGCTTCCGCATCATGGTACGGCACCCGGAACGCGTCGACGCGCTCATCGTCCAAAACGCCAATGCCTATCGAGAGGGGCTGGGCGCCAAATGGGCCGGGATCGCGGCCTATTGGGCCCATCCGCAGGCGCATCCCGAAATCTTCACGGCGTTTTCCTCGCTGGAGGGCGCCAAGCAACGCCATATCGCCGGAAGCCCCCACCCCGAGCGTTATGATCCTTCGCTCTGGGCCGACGAATATGCAATGCTGTCTCGTCCGGATGAGCAGGAGATCCAAGAAGATCTCCTTTATGACTACAGAACCAACGTGGCCTCCTACCCGCAGTGGCAGGCCTGGCTGCGTACCCATCGGCCCCCAACTCTGGTGCTGTGGGGCCGCTACGATCTGTCGTTCATCACGCCTGGCGCCTTGGCGTACCGACGTGACGTGCCTGACGCGGAAATCCATGTGCTGGACGCCGGGCACTTCGCGCTCGACGAAAGCGTCGACCAAATCGCGGCGCTGACGAAAGACTTTCTGGATCGCAAGCTCCGGCCTTCATCGGGGCAATAGCTCAAGACCATGCACCATCGCCGCCCTCCGATGGCTGCCCGTGGCAAGCACCCAATTGGGCTCGCGCCCGTCCACAGGAGACTCGTTCATGCTCGATGTAGGAAAACCAGCGTCCGAAGCCTTTCACGAGCTTGCCGACGCGGCCCAGATTTATCTCGACATGCTTTATGCGTGCGACCCGGAAATGGTCGACGACATTTTCGAAGCGAATGCCCGGCTTTGTACTCTCGACGGCGAAACCCTCATCTATCGTACAGTCGGGGAGTATAAGGAAGTGCTGCGGAGCCGTACGCCCCCCGCTTCGGTGAATGCGCCGCGCGAGGATGAACTCATCTCGCTCGATCTATCTACGCCCGCGCAAGCTCTCATCAAGATCAAGTCGCGGATCAATCAGCTCGTCTTCATAGATTATCTGTCGCTCGTCCGCCTGAAACAAGGTTGGCGGATCGTCGCCAAGACCTACCAGCGCATCTCCGTCGACTGAGCGACGTCGATCTCAAGGTTTTGCGCGATCTATAGGGAGGGATGAGTGGCCCGACATAAAGATGTGCCGCTCCCGGTAGAACAGATCCTCGAGATAATCGGCAACCCTCCTGATGGTGATATCCTTCCGGTCCTGGCGGCGCATCACCATCCAGACCTCGCGAGATGGCGGCTCGACTTCGAGCATGCACCGGCGAAGCTTTGGATCGGCGCTTCCGACGTAAAACGGCAGCAGCGCGATGCCCGCCCCGGTCCGCGCCGCGGCCGACTGCGAAACCTGATTGCTGCTGCGAACGGCGATCCGGGATCGCGGAAAGGTGCGTGAAAGCCAGACAGCCTCGGGTAGATAGGCATTCACCTCGTCGAAACCCACGAAGATGGGCTCGCCGCCCTCAGCGATACGCCGGCAACATGCCTCGCTCCCGAAGAAACCGAAATCCATCGTTACAAGCTGCTTGGCGATGAGATCGCCGTCCTGCGGGCGGGCCAGCCGCAACGCGATATCGGTTTCGCGGCGCTCGAGGCTGACAGAACGCACATCCGTCGCTACGTCGATATCAAGGCCCTGCTCCTCGACGACCAGCGCCGCAACCCGCTCTACCAGAAATGCCTGGCTCAGCGTGGGAGGCGCGTTGACGCGAACGAGACCACCAGGTCCGCCATCGCCACCACCTCGGCTGAGCAATTCGGCCCAACTTTCCATGCCATTGGCCGGCCCGAGCGCGCGCGTTCCGGCTGGCGTCAGCACATATCCGTCCGGCCTGCGCTCCACCAGGCGCTCGCCGAGCGACTCCTCCAATGCCGCGATCCGCCGCGAAACAGTGACGTGGTTGATGCCCAGTGCACGCGCCGCCGCCGACATGCTGCCATGTCGAGCGAGCGCAATGAAGACCCTGACATCTTCCCAGTCGAGACCTGTTCTTTTTTGCTCAGTCATCGCGCAACATTAGAGAATTTCGAACGAGGGTCCAGGGGACTATCTCGTCGTCACAGTTTCTCGCAGGAGTCATCCATGTCCGCTTCGAAAGTCACCCTAACCCTTATCGGCGGTCCGACCGTTCTGATCGAATATGACGGTTTGCGTCTGCTGACCGACCCGACGTTCGACCCGCCCGGCGAATATCAAGGTCCGCACAGCCCGGTGAAGCACCGCAAGACCGCAGGGCCCGCCATCCCCGTCGAGGCGATCGGCGAACTCGACGCGGTGCTGCTGAGCCACGACCATCACTTCGACAATCTCGACAACTCCGGCCGAGCGCTTCTGCCGAGCGTCGGCGTGACCTACACGACCAACTCGGGTGCCGAGCGTTTGGGTGGTAATGCGATCGGCATGGCGCCCTTCGAGACACGCACATTCGAAGGCCGCAACGGCAAGAAGTTGCTGATCACCGCCACGCCCGCTCGGCATGGTCCGGTCGGCGTCGACGCCGGCGACGTGGTCGGCTTCGCGATCGGACTGGAGCAGCCCGGCGATCTCGTTTACATCACCGGCGACACGCTCTGGTTCGACGGCACGGCCGAAGTCGCTGACCGTTTCTCGCCCAAGGCTGTAGTGATGTACACGGGCGCCGCCGAACCGCGTGGCCGCTATCACATGACGATGGGCAGCGAAGACGCACTCGAATGCGCCAATGCTTTCCCGGATTCTGTCCTTGTTTCGGTCCACAATGAGGGCTGGGGCCATCTCAAGGAGAGCCAGGATCAGCTCGCCGACGTCTTCGAAAAATTCGGTATCGGCACGCGCTTGACGCCGTTCCACAAGGGCGAGCCGCTCACAATCGAGGCTTAGCGAATTACGCGGTGGGGCCAAGGCGGTAGAGCCGCCCGACCTCATTGACGTTGGGACGACGCTCGTCCGTGCGCGTGCGATTGCAGTGAAGAAGCAGTGTGCGTCTGATGGCTGGCGACGCAAGGGCCGCCCCGTTGGGACCGGACCGGTTTGCAACCTCGCGTCGCTGCAAAAATGCGCAGCGACTGCTCACCGTTGGTGAATGGGCGACCAAGCTCATCCATGCTTACCGCCGAAGACAATGGATTGTCCTCACCTCCCTGGTGTCCTGAGCGAAGCAGCATGGGCGTGAACGCAATCACCATTACCATGGTTCAGGAGTTGAAGATGGGAAACACATACAGAGCTATACAAGCTATCCGGCCGGGCATCCTCGAACTTGTCGACTTGCCCGTGGCCGAACCCGGCGTCGGCCAGGTTCGGGTAAGGGTCGAAGCCTGCGGCGTCTGCCACACGGACTGCTGGACGGTGGAGGGTAATTTCGTTCCCGTGGCCTATCCGCGCGTGCCGGGCCATGAGGCCGTTGGCCGCATCGATGCCGTCGGTGATAATGTGACCGGGTGGCAGGTCGGCCAGCGCGTCGGCGTCGGCTTTCTGGCAGGTTCGTGCGGTCATTGTCCGGCATGCCGTCGAGGTGACTTCACGCGTTGCACGAACCAGGTCTGGACCGGCCTCCATCAGGACGGCGGCTATGCCGAGATGATGGTGGCCAATGCCAGCGCACTGGTCGCCATTCCTGACGACCTTGGCTCCGAAGAAGCCGCGCCGCTATTGTGTGCTGGGATCACCGTCTTCAAGGCACTGAAGAAGTCGAACGCCGAGGCCGGCGACGTGGTGGCGATCCTCGGCATCGGCGGCCTTGGGCACCTTGCAATCCAATTCGCCCGCAAGATGGGCTATCGGACCGTCGCAATCGCGCGCGGGCCAGAAAAGGAAGAGGCTGCCAAGGCGCTTGGCGCGCACGTCTATATCGACAGCACCACCAGCGACGTCGGGTCTGCGCTTCAGACATTGGGTGGCGCGAAGGTTCTCCTGTCCACTGTCACGGCTCCAAATGCCGTTTCGCCGGTTGTCGCCGGATTGATGCCCCATGGGCAGGTCATGGTCCTGGGCGTTGCAGCAGGAATGGTCGAAATCGCGCCCGCCGATCTCGTCGCACGAGATATCTCGGTTCACGGTTCGCTCACCGGAAGTGCGATCGAAACCGAGGATTCGATCGCGTTCAGCGCCCTTCAGGACATTCGTGCGACGATCGAGACTGTACCGCTCGCCAACGCGCGTGATGCCTATGACCGGATGGCGCGCAACGAAGCTCGCTACCGCATCGTCCTGACAATGTAAGGGACGGCGAATGGCGTTTCGACAAGCGCGAGCCATCCAGGCTCGATGCGCATGGAAATCTAGCGATGCAGAGATTATGGCGTCCCGTACCTATCAAGACGGGAGACGACTGAAACTTCCTGTTGAAGGTTTTTTGAATAACCTTTAATAAGAGAGGAATTTGGCGGGTCATATTCAAGGATGCGATGAACAGGAACGAGCTCGTGCCGGCAGTGAGGGAGCGGCTGCGGCGGCTGCCGGCACCCTACGAGGCGCATTATGGAGTCCTGCCTCTGCCGCCTAGCGAGGCGGCAATCGCCATCGGGACCGCGCGCGCAAGCCATCACCGCGCGACGGAGATGCTTGGCAAGGTCGATGCGATCGCGGCCGAGCTTCACGACCCCTATGTGATCAGCCGGACACTCAGCCGGCGCGAGGCGGTCAGCAGTTCTTCGATTGAGGGGACTAACAGCACGCTCGACGAGCTGCTGACGCTCGAGGAAGAGGACGTGGATGCGCGCGCCGAGGCCCGCCAGGTGCGCGATTATGCACTAACCCTCGACCGTTTCTTGCCGCGAGCGGCGGAAATTGGCCCGGATATCTTCTCGATCGAACTGATCTGCGAGTTGCATTCCGAGGCGATGCGAAGCGACCCGGACTATCCCGACGTGCCAGGCGTGATCCGTGGAACTGTGAACTGGATCGGCGGCATGGGCATCGCCACCTCAACCTATAATCCGCCACCGCCAGCCGATGTGACCGCCTGTCTCAGCGACACCGCGACCTACATGCGCATGGAAGGCATGCAGGCGATGACGCAGAGCCTCATCACGCGGATCGCGATCGCACATGCGCACTTCGAAGCCGTTCACCCCTTCCGCGACGGCAACGGCCGCGTCGGGCGACTTCTACTCCCCATGATGATGGCGGCCGACGGTCGCACGCCGCTCTATCTATCGCCCTATATCGAAGCGAACAAAGCGGACTATTATGCGGGCCTGAAATCGGCGCAGCAGCGGCTCGACTGGGATCCGCTGATCAGCTTTCTGTCGGACGCTATCACAGGCAGCGTTGAGGAACTGTTGGCGACGCGTGCCGCGCTGAAGGCGTTGCGACAGCAGTGGTTGACGCGCCGCCGGTTCAGAGCCAATTCCGCGGCGGTGCGGATGATCGATATCCTGGTCGATTATCCCGTCACGACCGCGCGTCGCATGGCGGAACGGCTTGGCCTTTCGATGCCTGCAACGCTCACAGGTATCGGCCAGCTCGTCGAGGCAGGAATCATGCACGAAAGGACTGGCCATCGGCGCAATCGCATCTTCGCCGCCTCCGAAGTGCTCGCCCTGCTCAACCGCCCATTCGGCTCCGAGATCATGCTGCCCGGCAAAGCCTGAGCCTTCCGCTATCGCAATCGGCGCGCGGCTAGGAACCGATCCGCAGCAAGAATGCGGCCCGTCCCCTGATCGCGGCGGACGGACCACCGTTCAGCGGTGCAAGGCGGTCGACATCACCGAGCTCCCGCCGTCGCCGGATCAGACCTATCAATGCTGCGACACGGACGGCAGCCGAACGATCGGTAAGACCGCGCGACCGGATCAGAGAGGTGATTGAAAGCTCTGGTCTGAAGACGGTCTCCCGACGGCGCACTCCCATAGATTTGTCGATCCACCGCCAGCGCCAGCCATCCAGCCAGCTCGCCTGCCCTTCGATTCAGCGACAGGGTGGCGACGACACGCACGGATGGCTGGACGACTCCGGCCGCGAGGCGCGGGTGATAGGAGTTCAGCGCGCCGTCGCGCATCGCCTGACGAAGTAGCGACGCCATCGGGCCGACCGTCCGATCGCGATGGAGATCGGGGCGCCAAGACGACCCCAATTGGGCGCGTTGCAGAGAGGCGTAGCGCAATCGGCCATTCAGGTCATGAGCCGTGCAGAATGCGTCATTTGCCGACCGCCTTTGGACGGCAGCTTCCGCCACGCGTCGCCATCTCCATCTACTTCTGTTCAGTTCATGTCACTCGCTGCCTGCGAAGCAACTTTTGTCAGACCTGCCCCATCCCTCCATCTACGAACAGTTCCGCTCCGGTAGTGAAACTTGCCTCGTCGCTGAGCAAAAACACCGTTGCGGCCGCAACTTCCTCCGGTCTTGCCAGGCGGCCGAGCGGGATCGGCGCGATCAGCGCCACGCGCACATCGTCGGGGACGCGCGCCATCATCTCCGTGTCGGTTGGGCCAGGCGCGACCACGTTCACGCGAATGCCTCGCGGCGCCAGCTCCGTAGCCCAGGTACGGGCATAGGATCGCAGCGCCGCCTTGGTCGCGGCGTAAGTGCCGTAGCCGGAGACACTGATCGATCCGGCCACCGACCCCATCAGCGCGACACTGCTCCCATCGCGCAGGGTGTCGAGCGCAGCCTTGAGGCCATATACGGCACCCCGGACATTCACGTCAAAATGCCGGTCGAAATGATCGGTCGTGATGTCGGACAGCGACGCGGGTTCGCTGATGCCGGCGTTGAGCACCAAGGCATCGATATGGCACTGCACATCCCGGATCGTGGCCATGACGCGCTCCAGATCCTGTGGTGATGCGGCGTCTGCTACAAGGCCGGTCGCCCCGTGGCCAATTTCCTCGACCGCCAAATCGACTTCATTGGGCGCGCGACCTGTGATGATTACGGCGGCGCCTTCTACGGCAAGCCTCTTTGCGACCGCCAGCCCGATACCCTTTGCACCGCCCACCACCAGAGCCGCCTTGTCCGCCATTCGACGCATTTGCGCTTTCCCGTCATGATATAGACGAGCCGCTAGATATACGATGAATATCTGCTATCAAGAACGCACTATGGATAGCGTAAATATAGCCGAGGATACCGAACTTGCCTGCGTGGCGCAGAGAGCATTGTCGGAGATGGCGCAAGTTCGACCTGTACTCGACAAGATCGCGGACAAATGGACGATCCTGATCCTGATCGCGATCTGCCCCAAGCCAGCGCGGTTCAATGAGATCAAGCGACGACTCGACGGTATCACCCACAAGGCCTTGGCCGACGCGCTGAAGCGCCTCGAGCGGAACGGTTTTGTCACGCGGACCGTCCTCCCTACGGCACCGATCGGAGTCGAGTATGCGATCACGCCGCTCGGCCATTCGCTGCGGCACCCGTTCGAAGCGCTGTGCGGTTGGGCGCTCGCTCATGGTCGCGAGATAGACGAAGCGAGCGGCCGTTACGATGCGGGTCAGAACTCCGCCCGGCGCGCTTAGGCGTCGAGATAGGCGGCAAGCTCTTCCGGCGCGGCCCGGGGAAAGGCGCGGCGCAGATGATCGAGGAAGGCGGACACCCTGGCGTTGAGCAGCCGGCGCGACGGGTAGAGCGCCCACAACGCGATGTCCGATCCTGCCACGTCGCCCCAACTCACCAGTCGCCCGGCGCGAATGTCTCCGAGCGCCAACGACAGCGGCAGGCGCGCAACGCCCGCGCCGGCGCGCAAGGCGTCGCGGATCATGACCAGCGAGGACAGGCGCAACACCGGCTCAATCTCGATCTCCATCGGCCCGCTTGGCGTGACCGCCGTCCAGCTTCGGGCTGCGTCGATCCCGCGCACTAACGCTGGCACGCTCTTGCCCGACATTCTCGGCAAGTCGGGGGCGGCCACCACCACCAACCGGTCGTGAAGGAATGGCCGACCGATGAGCGCCTCGTCCAGCGCAGGATCGACGCGAATCACCAGATCATATCCTTCTTCGATCATGTCGACCGGTCGATCTTCTGTCGTCACCTCCAACCGCACTTCCGGGTAGGTCCGTGCGAACTCTGCCGCTAGCCGCCCCATCGCCGTCTGCGAGAACAGCAACGGTGCGCTGATCCGCAGGCGCCCGTGCACCCGCTCGCTACCTGATGCGATAGCAATCGCAGTCTCTTCCAATTCGGTCAGCAGCGTGCCGGCGCGCTCGAACAGCGCGCGTCCCTCTTCGGTCAGCTTGAGATCGCTCCGCCCTCGCTCGAACAGCCGTAGATCGAGCGCCGCTTCCAACTCCCCCACGCGGCGAGACAGCGTGGCCTTGGGGCGGAGAGCGGCACGCGCGGCTTTCCCGAAGCCGCCATGGCGAGCAACGAG
>Ga0207671_10000813_pt1 | contig 39454 bp, 31 predicted proteins | sample KBSC24metaG_FD_184352 | JGI IMG/M metagenome (GOLD analysis project Ga0207671, IMG submission 184352) | Corn rhizosphere microbial communities from Kellogg Biological Station, Michigan, USA - KBS C2-4 metaG (SPAdes) (version 2) | ecosystem: Host-associated > Plants > Roots > Rhizosphere > Soil...
TACGGTTTAACCCTCAATATTGTGACGAAGACGCGGTGCATATGGATATTGGTAAGGAGACCGTACCTCCCCGATCCTATAGTCTCCTCTAGTAAGAAGACTTCCTTCGCCTTTTGTTACGAACCAGGTCACGGATGAGGTCGCCAGGACAGGCGCCCCGCGTTCCAAGGGACAGCATATGGAAGGTTAGCCGATGGAGGACGAGGCTACATCACGTGACCAAGGAAGGGCTCTGTTTAGGCCAGCGGCTCTGTGCGGATCACCTACAGAGCCAGAGAGCTAAGGCCGTGGAGGATCTACCTGCTTAGAGAGAGCTAGGATAGATCCAGTAGAGCCACTAGCAGTATATATACATACTCCCTACCCTAGATAGGACGATTCGTAGTTAACTTCGTTAACAATCCTATACCTACATTTAGGATACCTGAACTAGGAATAGTTCCCTTTATCTATTGTTCTCTGCAAGCCTCACAGCTATCATCCCTATTATCCGCTTATTAAGGAACCCTACCTTAGTTAGTACTGTTACAGTTTAGATTATAACACTTTAACTACTACTTAATCGATATCAGGATATCTAACGCAGGAACCTCTCGAATGAAATCTCCGATTCCAAGTGCAGCACCTATGGGCAGCCTTGCCAATACTTTAAAGACTAACTTAGGCAAGACTCCTGAGGACTCCGACTTGGAAATGGTTGACGCACCCGACGTAGTAGGGTATAACCTATCACGAGGAGGAAAGGATAATGTGAAGGTGGAATACTTCTATGGTGATAGGGCTAAGCTGGATACCTTCTTAATACAACTTAAGGTGGTATTTAAGTTAAACCCGGCTAAGTACTAGAAGGCAGCTATATAGGTCCTATTTACTTTAATGTACTTAAAAGGAGCTGCGCAGGACTAGTTCCAACCTATCCTCAAGGAATACATTGAGACCTCTAACCTAGATAAAGACGTCTAGCCCCTAAATTCGTCTTAGGCTTAGAGATTTTTAGGAATTTTTCGAAGTTTTAAATCGATTTTCACTACTTTACCACTTATAAAATTATTAATTTTAGACTATAGTATAGTTTTAAAGCATTTAGACCTGTTTTTTAAGCTTCTGGAATGCGTGTATGCTAGAATCTAGAATGCGTGTATACTAGAATCTGGAATGCGTATATACTAGAATCTAGAATAGGTATATACTAGAATACTTTTATTATTATAATATCCTTTATTCTAGAATGCGTGTATACTAGAATACTTTTATAATTATCCTTTATTCTAGAATGCGTGTATACTAGAATACTTTTATAATTATCCTTTATTCTGGAATACGTGTATGCTAGAATCTAGAATGCGTGTATGCTAGAATCTAGAATACGTATATACTAGAATCTGGAATGCGTATATACTAGAATCTAGAATGGGTGTATACTAGAATACTTTTATTATTATAATATCCTTTATTCTAGAATGCGTGTATGCTAGAATACTTTTATAATTATCCTTTATTCTAGAATGCGTGTATGCTAGAATACTTTTATAATTATCCTTTATTCTGGAATACGTGTATGCTAGAATACTTTTATTATTATATACTAGGCAATAGGTCCGTAAGCCCTTAGTAACTATCTAGAAAGACTAGAATCTCGTATATTAGTGCGAGGATATGTTAGACTCTCGGACCTACTAGCTAAATTATTAGGAGGCCGCTATAGGCATTTATAAATACTTTATTTTAGAATATAGTATAGTTAGAAAACTCTAAGTCCCTACTAATAATATATATTTATTTAAGATATATATAAGAGGAGTACTATATACTAGATGTTTTTTTAGGGAATAGGTTAGATATTACATTAAACTTAATAATACCTAACTTAAATCCGAAAAAAAATAGTGATTTCCCACTATATATATTTAGAAACTTCCATCTAGGACGAATATTAATAGTACTGAGACGAATATCAAGGTCGGTGGAGAAGAATGTTAAGGTCGGTTGTTCCCACTATATGCATTTGGAACCTCCATCGGGGACGAATGTCAACAGAATAGAGACGAATGTCAAGGTCGGTGGTTCCCACTATATGCATTTGGAAACCTCCGTCGGGGACGAATGTCAACAGAACAGAGACGAATGTCAAGGTCGGTGGAGGAGAATGTCAAGGTCGGTGGTTCCCACTACATGCATTTGGAAACCTCCGTCGGGGACGAATGTCAATAGGACAGAGACGAATGTTAAGGTCGGCGGTTGCACGAGTAAACACCTCCTTAAATATAGCCAAGTTTATTCCCAATTCAATCTGAGTATCCTGACTTTACTGCTCTTGCTAACCTACTGTCGCACAATCCTCTTGCCGTATTCATCCTCGACCGCTGTAATATGTCCCGCATAGGCTTCTCTGTTCCCATCCAGCTCCATCACATTCTTAGAAGTATTGGTAACGTTCGCTTGCCGCAGGAGGGATCAGGGTTATATAGGCAGCGCCCTCTCGTCCCATCTCGTCCCGACCATCCCGTTCCCAGTACACAACTCTCCGAGTCCTGCCAACGATATCATAAAAAGATGGCGTCTATGAATTAAGTGCAGAGGAATCTCGAAAGCATTCTTCGGCGGCACTTAGCTCGCGTGGATATACCTTTGGAGGTCCCATCACTCGGTCGGGGTCTAGAATCTGGAATTCCTGGCCGAACATCCCCTTTCCGTAGTATGCTGCTCCCATCAAACGAAGCACATCGGCCCGCAGCGCGACCGGGATATCATCTCTTAGAATATTATCAACCAGTTTAATAGTGTCATCGAACTCGTTGACTCGGAAGAATCCCACGGCACATGCGGTGGCGTAAATCCATGTGTCGTGCACCGTCAACACCTTGATCCGATCCTCCATGGAATACAACCACACGACGTCACCACTGTTCGCACGGTATCTAATTTCCTCCATCGCTGCTTCCATAGGGGTCAGTGGCCCTTGGGCCGTTACTCTGCAGTAAGCACACGCCGTCGATTGACGAGTCTACTTCTCGAGGCAGATGGCGTGAAAGACATGCCCACACGCTGTCTCAAGAAGAGGTAGTCCGTACTGGCAGTCCAAGCCTTGAAGACACACAAGACAATCCGTACCTTCCTCCTGCTTAAGCGGGTTTCGATGAATCACTGGCAACGGAGGCATCGTAGTTTCGATCGGTGCGAGAGCTATATTTCAGTTAAAGTGTATCGAAATACCCGTAGGGGAGGGGGTTTCATACCTATTCGGCCTCACTGGCCTCTGCAGACACTCGATAATGATAGTGGGTTGCAGTGCGTCGGATAATGGACTGTGGAATGAAATATAACGTGGAAGAACTCTAAGCGATCGACGAAGTGATTCTAGAATGTCGTCACGCCAAATGTTTTACACGCCAGTGTTGACGCGTTGACGTGTCAGCAGTGCCAAGACTCTCACGCGCCTCCTTCCTCAGTTTCTTCCCGCCTTGGACTTCGCTCGAAATCAATTTCCTCCTCGCACTCGACCCCTACATGACTCTTCTCACACTGTCCCATTCCTTCAACGATCCCCTTCTCAATCCTCCATCAAAGTTTCAAAGTACACTACTCCGTACTCCACAATGTCTGCTCTCACATCCACTACATCCGTCCTCTTGTTGACATGGTTCGGCGATGACCGCCATGACATATAAGCCCCAGTCTTCGATGTCAATCAGGAGACTCCAACTAATTCCTATAGCTTATCGATCTACTTTCCAGAGATGCAGACCACCATCGACCTCGAGGGCTGGGTCCGCCCAGATGACATGTCACGAGATTGGAAGAACGAATGCCTCATCGGCTACGTGATCCTCCCGGACGACGAGACCTCTTCCGTCATCATCACCGAACAGTAAGTTCTATATCCTACACAAGCTGACCGTGACTGACGAGGAAAAGCTTTGAGCAAGCGAGCATCGTCTATGAACAAGATGGTGAACCGACAACCCCCGCCACCACCCACTTCCACGTCCAGCATGTTTTCCTTGAAGACCTTCCCATGCTGGGCAAACGCCCTGTCCCGGAAGTCAAGCCAGGTTTCGTCCACTGTGTGTTTCTCGAAGGCCACGAGGTGGATCTCCCGTTTGATGCCGTGGCAGCCGTTGGCAGATTTGACCCATTCCGCATGCAGCGCTACACTGTCACCCTCGGCGACGATGGGGAGACCGGGGTGCAAGTAGCAGCATTCAATCACAACATGTACCCATGTGGTATACTGTATAGCTAGTCAAGAGGCGCTTCAGACAGCACACTCTACTTCACATCCAAACTCCCGTCTGCTTGAACCCATAGCTAGTCACGAGGCGGTTGAGAGAGTACACCTTGCTTAAAATCACAATGAAATCAAAGAGATGAATTAAACCAACTCTCGTCCGCTCGAACTCCCATACCTACGTAGATTGCAGGACGGATAGTTAGGTCTAAATTCTTCCCTCGCTTATACCATAGAGTAGTCTTAAATCACACCCCGAAAATTTCCTAACGTTGCCCAGTACATCTTACACTGGAGGATCTCTCATGAGTAATCCTGCCAAGTGGAAGATAGGAGGATAAGAGCGACGGAACCAGGAGGGACTTGCAAATCCATGTATTCGGAAATTATTCTAAAGTACATGAAACGCTGAGTGGGAGAGCATGGCTATCTACACTTGACCATCATTCACATAACTGGTATCTTTTCATCTAGTGCGAGAAGAGTACTGGTGCGACTAGAGCCGATTTTAGCATTGAGCACGCTGCTTGCCATCGTGGCAACGTTCTGGATTGCACGCCACCCCATACCGCATACACGAGCATTTAGTTTCCACACATTTTGTACTGCACTCGCAGTTTGCGAGGAGGTATTCATATTCCTAGACAAGGCATTAGTTACACGGACGACTGACGAATTGATCGAAAGGACTTCTTACATCGATCAGTTGAAGAAACCTCTTGAGTTCGGCGTCGGTGCCCCATTCCCAAGTGCCCGATCTCTTCTGCCACAACTCCGCAACGGCTTTGATTTTCGGGAGAAAGTCGATCGCCGGGTCCTCGTTCGTAACACCTGGGCGGACCACCTCCAGCATGGACAACAGCAACACCCGGATCATATTCCGGGTGTCCCAGTGCATGGTGCCGGTCATTGCCACGTCTGAGAGCGAGAAGGGTGCGTGCAGGCGGCCGGGTGGAATGACCAAAAGCGAGCCTCTCTCCAGGGTAATATTCATTGCCGGATAGGGAGGAGAATAATTCTCCGAATCGGCCCACACGTCTGTCTCTGCCATTGTCATCTCCGGGTAGGTCAGCCATTGCTTCCTACCCTCGTCGCAGTACACTGTTGTGATGACCCCGTGGTGGTCGCAGTGTGGCATGGACCACGCGCCGGCCTTTGCCAACAGCTGGAACTGGCTGCTGTTTCGCAGATCGGCTGGACGGAGTGCCGCCGGCTTTCCTGCGGTATTGTTGCCTTCGATGGTCCTCAGGGCCTGGAAATTCTGCTGGTTAGCAAGGAATGCGGGTTGCGCATTGGATTTGAAGCCTTCGAGGTCTAAAAGATTGACCGGCAAAGTACTCTCGCCACGAAAAAGATCCATCGCCTCTTGGCCGCTGTACACGGAAGGAGCGATAGATTCCGGCAAGAGCGCAGGGTCCTTCCTGACACCAAATTCCTGGACGGCCACGCTTGACTTGGATGCAATGTAGGTGCACATGGCCTGAACCCCGATGTCTACTACCGCACTGGTCTCGCCGTAGTTGGAAATGAGAATTGGCACCGCCGGCGTACCTAGCTTGAAGATTTCCGCGGCCTGCGTTAAATCGCAGACGACAACGGTGTACGGCTCGGCCTCGGCATTGTAGGCAGGGAACATGATACTGCCGAGGTCTAGTCTCGTAAAGGGTTGGAAGTTTGGTTCAATCGCCTTGAACATGATGCCTGTGTATACCGCGATCTCCTTCCCTAGCCGGGTGTTTCTCTCTCCCCCGTGTTCATTGTATAGTGCCCTCAACTTTTCCAAAGCGTCGGACTTCGCTGCGATACCAGCAGTCTTTAACATCTGGATCTTCCTGACTTCTTCTTTCCATGTGAGATCTTGACCACTAGGGTCGAAGTCGGTAAATGGGATGGTCTCTCGGTTGACTCCCGGGTGGTAGCGTTCTAAATGTCTGCGACGCTTTGTCTTATCGAAATCTTTCATGCATACCGGGCACCATAGTCGAGGCATCGACGAGGGGGGTTTCCTCTTCTCTGGGTGTACCCGCTTGATATGACGAGGGAGATTTGATGCCGAGTGAGGCTGCGAGCCGGGTGGACAGTGAGGACACACCTTTTTCGGTGCTCCCTGATTGCGGTCCATCCTGTCTTCAGTGAATTTCAGTTGAGATACGTGGGGACAAGAGTACACAATGATGGGCTGCAAGAGAAAAGGTAGCAAGAGTTGAACCTGAGGTGGTAAGAGTTGAACCTGGCGTGAGGGGATTCCCGAACGCACCTGCTGGGCCCGGGGGTGTGGTCAGAAAAAAAGGCGCCAAGCATTCTTGTTGACACTCACCTATTCTGGCATCCTCGCATGCCAAAACCTCGTCGTGTTGTTTCTCTTCATTACCAACTCTCCATCTCTTCAACTCTTTGACTGAAACTCTCGGACCCCCACACGTTCAATCATATCGCCACCATGGCCCCTCCGGTCACTCCCAAGAAGCAGATCATTAAAGGACAGGTGGACGTCTTTACTCCTCGGATTGCAGCCGCGGCACAAGACCAGATTACCCAGGCAAGTCCCTCTGGGTGGTTTCTTCCCGTCCGTCGAAGACGCCAATCTAACTTGTCCGTAGAACTTCACCGACCTGGATGCTGCCTTCGATGGCCAAGATTATGAGGTCAAGGTCGATTTGATCACCGCCGCTACCAAGTTGCTCCGCATGGTTGCCACTCGACACGGTGTCTTGGACGTTCTCGAGACCAATCGTGCAGACAACGGGAATGGCGATGAGGACGACAGTGACATGGAGTTCGGGTCTGATAGTCCAACCTCCAAGAGACAGAGAAGCAATGTTGCCAGTTACGATGAGACCGTCGAGGAAGATGACGAGCAGGAAGATGACGAGCAGGAAGATGACGAGCAGGGAGCCAAGAGCTTTGCTCTCACCACCATCAAGTACAGTTTCGCTGGTGAAGACATGAGTCCGGACCATCTCACGGCCATCCGCCTCCAGGTGATCCAACAGCTCCAAGGCACCGCCCACGGAGTTCAGTTGTTCGATGCTGCCACCGCGAGGGGCGTGGCTGAATATTTCTTCTCCTCAGTCTTCTCCATCACCGCCGCTCGACGAGTGGCCAAGTTCGTCGAGTACATCAACCGAGGCTCGACTGAGCTCCAAGGAGGGGCCGATATCATCTTCGCCGCACAGGAAGCGGCCGCGAACACCCAGTACCCCCAGGCGGCTCGTGACTTTTTCTCCAGTTACGCAGACGTGGAGAAGGACATGATGCTTGACAACGCCATGTACAAGGCAACGCGAACGAATATGAATCTGTACCGCTTGTACAGCCGATACGAGCGGATGATTAGCCTGGCCAGAGACAACAAGGGAGGGGTTCGTAGGCTCTTGAACAACCACGGCATTACCACGGCGACCGGTGTGGGTTGGGCTTCGTGCGTCCGAGATATCACCAAGCAGATCTTAGGTATCAACACCTCTATTCTCAACAATCGTGTCCAGGATGGACTATTTATCCACGGATTGGCGGAGATCTGGGGCAAGGGCATCATGCTCCTGTTGCCGCCCGAGTTTCGTTCTCGGTAAGTCGTCTTGCAGATAATCCCTATGTTTTCAGTCTTCTAACATTCCCTTAGTACTCGAGAATTGTCGGTGGCGCAGAAGAAGATGCTGACCAACGTCCTCAAGCGAACAATGCCGTCCGCATCTATGAAGGCCATCTGTACTCTCATGCACGAGAAGATCCTGGTACCCATCTTGGAGAAAGGCACCACTCGGGTTGAGATTGTCATCTCCAAGGACGAACCGTTCCTCGACTCGTTGACCACCAGTCAGGTTGTTACCGACGACGAAGATGCTGATATGGAAGCGTGATCGCATTTCCTTCGCCAGCAGGCGCAATCTATGTCTCTCATATTCCACAGTGGATAGAGAAAGCCTGGCTTGAGAACGTCCAAAATGGCCTGTAACTAGCTGAAGATAGTACATGGTGGCGCTTGGACTCGGCCTGTACCTTGGGTACATCTAGGATTAGTCTTTCCTGATTACAAAACATTCATCTTTGTACTGTCATACATCATGGAGTCCTCGTGCCGTTCATTTCCGAATACATGTAGTTGGAAATACCCTTGGGTCTTGGTAGATCTTCGTCCGTCTTTTCGGACATTCGTCCTCTAGCTTGACATTCGTCTTCTTACCGGATCTTCGTCCTCTTTCCCCATACATGTAGTTGGAAGTATTCATTACCTATCCGAATACTCATCTGTCGCTTCTGGATACATAGCTTCAGCTCCCTCTGATGCCGTTTGATATCACCTCTAAGTCCATGCGGCCGGAAATCCTCATAGAACATCATCTTGAATACCCACCACTCATATTCCATAGCTGAGGTTGTCTCACCATTCGTTAAGTTCTTTAGCCATAGACAACACTGCCAATATGCCATGAAAGGCGTCCATTCCACCGTTGTGCTTCTCATCCTCGGCTACTTCGTACTGATAGTGGCCCAAGATCTTTGTCAAGCTTGGCAACTGTAACTCCCCCGACATGAACATAAACGCCTGACCGAGGTCGACGACGCGCAGTCCAGGAAATAGATCAAACACATTGATCCCCACTGCCGCCAACCATTTTACGTCATTGACCACACCGCAGTTGACGAGGAGGACCGGGTTGTTTCGGGCCATTATGCGTTCTGCGATCGCCTGCATACGGCTCGGAAGTTCATCCAGGAGGATATACTCGCTTGTCCCGATCTTGAAATTCTCCCGATGATTCGGGGTGTATGTGTTTTCCAGGCCCAGATGTTCTTGAATGACGAGGTGCCTGGTCTCGACAAAGCCCTCACAGCCCGCCATATACTCGGTGCTTGCGATACCAATCTCCAGTACCAATACCTCCTTCGACTTCTCGTACACTTCCAAGTCGATGCACATTATGGTCGGGCTGCGTTGCCCATCATAGGCATAGAGACCTCGGATGGTACTAGCCTCAAGCTCCGCACGCTCCAGCATTCGTTCTTGTTTTTTGGTGATTGTTGACGGGTTGGGAATGGTCGCCTCGACCTTTGAAAGATGGTATGACTGTACTACCCTCAGTAGTTGAGAGGCCGTGCATTCTTTTGCGTCCTTCTTCTTTTGTCTAGATTGGGCTTCATCCACGGTGACCCTTAATGTCACCGTATCATCTTCGTTCTGAATTATGATCGATCCTGTTGCTGCCCACAATGGTGGCACGGGTTGAGTGAACGTGAACTCTAGGCCATACGCATACTTTTTGGTTTGCAGCTGATGTAGCTGAGACACCGCGTCGCCTCCTCCGAGGTCGACCGACATAGTACATGCGTTCGTCATATCTTGGTGATGTATTTCGAAGTCCTCGCTAGAAATTAAATTCTGTTTGACGTCAGGCCAGGAGGTAAGAAAGTGAGAGGGTGGCTGTTAGATATCCAGGCGACAGGAGGCAAGAGAGTGAGAGGTGGGCCGAGAGGTAGACTGTCAGATGTCCAGGCGACAGGAGGCAAGAAAGTGAGAGCTGGGCCGAGAGGTAGACTGTCAGATGTCCAGGGCGAATAGAGGCAGGAATGGGAGTTGTCTACTATTTTCCGTCCTCAGAACCTTTTCACCTAATCTGTCGTGCAGTTACCCTAGAACCGCTTCCCCCGCGACTTTTAAGAATATCAGTACAAGGCTGGCAAGTCACTCGTATGATCTCTCAGTCTCTGTATTAATCTCCGATTAAGATTGGTCGACAGACGCGATTCCTCCAAGGGGACTTTCCAGCAACCAACGAGACTACGATTCATCTTTATATTGCCGAAGGAGCGATCCAAAGTCCCTGTCCTTCTTCCTTCTAGCCTTTGAAACTCTATTCCCTTCCTCTAGAGCTCCAATAATGGCAACGCAGCGGCGAGCGCTAAATCGTCGGCGCTCCCTTCGAAACCGTAAAGCTCTCAATTCCATTCAATCTCCCCTCAGGCGACATGCAAACCCCATTACTCCCTCAAGAACGGAGAGCGCCACTCTTTCCAATAACCTAACGGTATGGCGACGACCAATCTTACAAGCAGAAGCTACTACTTACTGATTTTGCCTTAGATTGCTACCGAGCATTCGCCTGAGGCTCAGACCTCCACTGCTGGAAGAGACCGACAAAATCAATGGAACTGCCCACTTGCTCGAGTATCTAGCGTTCAAGGTATCCTCCACCGAACCTGCAGCAGCTTCAGGACATCTCCATTGACACATATAGGTCACCGGCCGACGCGACCAACACCAGCTCGAGCTTAAAATCGAGAATATGGGTGGCCATCTCAATGCATATACTTCCGTATGATATCCTCCGGGCGATGATCTAAGCTTTACTAACACTCCGGCCAGCGTGAAAACACCGTTTACTATGCCAAATCTTTCAATTCAGACGTCCCAAAAACTGTCGATATCCTTGCCGATATTCTCCAGAACTCTAAGCTTGACCCTAAGGCCGTTGAAAGAGAACGAGATATCATCCTAAGGGAACAAGAGGAGGTCGATAAACAGTTGGAAGAGGTTGTTTTCGACCACTTGCATGCCACCGCCTACCGAAATCAGCCTCTCGGTCGCACCATCCTCGGTCCGCGAGAGAACATTCTCAGCATTACTCGTCAAGATCTAGTTAACTACATCAACACTCACTATACCGCCGATCGTATGGTCCTTGTCGGAGCTAGTGGCGTACCCCATGAGGAGCTTGTGAAACTTGCTGAGAAACACCTTGGTGGATTGAGATCAGCTCCCCCTACCTCCCTTGCCGCTGAACTTGCCGCCGAGTAGAAGCGAAAGCCCGACTTTATTGGCTCCGAAGTCAGACTGAGAGACGATACTATCCCTACTGCGAACATCGCCATTGCCGTCGAAGGTGTCAGCTGGAAGGATCCGGACTTCTTCACTGCCCTGGTACCCCAGGCTATTATTAGTAACTGGGACCGCGCCATGGGCAACTCACCATACCTCGGAAGTAAGCTGAGCACATTTGTCAACGCCAACAACCTGGCTAACAGCTTCATGAGCTTTTCCACCAGCTATAGTGATACCGGGTGAGTTCTACTCGTTCATTGTTCAACGATTACTAACTATTTCCTCGTCTGTGGGGTCTCTATCTAGTTACCGAAAACAAGACTCAAATTGATGATTTGGTCCATTTCACACTCCGAGAATGGTCTAGGTTATCGTTCAATGTCAGCGAAGCAGAGACCGAGCGCGCCAAGGCCCAACTTAAAGCTTCTATCCTGCTATCTCTCGATGGTACTACTGCTGTCGCCGAGGATATTGGACGACACATTGTGATCACTGGGCGAAGAGCAGGCCCCGCCGAGATCGAGAGAGTTGTTGGTGCAATCACAGAGAAGGACGTCATGGAATTTACCCGGAAGAAACTGTGAGATCAACAGATCGCGATCTCCGCTGTTGGGTCAATTGAGGGTCTCCTCGATTACAACAGAATCAGGGCAGACATAAGCCGAAATGTAGTATAGATAAGAGTAGGGTTCGGAGTGGGCGAAGGGGTTTGGTAGAAAACTCCGTCTATAGAGGAATCGCTTTGTATTGTATGGTTTATCGTCACCCGTTCTCGTCGTCAGTCAATTCGAGTCATCCAACGGTGGCAGTGAAAACCACCCACCTTCGAGAGACACTAGGCTTCTTCTACACTGCTATCCTCTCCGAACACGACGCCAAACGTGTCACTGCTGCAACCTAAGGTGAAGAAAACGCGTCCCGTAAGCAGAAGCGGTGTCTTAGGTCAATTGGTTTACTGAAAGAAAAGGTAGACTTGGAGAATGGCCGTTTCGGATTGACTATATATATAAGTATGAATCCAGTCGCCCCGTCGGCCATGTTCAATGTTCGCAGCATCCATCATCTTGATCGTTCGTCCGAGAATATAATACCCTCTCGATGAGAGAGGTACTAGCTCGGTTGCGGGCCGATACGGCGTTGTTCGGTATCTCAATTGGTGCTGACTTCCACTCCACTGACCCGTCCAACCAGCAGAGAAGTGCTGTTTACCCGAGCAGGCTAACGAGCAGGGGACGCGAAGTACTCGTTAACCTTACGGTTGGCCTCCATTGTGGCGGTTATCGGGTCTGGAGACATCTCCTCGGCCTCCTGCTTGTCTACAACGCTCTTGAGGAAGTTGATCGCCTTTTGATCAATGGCCCAGATTTTCTCGACGACCGCCTGTCTTTGTTGACCAATCGATCCAAGTGTCTGGTCGAGATCGGAGATTTGTTCCATGTATTTCTGGCGTTCGCTGGAGATCCGAGTCATGACTTCGTCAACGTCGCTATTGTGCTCGTCCATGTTGCTCTCCTCGTCCATGCTGCTCTCCTCGTCCTCGCCGTTGTCCTCGGTGTCTGGCCCACTCGAGGATTCCGCTGCAACGTCTGCTATAGCCGTACGTTCTTCTAGAGACAGTGTTAGGTGAGGTGCTGTTTATAGGGTTGGTGTTTGATTGACATACTGTTGGTTTGCTTGCGGTTCTTGCTGATGAGGGTTGGCCATTGCGGGGCTGGGACTGGCTTAGGCTTCAGACCTGGAACGTAGTTAGCAGTGTGACGGGATTGAGCGAAATATATATTCGCACCGAGCTTGACTGGTTTGATTTGGTTCGTGGTATTCTTGGTCACTTTCGACTTGGTGTTGTTTCGAACTTTAGAGAAGACACTCGGAGCCTTCTTCTTGGCCTTTTCAGCCTTTCGGGGAGCCATGGCTTCCGACGTTGAAGAGTAGCTACTGGGCTGTTGAGGGTTTCATCAATATGTGAATGATTGGTGGAAGGTATGTTCTATGACTTGTTGTGAAATGCGTGTATGCCAGAAGGGAAAGCGGTTTGCGCATTGAGATATACGAACTCTTGGCGCCGGGGACAATTGGACACCGTGTCTTGGCACCCACAATACACTTGCCTCTTGGCGTCTACAATCAGCATTCCACCCTCGAGATTCTCAACCAAAACCACTTTTATCTCTTACCTACACACTTCTTCCCATCTACCACTTCCGTGACAGATCTCACTTCAGCACTCCCGTTATTTCCTCAATCCAGAGATACAACCATGGGTAAGCCCTCGAAAGCTTCCAAGCCGGTAGCGACTCCCGCACGCAACTTGAAGAAACGCCAGATTCCCGACAATAATGACTTCGACGGTAAGGATCAAGCCGTCCTTGACATCAATTCACCAGCTAACTGCGGTGCTCTAGACTCTACTAAATCCAAGAAGATTGGTAATTTCTAGCCTCCCTGTTCACTTATATAATATCCTCATGAGTAACAGTGAAGAGAAACCCAAGCACTTCTATATCGTCATCCACCGTCAAGAATCGCAAAGATTCAGCCTCCAGTAAGGACTAACATACATTCGGACAATCCCCTACTGACGTTGACATACAGCTCAGTCCGTCCAGGAGAACACTACCGTTGTCCAGCGAGACATTCTTACCCGCAAGCACGATAAATGGGCCAAGATCGCCGAACAATCCTTTAACAAGCTGGTGGAGAAGAACGCAGAAGCCGAGGACATCATTCAGGGGACCATTGTACGTCTTGCAAAGTGTTATGATGTTGTCGAGGATGCTCTGGAAGCTATCAAAGCAGCGAAGTCTGAAGTAGCAACTGTCCGCGATGCCTTCGCGAAGATGAAAGGATACGCTGAGGTTCTCGCTATGTACGATGAAGAAGGTGCAGAAGGTGAAGAAGGTGAAGAAGATGAAGAAGGTGAAGACGATGAAGAAGATGAAGACGATGAAGAAGATGAAGACGATGAGGACGATGAATTCAATCGTATACTCGAGTCTACCCGAGCCACTAATGCTAGGGTCAACGCCTACTTCTCCACTCCCGTTAAGGGTGGGAAATAGGGTGGTCAGAGAGGAGGCAGGTCTCTGGTGGTGAAAGTTTGGTCCAACTCTTGGATCTAGAGTGACAACAGAATAAGTGACAGCAGAAGAAGATGCCACATGGCAGTATTGAGTTAATTGTGTCTCTGTCATCCGAAGCCTTACATAGTAATCATTACTCTTGTTGTTGGCCCTCATGATCCTGTAGATATGGAAGACCTACCAGGGCTACTCAATACGCATGGTTAAGAATACTCTTTACCCTTATTCTTTCACTTGACCCTTGCCGTCATTTCCAACTACGTGGATTTGGAAACTGTTCCTTACGATTAAGGCATTCGTCATCTGACTTGACATTCGTCCTCTGACTTGACATTCGTCCTCTGACTTGACATTCGTCCTCTGACTTGACATTCGTCCTCTGACTTGACATTCGTCCTTTCACTTGATATTTACTATTGTTTCCAACTGCATGGATTTGGAAACCGTTGCTTATGATTACATTGTAACTGGGAAAGGTATAGTACCCGTACATAGAGCTCTTTAATGTTGACCTGTATTGAACTATGATAGTGGTTACACTTCATACTCTGAAGTAGTCGGCAGTAAGCACACCTCCATCATTTGTAAAGGGCAATCTAAAGCTAGCCGGACTTCTAATCCCATCCAGCATCATACTTAGTATTGCCGCCTAAATGTCATGGGACTTAGTCTTCTTGACTTGCTTGGTGTCTTTGTTTGTCTTTGGTTGTTTTCGTTTCTTCTTGGTTGGCTTAGGCTCAAGAGGCTCGACAGGCTTCGTGGGTTGCATGGGCTTAGACTTGTTCAACATTGGGTCACCGCCGTCATCCTCTTCTTCGTCTTCACCGTCAACGTCCATGCGCTCGTCTTCATCTTCCGCGTTCTCCGCTGGCGTTTCTTCCTCCTCACTGGGAGATCCTTCATCTTCTGTATCTGATACGACAAAAGTCGAACGGAGGCGCTTGGGTCCCCTCTCCGGCCTGGTCCGCCCTCCAACTAGAGTAGAGTCAGTATCTGATAGATCGGAAGAGGACTGTATTCTATACCTTCGCCAACAAGAAGGTTCAGGGCCGCAGTGAAGTCTTTCACGTTTGGGTAGAATTCAGCCAGCGCAGTCATAGCGGTTCGAGCCTAGTCAGGTTGTATTGGTATCATTTACACATGTTGCAGTGGTGCATATGGAGTGCTCAGGTATCTTACATCATTGGTGGCTTTGCTTAAAGCACGACGTTGCTCCTTGGATCTCGCCTGGGTGGAGGGTTGCTCTTTAGCCATTGGATTGATCTTTGGTCTTGAAACGAGTTAATGTTTAACAACGATCCTGTATGAAGTGAGAGGAAAATTGATGGTGTGAGAAAGTCGGAGGCACTCATTCCAAACAAAACCATGTCTGAGGAGTGCGAAGAGTGCCGGATGCGCATTGCCAAGACTTTTAGACGGCCGCACCCGGCTCCAGTTTTAGTTTGGGCATGCCTGCATTCCACAACCTCCTTACTCACTTGAACCATACCAAGATGCCCACTCGAAGTTCATACCGTACAGATCTGGTCCGCTCCATCACCCATTTTGTTTCAGTCCTTTGCTAATTTCCCATTCTAGTCTGACGAGACGTTGACGGCGCTCGCCCATAAACACGTATTTACACAGAACAACTCAGAGCCGACACACCAATCACAACCGCCAAAACAAAACGACGAGGAGAAGACACGCGAGGCACAAGAGAAGACACGCGAGGCACAGACACTCCGGGCAGAGACACCTATCACATTGAAGGAAACACCGGATAGGGGAGATAGTACTTAGGACCCAGTTCGGAATACTTAGTACTATATTAACTTACATACGATATAGGACGTCGTGATAGCTCCCCCCTTCAGTATTCGGCGATCCTCTCCCCCCCCATCTCGTCACCCGAACCAATCTGAGCCATCAAGTTCCCTTCGATTGAAAAGCCCAGGATGAGGACTTTGGCTTCACTTGGTGCCCTCGCCTGGATCCGTCGCGACGACAACCGGTAAGAATACCCCTCCTGTTGTTTTACCTGGTACTGAATGCTCCCGAGGGAACTTCGTATGCGCACACCTCTAGAAGGTCTATATGATCTTGACACCGCCTCCGAACTCGTTCCCTATCTCTTGTCCGAGGAGGGCATAACACTAGCTGACCTCGAGGAGATTGGCCAGCTCGTCCAAGATCGAGGATATCAAAAGAAATTGGATCAGCAAGTGTACCCTTACGCCGACCAGCGTTTTACCCCCATTCAACGCCCGATCAAGCCGGGCTGGAATGAGATCGACGGCACTCTCTGCTATGACGATCGCGGCTCGATGAAGCGATACACACTCGGTCCTCCATGGTCCAACAATTCGTGCGCCGTTGATTGTGCATTATATTGCGCAATCATGCTGGATATCGGAAGAATCCAAATTGACCAGGTCAGCACCCGTGCTCTCAAAGAGCTCCCTGTACCGACAGCGGTCACCCGTTTCATCGTCCAAAGCGACTGGAGCCGAAATTCGACCACCAGCCTGGCCCAACAGCGAGATTACCTCCGCAAATGTCTGTATGAATATGATCCAGCGAGATTTCCGGTCGCCCCCAAGCACCTCCCCATCGCCGAAGTCCTTAGAGTCTGTCTACAAAGCCCCCAGATGACCTTTACCGACATTGGAGCACTCCTTTGCTGTGACCGCGACCTCCGAGCGTCCAACAAAGTCCGGCCCCATCAAGACAACAGTGTTTATGTGCTTGGAGACCACATCCAAACGTACATCCAAGAGCTCCTAGACCTCCGCACCACCGAACGACCCGAGGATTGGAGATGCACCGGTAACCCGCCTTGTACTCGCAAGGACGTGAAGAAGGTCAAGTTGGTCTTGGATCGGCTTCCCCCAACCTTGATGGTACACACTGATCCCCAAGACCGAGGACGTTGCAACCGAAACCGGGTCTTTGACGACCTCACATTAAGGTATCGCCGTCCCCGAACAGTGGTCACCACCAGCTACCGTGCTGTTGGCTGTGTTACGATGAGCGGTAGTGGGGGCACTTCTCATTTTAAGGTGGTGTGGCGGACACCGAATGGGTTTCTCAAGTACGATGGGTTAATCGACGAGGGTAAAGCTCAGCGGATCGATTCATGGTTTCCGCCAGGTCGGCGCTCCACTGATCAAGTGATTGTGATTTTTTTCCGTCTCCAATCCATCAAGGAGGAGCCCCTCTCACAGACATAACCGGTTGGTCCAGCTTCGATAGGCTTCGCCACCATCTACAGATTGTCAAACGCTATCTGCCATCCTTCTTCGCTGGTGAGATTTCTTCTGCGTAGTCGTTTAGCCTCCTCACACAACGTTTGTCTTCGTAGGCTCTCCTCATCGCCTCCGCCGTTACTATGCGGTTCGACCTCACTCGTATCCCACATATGCTCCAGGGCCGAAATGAAAAGATCGCTTTCCATCAAAACGACATCGTCCACCACGCCGGCCCACCGTGTCTCATTAGGTCTTGTCGGGTTAATCCATACGACACGACCACCGGCCTGATGAACCCCTCGTGCAAACTCTTTCACGATCTCCTGACATCCGGGAATGGTGAGTGAAGTCCCCATAATCAACAGGGCCGTTGGATGGCAGGCGACATCGGCTTGGACATATTGGGGCACCAGTTCTTCATTCCAATGCGTCTCCTCATATAGCAGAATATCAGGTCGAAGTTCACCCACGCCTCGCTTTCGTTTGTCCGCCAAGCTGCGTTCTCGATTGATATCCAGGCATCTTGGGCACTCAATGACCCTACCCTGAAGCGCAGCTTCTATCGCCTCCGGCGGCCAGCCGTCTCGATAAGCACAGATTGTACATCTGACCTTATTGATGTCGCCGTGCAGTTGCACTACTTGACATTGTTCATCAGTCAGTCCTCCTCTAACGGTATCACTTGATAGTTCTGGAGAAAGTTGGACTGTTCTCTCAATGCCGTCGATATTCTGTGTGTAGCAGCGCACGAGTTGACCACGCTTGAAGAGCCGTCGGAGGAAGGCATGAGTGACGCTACCTCTCCGTACTAAACGTGCTTGACCGAGGAGCAGCGCAGCAAACTGGTAGAAGACCGCCTTTTTGTTTGCGTGTCGGAGGACGGACGTGTCAAACAACTCTCTGCCATTCATCTTTGCGGACACCGAATCCAGTTTAATTTGTGTCTCATCGAGACCTTGAGATCGAGCCAGACTTGCAATCACCATATTCGCCTTTTGTGAATATATTCCATCATGAGACCGGAAATCCTCGCGCGTTGATGTTAGTTTCGACCTCCTGATGTGATATAGGGAGACATACCAAAAAGCCACATGTCCGACTTATTCCCGCGCCCGTTATCACAACAATACGTGCATCGTATAAGGAACGTGAGATATCTCGTAGAGTTGACTCGTCGGTCGAGTGTACTATACGAAATATCATTTTTTGAGACGTGTTGTTTGGTTGGGGCAAAGATTATATCTGGGTGAGGAAATAACGATCTAATGTTTAAATTCCCGCGTCCTGATAATAATATTCATATGCAGTACGCTAGGGTAATTAATATTCTAGTACCCTTTTTCCTATAGCGAAACTAATACAATCATACCTTAGATGTATTTATAGGTACTTACAGGCAACAACTAGGACGAGTTTACGTTCAGCTAGGCGACTAAGTCGTCGATATCGTACTTCGTGACCCCAAGGTGTCTAACGCCGTTCATCCTTCTTTCCAAATGTACGTAGTTGGAAATTAGCTTAAAGGCATCTTGACATTCATCCTCGACTGGACATTCGTCCATACGGCTTGACATTCATCCTCATCTGGACATTTGTCCATGCAGTTTGACATTCATCCCCATCTGGACATTCGTCCATGCAGTTTGACATTCATCCTCATCTGGACATTTGTCCATGCAGTTTGACATTCATCCTCATCTGGACATTCGTCCATGCAGTTTGACATTCATCCTCATCTGGACATTTGTCCATGCAGTTTGACATTCATCCTCATCTGGACATTCGTCCATGCAGTTTGACATTCATCCTCGACTGGACATTCGTCCATGCAGCTTGACATTCATTTTATCTAGACATTCGTCCATACAGCTCAGGGTTCCTTTCGTCCTTCTTTCCAAATGCATATATTTGGAAATGGTATAGAGGCAATATGGGATCTAGTCTATTATATTAGTAGGTATTAGGAACACCTTTACAACAAACCGACCGAACGGGCAAGTCCCTAACCAGATAAGGTCGGCCAGGCTTGATTCGCAACCCCTGTTAATTATAATACCCTTTAGTCCTCTCCTTGAAAATCCTCCTCCTATCCAACCTATCGAAATGTCACGTAATGGAACTCGAACAAGACCACACTGAATACCCTGAGGTAAGTGATCTAGTATCACGCTTACCCAATTTAATATCTCGGGGTACAACTTGACTAAGTTCACATCTAGTATATTCAGGCCGTCCGGGAAGCTCTTGAGGCTATTATCCCATACGATCGTTCGCGCGAGAACATTTCACTCATTATCCTCGAGGGTCCGATACTAGATTCCAACGCGTCTAAATACGTTCGCTGATTACCTGCCCAGTCTTCGCACGATACGCGACTCTCCATCACCCACCTGCCTTCCTCACCCAGCGCACGAGTATGGGAAGTCCACTGTTGACCAACGACCACCCTGAGCGGGTATTGCAACCAGAACATCCGAAGATCGAGAGTCACCCTAAACTTCTTCGCGAGCAAGTGAGGCCTGATGTTTCACCGCAGGAAGGTTCGCTAGGTCACCAACAGACGGAAAAGCACGGCAACAGCTTTCAGTCGGACATAGAAAAGGATACATCTGAAGGAAAACCGCGTCTTCCATCACCGGATCTCCCTCTACAGAAAGCAGGACGGCTCTGTCGACCTAAAGGTCTCCCCGTCCGCCGTAACCGCGATCGAGAGCGACCCCGACGGCGGCGTAGGGAATAACAATATCCTGCGGCTGGCGTCGATTTCGGCACGGCCTTGGCGTCCAACGTCCCTCCCTTCGGGCATAATTATTCTTCGGCAGCGCCTGTCCCCACAACTCATAACGCCCAACATCGAGTCCACGTCTTTTCACCACCACCTCCATCACCATCGTACGCATTTAACTGCACTACCATCTATCTCGATGTCCGCCGCGAGCGTAAGTTATACACGGCCATCATACTCCTTTCGTCACTAATCTAGGGTTAGATTCCCCCTCATCTCATAGAGGATTTACGAACCTCTGTCCAACATGCCCTTAATCACGAGCCTACTGGAGCCTCCGTCCTTTACCTTGTCAACCAACGTATACTTTCAACCTCAAGAACCTACCGTCCTCTCACTAATACAACTTGGCGTCATTAGTGGTCTTCGACTCCCGGTCTTTACGTACACCCATACCTACAGCGCAGGCTTTGAGTCCACGCCTTGCCAGCCAGAGCCGCCTTCCCAGCGAACATGAAACCAAACTGCGGTCGCCGAGTAGGTCGATAGCAGACCAACCGGGACATCCCCAACCAGGCTCGCCACGAGATCAGGGTATCACCGCGAATACACTGCCCACCGGCTCCATTGAAGGCCGAGAAGAGGATGACCATCATGAAGATATACCCCCACCGCCGCAACCGATTGAATCACCGAGGCGTTCTTCCACCCCATCACCAATTACACACAATACCCCCGAACATCCAGTCGCTCGCCGCCAGTCCCTCGAAGAAGAGAAGATTTTCCTGGACCATCCGCAGCCGTCGGAAGATAGTATACTCATTGATCCAAATTGCCTGCATAGCGTACTACAGTTCGTCGACAACTTAATAGACAACGTCCCACTGGGTTCCAGGCCACCCAAACATCAAGCACCCATCCCTTCCCCGTCTATGTCAGGAGACTTGCGACCCGACCATTCCCAACCGCAAGCGGCGAAAGTTTCATGTGAACTGCCCCAAAATCCCGCGATCGAAGCCAGAAAACTCAAAAGGAAGAAAGAGCATACTCTCCGACGCCCCCATCAGATTGAGACGAAACCCCTCAAGCCAAGCAGCGTTCAGTCCACTATAATCAATCATACAGTAAATCAACAGGACGAGCGACAACCAAGTTCCACCCCACGACAAACACGACAGACACGTCAATCTAGTCGAGTGAAGGAGTTACCAAACCCTCAAATCCAGGCACCAGCCCAAAAATCCAGGCGGAAGAGACGACAACTCGTCGACGAAGTCCAGGAAAGTCTCAGGTTAAAACGGCACCAATATGGAAACTCTGCTAGGCAACCTACGGTCCTAGGCTCTTTAGAGGTAGATAAGCCAACCGATGGAATGGATGGAATTGACCGCCTCCTCTCTGCGTCTCGAACCATTGCAGCGCTTCAAATGACTGGTGGAGGGTAAAGAAGGAAGATATATCTTAGTCATCATATTCTATATATTACACTAGTCCTTAATAAGATTAGCGTATCAATTCCAACACGTGAATTTACTTCAATTGCCAAACAACACTCACTCCGAACCCTTACCTTGTTTTTCATCAAACATCATCGAAGCACAGATTCTATACCAGTCTACGAGGCTCCTCCTCACTATGCCCTCTCCAGTGCCATCAACGACATTACCGACACCTTCGCCCGACCCCGCCAGTTTTACAAAGGTACGGCGAACAATATTCTCGTGAGCCTAAATCCTAAACCCTTTCTAGATCTTCAACGACCTCACCACAGTACTCAACGATCCGAATCTTCCACCTCAACAAGCCAAGATCTGGCTCCAAGGCCTTCAACGCCTCACCCAGCGCGTCGCCGAAAAACAGAGTATTGTATTAAACCACGAACCTAATACGACGAAGCGGCAAAGGTAGATTAAAACAATATACCGGTCGTTGAAGCGCCCTTACTAAAACCTACTATAGCGAGAATGAAAGTCCTTCAGCTCAACCTAAGAAACGTCGCAAAATTGAACGTAAATCCGCGACCCTACAGAATGCTCTACCGACCAATCGCCTTGACCCTCATCGCCAGGAGGAGCAAATATCCCCCCGTATATCCGTATATCCAAGCGATGATCATCAGTCTACTAGCACGGAAGACGACATAAGTAATCATACTCCCCGAGTCATCATCAGAGACGAGAGAGATACGGCCCCTTGGATCGAAGCTCGCCTTAGTAAGGTACAATCGCTTCTACCCCCTTCGGCCATCACGATCCCAGGGACCATCAATATTGTGGAACTACGTACTCAGTTCTATCGCCGTATACAACAAATCGACTTTATCGGCACGAAGTCCAATAAACCGTTTCGGTTTCAATTCCATGGTCCTGAAGTCGTCGAGCTTACCAATTTTCTGTTTTCCGACCTTATCGGCCGTAAGGCACGGGCCCGAATTACCGCACTACTCCAGAGCTACACCAAGCCTACCAGTGATCCTCAGGAACAAGCCGAAACAGCGGAGAAGAGTCGAGACACGCCTGACGAGTTCCGAAACCTATTCGGTACCCTCTCTCGGGCCCTACCATCAGCATCTAAGAATCGAGACTCCCACATGACATATATTCATCAAATGTATAACACTCTCGCATTTCTCGAAGACTACAATACGCGGCGAATGCAGGCGATCAACAAGGATGAATCATTCATCGCCATCCTCGATCGGTACGGGTTAAAGGCGCAAGCCGGCTGGAGTGTCCTTGTTCGATTTCTCAAGTATTTCAATCAACAAATTGGCTGGACCAAGACTGAACACCGGAACTTTATTCAAGGGGCCCAAGCGCTATCTACACTTACCGATGAGTTTGGTCATGGTATCCTCGTGCTCCTCCCACCGGGAAGTAATCGGCGGTACGTTTTCAACGTGAAACAGATCCAATCTAGAGTTATACTAATGTATCTATCATAGGATACACCGATGGGGTACGCAACGTATGGAGCGAGTTTACCCTATTATCCATGAGTTGTTTCCCTGGCTGAAAGAGTTCTGTACCATCTTGGATCAGTACATTGTATCGCCACTTCTTGCACAGAAACCCATTACCATACCGCCGATGGTGGAGAATGATCAAATATCCATCCAGGGATCTTTTCAGAAGGCCATTGAGCTGAATAATTCTCGCCACGAGGCTCGGCAGAATATAGGTGAAGATCAGACCCTCACCCTCCCTCCTTCACCTAGGGTAGGCCACCCAAATCACGATGACGAGGAGACCAATTCAGAGGATAGCGACCACGAGCACGACGATCCCAACCACGAAATCGAAGAGACCAATTCAGAGGATAGCGACCACGAGCACAACGATCTCATCCACGAAATCGAAATCGATGGTTATAATGAGTATTAATACCGAGGGTAACAAGTAGTTTGAATATTTTGAGTCTAGAATACATGAATTCCAGAAACCCCTTTTCGTACTAGAGTTATTAACTAGCGGCCACGCGTCGCTTTCTACCATTTATTCTCATCGACTTTACCTTAGTATTATATCTCCGTTGGTTTAATCCACCTCGAGTTATCTACTTATTTACCATGGGAAAGACACGATTAAAGACACCAAAGCGACGACCTCACATACCTCGAGCTCCTAAGAAAGCTATTAAGAAAACACCGACGCGTCCACAGGCACAGAGATCGATTGAAGCATACTTCTCCTCATCAAGTGCGTTGGAGTCACCGGCGAATCCATCGACTGTATATTCTAAACGTAAAATCGACGAGTATTTTACTCCCTCTAACGCGTCACGGACATTACATCAGATATCCTCATTATCGAGGACTACAGACGTGGTAGTATCAAGTGATTTGGATGGTCGATACTCGAGTAACCCTACAGAGTACCATCAAATCCAAAGCTTACCGCGATCTAGCCCCGAATATTCTATCGTAAGTATTAATTTATACGCCATATTGATATTCTATAAGTTAACTCTATTAGACGAACTCTCGAGAGAATAATACCTTTTTTAATTCATCACTCGATACAAGGTTTATACCTCTCAATAGTTTACCTAGCAGCAGCGATATCGCATCCTTCCTACAACCTATAACACTCGATCCTATGGTAGATGAATACCATCGAACTATTGATCAAGGCCAGATTCCTGAGCCAGAGGACCAGATCATTGAGCAGGAGGACCAGATCATTGAGCAAGAGGACCAGATCATTGAGCAAGAGGACCAGATCATTGAGCAGGAGGACCAGATCATCAAGCAGAACACCAATCCGAACCATACAAGGGTGCGGTCAGTCACTGCCCCGCTTCATGAGTTCAGTCCGATACCCTCCAGTCCAGAACTCCCTACGGTTCCCTTCAACCAGTCCCTTGATCCGAGTATCGAAGATCCAGCCCACGGACCGAATACTATTAAAGATATAGACGTGGACCAGGATACCGTTTACCCGTGGAGCAACGAACTCGATATCAACGACGATATTCACGTTAGCGATCCTAGTGAAGACGAAGACGAGTCCATCACCACGACCACGGAGAGTGGGCCGGAGCTTAGCGAGTCTGATGATGAGGTGGATAGTCATGCCTATGTATCAACTACTGGGCAGGACGGCCGACGCGTCGCTCGTACCATCTTTGATCTTATGACGAGCCCGACCCTGGGTTGTACGGCAGCCCAGCATGATCAGGCCATGGCTACCCACCTTGCGAGTGGCGGAGACAATCATCACCCACTACAAGCTACATATAATACCACCGGTATCGAGGACGATCCGGACGAAGCAACTCCTATATACCGGCCAGAGGTCGGTATCGACTCCCCCGGTCTCCCACTCAACCGAGGTTTTCCACGGCAGCGTTATGGCGACGAAACCCATATGAGAGCGCTATTTGAAGGCTCCAGCGATGCCCATCAGCCCATCCCACGTATCTGTCTCCATACCGAATCGACGGACGAGCTATCCACACGAGAGTCATTCGACATCGACGGGTTTATCGGGTTTCCACAGACACTCGGAGCACTTCGGAAAGGCTTTCGATGGTGTCCTGCTCAACATCAGACGTTATATATCCGCAAACGCCTTCACGTACGGCGTCGCGTCGAATTTCAAGACGAAGATGGACAAACCATCCGACGTACTGCTCAGTTACGAGACATACCTCATCTATATCTCGGATCCATCGACGGCCTCTTTCAATGTACGTTATTCGTCTTCTTTCCCCGATTGACGTCGAAGAAGAAGTTCTACGCCCTAGACGCCTTAACGGTCAAGAAGTATATCGATCACGTCATCCTCCCCGCATGTCGGCAGTTCATCGAACCGGAGCACTTGCAGCGTATCCCACCGTCCCACGAGGTCGCCGAGCTTAAAGCGCGGGCCCGGGGGGTTGAGCAACAGCACATCCGAGGTGAACGAGGGCTCAAGACATACGCGAGCTATGCCATCCAGTCTCGTGGGCTCACCGATACCTGGAACGCCATGGTGGAAAAGTGTCATACCGACGTCGACGAAGGGCTATCTGACTTTCGAGACGCATTTCTGGTCGCCAACGCGAAAAACATCAAGTCGGATTTCAAGGTGATTGGCTCGTTATATCAATGTATATCGAAATATCGCCGCCAACTCCAAGAGAGCTTCGACTTCAATCTGATGGACGCGATGTACCACGACCTCGCCCGAGAATGGTTACCTTTAACGCGAAAGGGCGAGCTGACATACCCATGCCCGGTCGAAGAGCCCACGTGCTATCTCTGGAAAACGTGTTGCCTCGAATCCATCTACGGGAGACTTGCGGGCGAACTCTTCCATGGCCGCCAAGGCGAGAAGTCGATCTACCATGCCGGTTTTCTGCACGATACGGCTTCGATGACGGTGGTCCCGCCCCGACGATCGCCGGCGCAATTCGGGGGGGTCCTCTATCTTCAAATTTATGCCGTGGTCAAGGACATTGCGGACGCCCATGCCGTCTATCCACTGTCCCGGGAAGACATGATGGAACTCGCCATCGACCCGCGAATATGGGCGGCCCGCGTCAAGAGACACAAGCGGGGCGGTGGCCTCCAGCGACGAGAGTTTCTCTGTCGGAGCTACGCCGGTGGCAAGCACCGTATCCGGCAGAGTTACCGTGAATATGACGAAGAATCCTTTCCGACGCGGCTTGAGGTCCGTATCGACGATGACTGCCTCGTCAACGTCGAATCCATGGCATGTGTGGCGGAAGCCGGGTCCCGGGCCACGACTCATGGGATGAGTGAGAGCGTGCCCACCAGTCTGTGGGCGATCCCCACACGCAGCTGGACCCGATTCATGCTTGGGAACTACAACAAGTTCACGACGGCTCTCGAAATCGCGGCGATCACGAGTCCGAGCGTGGGGATCTCGCTCGAACGGTCCAAGGTCATGGCGACCCTGATCAAGTGCATTCAGCGGTTTGCATCCTGTGAGCCGGCACGCGACGCCATCCTCTCATATCGGGTGGAAGAAGTGGCACGTGGAACGGTGTATGGCCTCGGGTTCCGGGAGGGTCTCCCGTCGTACGGATATGGATGGTTCGCGCCGGTGGTCAATTGGGAGTGCTTTACGTTCCAGGCGGAATTGTCGTCACAGATGGTCCGCGTGGATCGGCGACTCCATACCTGGTACGCGGGATCGGGACGGGTGATGCAAGATTCCCACGCCATGCTCGAGGTCTGCCTCGGTCTCCTGGGTGACCGGCACTCGGGCTCGTACGTCCGCGCGGAGAGCATGACGTTGTCGATCCACGTCTGTCTCCGCGAATATCGGCGGAATGTCCTGGCGGTGTTACAAAAAGAACTGGCGGATCCGTCGGAGGATCCGGAAGTGATGGACGCGGTGGTGTTCTGCCACGACCACCTGATCAAGGCGGTCCTTCAGCCGCCACACCTCATGTGCGGGAACAAAAGTAAGTTTGCGGCGCCGGAACAACTGACGGAGTGGATCTGGGGGGACTCCCCCGAATTCAACCGGCGACACTTTCAGCACAAACCGTTCCGTCTGATGTTGCAGAAGGTGCAGGGGACGCTCCGTGGGGTGGGAGCGGAGGTGTATCGGGAGTGGTTCGCGGGCCTGTCATCGGAATTCCTCGGGCACCATTGGGTGATTCCTTACCCCGACGTGAACGGGACGCTGATATCGACGGTCAAGAAGGGCGGGGCTCGGCAATGGTGGTCGGGGTGGCGGGGAAAGGGGTCATCGGGGTGGAGTTGGGGTCGACGGCGATTCATGGTGGGGTATCCCCCGGGATACCCGGCGACGTTGAAGATGGACGAGGGTGAATTTCGGCGACATTTGGCGAAGGGGGGATAGATTGGGATGGGGATCGGGTTGGTGAGGCGAGGTGGAGATTTCGCCGGAGGTGGGATGGGATTCATGGTGGTTGGGGTGGTGGTTCGGGTCGTCATTTCAGAATACATGTAGTTGGAAACCGGCGATCGATTGTAATAACACCGTCTAGCTATCCGTCCCCCGACTTGGACATTCTTCCTAGCTGGTGGTTGGGGTGGTGGTTAGGGTAGTTATTTCGGAATACATGTAGTTGGAAACCGGCGATCGATCATAACACCGTCTAGCCATCCGTCCCCCGACTTGGACATTCTTCCTAGCCCATACATATAATTCATATAATACATATGATTTATATGATTGATACCTTAGGCATGACCGTGACCCTCCCTCATCCGGAAACCCAGCCAACCTACTACTGTGACAAGGGTCGACTGGATTATGACATAGTCTAGAGAAACTGGTCCGTGCACGCGTCAAGTTCGCGTATGCACGGCTGGATTATGCAGTAATTCGCCCCACTTTCTGTTGACCATTCCACGGACTGCTGGACTATATCGTAGATTCAAGGTTCCGACTACACGGGCTGTATAGAATCGATATTGATTTACCTCATCTGTATTGGCCGTCTATTTGCATTACTTCCTGCATTCTTCATTTCCAAGTCGCCGCTGCAAAGCCTTTAAATCGTTCAAATTGTAATGGCGCCTCGTGCGAGTGAAGCCATACTCGCCCAATTTCAACTCTACGTGGAAAATAAGGCTCAGCTTTTGATCTGTACTTCGCCTGATTGTGGCTACGCGTTATCCGTCGCGCGTTCACAACTAACCTCGCATTTACGCGAGAAACACCAAATTCCAGAGACAAATCGAAGATTGATAACGCGCCACTTAACTCAGCACTATCCTGAAGGGTTTCGAGATCCTGCCGAAGCGACTCCACTCGAGGACGGACTACCAGCGTGTCCAGTTCTTCGTATCCTTAAAGGATATTCATGTTGTGCTTGCCCTTATCGAACCGTTAACTGGCAATGTCTGACTCGGCACGTGTCACATGTCCATCTCGATGGTCAATCAACAACACAGGGTAGGCTCGAAAGCCGGTTTCATCGAGTCTATTTACAAAGTTGGACGTATAAGGCACGTGGATCGGAGCAGCAATATTGGATCGTCCGCCTAAACGGTAAACTCAGCCGTGAGGACGACCCGATTGCTAGCGCGCACCTTCGAGCGGTCCATGAGCGTGAATTGCAATGCGTCAGTCAGAGCATTAATGCTCCTAAGCGTCAGGAAGCCCTAGATAGCTCTGATATAGCATTCTACGGTCCGTGGATGGAGAGAACCAAGTGGAACACAACGTACGATGTCGCGTCTCGACCGCTGCTACAAACTCTCGCCTCGATTCCCAAGCATCAAAGCCGTCTTGAAGCGCTTCAACTACCAAGCAACAGCGAAAATCCTACGGCGTCGATGCTCATCAGCGCTAAGGACCATAAACGAAAGATTACCGCTATTTTGCCTGTGGTAGATATTATCCTGGATCAATACGAAGAAACTATTCAACAGACCGGTTATCGCCTCTTACAATGGCTCCGAAGTAACAGCCTCGACTCGTGCTACCCCCGGCCGTTCAAGTTAGTGGGCCGTGCAGCAAGCCGAAGACGTTACCGACGCACCTTTAAACAGTTCCTTACCTTTATCTTCCGATCCTTTCAGCTCCCATCGACGATTGGTCACGAAAGGACTCGGCTTCATTTTACCGAGGCCCAAACTGCCGCTCTACGAGAGGTGTGGGACCATAAAGCTTAGGCATTCATTCACCTCCCGTCCTACGTTAATATCTCTTATCAGCCTCAGCACGTAGGCTACAATAGTGGCAGTCGCAGCGAAGAAGACGAAGAGAGCGATGAAAGTAACGGCAGCAGTAGTTCCGAAGGTGATGACAGTAGCTCTCTCGAGGGAGAAATCGAGTGGGGCTCTGAAGAAACTAACAAGAATTCAGCAGACGTTCGACCTACTCGCTCTCCGTTTGAACTTAAGACCCCTTGGTCCTTCGAGGCTTCAAGTGCGATTCAGGAATTACTCGATGGTACGTTTCGTCTCATAATTACTCTAATCGCGGAAAGCCATATCGACGGACGGCTAGAATCAAGTCTTTTAGTCTATTTCTGGGGTATTCTCTGTTTCTCAGGCCACGCCCAAATTTTCCTTCGACCCTCCTATTGTACCACACATCTCTCCGCGCTAATTTATATCTCGCGGCTCGTCTTATTAGAGTATACTCTTCCTCGTCGGCCTTATCCCTACCTAGGCATTTCGCCACCTCCTCCTGCAGAACGACTTGGGCGACTTCATGCCGTCCGCGAGAAATATATAGTCACTGGGTCGGGCTCGACCTTAGAAGAACTACAGAGTCTGTTTCGCTGTGGACGTCTACTAGCGAAGCATAACCCGCCCACCTTTTTTTTAAGATGGAGTGATGATGGTGAGGTGGTCTCGATTGGTGATGATTTTCAGCTCTCCATGCAAGAATTTCGTCGCCTCTCCGAATATTTTGTCTCACAAGCAGAAACCGTGTGTCAGGAGCTGATGTTCAAATGGAAGCCGCCTATCAATCTAGCGGCAGTTAAGGACGACCTTGCCAACCGGACTGCCGGGTTCTCTTTTATCCACCATCGAGCTAACCGTCTAGATAAGGCTTACCTTGACCTTATGAATCTGGCCTATGAACCTGGGCCGAATTCGCTGAGTCGACGAGGAACCTGGGATTGGGAATCGGTCTTTCGCTATCGCAAAAAGGTACAATCTCTCTTACTAATGATTCTTGGGATGTTTGCCAGCACGGGAGGGCAATTTCCTCGTACTACGGAGCTGTTCCCCCTCGAAATTTGCAATTCGACAACATCTGAACGGGGCATCTACGTCTATAATGGTTCAATCGTCTTCGTCACCCGACACAACAAAGCCAAACGATCAACGAACCGCGAGTTTAACGTGGTTCGGTTTCTTCCCGTGCGCGCCGGTCACATTTTGTACCAGTATCTCGTGTACATCCTTCCATTGGATACGATGCTAGGACGAGAACAAGACCACCTCCACGGCAGGCAGGTCAAAACACGCGAGCGTCGGCTACTATTTAGCGATCCAGACGAGCCAGGTCACCAATGGCGCGCAGTCAGACTAACCGCCGTCTTGCAGCAGGCTACGCGTCGAGTCTGGGGCCAGCCCATCAACGCGCGAATATACCGCCAATTGAGTATCGGCATTACTGGGAAACACGTGCAAGAAGTTCATCGGCCATTTAACCGATTTGACGACAAAAGTGCCCAGGCTAGTCCCAATGTTGTCTTTGCCTGGCAGAGTGGACACCGGCCATTACAGCGAGCCTCTACCTACGGCCTTGATGGCGCCTTTCCAACCAAACTCCAACCCCATCTTCTCCAGCTATACGAATGGGCTTCGGTGAAGTGGCACGAGTTTATCCACCAACCAAGTAAGGTGATGCCTTCCGCCGCTAGACCTCTTCCCTCCACCGCCGTCGCGACGACGAGGGTCGATGCGAACCGACCTTGTTCACCCGAGATTTTACAGCCTCCCCCTATAGTCCCACGAGAGACTTCGGGATTGAAGAGGAAGCGTCAAGAAGACATACTCGACGAGTCGCACCCACGACTATACTTGACATCCCCACAGCAACGCCGTACAGAAGATTATTCCTCCGTTAATACTACGTCACTTGGATCTATCTCTAGCTCCGAGCCAGTATCTAGCTATTTAGTTCGGGAGGGAGTATCATCGGATCTACACGACTTTGGTACTTTTCTGCGTGCCATCTCGGAGCTAAACGCCATCATATGTCGGCATTGCAATAGTGCCTACTCGAAAACGAACATTACCGAGCACTTACTACGGCGACACTACCTCAAAGGCCACGCTATGAAGGAGGCTAAAGGCTGGATTGAAGGTCTTAACCTTTCAGATTCCGTCACTCTTCCGAAACACTACAGCGCCCCAATCGAGGGACTCTCTATTAGGAAGGGCTGGGTTTGCAACGTATCGTCTTGCTTATTTGTCTCTCTTAGTACCGAAGTTATAGAGCGGCATATCAGTAAAGAGCATGGTCTCGACACTAAAGTGAAAAGGAGAGAGAAAGATGCGATTTTATCAACCTCGCTCCAACGCTTTTGGGCGAAACCACCTACATTGATTATCGTCGATACTAAGTTAGACGCCGTATAGTCAATGTCGAGAATCGACCCAAGCACGCGGTCAAGGGTCTGTTGGCGAAGAAGATTCAAGTCTGGATCAATGCTCAGGAAATTGCGGATGTCGTGTCATGTCCCCCCGACCACAGCCCATTCATTCCCGGGTTGGCACATAAAGAAGGGTTTGTATGCAACGCCGTCACTTGTAACTCTCGTACTGCAAGTCAAGAGGTCATTGAAAGACACTGTAGTAAAGAGCATGGCATTGACAGTCGACAAAAACAGCGTGAGCGGCAGGCATATTCCACAGTAACTCTACAACATTTATTCGCCAAGGCTCCCGAATATTTTATTGTAAATCCAGACATGTCAGCACCATCCGCCACCACTTCACCACCGCCGTCCACCCAACTCATCTCCAGCAGTCTAAGAAGTCTTCCAAGTAGTCAAGTTAGGCCGCCCATCAGCACTCAGACTCTTTCGTCTGCGTTATCCATTCGCCTCCGGTCGGCCGTGGAACAAAATAAAGCACGATACCGCCAAGTTGGTGAACCTCAGCACGTCTCTGAAATTACTCCATGGCTGCGAAAGACTCGATTCCACCTTCACGTTGCTGGAATCGACGGTGCTCTCATTGAAACATCCACTCCTGTCCCTCGGCGGATATCAGATGACACTCGGCTATACCTAATGAGTTGTTCGATCGATCGGGTTCTCCGTCGTGCATATGAGTTGGTGGCCGACCTTCACCATGTCGATGCCCGAACACTGAATACATTTCAAGTTGGGACCATTTCCCAAGACCCATTCCAGGGACTCCAAGAAAAATCATCATTGGTGGAATATATTCGTCTCTTTCAGCAGCTCGTGTGTTATATTATTCGGACCTCGGAGGGCCATTTCGATCGCGACATGTTTATTATTACGGAAGCACAGCGTCAGGCGTTAAATTTGGCTTTGGAAGACATTGAGGCCTTGGCCAGTTTATTAATGCGGCATTCTCTGAGACGGCCACGGGCACCCCTACCGGCGTCTCATCACCAGCACCACCGTGATGAGCACTTTAGCCGCAGCGGGTCAGAAAGTGGTGGGGATGACCAAGGACAGCTCGAGGCGGCATTAGATTCTCATGTATTTCAATTCTGTATTCAGCTGGTCACCCAATTGACCAAGCAAAGCGTGTACGACAGTGGTGTTGTTTCCTTTTGTGCGGTGGCTGCGGCGAATATTCACTCGGACGATAAAAGCATCACATGGAAATCTGAAGGGCTATGCGGCGGGATTTTAAGCAAGCTGATCTACGACTGTCAACTTTTAGTCTTACAGCAAGCATATTTTCTGGTCGACGAGCAGGACGACACTGAGATCGGCGATGCCCTCGGTCAACTTTGCCGTGCCTGGATTATCAACAACACTCGGGGGCCCGTGGGAGCCCTCAACGACTGGCGCCTATTTGCGATGAAGGTGGCCCAAACCACCGTCGCACCGGCATCCATTCGTTGGGACGACGACGGCGAGACACTCCACTACGCCAGCGTGCGGTACAGCATCGACGACCTATCACGTGAAATTGTATTTTGTCTCGAAGAGGCCCGGGAAATCTTTGAGCGTGACCTGTGCTTAGGATTTTCCGACGTACCATCATACCCACTCGAGAGGCTACAGGATAACTGGAGTGCCGCTCGAGCGGGATATTCTTTCAAAGATGATCCGCGGAATGCTCATTTCTGGGAAGGTCATGATGAGTGGCTCCTCCACCATATCGCCCAAGACGTCGATCACGTCAGCACCGTCTTTCACGCCGATCAAATCAGTCTCACCGAGTCAGCCCCCCTCCCGTTTCGATCCGAATTCGCCAAGCAATACCTCGTCTCAGTCGAGAAATTCTTAGAGTGCATGCTGGTGTTGGTTCACAAAGGTTCGGGTCAACCGGCGCGCCGTGTGGAATTCTTGGGCACGCGATGGAGGAACATTGGGACGGATCTCCGAAATCTCTTCTTACACAGTGGCCATGTCGTCTTCATCCTCAAGTATCACAAGTCCCAATCCCGGACCCATGCCTCTCGATATCCCGCTCGGTTCTTGATGCCCGAGGTCGGCCAAAAGCTGGTTCAGTTTCTGGTCCTGGTGCACCCATTTCTCTTGCTGATGAGCCATGACGTCGGGGTTCCCTCTGGAGTGTGTGAGTACATCTGGAGTCATGGACCGGAGCCATGGCCTGATGACCGCATGACGCGAATACTCCAGGGGATGAGTCGACGTAGCATCGGCACGACCATCAGTGTGGCTGCATGGCGACAGATCGCCGTGGGGATCGCCATCAAGAAATTCAGTGGGCAGCAGTACGAGGGTGATATCGACTTACCGGGGAACCCGGACGACGACAACGGCGGCGAAGTCATCGTGGCCGATGGCATCTCACTTCCTGCCGCTTTTCACTTCCAGGCCAGTCACACACCATACACGGGCAATCAGGCGTACGGCGGCACCGTCAACTTCTCGGCCGGATTAACCGACGCCGGTCTACAGGCGTATCACCACGCTAGTCAGTTATGGTGGACCTTGTATCGACGACACCTGAACGATAGGCCGTCTCGCAAGCGTGCTCGGCCACCATCTCTATCCCACGAACCACCATCTCTCCTGAAGCGAGTGGCCCATCGAGTTCGGGCACCACGACATCTTCGACGATGGGGAAGTGAGACCGTCTTGGCGGCGCTGAAACGACTCTACCAGGATCCACAGGCTCAATTCCGCTCCCCTATTCAACAGCAGATGGTCGAGATGGTGGCGGCTCGTCATGCGGAGGTGGTAGTGATTCTCGCCACGGGCGGTGGGAAGAGTCTGGCGTTTATGGTCCCGATGCTTCTTCCCCAGGCCACCACTACGGTCGTGGTGGTTCCGCTGGTGGCGTTGAAGCAGGACCTCGTGCGGCGATGCTGGGATGCTGGCATCGAGTACTCTGTGTGGGACGCTCACGGTAGCAGTGAGCGTTTCACAGGGACACCACTCATCTTTGTGTCGGCGGAGCAGGCGGTCAGGGATCCATTTCATCGGTTCTTGGGCTCACTCGAAGCCAATCAACAGTTAGATCGAGTGGTGTTTGACGAGTGCCACCTCATTCTCACGGCGTCTAAGTATCGACCCAAGATGGCCTTACTCCGTCATCTCCGGCAGTTTCGATGCCAAGTTGTTTTTTTGTCCGCCACGTTACCGCCCGTGTTGACGAGTCAATTTCAAAGCCGTATGTTATTGGACCAACCTCGTGTCATTCGCGACGTTACATTTCGATCGGATTTGTTTTACGATTTTCACCGCCAGAGCAAAAAGGGTGACTTCCAAGACTACGCCGTCCATGGGATCACCCACCAAGTCCAGAGCCTCGCGCATGACGATCAGGCACGCATCATCGTCTACGTCACCACCAGGGATGAGGCTCGTGAGGTGGCAGCACGGTTGGAGTGTGAGTACTACCACTCGAATTCGGGCCCGGCGGAGGAGAAGGAACAGGCGATGGCTCGCTGGCGTGACGGGATTCACCGAGTGATTGTGGCCACCAGTGCGTTTGGAACCGGAGTGGACTACGCTCATGTACGCGTGGTCATTCATCTGGACTTGCCCACGGATGCCATCAATTTCGCTCAGGAAGTCGGTCGTGTCGGACGGGATGGACAGGGAGGAACGAGTTTCGTGATCTTGCCGCACACGTTTATGCCGATTAACGATGACACCTGGGCCCATGAACAACATGTCAGACCATTGTCCGAGCGAGTGATGCAACGATACGTGAGTCACAGTCGATGTCTATGGGCGACGCTGAGTCGATACGTCGACGGTGCCGAGAAGATGCAATACTGTGGTGGGTCAGGACTCCGGTGTGGTGTGTGTCGTGTTCGAGGGGTATTTCATCCCGAGGAAGAGGTCGATCGGACATGGTATTGGGATTGTATCGGGACCCCGGGTCTCGGCGAAACCGACAGGACGGCCGATGGAGATGAGGAGGAGGAGGAGGAGGACCAGGGGGACCAGGATGACCGGGATGATGGTGAGATGGATGAGACCGCGCTGGCGTTACAAGCCGGATCCCAGCGGCTTCGGCTGTCTGAACGGGTGGCCGCGGATCAACGAGCACGATATCTCGAGCGATGTCAACGATGGAGAGGCACTTGTTTAATCTGTCAATTACTACGGGGCGGTCAAGGACTCGATCACAATTTAGACACCTGCCACCATCACGATCGGGTGAGGTTCTTCAAGGCGAAAACGGCCGCTCATCAAGGTCGACACCGAGTCTGGATGAAAGATCACGTCGCATGCTGGAGCTGTGGTCAACTCCCGACGATCTGCGACGGCCAGAAGGGACCGAGAGGATGTGAATTTCGTGATCTGGTCTTACCCGGGGCGTGGGCAGCGTTTCACATGAGGAATTTATGGGGACATAGTCTGGCGGAGGTCAGTGGCCGACCCGGAGGGTTTGAGCAGGAGGAGGCGTGGACGAGTTGGCTGGGAGAAGAGTGTGAGGTATTTGGGGAACGGGGCACTCAGGGGGTTCGAATACTGGCCTGGTTACTTGAGCAGATGGAGCGAGGCGAAGGGATGGAGGATTAGGAAGGGTCTCATTCCTGATTTATCCCCCCGTATTCGTCTTGTATTTCATAGGAGCTTCACCCCAGGAAGTATTCGCGATAAAAGCCTTCGTGTTACGACCGTGACCCGTAAGTAAGGCTGAATCTATAGGGCGGCGCCCTTTTCAATTTACACACTATCTTAATATAGCTGGAGGTCGGCCTCGGAAATAACCTAACCCTGAGCCGGTGGCCGAGGCTCGCCGACGTCGTCCACGAGCGAGGCTCCAGCGAAATAACGATGATCCTCCGGGTTCCCACGTAGGATACTAGCCCTAATATTCCTCCGAGAGTGCCTTGGAAGTCTCCCGTAGATGAATGTCCACCGTACCGAGACGAATATACCGGTGGGTAGTTTCCTACTCCATACATTTAGAAACCTCCGTCGGGGACGAATATTAACCGGACCGGGACGAATATCCAGGTCGATAGAGAAGAATATTAATAGGATCGAGACGAACATTAAGGTCCGTGGAGAAGAACATCTCGGTCGGTAGAGAAGAATGTCCCGGTTCGTGGAGATGAATGTGCCGGTGGGTGGTTTCCCACTACATGTATTTGGAAACCCGTGGGGGACGAATGTCCATAGGGTTAGGACGAATGTCCCGGTGGGTGGGTTCCGACTACATCGATTTCGAAACCGGTCGAGGAGGAATATTGAGGAGAAGTTCCCATTCGCGGTGGGCGGTAAGATTCAGGTCGAGGTACGGCCGCGGGGTACGGTCCGCGCATATATTTAGCGGGCATGGATAAGGAATATCATGGCGGTGGCGGCGAGGGTCGTAGAAGAGTGGAATTGATTCAGGAGAGAAGAAGGGAAGAGGATTCCCACTTTAAGGGATTAGGATTTTCATGCCGTCGGTAATTACCATCGGTTCGAATTTGGACCCATTTTGGGATTCAAATCAGGGAGGGTTTAGGTTACAAAGGGAGAGTTTCGTTCCATCGGTTAGGGATTTCATTCCGGTTATTATTAAAATACCCAGGTTAGAATATTCCGGACTATTATTTATTTTCCGGGTTAATGGTGTAGATTTATCTTAGTATTCAAATCCAATTCAAAGTCTATTCTGTATATATTAATTTTAATATTTTTAGCAAGATTTTGATTTCCCGGAAATGGTTTCGTCTATAATTTTCTCGATATTTTCATTTCGATTTAGAGGAATGATTCGGAATACGGATTTATAGAATAAAATTATTTTATAATATTTCGGTTTAGATTAAGTGGAGTATATAATTTTTTTCAGAGAAGATTTTAGGGTTAGGATGATTTATTTTTCGATCAGTATTATAGTCGGGGGGAAATTCGGTCGAGGAGATATTTTTTTAGGAATTAGGGTTTTAATTAGGGAGGAAGAGGAGTTATTGGGGTTAGGATTTTAAGTGAGTTGGGGTTAGGGTTATTCTGAAATTAGGGTTAGGTAAAGAAAGGGGGGGGGGGCGCGGCAACGGAATAGGGGGGGGAGTACTCTTAAAAAGGCCCCAAGAGAACGGGGCCCCGCGGTAGCGGGGAGAAACTAAGCTCTAAGCTCTAAGCTCTAAGTTCTAAGCTCTAAGGGTTTTAGGGTTGGGGTTAAGGTTACGAGTATATAGGTTTCGAGTTAGTTAGGAGGTAGTAGGAGGGAAGGAGAGGGCGTAAAGCGGACGGGGCGAAAAGGGTTAGGGTTATATATTAGTGATACTAGGTATTAGAAAGAGGATAAGAGGCGGGGGGTAATTAAGGGTTAATATAAGTTAGTAATAGTAGTTACGAGTATATATTTATATCGGTATATAGTTAAGGGTTATAAAGAAAAAGGAGGGGAGGGAAGGGTAAGAGAATAAGGATAATAATATTAAGGAATTTTCGTAAGTTATATAGTAGATATAGATAGGTGGAGGATTGAGAATAAAGTTAAATTTAGGGGAGTATTAATTTTTATTAGGCTTTATAGCGATATTAAAAATTAAGGAAGGTTATTAGTGAATTATATTTATAAGGTAAATAAGAGGAGTAGTGGGGAAGATATAGTAGAGGGGATATAGAGGAATTTAATTTAGATTAATAGGAATATATTTATAGTAAGAAGTTAAAATAAATAATAACGAAAAAGGGCGAATAATAAATAAATTTTTATAAAATTAATTATAGTTAGGGTAGTAATAGGGGAGGTAGAGAAGATCGAGAATTTAATAGAGAATTTCGTGGAGATTATTTTAAGGTAATTAGTGCGGTATATAGTGAGGGAGGAATAAGGGAAGATAGGATTATTTTAGGAATTAAATTTACAATAGGGTTAGGGTTAAGGATAAAATTTAGAGGGGATTATTTTATAAATCGAGGATAATAAGGGTAGAAAGGATTTCGAGAGGATTTTCTTAGTTTTTAAGGATAAAGAGTTAAGAAAGAAGAGTAAGGGAGAATATTAGGTAGAGGATAGAGAATAGAGATTAAGAGATAAAGTAATATAAGGGCGAAGATTAGAGGGAGGGATAAAATTTTAGGAGGGAAGAGTAAAGTAAAAGAAGGAGGTAGATAGGTAGGGGTAGTAGGATAAAATAAGAAGAAAGAGAGTTATTATTTTTAGGGTTATTAATTAGTAGTTTAATTTTTAGAACAATAAGCGCTAGAGAAAAGAATTAATAAAGTTAAGTTAGTTTTTAAAAATAAGTTTAAATATTTTATATATAATAGTTTTAAGGAGGGAAGAAAGGAAAGGTATTAAAAGAAAGAAAAATTTAATAAAGATTAATAATATTAAAGTTAAAGATATAGAGAAAGAGAGAAGAAAATAGAAAGAGTTAAAGTATAAAGAGAGGAGAGAGTCAAATTTTAAGTATTAAAAAGGAGGGAGGAGAAGAAAGGGGGAAAAAGTAGGGAAAGGGAATAAAAAGGGAAAAAGAAGGAAAGTATAAAAAAGAAGATAAGAGAGTTTAAAAAGGAAAGAAAGAATATTAAAAGGGTTTTTTTATTTTAGAAAGGAAGGAGTATAGGATTAAGAAAAGGAGAGGTAAAGTAAAAAACAAAGGAAGTTAAAGAAAAGAAAGGAAGAAATAAGAGAAAATATAGATTTAAAAAGAAAAAAGAGAAGAAAAGGAGAAAGATAAGAAAAGAGTAAAAGATCCAGGTAGAAAGTAAAATAAAAAAGGGTACGAATATATAATATAATTAGTAAATTTAAATTAAAGGTAAAAGAAGAAAAAAGAAGAAAAGAAAGAAAGAGAGTAAAATATAAAAGAAAAAAGGGAGAAAAAGAAAGAGAAA